>JYMV01027837.1_pt1 | contig 28335 bp, 27 predicted proteins | sample 338911 | NCBI WGS metagenome assembly JYMV01 (sample SAMN03354496, study PRJNA234377) | hydrothermal vent metagenome | biome: Deep sea; feature: Hydrothermal plumes at the Eastern Lau Spreading Center, Western Pacific Ocean; material: Seawater | place: Tonga | collected 2009 | depth 2000 m m
GAAGGAATGGATTCAGATAAATTAAAAAAAGCTCTGGAATATGTTTTTGACGATGACTTCAGTACCCAGGGCTTAATCGTTGTAAGAAATGGAAAAGTTGTTATTGAACAATATCAAGATATCTCAGATTCAACTATCTCAGGACTCTTGTCAGTCTTTAGTGATAAAGGAATTTTAAGTTGGGGAACAGGTTTAACTCAAGATGACCTCAAAGATATTTTTGGAAATAAGGATAAAGACAGTCTGGCAACAAGCTGGTCATCAGCAAAATCAATAACAAGCACTTTGATAGGTATAGCTATTGAAGAGGGATTTATTGATTCTGTAGACGAATATGCTTCTCGCTATTTACCAGATTGGATAGGAACTGACAAAGAAAATAGCGTTACGATCAAAAATTTACTTGAGATGCGGTCTCTTCTTAAATGCCCGCAAGGGGGCAATGGTGGAAGTTCTATTTATTATCAAGAAGACCAATTAGCTCCGTCAAAAGAAAGAAATTTTGACCAAGATATTTCTGAAGCTAATCCTCCATACTTCAATAACTGGGTTTATTGCAATGCTGACACAATGCTTTTAGGAGAAATTTTACTTAATGCAACCGGAAAATCAGTTCAAGAGTTTGGTGATTATTATCTTTTTTCTAAAGTTGGAATGACTGTTGATTGGTGGAAAGATGGTAAAGGTAACTATCTAGCATACTGTTGCGTTGATATGACAACTCGAGATTTTGCTAAATTTGGATTACTTTGGAGTAACGCAGGATTTTGGGGAGGAGAGCAAATCATCCCGCCAGGATGGATTGCTGAATCATTGAGCTCTAAAATAAATATTGACTGGTCTGAAACAACTTTTTACAACTATCAGTGGTATACCCATAATAAATTTACTGATACAGATGATTCTATAGAAGTTCACGGCTTTGGTACGAAAGGATATAACACTAATAATATTTGGATTATTCCCAGTTACAATCTGATAATAGTTAGAAATAGTCTATACCATCGACATATTCCAGTTGGAACTGAAGCTATCAGAACAGGAGATATTAGTGATTGGGTTGATGAAAGCTATCGAGATCAAGCTAACTATCATCTAACCTTATACCCAGGAAATTTAGCTTTAGTCGGAGGACAGCCATACTTGTTTGATTTCTCTAATGTTCATCTTTTTAATTCAGAAAAAATGGTTAAAGATATTATCGAATCTATTAACAATTAATCACTCTTTGACCCCTGAAGTGTTAATCTGAGCAGATCTTTAAAGTCCCCCTAATAAGAGAAGTTATTAGTTATCAGTTAGGCTGGTCTTGTATGTTTCAGTCAGCATCATGACTGATAGCAAGGTAAGGATCGAAGCAAAGGCTATGTAAGCAGAAACCCAAAAGATATCATAATCTAACCAGAGTTTAGCTGCTATTGTGGGAGCAAAAGCTCCACCTACTATCGCTCCTAATTGATAACCAAGAGTAGCCCCTGAATATCTCACCTCTGTGCTGAATAACTCCGTAAAAAAGGCTGCTTGAGGTCCATACATCATTGCCAAAAAGGTGAGACCACCCGTAATAGCCAAAACAATTAACCAAAAATTTCCTGTATCAACTAAAGGGAAAACACAAAAGCCCCAAATGGCTGTTAACGCTGCTCCCAACATAAAGATACCCCGCCTACCATGTCGATCTGAATAAGCTGAGAACATAAACTGTATGGGAACCATTATGGCTGATGCTATTAATACTGCTATTAACATGTCATCACGAGACATTCCGGCACTAGCTACCCCATAAGCTAACAAGAAGGCGATTAAGATATAGAAAGTAACTTGAACCGACAAAAAAGCACCTGCAGCAAGAGCAATTCGTTGAGGGTATTTTCTTATGGCTTCTAGGACAGGAGAACGGTTAATGGGTTTATCAACTTCTGCTTCGCCCTCTTGTCTCTCTTTTGTTGAAGCTTGCAGTTCTCTAAAGGCTTTGGTGTCTTCAAGGTTTAATTGAATATACATGCTGATACCAATCAGAATTACACTGGCAAGGAAGGGAATCCTCCAGCCCCAAGTAATAAAAAATTCTTCTGAAACAAGAGCACTTGTAAATATAAAAGCTAGATTGGCTAGGATTACACCAACTGGAGCTCCAGCTTGAGCATAAGCACCGTAATAACCTCTTTTATCATCAGGAGCGCTCTCAGTAACCAATAACATAGCTCCTCCCCATTGACCACCTATCGCTAAGCCCTGTGCAAATCGTAATACTGTCAGCAGAATTGGAGCGGTAACTCCAATCATGGCATAGGTGGGTAAGAGTCCTATGAAAGTTGAGGATATTCCCATCAATAATAATGCCATCACCAGAGTCCTTTTACGGCCTATTCGATCCCCAAAGTGTCCGAAAATAATGCCTCCTATAGGCCGGGCTATAAATCCAGCAGCAAAGGTAAGAAAGGATAAGATATAAGCAGTAGCAGGTTCGCTCTCACCAAAGAAGACTGTTGGGAAAACCAGAGCTGCAGCAGCCCCATAGAGGAAAAAGTCGTACCATTCAATGCTAGTGCCCGCAAGAGCCGTTAGGGCCACCTTGCGCATATTAGTTTTTAAATTAGGGTCTTGATTTAAATCTTTTGTAGATGAATCCGAGTTTTCCATTATGATGCTCTCCAGTACCTATTCTTTGTAAAATGATAACAAAATGTGAGTGTTAATTGCTGTAATAAGGCTTATTTAAGCATCACTTAGGAGAAAAAGTGTTTAAAAGAATATTTCTAATTATCCTCTTAGCGGTCTCTTGCCATTTTTTAAACGCTGGACCAAGACTTGAATACAATCAAACAGCCTTAGATCAATATGTCCATCAACCCGACCAAGCTTATCGATATGAAGTAGTAAATACTTTATCGGGAGAAGGGCATACAACTTTTATAGTCAATCTCATTTCACAAAAATATTTAACCAGTGAAGATGTCAATAAAACGGAGTGGCAACATTGGCTCATAGTGGTTAAGCCCGACGAAATAAAACATCAAACTGGAATGTTAATTATTGGGGCTGGGGACAATGATGGAAAAATTCCAGATGAGTCGCCTCAACTTCTGGTTAATTATGCTAAAGCAACGGGATCGATAGTTGCTGAATTAAGCATGGTTCCTAATCAACCCTTAACTTTCAAAGGGGAAAAAGAACCTAGATGGGAAGATGCATTAATTGCCTACACATGGGATAAATACTTAAAGACCGGAGAAGAAAGATGGCCAGCCAGAATGGCAATGACTAAGAGCGCAGTTGCGGCTATGGACGCAATTCAGTCCTTGATGGAGCAACAAGATATTTCTGAAACAGTTTCTAAATTTGTGATTGTTGGAGCCTCTAAAAGAGGCTGGACTACTTGGACTACAGGTGCAGTCGATGACCGAGTAGAAGCAATGATACCTATAGTAATTGATCTACTTAACTTGGAGCCTTCTTTTAAACATCATTGGAGTGTCTATGGGTTTTGGGCTCCAGCAATTCAAGACTATGTAGATATGGAGATAGTTGATTGGTGGTACTCACCCGAAATTCGTTCTCTTTTTAACTTGGTTGGTCCCTTTAGCTATAAAGACAGGTTTCAAATGCCAAAATTACTTGTTAACGCTGCGGGAGATGAATTTTTTATACCCACCTCATCTCAATTTTATTTTGACGAATTACCCGGAGAAAAATATCTTAGATACGTGCCCAATGCTGACCATGGTTTATCTGGCACTGATGCCTTAGAAACAGTACTGGCGTTTTACGCAAGCATTTTAAATAACTTTCCAAGACCACAATTTTCATGGAAATTTAATCAAGATGGAAGCATTAGAGTAAGGTCTGAAGGTGAAGTTAGAGAAGTTAATATGTGGAGTGCTAAAAATCCTGAAGCTAGAGATTTTAGAAAAGATAAGATTGGAAATAGCTGGAGATCTACAGTCTTAACTGAAGAACAAGACGGTAGTTATAAGGCAATGCCAGAGACCCCGCATAAAGGTTGGAGAGCTTATTTTGTTGAACTGACTTATGAAACACCTTTTGGAATTCCTTTGAAATTCACAACTCCAGTTAGAGTTATACCTGATACTTTACCCTATCAACACAAACCGCTTAAGGAACCAAAAAAAGGTTTTTTGACTAAATAATTACTAAAATAAAAGAAGGAGATTGATATGAGTATTAAGATTTACAACTGCGAAGGCTCAAGGGGTGTAAGACCTATTTGGACACTAGAAGAAATGGGGGTCGATTATGAGGTAGAGATGTTGCCTTTTCCTCCACGGGTCTTTAAACCAGAGTATCTGGAAGTAAATATTTTGGGAACCATTCCTTACCTTGAAGACGGGGACGTAAGAATGACTGAATCCGTAGGAATGTGCCAATATTTTGTACAAAAATATGGTCCTACCGACTTACAAGTTCAGCCCGATGAGGATGACTTCGCAACCTATCTTAATTGGCTAGCCCATTCAGACGCGACTCTAACTTTTCCTCAAACTGTAGTATTGAGGTATACCCTGCAAGAGCCAGGGGTCGCCGATGCAGCTGCGGAAGGATATCGGAGATGGTTTGTCGCAAGATTAAGATTATTAGAAAAAGCTTTAGAAGACAGAGAATACCTTTGCAGCAACAGGCTTACTATTGCAGATATCTGTGTTAGTTACGCTATTCATCTGGCTGGTTCCTTGGGCATAGATCAAGCCTTCAAGCCTAATATCAAGAGATGGACTGATATGCTTTTTGAGCGTGAAGGCTATAAGAAATCATTGTCTTATAAATACGAAGAGTAATTGGAAAAAGTTTTAAAGATATTTTCTTATTTACCTAACCCCCGGGTATGGAAAGCAGTAATTGCTGGAAATATTTGTGAAGTAAGTGTTGAAGTAATTGGGGATAAGCCTAAGCAATTAGGAAAATGGCTTTGGGATTCAAATCCTCGAGAATTGGAGGAAGAGGAGATGAGTGAGGACAGTCCTCATATCAGAGTTGGTAAAAGAGGATTTTCAGGAGCTTTGTATAAAACTGATGATTTTCTAAAAGCTCATCCTTTTGGAACAGTGCCAGCGGCTTTTAGTCCAGAAGGTAACATAGGGGTGTTTGAATCAAACAGTATATTGCGCGCGGTAGCTAGGGCAGGAAACCATTCTACTTTATACGGGAGTAACCACTATGAAGCTTCCAGAATTGATAGCTATCTAGATGCCGGTCTAGTGTTTGCCAGAGAGGCCCAGGTTTACCTGCTTGAAATAGAAACTTTGACTAAGGAAGGGTATAAAAGAATGGCTGCAGCTTACGAGTTTTATGTGTCTGGACTAGAAGAGTCTTTATCTAATAACTCGTATATCGCTGGAAAGGATTTAACCATTGCTGATATTTCATTTGTGTGTGATTTCGCTCAATTTCTTAGGGAAGGTCATTACGAAGAAATTTTAAAAAATAAAGGACTGGATTTAATATCTAAAAATGGTCCCAAGAATAATCCTAAAGTATTTAGCCATCTTTTAGACCTTAGTGGTCGAGAGGAATTTTCTTCTGTAATGGGGACTTATTTAGATTGGTATAAAAAAGAGTAAGGTAGAATAGAGTTAAATAATAATATTAGTGTGAAATCTTTCTTAATATTTATCGCGTATGTCTGTATTTGGACAACCCCTTTCCAATTAATCTTTTTTTTGTGGGGCTTAGCAGTAGTATTTAACTCAGAAGCTACAGTTATCTCTCTAACCAATGAACTTTTCTTGAGCGAGAAGTTACCCTGGCTTTATTCTTGGGTGAGACCTTTTAGCTACTTTATTTTTCCTGATGTTTTAGCCAGTTGGATTTGGTCAATACCTTTTACTATTCATGTTTTTTTAAAGGGATTTTTTAGCACTTGGTTAGGATTATGGTTGCTACCTATTGCCAAAAAAATGCCTTAATCGTCTGGATGTAACCTAATTTATTACTTAAATATGATTTGTATAGAGACTAAAATTCCTCATGAAATCAGTGAGATAAATGATGAACTAAAAGCAATCTATCACAGTAGTGATTGTATCTGTATCTGGGTCTTCGAAACTCGAGAAGACAGAAATAGATTTGTGGATGAAACTGTTGGAATGATGAAAGAAGAAAGAGAAACGTTTTTTGAAGCTAATTATCAATAAGATTAAAGAATAAATGTGGTTAAGACTTAGACAGATCTGCTTAGTTGCAAGAGAACTCAAGCCCGTCGAAGAGCAACTGAACAAAGTTCTAGGTATTAACGTTTGCTTTAGAGACCCTGGGGTAGGTTTTTTTGGTCTTGAAAATGCTTTATTTCCTATAGGAAATCAGTTACTGGAAGTGGTGGCACCTGTTGAAGAAAACACAGCGGGAGGTCGTTATTTAGACAGAAGAGGTGGAGATGGAGGTTATATGGTTATAACTCAATGCGACAGCCACGCCCCTCGAAGAACACAAGTTGAAAAATTAGGAGTACGGATCGCTCATCAATTTGATAATGAACATTTCTTAAACATGCAGCTTCACCCAAAAGATACTGGCGCCACTTTCTTTGAAATTGATGAACAGCTAGGAGAAGGAGCTCATGATATTGATGGACCTTGGGCACCAGCAGGACCGGATTGGCAGAGAGCTAAGAATACTGAATTGGTAGATGGAATTAAAACAGCAGAATTACAATGCGATGATCCGGAAGCTGTAGCAAGTAGATGGAGTGCTATAGCGGAGATTCCTCTGAAAAACGAACTCACTATAGAATTAGATAATGCATCATTGCGATTTGTTGGATGCTCTGATGGTCGACCAGAGGGTCTTGGTGGCTTGGACCTGTCCGCACCAGGAAAAGAAAAAATATTAGAGGTTGCTGATAGTCTTGATTTAAGGACCGGGGATTCACAAGTTTATTTATGCGGAACGAGATTCAATCTTTTATAAAGGAGAAAATATGTTAAAACTTCATTTTGCACCAAATTCAAGAGCTGGAAGAATTGTTTGGCTTTTGGAAGAACTGGAATTGCCTTATGAGATTAATAAAATGGCTTTTCACCCTAAGGATTTAAAGTCTGATGAGCACAGGGAAAGGCACCCGCTAGGACGCGTACCTGTTTTAGATGATGGAGACGTAAGAATCTATGAATCAGGAGCTATAGTGGAATATATTTTAGAACGTCATAAGAATGGTGGTCTTAAGCCTGATGTAGATTCTTCAGACTATCCTGACTATCTCCAGTGGTTTCATTATTGTGAGGGTATGGTTATGCCTCCTATAAATACCATCATCGTTCAAACCATTTTGCTTCCTCCAGAACGACAAGATGAAACAGCACTTGGACAAGCGCAGAGATTGTTAACCAAGTCTTTGACACCAGTTAATGAAGCCTTGGAAGGAAAAGATTATTTAATAGGAGATTTTTCTGCGGCAGACGTAATGTTAGGTCATTCCTGTTACATGGGTAACAGACTCGGGTGCTTAACCGAAGAAATGTCTAACTTAAAAGGATATGTAGAGAGGATTTCAGAGCGACCTGCATTTAAGACAGCTATTGAGATGCAATAGCTATTAGCAAGGAGTAAAAATGATTGATTTAGATCTTGAAGGGAAAAGGGCGGTAGTAACGGGGGCTAGTCTAGGCATTGGAGCTGCATCTGTAAGGTTATTAGCAGACCATGGAGCTGATGTAATATTTTGTGCTCGTAATAAGAATGCAATTCAAGAACTCTCAAAATATAAACCTGAAGGAAAGGGGTCAGTTAAGGGTCTGATTGCCGACATGGGGGAAGAGGATTCAACTAATAAGTTCATCCAAGAAGTTGAATCTGATGGACCGACTGATATCTTGGTAAATAATGTTGGGGCATCGCCCTCTAGAAATTTTCTCTATATGACAGACGATGATTGGAGATCTCTTCATGAGTTAAATCTTTTATCTGCTGTTAGATGTACTAGAGCTTTTTTACCTCACATGAGGAAACAAAAATGGGGTAGAGTTATCATGATTTCAAGTGCAGGAGGTAAATCTCCCAATGCTGCACTTATAGATTATGGTGCTACCAAGGCAGCCATGATTTCAATCAGTAAGTCTCTATCTAAGAAATATGGACGTGACGGTGTCTTGATTAACTCCATTCTTCCAGGACTTATCCACACGGCCATGTGGGAAAGAGCTGCTAATGAAATAGCAGAGGCAGTTGGGAGTACGGCTGAGAAAGTTATAGAGAATAATGGAAAAGGAGTTCCAGTCGGCAGATATGGTACTTCTGAAGAAGTTGCGTCTTTAATTGTTTTTCTTTGCTCTAATGCAGCTTCTTATATCAGCGGAACCTCCATTGAAGTCGATGGGGGACAAGCAGCCCATATCTAGATTTTAATGTTTTAAGGATTAATATGAAATTAGGAAAATTAGGAGTTTGGTATTTTTTTGATGCCATGTCTTCAAAAGAAGCAGCAAATACTGCTCAGAGGATAGAATCATTAGGTTATTCAACTTTATGGATTCCTGAGACCACAGGAAAAAACCCTATGGTCCTAAGTTCTTGGCTTCTTTCAAATACAAAAGAACTCAATGTTGCAACTGGGATTGCAAATATTTATCACCGGGAACCTGGTGTTACTCTAGCGGCCCAAAAATCTCTCTGTGAACAATCAAATAATCGTTTCTTATTAGGGCTAGGTGTCTCCCACAAGCCGTTGGTTGAAGGGGTAAGAGGTTTGAATTATGGACCTCCTGTGAAGACTATGAGGACCTATTTAGAAGGTATGAAAGCAGCACCGTATACGGCGCTTTCTCATGAAGAAGAACCGCCTACAGTAATAGCCGCCCTGGGTCCTAAAATGCTAGAACTAGCGTCTGAGATGACACAAGGCGCCCACCCTTATTTTACTTCTCCAGAGCACACGGCTATGGCAAGAGAGAAACTAGGAAAGGATTCATGGCTGTGCGTTGAACAGAAAGTAATCTTAGAAAAGGATCCAACAAAGGCAAGAGAAACTGCAAAACAGACTGCTGCTATTTATAAGGGTCTACCTAACTATAGAAATAATTGGATTAGGATGGGTTTAGCTGAAGAAGATATAGATTCGCTGAATGACAAATTTATAGATACCACTTTTGCTTGGGGTACAGAAGCAGCCATTAGAGAAAGAATAAGCGCTCACTTTGATGCAGGTGCGGACCATGTTTGCATTCAGCCTGTTAATCCCAACGGTCAAATGACCGGTTTAGATTGGGATTGTTTAGAAGCTTTATCAAACTAAATTTTATGAAGGGTTCTTGTCATTGTGGAAAAGTAGAGTTCCTTATTAAAGTTAGCGAAGGAGATTTTTTTAAAGACATATATAGGTGTGATTGTTCTTTATGTATTAAAAAAGGCATCATCATGAAGCCTCTCCCAAAGGAAAAGTTCACCCTCATCCAAGGAGGTGAGTTTTTAAATTCTTATAAATGGAATAAGAAAATAGCTGAGCATTTCTTTTGTAAAATTTGTGGTGTTTACACTCATCACCAAAGGAGGAGGGATGCCACTCAGTACTCAGTTAACTTAGGTTGTTTGGAAGCAATTGAGATACCTGAAGAAAAAGAAATTCAGTGGATAGACGGTTCTAGTCATTCTTAAAATTTATTATTTTTTAAAAGAAACTAAAAAGCGGATAAAGAATTTTGTTTTTTAAATTCTTCACGAGCATGGTCGATACTTATTTTTTCGAAGAAAATATTGTCATTGGGTCTAAGTTGCCCAATCAGATGTAAGTCAACAGCAGCTACTTGTAATACTCTAGGGTAACCTCCAAGTGTTTGAGAATCACACCCTAGAATTATTGGTGATCCATTTTTAGGGCACTGGATAGTTCCTATGCTCATAGGACAGCTAACCATTTGATCGTGATTAGATAATTCTATACCCTCTCCGATAAGCCTATTCCCCATTCTGTTTGAATCATTTGAGACAGAAAAAATCGAAGAAAAAATCTTTTCTTTGGAAGCGTTTTTAACAAAATCATACTCGGGACCTTCTATTACTCTTAATTTCCATTCATTTTGAAAAGGATTATTTAATTTAAAGTCTTTATTTGTAAGACTGAAAACTTCAGATTCACAAGATTTGGTTTCAATTAATGTACCTTCTGTCAGTGCAAGACCATTAATGCCTCCTAATTTTGCTGGTAAATACGTTGAAACACTTCCCAAGAAATCTTCAGCTAAGATATCTTCTGACAAAGCAATATAAGCTCTACATCCTTTGGAACAATTATCCAATGAAAGAATATCATTAGGCTTTACATCAATAACCTTATTCATCTTTATCTCTTTATTGTTAATCTTAGGATTCATATCTGCTCCAGTTATAACTAAAGAATAGGATCTAAAAAATTTAAGGGAAGGTCCCGTCAAGGTGCATTCTAAGACTGGAGAATTAAGAGCTTTGTTTAGTAGAAAGTTGGCTAATTTTAAAGAGGGCTTATCTGCCCCTCCCGATTCAGGGACACCCATGTGTCGCCAACCCTTTCTACCTAGGTCTTGAATAGTAGTTTGCAATCCTGACGAAATTATCTCAATACTCATACAATCCTAATAGTTGAAACTTTCAAATTCTTTTTTGTTAATCGGATCAAATTTAACTCGCATTCCTGGGTTTATTACGAATGGATTTTTATTATTGTTATCAAATAGTTTCATCGGTGTTCTGCCTATAATGCTCCAACCACCTGGACCGCCAAAAGGATAAATTCCTGTTCTATTTTCTGCGATGCCAACTGATCCAGGCAGAAGATTAATTCTAGGTTTAGACAATCTGGGTATTCGTAGTTTTTCGTGTAAATCTCCGAGATAAGCAAATCCAGGGTTAAACCCAATCATCTTTACTTCGTATTTAATATTTGAATGGAGATTTATTAGTTCCTCGTATGTCACGGACTGGGTTTTTGTGATTTTCTCTATATCTAGTCCAAATTCATCAGAATAATAAACGGGTACATGCAGAAGTATTTCTGTCTTAGATTCCTCTTTATAGTTAAAACCTTTGATTGTGGAGAGGATTAAGTCTTTGGCCTTAGAAGTCGAAATTTTTATATCATTGTATTTAACGGCTATAGATTCTTCAGCAGCGACGACCTCAATCCAATGAGATTCTTCCCTTAGGAAAGCTGAAAGAGCAAGAAAAAAAGATGAATTGTTGGAATATGGAGATTCTTGATTTAGTTTTATTAATAAGATGTTTTCTGAAAATTCAGAAATACTAGATAAATCGACACTTTTCAATTTGATTGAATTTTAATTTTTTCTTTTTTTAACATATTCGTTAAAGCTTCAGCTACCTCCAAAGAATTTGGACTATCTCCGTGTATACAAAGAGTTTCAGCTTTGAGATTAAGAATTTTATTATTATTGCTCATGATCTTCTCATCACAAACTATACTTCGTGCTTGGTTAATTTGCTCTTCCACTGAAATTAATACAGACCCTTCTTCACTTCTATCAACGAGTGTTAAATCTTCTTTATAAGTACGATCGATGAAAGCTTCAGGAATGAAAGAAATACCTTCATCTTCTAACATTTGACCTAATAAAGATTTAGCTGGTCCTATTACAGAAAGATCACATTTAAAAGAATCGATTAAATTGATGAACAAGCTGCTTAGTACCTCACTTTTTGATACTTCATTGTAAAGTCGACCATGCAGTTTTACATGACGCACTGGCATCGATAAAGAGTCAGCAACTTTTAAAAAGAGATTGATCTGGTCTCTAATAGAATTTTCTAAATCTTTAGACTCTATATCTATCATTCTGCGACCAAAACCCTCTTTATCTGGATAAGAAGGGTGAGGACCTATAGCTATGCTATGTTCCTTACAAGCTTCAATGATAGTTTTGATGCTATTGAAATCTCCTGCGTGACCGCCGCAGGCAATACTGCATGAACTAATGTAATTTAAAATATTAAGCTCATTAGTTAATTGTTTTTCATTCCGAAATTCGCCTAAGTCGGAATTAATATCAATTGAATTCAATGTCTTAAGAAACTAAGTCTTTATCGACTTGAAGTCAGGCTTCCTTTTTTCTATAAAAGCCTTTACGCCTTCTTTAAATTCTTCTCTATCAAGAAAGACTTCTTGAGTATCTCTCTCGTAATCCAGTTGTTTATCAAGTGAAGTGGAAAGGGCATGGTCATGAGCTTTTACAACTGCTTTAAGGCCTACTATGGGCCCATCAGCTAATTTCTGTGCAAGTTGAGACACAGAGTCCATCAATTCGTTATCTGGAAAATAATCCCAAATTAAACCCCACTCTTTTGCTTTTTTAGCTCCTACATCCTCTCCTAGAAGACCCATTCCGTTAGCCCTAGCTCTCCCTATTAAATGGGGAACAAACCATGAAGAGCCTACATCTGAAATAATGCCCAATTGGGGTCCAAATACAAGCTTGAATCTAGCTGATTCTGCTGCAACTACCAAATCTCCACTCAACGCTAAACCTACTCCTCCTCCTGCTGCTATCCCATTTATTGCAGTTATGACTGGCTTATTTGAACTAGTGATGGCCCTGACGAGAGGATTAAATCCTATTTCCATATTAGCTGCTGCTGCTTGTCCAGGAGAATTATTTTTGTCATTAGGCCAACCACCGTTGGCTAAATCTGCCCCAGCACAAAATCCTCTACCATTTCCAGTTATTACTACCACTCTGACTTTTGGATCAGCGTTTATTTCTTTCATGGTCTCCAATAAACCCATTATCAAGTCTCTGTTCATGGCATTGAGAACTTCAGGTCTGTTGAGTTTAATTAGATAAACTCCATTTTTAGAGAGTTCAGTTTGGATTGCGTTTTCCATAGAAAAATTATAACTGTTAACTGGTTTTTTTTAACCCTTTAATCAAATTGCTTGTCCGCACTTGCAAAGATTAAATAAAAGATCATGCCAAAGAAAGTTACCCCTGCTACTACATAGAATACTGCAGCCCAGGAGCCGAACTCATTTAATATAAGACCTGATAAATAAACTCCAATTATGCCTGGAATAGCACCTAACATATTTGTGATTCCCATTAATGTTCCGGTATATTTTGGTCCTATATCAGCATGGTTAACTATAAAACCTCCAGCTGCCATACCAGCAAAAGCATTACCCAAGCACATAAGCCCCATAACTGTTCCAACAGTATCAAATGAGGGAATCAACGCTAGGCATACACCCGCGCCTCCAAATCCAATGGTATTACAGGTCTTTCTCACAGTCAGGGTCTTAAATCCCATTTTTAATAAATGGTCACCAAATAGCCCACCGAGGTTTAAAAATATGAAAGAGGTTAAATGAGGAAGCATCGCAAGATATCCTATAGAGGCAAAGTCCACACCTAGACCTTGGTTTATAAATATCGGCAACCATGATAAAAAAACAAAAAGTGAGTAGTTGCTGCAAAAGTGGGCTACCCCAATTGCCCAAAGAGGTTTATTGGTAATTAAAACTTTCCAAGGAAGTTTCTTAGCCCCTTCAACTGTAGGAGCTTCGCTTTCGATAAGGTTAAGTTCTTGCTGAGAGATGTCGGGGTGTTCTCTGGGAGTAGAAGTCACCACCTTGTTCCAAAAATAGAACCATATAAAACCAACGGACCCAAAAAGATAAAAGGCCCACTGCCAGCCAAGATGAAGAACAATTAGAGGGGTAGTTATTAGAGCAAAAACCGTACCTAGAAAAAGACCGCTATTTGTAACACCCACTGACCTTGCTCTCTCACCGAGAGGAATCCATCTGGCATAAAGGCTGTGCCAAGCGGGGAAAGTAATACCTTCGCCTAGTCCCATTCCTATTCTTGCCAATATTAAGAATGTAAATCCAGCATATGAAGCCAGGGGAGTTAAGATTGTAAATATAGACCAAATTATTAATCCATAGCCAAGAACTAGCTTGGCTCCAAATTTATCTGAAAGATAGCCCCCTAATACTTGCGTGACTATATAACCAAGAAAGAAAGACATTGAAACGAAACCAATCCTTTCATAATCCCATCCCAGCTCTTCGGCCATAGGTATGATGGTTATAGAAATATTTACTCTATCTATATAACAGATAAAGACGCCTAGAATAGTTAATCCAATTATTTTGAATCTAGTCGGCATATCTTATTTAAGCATTGAACAGTTCAAACTTGTAGGACAAAAAGTAATTAAAAAATTAAATTTAAATTCTTAACTATTGTGATAACTTTAACTTCATAGGTTTTGTATAGAGGATAGTTTATGTCTGAAGAAAAATTATTATTAGAAGGTATAAGAGTTATAGATGCAGCAAGTTTTATTGCAGGCCCAGCAGCAGCAACAATAATGTCTGATTATGGAGCTGAGGTAATCAAAATTGAACCTCCTGAAGTAGGGGATAGTTTGAGGTGGTTAATTTCTAGAGGAGGCATGCCTGAGGGTCCAGATAATTACTGTTGGCAATTAACTTCTAGAAATAAGAAGAGTGTTGCTCTTAATCTTAAAGATGAAGAGGCTCAACAAATACTTATTGATTTAGTAAAAACTGCTGATGTTTTCGTAACCAATATGCCTTTTCCAATAAGAGAGAGATTAAAGTTAAGATCTGAAGATATCAGGCCTCATAACAAAAGACTTATTTATGCTTCACTATCCGGCTATGGAGAAGTTGGACCTGATGCTAACCGAACAGCATATGATTCTTTGGCTTGGTGGGCTAGGTCAGGCTTGATGGATTTTGTTAGACCTTCTTCACTCTCTACCCCTGCTTGGTCGACACCTGGAATGGGAGATCATCCTACAGCTACAGCTTTATTCAGTGCAATTATGACCGCACTTTATAGGAGAGAAAAGACTGGCAAGGGAACAGAAGTCTCAACCTCATTAATGGCAAATGGTGCATGGGCAAATGGCTGTTTCATCCAGGGAGCTTTAATGGATGTTGATTTCACAGACAGAACAGATCCTCCTCCCAGACACCCTTTTGGGGATATATATGAAACTAGTGATAATCGTCAAGTGGCATTAGCTATGGTAAATGCTGTTAAGGAATGGCCAAAACTAGCTAATGCTTTAGAACGAGAAGATTTAATAACTGATCAGAGGTTTGATGCCCAAGGCCTTGTTGAAAACAAAGAGGATTTAAGAGAAGAATTATCTAAAGAATTTGGCATGAGAGATACCGAACAAATAAATTCTGTTTTACGAGAATCGGGAGTAACTTATGGATTTATAGGGAAAATAACTGACTGCAAAAATGATGAACAGTTTTTAGAGACTGAAACATTAGTACCAATGGAGCATGAAAAAATGCCAGGTCTATTAACTGTAAACAGCCCCATCAAAATTTCTGATGAGAAAAAAAAACAACCTTATAGAGCACCTGTTTTAGGGGAGCATACGCGAGAAATACTCAAAGAATTAGGCTTCAAAGAAGAAAAAATTAATAATTTGAAACAAAGAGGGGCGATCGAGTATTAATTATGAGTAATTGGGAAGATATATTTAACTTTTCCGATCAGCTTTCCGAAGAAGAAAGACTGATTCAGAGTAGTACCAATGAATATTGTCAAAAGTCTTTGATGCCCAGAATTTTAGAGGCAAATAGAAATGAGTTCTTTGACAAGGATATTTACAAAGAGCTTGGTGGCCTCGGTTTGCTTGGAGCTCCCATTGAGGGTTACGGTTGTGCGGGAACAAATTACGTTTCTTATGGACTTATTACCAGGGAGATTGAAAGGGTAGATTCAAGTTATAGGTCTGCCTACAGCGTACAAACTTCCTTAGCCATGCATCCTATTCACAAATTTGGTTCGGAAGAACAAAAAAATCACTATTTACCAAAAATGGCTAAAGGAGAAATTATTGGTTGCTTTGGTTTAACCGAACCTGATGCTGGATCAGATCCTGGAAGTATGAAATCTGTCGCTAAAAAAGTTAAGGGCGGTTACCAAATTACCGGCTCTAAAACTTGGATAACTAATGCACCCATCGCTGATCTCCTAATAATATGGGCAAAGGATGAAGAAGGTAAGTTGAGAGGATTCATAGTTGAAAGGCAAGATAAAGGATTGGAAACTCCATATTTGAAAGGTAAATTCTCTTTAAGAGCTTCCGCAACAGGACAGATCTTTATGGATGACCTTTTTGTTCCCAATGATCGTGTTTTACCCGAAGTAGATAGCTTCAAAGGACCTTTTTCTTGTTTAAATATGGCGAGGTATGGAATAGCTTGGGGGTCCTTAGGTGCAGCTGAGTTCTGTTGGCACGCAGCTAGAAATTATGCTTTAGACAGGGTGCAATTTGGAGAACCTCTGGCTGCTAAACAATTAATTCAAAAGAAACTTGCAGATATGCAAACCGAGATAACACTTGGGCTTCAGTCTTGTTTAAGGGTCGGAAGACTAATTGATGATGAAAAGATGATTCCGGAGATGATTTCTTTAATTAAAAGAAACAATTGTGGGAAGGCTCTAGATATAGCTCGGACTGCGAGAGATATCCATGGTGGAAATGGTATATCGGATGAGTTTCATGTCATTAGGCACGTTATGAATCTAGAAGCAGTAAATACTTATGAAGGCACTCACGATGTTCATGCCCTTATTCTAGGAAACTTACAGACAGGAATTAATGCTCTTGGGTAAAAAAGACCTTTTTATTTATATACTTCTGGCAATACTTTTTACTAGTTGCAGTGAAAACCAAAGTTGCAAATCAGCAGATGTAGTTCTAATTAACTCTACAATTTATACACTTAATGATTCAGCACCCAATGCTCAGGCAGTAGCCTTTTTGGGAGATACTTTAGTTTTTGTTGGAAGTAATGCGTTATCAAAAGAGTATCAATGCAACGACGCGAAAGTAATTGATTTAAAAGGAAGTTATGTTTATCCAGGTTTTGTTGATTCTCATGCACACCTCAAGGGAATAGGTCATAGAGAAAATTCTCTAAATCTACAAGGCATAGATAGTCTTAAAGAAATGTTGACCACAGTAGAAATTTTTTCTAATGGTATCCAACCAGGTGAATGGGTTGTGGGAAGAGGGTGGATAGAAAAGGTCTGGCCTGAGAAACGTTTTCCGACAAGGTATGAGTTGGATCGGTTTTCTTCAGATAAGCCAGTAATACTGGAAAGAGCTGATGGTCATGCAGTTGTAGTCAACAGCTTGGCCTTGGAATTGGCAGGTATAAGTTCGGAGTCTAATGACCCTCATGGAGGGAGAATTGAAAAAGATAAAAATGGCGAACCTACGGGAATGCTAATCGACAAAGCTACCTCTTTAGTTGAAAAACTAATACCTAAAACAACCAAACAAGAAGATAAAAGAGATTTAAAAGCTGGAATTGATAGGAATGTGTCACTTGGTTGGACTCAAGTTCAGATAGCTGGAGGTACCTTTTCTGATATAGAAATTTTAGAAGAGATAAAAGAGGAAGGGAACCTGCTTCAAAGAGTTTATTTTGCGGTAAGTGCAGGCGAACCTGCAGAAACTTTATTAAGACTTGGCCCAAAACTAGATCCTGAACACATGTTAACTGTAAGAGGAATTAAGCTCTATGCGGATGGTGCATTAGGCTCTAGGGGTGCAGCTCTATTAGAAAAATACGAGGACCAAGACACTACAGGTCTTCTGATATTTACAAAAGAAGAAACCTTGCCAGTACTAGAAGAAGCCTTAAAGAAAGGTATTCAAATTCAAACCCATGCGATTGGAGATAAGGGAAACAGAATAACATTGGATTGGTATCAGGAAGCTTTCAATTCAATAGTGGATGAAGAAAGGAAAGTTATTGACCCCAGATGGAGAATAGAACATTCCCAAATTATCACTAAGGAAGATCAGATTCGTTTCAGGGACATGGAAATAATAGCTTCTATGCAACCTTCTCATGCAATAGGGGATTTACATTTTGCCCCCTCAAGACTCGGCATGCAAAGAGTTGGAAATGGGTATGTATGGAGAAACTTGATTGATTTAGGAGTTGTTGTTGCTGGTGGTTCTGATGCACCAGTAGAAATTGGGGATCCTCGAATCGAATTTTATGCTGCAGTTGCTAGAAAAGATTTAGATGGCTTTTATGATAAAGGTTGGCATTTAGAACAAGCTGTTACTAGAGAAGAGGCCTTAAAAATGTTTACAATTTGGCCTGCGTTTGCTGCATTTCAAGAAGATATAAACGGAACCATTGAAGTTGGAAAGTTAGCTGATTTAACAATTTTCTCTAAAGACATTATGAAAGTTCCAGAAGAAGAAATTCTCGAAGCCCAGGTCGTAATGACTATTGTGAATGGGAAAATAGTATTTGAAGGTAAAAAAAAGGGCACCTAAGTGCCCTTTTTTACGGATTGAATTTAGAATTCCATTCCTACTTTAAAGTAGTAGAAGGCTCCATTAAATCCAAGAGGAGCTGCTTCAGGATATTCCCATCCTAAAATAAGACCTCTCTTTTCCTTATCTGGATGGTCATCAAAAGCATTTTGAGCACCAAAAGTAAGGGTGTAGTCACCTAAATCTTTTGATACTTCAAGGTCGATGGTAGACATGTCACTAATGTAACCTCCGCCGCCGCCCCATTCTTCTGTGAACCATTCATCAACCCAGTTCATTCTACCTAGTACTCTCCAGTCACCTGTATTATGTACCGCTGATAAATTCCAGCGTTTTCCAGGAAGAAGTTTCTCTAATTGAGCAATTCTACCTGAACCTACTAAGCCTCCAGTTCTATCAACTTTAGTTGATACATCACTATAAACAAATGTAAAAGATGTATTGCCATTAGCTATTTCAGTATCGTAAGTAGCGACTATGTCAAAACCATCAGTTGTGGTGTCAAAGTCGTTTACATAAAATCTGAAATTAGTTAGATCGCCAGCACCTGGAACTCCGAGTGATTGCAGAAGAGCAATATCGGCAGCGGTAATAGTGATATCATCACCTTGAGTAATACGATCTTCTAATTCAATACTATAGAAATCAACGGTCACATTTAAGGCATCTGTAGCATCCCAAACAAAACCTAAACTGGTGTTTGTAGATTCTTCAGGGGTTAACTCTTTACCACCGTAGTAAACAGAAACAGGGTTAGTAGGAGCTAGTGTACCTTTCTGATACAAATCACCGCCAGCATCTGCAACTGTAGATATATTTGAAATATTTGCTTGACCCGGTGTCGGAGCTCTGAAGCCTGTACTTGTAGTTCCTCTCAAAGAGAGGTCATCAGTAGCTCTGTATAGGAAAGATAGTTTGCTATTGCTTGTAGATCCGAAAGTATCAAAATCTTCATAACGAACAGCTAAACCCAGAAGTAATTGTTCTGAAACATCTGCTTCTAAATCAACATAGAGAGCAAAGTTACTTCTATCCCAAGTTCCTGCCATGCTTGGAGAAAAACCTCCAAAGCCATTAGAACCAATTCCAAAACCTTGTTTGAAGTACGGACCTATCTCCCAGCTTTCCTTATTGCCTGTTATTACAGTGAATTGTTCTTCTCTAAATTCTAAACCATAAGCTACGTTTAAATCAGAAGCAAAACCCTCAACTGCAACAGGCTTAATAAAGTCGACATTAAAGTTCTTTTCTAGTTGAACATAACTTCCAGGATTGAACTCAGATGGAGTGTCAGGTCCAAGAGAAGCATTAACTGTATTCATGATGAAATAGTCAGCTTGGTTCTCTCCTACACTAAGACTCACATCCCAAAAAGTTCCAGCGTCAGTTACTCCAGTAACACCTGAAGCAATACTCCAGTCCATTACATCTCCACCAAAACTTGGAGTAAATCCTCCTGGCCACATTTCATTAAAAACAAAACAGTTTGGATCAGCTTTTATGGCTGCTAAAGCAGTATCTGTAGATGATCCAGCTCCTGAAGCAGGAACGGGAACCACTGGACAAGTTCTTGCAGCACCAGCTGTAGCCTCAGCCACATCACCAACCAATCTTGTTGCTCCACCGTCAGTAGAGAAAACACCACCCCTGTTTGTTGGGTTTCTGAAAAAGAAACCTCCTAAGACATTTCTTTCACCGTAGTTTCCAAAGAGATAAAAATCTTTTGATTCGTCTAAAGATACACCTAAATTTACAACAAACTTATAGTCATCACTCACATCAGGAGATCCCCAGATTTGAGCAGGATCAGGATAGTTCCAAATTGCGGTATTTCCGCCATCGTAGAGTCCTTGAGCATCAGCCCTTTGGACGCTTCTACTCGTAGCTTTAGAATCTTGAAGCTCTACTGATAAATTAGCAAACCCAGCTGAAGTAAATGGCATTCCAACATTAGCTGCTATTCTCCACGCGTCTCCATCTCCTTCTTTATACTCACCAGTTCTTATCTCAAGTTGTGTTCCTTCTGAATTATCTCTATAGACAAAGTTCATTATTCCAGCAATAGCGTCGGAGCCATATTGAGCTGATGCACCATCTCTTAGAACTTCCACTTGTTTTAGAGCTATAGAAGGAATAGCAGAAATATCTGGACCTTGCGCTCCATCTGAAATACCACTACCTAAGAAAGAGATCACAGCACCTCTGTGTCTCCTTTTGCCATTAACTAATACCAACATATTATCAGGTGGCAAGCCTCTTAAATTAGCTGGCCTTATTAAAGTAGCAGCATCACTAATAGGTTGTGTATTTACATTAAAAGAAGGAACTAAAGTTCTTATCATGTCAGGAAGATCCATAGCGCCTTGATTAACAAAATCAGAACCTGTAATAATATCTACTGGTGCAGGAGAATCTCCTACTGATCTTGCTTCTCTCCTTGAACCAACAGCAACAACTTCTTCTACATCATCCGCTCCAAAAGCGGTAGAAGAAATAGCAGGTAGGCCCAACAAGGCGATAGCTATCACCAGACTATTAAATAACCCAAATTTTTTCATGTTTTTCCCCAAATTTAAAAAAATTAAAAGCAAGGAAACCTCTGCAGATTGCCTTGCACATACATCACGGGTATTCTAACTTAAAGCTTGATTTTATGACAGTATTGTTACAATTTAACGAGAAATAGCTATTTTTTATGTCTTTTACAGCCATTATTGCAGAAATATCTGACATTCCAGAGTTGACTGAAGTAATGAATCTTTCTATAAAAAAGCTACAAAAACCATATTTAAATAAAGCACAAATAGAGGCTTCTTACGAAGCCATGGGGTTAGATCATCAATTAATAGAAGACAAGACCTATTTTAAGATCGTAGCAGGAGATGTAATCGTAGGGTGTGGGGGTTGGAGCAGGAGACAAACCTTATTTGGAGGCAGTCATACCACAGAAAGGGATTCCGGTTTATTAGATAAAAGGACTGAAGCTGCAAGAATTAGAGCAATGTATACTCATCCTGACTGGACTAGAAGGGGTGTAGGAAAGTTGATTATTTCTCGAAGTGAACAGGAAGCCCTTAAGGAAGGATTCAATGAATGTGAGTTAATGGCCACATTAGCTGGAGAGCAGCTTTACAAGGACTCAGGATACAAGGTAGTTGAAGTAGTTAATTGGGAAAGCTCAAAAGGTGTAATTGTTCCACTCAAGAAAATGACTAAAAAGTTAGTTTAAGCGCATGAAGAAAGAATTTTTAATGAGGGAAGCCTTAGTCCAAGCAAAAAAAGCTTTAAAAAAAGGCGAAGTGCCTATTGGTGCGGTGGTGGTATTGGGAGATGAAATTATTGGAAGAGGTTACAACCAGCCAATAACCACAAGAGATCCTACAGCACATGCAGAAATTATTGCATTAAAAGAAGCATCTAATAGATTAGATAACTACAGATTAAATGAAGCAATAATTTATACGACTTTAGAACCTTGTTTTATGTGTTCCGGCGCATTAGTTCATGCAAGAATTAAGAAGATAATCTTCGCTGCTCAAGATACGAAATCTGGAGTTGTCGTCAATAATGGGGGTTTAATACAATCAGAATTTCTAAATCACAAAGTGAGTTTTGAAGGAGGAATTCTTGAAAAAGAGGCATCAAAGCTTTTAAAAGATTTTTTCTTAGAGAAAAGGTCTTAAATATCGAAAGAAGACCATATAGGGGCATGGTCTGAAGGTTTTTCCATTCCTCTTATTTCGTAATCTATTCCTGCATCCAAAAGCTTGTTATTGAGAGACTGAGTTGCCCAGATTTGATCAATCCTTAATCCTCTTTTAGGTTTATCGTTAAAACCCCTACTCCTGTAATCAAACCAGCTGTATCTGTCATTAGTATGGGGATGCAAGCTTCGAAAAGTATCCGATAGGCCCCAAGAAGTTAAATTTCCTAGCCATTCTCTTTCTTCCGGTAAAAAACTGCATTTACCTGTTCTCAACCATCTTTTTTTGTTTTGTTCGCCTATGCCTATATCAATATCCTCTGGAGAGATATTTAGGTCACCCATAATGATCAGATTCTGTTCAGGGGAGTGATTCTTTTTGAGGTGATTTATTAGGTCTTTGTAAAATTTTTCTTTGGCAGGGAACTTGATTGGGTGATTCCTTTCTTCACCCTGAGGAAAATAACCATTTAATACAAGTATGGAATTCTTGCCAGTATTGTACTCTCCCCAAATAAATCTCCTCTGGGACTCCTCATCGTCATTTTTGAAACCCTTTCCATTTTTTGATGGGGTTTTTTTTGAAAGTAAAGCAACTCCATAATGTCCTTTCTGTCCATGAATGATCGATTTATAGCCTAAAGCTTCAATAGCTTCATGAGGATATTCATCATCATGAACTTTTGTTTCTTGAAGACCGATAACATCAGGATCATGAATTTTTATAATGGCCTCAACTTGCGGAATTCTAGCTCTGACGCTATTTATATTGAATGAAACAATTCTCAATTTCTATCCTGCTTTGTTCATAGAAATAACCGGCTTATAAGAATATTTAATGAAATCTGAAAGTATATTAGCTGCTTCTAACAGTATTTCTTCATCGATATCAGGTTCTTCTTTGATTTCTTCTCGGTCTAAGAAAGCTTGATAACTTTCAAAAGTGTTAAGACCAATTTTCTTTCTTAAATCATTCTCCATGGTTAGGAGTTCGGCTTCCGTATTTTCTTTTTTTGCCTTTCTAATTTCTAAGTCCAACACGAGGTATTTTTCTTCCTGCTGAGTTTTTCTCCAAGCCTTTAGTTTTTTATGGTGTTTAAATAAGAATGAGTCATTGACTCTTATTTCGTGTTCGGAAGAGAGCAGGCTTGTTGAAGTATTTAGTCTGTTAAAGTCCCTTACCCTTGTTTCTGCAATGGAATCATATTCCAGTGCACCTGGGAGTTTGTTTTCTCCAAATTCTTCTGTATTAATTGGGCTAGGTAGGTAGATGTCTGGAGAAATGCCCTTACTTTGAGTGCTTTTTCCTGAAACCCTATAGAACTTAGATTCAGTAAATTTAATCTGCCCAGAAGATAAAGCTTGAACTCTTTGGACAGTTCCCTTACCAAAAGTGTCTGTTCCGAGAATTAATCCTCTTTCATAATCTTGAATTGCTCCAGCCAATATTTCTGAGGCTGAAGCACTAAAACGGTTCACAAGAATTGCTAAGGGACCATCATAAAATTGAAAACCTCTTCTTTCCCCCAATCCATGAATACTGCCACTAGAGGTTTTTACCTGGACTTTAGTGCCTGCCCCTAAAAACAAATGAGCTAGTGCATTGGCTTCCAATAAAGAACCTCCCCCGTTGTTCCTCAGATCTATGATTAAGCCATCTATATCATTATTTTTCATCCCTCTTATCAGGTCTTTAACATCTTTACTGCTACTCCTAAAGTCATACTCCCTTCTTTGATAGGCATCAAAATCCATATAAAAAGCTGGCAGCTCTACTACTCCAAGTTTGTATTCAGAATCAGATTTTTTGATATTAATAATTCTCTTCTGTGCGGCTTGATCTTCCAGTTTTATAAAGTTCCTAGTTAAGGTAATTATTTTGGTTTGTGATTCGTCTAAGGAAGTTGCAGGAATCACTTCAAGCTTTACTTCGGTATTTTTAGGACCGCGGATTAGTTGAACAACATCATCTATTCTCCAACCTATAACATCTGTTATTACATCTTCAGTTTCTTGGGCCACCCCAACAATTCTGTCATTCGGTTTTAACTTATTTGACTTTTCTGCTGGCCCCCCTGGAACCAGGGAAGAAATTGTTGTGTACAAACCATCATTTGAAAGTAGCGCTCCTATTCCTTCCAGAGATAAACTCATGTCTATATCAAAATCCTCTGTTCTTTTAGGTGACATGTAAGTTGTATGAGGGCCATAAGTAAGAGCTATAGAATTAATATAAAGATCGATAACATCTTCAGATTTGGTGCGTTCAAAAAAGTTAAACTGATTATCTATCCTTTTTGTGAGCTTGTTTTTTGTTTCATTAAGGTCATTACCACTCAAATTAAGCTGGATAACGTCATTAATAAGTAGATCTTCCCAGAGTCTTTCTAAATCTTCGATTGTTTCTTTCCTATCGGACTCAGCTCTGTCTTTGAGAATTTTTCTATTCTGCCTTAAATCGAGAGTTTCTATTTCTGATAGCAAACTTTTCTGAAGCTGATATCTTTCTACATACCTTGACCTGTAAAGTTCAAATATTTTAAATGCTTGCTCAAGTGAGGCATGTTGATCATTGATCTCAGTATCAAGGTCGTTTGCGGCAAATGAATTCACTTCCTTTTCTAAAAATACACTCCTTGAAGGATCTAATCTGTCCAAGAATGAATCTAATGCTTCAGTCTTAATTGAAAGATATTTCTTTTTCGTAAAATGATGTTTCTCTAATATTTCAATGATCTCATTAGTTAGCTTTACGTGGTCATCATTAAAAACATACTCTTCAGTTTCTGCCAATAGCCCCGATAAAAGTAATTGGCTACAAAATAACAATAAAAGAAATTTGATGAGTCTTGTCATTACATAAATAGATTAAGTGAAGTTAAGAATTATATAGTTGTTGTGTAGGTACTTACAATTCTGGTTAAGTAACATTAATATGTTTTTTAAAGAGGTAAAAAGTGAAAGCATCAGATTTTAAGAATTTGGGAATCAAACCATTTAACAAAGGCCTTAGTGACTTAGGCAATAATATCTACTGTTATTTGCAGCCCGATGGAGGATGGGGTTGGAGTAATGCTGGACTTATTGCCGATGGAGATGAATCTCTCATTGTGGATACTTTGTTTGATGAAGATCTAACCCTGGAGATGCTTGATTCCATGAAGAGCGCTGAACCAAAAGGGATGAAGAATATAAGGGCTTTAATAAACAGTCACTCCAATGGTGATCATTGCAATGGTAATAATTGTGTTGATACTGATGAAGTCATCTCCAGTGAAGCCACACTTGAAGAAATGTCGCATGAGTCTCCTGAAATGATGGCAGCTTTATTAAAACAAGCACCTGAGATGGGAACTTTAGGAAAATATTTTCTGGAGTGCTTTGGAAGCTTTAATTTTGAGGGAGTAACAAAAAGGTTACCTAATACTACATTTACAGGTGAAACGCAGAGGCAAGTAGGAGATAAAATTGTTGAACTCATTGAGGTTGGGCCTGCGCATACCAATGGAGATATTTTAGTCCATGTGCCTTCTGATAAAGTGGTATTTACTGGCGATATTCTATTTATTGAAGGGCATCCTATACTTTGGGCTGGACCAGTTAAAAATTGGATTAATGCTTGTGACAGAATTATTTCAATGGAAGTAGATTTCGGTTACAGACAACAGAGGAGTCAAAGCAGTAAGAGATTATCTAGCTTATATTGATACTGAATCTAGGGAGCGCTTTGAATCTGGTATGAGCGCTCTAGAGGCTGCAAAAGAAATAGATTTAGATTTATTTTCTACCTGGGGAGATGGGGAAAGAATCGCTGTTAATGTAAATTCTCTTTACCGTGAATATAAAGGTGAAGAGAAAAGGGAAGAGATAACTCTTTTGTTTCAACAAATGGCAGAACTTAGCGGTATTGATGAGTAATATAAAAAGAAAATTAGAATTCTTTTTTGATTGTAGCAGCCCCTGGACTTATCTTGCTTTTAAAGAAATAGAGAAATTATGTTCTAGATTGAATCTGGAATTAGTATGGAAACCAATTTTAGTAGGAGGCATTTTTAATACCATAAATCCTAGTGTTTATGAGTCAAGAAGCAACCCGGTGAAACCAAAAGCTTCTTACTCACGAAAAGATCTTAATGATTGGAGTTTGATTAGAGGAATAACAGTAAATTGGCCAGATGTTTTTCCTGTTAACAGCGTTAAGGCAATGAGAGGAGTCTTATTTGCTCTAGAAAGAAACAAAGTTTCTGAGTATGTAGAGCTAGTTTTTTGTTCTTACTGGACCAATAATTTAGATATTTCTTTAGACGAAGTCTTGATCAAGATTGTTGAGGAATTAGGTTGGAGCTCAGATAAGTTTATTTCTTTTATCAATCTTGAATCGACTAAAGAAGCCTTAAAACTGAATACCGAAGAATTGGCAAAAAGAGGAGGCTTTGGGTCGCCCACCATGTTTGTGGATGGTAAAAATATGTTTTTTGGAAATGATCGATTGAATCTAATAGAAGAACTTTTGTATCGGTAGAACCTACTCCATAACAACAGCCACTTTGCCCACTAATTTTCTCTCAGACAAAAACTTTATGGCCTCTTTGGCCTCTTCAAGTTTAAATGTTTTGCAGATATGAGGTTTGAGATTGCCTTCGTCAGCAAGTTTCTTTACAGCTTCAATATTCTCTTTGCCTTTAACGGGGTCTCTTCTTCCAAACTCCCCGGCTCTGACACCAACAATTGAAAATCCTTTTATTAAGGGCATATTTACTGGGGCTGTGGGAATTCTTCCACTGGTAAAACCAACTACAAGGATTCTTCCACCCCAATTTATACACCTTATGGATTCATCAAAAACATCTCCACCAACGGGATCATAAATTACATCTGCCCCTTTTCCTTCGGTTAGATCTTTTACTTCTTGCCTGAAACTTACCCCTCCTTCTTTGTGGGTTAAGACATAATGTGAAGCTCCCCAGTTTAGGGTTTCTTTCAATTTATTTTCTGAAGTCCCCGTAGCAATTACTTTAGCTCCCATTTTCTGACCAAGTTGGACCGCGGCCATTCCAACACCTCCTGTGGCTCCATGGACAAGTAAATTTTCTCCAGGCTGTAGCTCACCCCTTCTCACTAGAGACACATAGGCTGTCATGTAGGCTGTTTGAAATGAAGCAGCTTCTTTAAAATCCAAGCTTTTAGATTTCAGCTGAAGACCATTTTCAGGAACTATTACATAATCTGAGAAAGCTCCGTTCCCCCATGAACCAAAAGTAACTTCATCTCCTTCTTTAAAGGTTGAAACTTTAGAACCTATTTCCTCAACTACCCCAGCTCCTTCCATGCCCAAGACAAAAGGGAGGTCAGGTTTATGCTGGTATTTGCCTTGAGTCATTAACAGATCTGGAAAATTTACCGAAGCAGCTTTAACTTTAATAAGTATTTGTTGAGGCAAAATTTCTGGTAGTTCTAATTCTTTTAGAGACACCCCAGAAAGATCTTCTGTTAACGATTCACAGACCAAGGCTTTTGTTTTCATATTTTTTTTATTAGTTCTTCATGTCTGAACCATAAATTAAAAGCCCATTTTTCTCCTTCAAGGACAGGCATACCTCCGTGCAGCGCATCGGGGTTTGGCTCGAGAGTTCCCTTTTTACAAAGATGAAATACAACAATTTTGCCTCTTTCAGGAGAAACTATTTTTTCTAGATTCGGAAAACTTGTTTCTCCCCCTTTAATGACATCACTTAAGTAGGCTATCGCAGTAACAACCCTCTGACCCCCGTTCTTCAGATAAGGTAGATAACCTTTATCGTCTGGATCAAAAGTATCTAAGTGAGGCTGATATTCTTGAGAATCTTCGTAATGAAGTACTTGGAAAGATTCAGCATGAGAACTAGGGATTTGCACTAATTCAGCTATTCTATTAACTACTGCCAATGTAACAGAGTCTTGAGTATGACCAACCCAGCAACTACTGCTGGTTCTTCTGTTATCCAAACCATCTTTTCTTTTTTCCCTATCATCATAACCACTCACTCTGGATCTTTTCAGGTTGTCAGCTGCAATCTCTATAAAATGTTGACACTCTGCATCAGTTAACACTCCTTTTAAGGTAAAAATGAGAGGATCGTGAAAAATCATCTCCATTTCATAATTGCCTAATTCTAATTTCATTATTCCTTTTTTTGTTTTGCTGCTTTGGCAATAGAATCTGAATCCTGTTGAAACATCATTTTTAAACTCTCTTTAGTCGGCTTTTGTGAAAATGTCCTCTCATCCTTGCCTACATCCATTCCTTTTCTTACCGCAGGTCTATTTTTCATGGTATCGAACCAGCGTCGCACTTC
>JYMV01017116.1_pt1 | contig 28322 bp, 24 predicted proteins | sample 338911 | NCBI WGS metagenome assembly JYMV01 (sample SAMN03354496, study PRJNA234377) | hydrothermal vent metagenome | biome: Deep sea; feature: Hydrothermal plumes at the Eastern Lau Spreading Center, Western Pacific Ocean; material: Seawater | place: Tonga | collected 2009 | depth 2000 m m
CACCTTGACTTTCTCATATAAGGTGATTATGTCTTGATCTTGTAGCAGGAGAGCTACGGGAGAGAGCCGAGTTGAATCAACCCAATCAGTGAGGAGGAAACACATGGCAGTAAAGGAAAAGGTCAAAACGGCGTTTAAACCGTTACGGGATCGCATTTTTGTCGAATATCTCGATGATGACACGGAGAAGTCGGCTGGCGGCATCTATATTCCGGAGACAGCCAAAGAAAAATCCCAAAAGGGGACGGTGCGGGCGATTGGTCCGGATGTAACGCTGGTGAAAGTCGGAGACAGCATCCTGTGCGAGCGATATGGCGGGAGCAAAGTCAAGCTCGATGATGTGGAATATGTAGTCATGAAGGAAGAAGAAGTCCTAGGGTTGTTCGACTAAGCCCGCTCATAATACGTCAGTAAGGAAGAGAGGAGACGACAATGGCAGCAAAACAAATGGAATACGCGGGAGATGCCCGACAGCTGATTTTGAAAGGCGTGACCAAACTCTCCAGGGCCGTGAAAGCCACGTTGGGTCCGAAAGGACGTAACGCCATGCTCAGCAAGAAATGGGGTGCCCCCACGATTACCAAAGACGGGGTGACAGTAGCTAAGGAAATTGAATTGGATGACCCATATGAAAACATGGGCGCCCAGTTGGTTCGCGAAGTGGCGAGCAAAACCAGTGACGTCGCGGGCGATGGCACCACCACAGCCACCGTCCTGGCCGAAGCTATTTTCCGCGAAGGCGTCAAAAACGTCGCCGCTGGCGCCAACTCCATGGATATCAAGCGCGGCATCGATGTGGCCGTGGAGACAGTGGTTGAGCAGCTGCAATCCCAAAGCAAGTCCTGCAATGACAAGAAAGAAATTGCCCAAATCGGCATTATTTCGGCCAACAACGACGTGGCCGTCGGCGACCTGATCGCGGAGGCGATGGAAAAGGTTGGCAAAGATGGCGTGATCACCGTCGAAGAAGCCAAGAGCTTAACCACCACCCTCGACGTGGTCGAAGGCATGCAGTTCGATCGCGGCTACACTTCGCCCTATTTCGTCACCAACGCAGAGCGGATGGAGTGTGTGCTTGAGGACGCCTACATTCTGATTCACGAGAAGAAGATCAGCAACATGAAGGATCTCCTCGGACTCCTCGAACAAGTTGCCAAGATGGGACGGCCGTTGTTGATCATCGCGGAAGAAGTCGAAGGTGAAGCCCTGGCCACCCTGGTGGTCAACAAACTTCGTGGCACCCTGAATATCTGTGCCGTGAAAGCGCCTGGGTTTGGAGACCGCCGGAAAGCCATGCTGGAAGACATTGCCATCCTGACCGGGGGCCAGATGATTTCCGAAGAACTCGGTATCAAGCTCGAAAGTGTCCAACTGAAAGATCTCGGCAACGCCAAGCGGATTGCCGTGGACAAGGACAACACCACCATCGTAGAAGGTTCTGGAGAAAAGTCGAAGATTCAAGGTCGCGTCAAGCAGATCAAAGCGCAAATCGAAGAGACGACCTCAGACTATGACGGTGAAAAACTCCAGGAGCGGCTGGCAAAAATCGTCGGCGGGGTTGCAGTGATTCGCATCGGTGCCGCCACCGAGCCGGAGATGAAAGAGCGGAAAGCGCGGGTGGAAGACGCCCTCCATGCCACGAAAGCGGCAGTGGAGGAAGGGATCGTCCCGGGTGGCGGAGTCTCCTTAGTCCGCTGCATTCCTGCCCTCGACAAATTGACACTCTCTGATGATCAGCAGATTGGCGTTGCGATCATCAAGCGGGCGCTTGAAGAGCCGCTGCGACAGATCGCAGCAAATGCCGGACATGAAGCTTCGGTGGTTATCGCCAAGGTCAAAGAAGAGAAGGCCAACGTTGGATTTGATGCTGCCAAAGAGCAGTATACCGACATGATCAAGGCGGGTATCATCGATCCGACCAAGGTTGTCAGAAGCGCGATGCAGAATGCGGCAAGCGTGGCCGGCCTGATGCTGACCACCGAAGTGCTGGTCACCGAGGTTCCAGAAAAAGAAAAACCCATGCCGATGCCTCCAGGCGGCGGCGGTGGAATGGGTGGAATGGAAGGGATGTACTAAGGCACCCCCTCAGCCTGTACGTTCCAATGAAAAAGAGCCCGCTGAGGATTTCAGCGGGCTCTTTTTTCGTCTACATCAGAAAGCAGGAAGTTGGTGCCGAAGGCGGGATTCGAACCCGCACGGGTTTCCCCACACGCCCCTCAAACGTGCGTGTCTACCAGGTTCCACCACTTCGGCACACAGAACCTTCAAAAAATCCCTCCAGCTTCGTTCTCGCTTCTCGACTCGGCTCAACGTACAGTAGTACGATTCGCCTCCTCGCTTGCTGCGGCCTCGTTGGATGACCCTTTTGAAGGCTCTGTTTCAGGGGCTGGAGTATAGTTGTGGCTTTGAAGGGGTGTCAACACACGTGTTTGACAGTCAAGCTATGCCCTACCATAATGGACAGCTCTCAAGCGCACGGGCATATGTCTGTCTAGTCTTCGAAGAACGTCACTATGGCAGCTACTACTAAAGACCTGAAATCCATTCTTTCTAAGCTGACGCACTCGGACGGTGCGAAAGTCGTCGAGCAAATCGGCGAACAGACCAAGCAGCTCCAAGCACGCATGGTCGGCATTCGTCGCAAGCTGGCTATTCTTAGTGGAAAAGGTGGGGTGGGAAAGAGCATGACCACGGTCAACCTTGCGCTCGCCTTTGCACGTCAGGATCAGCAGGTTGCCATTCTTGATGTCGACCTCAACGGTCCGTGCGTGCCCCACATGCTGGGAATCCGAGGACAGCAACTGACGATGACGCCAGAGGGTGCGCTTCCTCCGGTCGGTCCATTGGGCATTAAGGTTGGCTCGATGGACTTTTTCCTTGGCGATTTGTCCCCCGTCCGCTGGAACCGGCCAATGGACCTCAGCCCAGTATGGCTGGGCACGTTGGAGATGACGGTCATTCGGGAATTCCTGGCCGATATCGTGTGGGGCGAGGTCGACTATCTGCTGATTGATCTCCCGCCCGGCGCGGCTGCGGATAAGCCACCAGTCATTGCGAGTTTTATTCCCGATCTTGACGGTGCGGTGGTTGTCACCACGCCCTCTGAAATGGCCATGGACGTTGTCCGTAAATCAGTCATCTACGCACGTAGCCTCAACATCAAGATTCTTGGTCTGATTGAAAACATGAGCGAGTATCGGTGTCCTGAATGCGGAACGGAAAGCGAATTGTTCGAAAGTCAGGCTGATGAAATGTGTGACGCGTTAGAAATCCCGTTCCTGGGCCGAATTCCATTTGATCGAGACTTGGCGCGCTCGTTTGACAAGGGAAAGCCTCTGCTTGATCCCGCGCATCCGACCATTGCCAAGTATGCAGAAATTTCCGGACGTATCCGGGACGTGCTGGATTTCAACAAGCTCCTCGCAGAAAAGCTGTAACGGCAGTATGACACGGAGGGTGACACCATGAAATTCGTCTGTTTGACTTGTGAAGGATTTATGAACTTTGAAAATGTGGATGCCGTGGCTGACAACTCGTTGGGCATTACGTTCGGATGCCCGACTTGCAAGACACGCTTTTCCATGGTGACCAATGCCGGTGAAACCTCGTTGGTCAGCTCGCTTGGTGTAAAACTCGGTGGACGAACTGCCTCTGCCACGCCGTTTGAGATGACCAAGGAAACGCTGCAAGGTCAAGATGGAAAGACGGCAACCGGCGAGGGAGCTGCCTCAGGTGGGGTATGTCCATTCTCGGACATGCTCGCTTCGTCCGGCATCACCACAGGATCATCTGCCTCCGCACCGTCACTGGATTGGAGCGCGGAAGCGACCGAACGGATCGAACGCATTCCGTCGATGATTCGCCCCATGGTCCAACGCGACATCGAAGAATATGCGAGAAAGAATGGGTTCTCTTCTGTCACGATCCAAGTGATGGATGATGCGAAAACCAGTGGAACTGACATCACCTGGGCGCCTGAAGCGGAAGAACGACTCAGTCGCCTTCCAGATTTTATTCGTCCGATGGCCAAGCGCGAAATTGAGCGCATGGCGAAAGATAAAGGCGAGCCCGAGATTACTGCCACCATTATGGATGCAGCTAAAACGAAATTTATGAGCTTCATGTAGGAGCCTTTTTGAACGGCCTCTATAACAATCAAGACACAGTCATAGAGCATTGAAAGTTAAAAAGGCCGACCTTCTGTTCCTAGGTGCCGCGGTCGCGGTTGTGACGGGGGTCGCCTTACTCCCCACTCCTCTCGAGAGTAATCCAATGATCCCTGCCAACAAAACCCATCAAGCTGTGAAGAATGAGGCGGCGTGTGTCAGCTGCCATTCAGCCGGGGGCGTATACCCGCTTCCAGATCGCCACCTCACCAAGCGAACCGATTGCGCCAACTGTCACAGGAAACAATAGTCGGGCAGTTGAAAAAGTCCGCCAGCGGCGTTCTCGCTTCCCTGCTCGGCTCAGCGTACGGTAGTACGCTTCGCCTCCCAGCTTGCTGTGGCCTTGCTGGACGGCCATTTCGAACCGCCCTTTGGTCGCATAGCAGAAACAGACAGGTGCCATCTCGAGCGTATGTGGGAGATGTTGCTTATCTTGCCAAGATTTCTCGCGCTGTCCGAAAATGAACCCTCCTGCTGGACCAATTAAAAGGTAAGCTCACCAGACATTCATCATCCCCCGAAATTTCTTTTACCTTCCAAGCGAGGCCTAGTATTCCCCGACCAACTACAACAGTAGCTGACATTGTCGCTAGTTCAATCATTGTCGTTTAACCTTTTGACGTTTCTCTGTGTAGTGAGCTCAGCGCCCGACTAAGTCTTCAGACGAGATAAGGCATGTATCCTCTGACTGTGGTTCACTTACTCTTTCCAAGCAGAAACTCCAGGATAGCCGCATTGGTTTCTTCGGGCTTCTCCCACATCGTCAGATGGCCAGCACCCTTGATACCTCGAAATTTTGAGTTGGGAATTTGTTGATGCAGCTCTTCTCCAACCGGAATCGGAAATAGCGGGTCTTCGGTTCCCCACACGACTAGCGTCGGTGTCGTAATTTCTGGGATGCGGGGCGCATAGTGTTCCTCCCACCGCCGGATGTTATTACGGGATGAGAATAGCGCATGCGCGGACCCGGCCAATTTCCGAAATTTATACGCTCGCTCGATGACATCATCTGTGATCAGACTTTTGTCGACGACCAGTTTCTCGAGTGTGGAACGCAGAAGTCCTTTGCCCGAAAGGTGAAACCCTATGCGCAGGAGAAACACCGGCTCAAAACGGAGAAAAACTCGATAGGCCATAAGCGCGGCCTTCTCACTTACTCCCTGCGGAAACCCTCCGATCAGAACGAGCTTGTCCGTCAGGTGTGGATAGTTCAATGCTATTCCCATTGCCACACCCGCCCCTAGCGAGTTGCCGATGAGCGTCGCCCGAGTCATCTCGAGTTCCGTCATAAACCCCTTGACCGAATCGATAAACAGATCTGGTGTATATGCGATGTGTGGCCGATCGGAGTAGCCGTGCCCCAGAAGATCGAGCGTGTACACCGTAAAATACTTGGCGAGAGCTTCTTGTTGATATTCCCACATCCATCCTTGGGCCCCAAATCCGTGCAACAGAATAATCGGCGGCCCGTTGCCGGTCACGGTGTACACCAATTGGTAGCCGTCAACCGTGATAGCCTTCGGCTGAATCCGGTTGTAGGTATGCGTGAGATCAGGCTTGAATGGTTTCGGCGCGCATCCCATCATCCACCCCATCATGATAACCGCCACGACTGCGGCACTCGTCTTCATTGAACATATATTCATTCATCTGCCACGTTGGCCTTACCCCTGTGAAATCGTTTCATGAGGCGCACACGAAACTTATACGCGAGATCAAAGGCAGCAGGATATCGATGCCTGAGCTTATCCAACCACCGTTGCGCAAATGCGTAGTGTTTGGAGAGGATGATCAAACCGACCAACAGAAACAGAATGCCTTGCAAAAATGGAAGGAAGAGCCCGAGAATTCCAAGCACGATAAAACTCCATCCTGCAATCAGGGAAAGAATTTTTTTCATTTGTGGCTGCATGGAGGCCCTTAGGACCCATCACGAAATAAGATGGATAATTGGAAGAGCAAAATTTGAGAACGCAGCGAGGCGCACCGAAGGTTGGATCGAACTTACTCGTCTATCTCATCATTGAGTGACTGTCGGCCTGCAAACCCCGCGTCCGTTTCATGCCACCACCTGATGTCTGGCTCACCGAGTTTCCAGCAAAGGTACACAAGCCGATCATTCATCATAAAGGGAAAATCACAGAGGCCTGATTCGAGGTCCTTCACCACCACGCCGTCTTCATGGATTTGGTCGATATGATGACTAATCTGCTCAAGTGCCTGGATGTAGCGCGGCCCATAGGTGCTGCCGCCACCCAAGTCAGCTTTGCTACTCGCCTTCTTGATTTCGTCGCGGCCCTTCACAATAGCCGCGCGTTCCTTCTTAATTTCCTCAAAATGTTCTTCGAGTTGAGGGAGCATACTCGACGCTTCGGCAAGGGTAAATGTTCGCTGGTCCATCGTTAGGCTTATACGCGAAAGATGCTAGAGTGGGTCAACAGAGAACGTGCGGTAAAGATAACCAGAGAGTCAAACCATGTCAAACCAGATTACGCCCTTTCATGCCTTGACATTGAGAAAATAGAGCTTATGTCATTGAGTAGCACTATTGCCTCTCGAAAGAGGGCGTTTGAAAGGAAACCGATCACGACATCATGGACATGAATCGCATGACCATCAAGCTTCAGGAGGCATTGCAGGCTGCCTCTGCCCAGGCCATGCGCCGAGGCCATCAAGGCATTGATGTCGAACATCTGATCATTACCTTGTTAGAACAACAAAGCGGCATCGTCGGCTCCTTGCTCGAACACACCGGTGTGTCGCCGTCGGCAGTTGAAAAAGCTGCGCAGCAGGCGTTAGACAAAATTCCACAGGTCCACGGCCCCGGCGCCGCTCCTGGACAACTTCACATGACCCCTCGTCTTTCACAGATTCTGGTGCAGGCTGAAAAAGAAATGCAGGGGATCAAAGATGACTACCTCAGCGTCGAGCATGTGCTTCTTGCCATGGTTGAAGAGGGTGGCCTGTTCAAGAATGTGGGTGTGACCCGCGCCAAGTTACTTCCCGCACTCCAACACGTGCGAGGGAATCAACGGGTGACCAGTCAAGATCCTGAAGGAAGTTACCAAGCGCTGGAAAAATACGGGCGCGATCTTACCAAATACGCCAGCCAAGGAAAGCTCGATCCTGTCATTGGTCGTGACGACGAGATCCGACGCGTGATTCAGATTCTCTCGCGACGAACGAAAAACAACCCGGTATTGATTGGTGATCCCGGTGTTGGGAAAACGGCCATTGCCGAAGGACTGGCGCAGCGAATTGTGAAAGGAGATGTACCGGATGGTCTGAAGAAGAAGCAGGTCATCGTGCTCGACATGGGGGCATTGATCGCCGGCGCGAAATTTCGTGGAGAATTTGAGGAACGCCTCAAGGCGGTGCTCAAGGAAGTGCAATCCTCTGAAGGCCAGACGTTGCTATTCATAGACGAGCTACATACGGTTGTCGGAGCTGGAGCCGCAGAAGGCGCCATGGACGCAGCCAATCTCCTGAAGCCGATGTTAGCGCGTGGGGAATTGCACATGATTGGCGCAACCACCATCGATGAGTATCGCAAGAACATCGAAAAAGATGGGGCACTGGAGCGAAGATTTCAGCCCATCATGGTTGATCAGCCTTCGGTAGAAGACACTATTTCAATCCTCCGCGGCCTGAAGGAACGCTACGAAATCCACCACGGGGTACGCATCAAAGACGCCGGTCTGATCGCGGCCGCAAAACTCTCACATCGCTATATCAGTGATCGACAGCTTCCAGACAAAGCCATCGATCTGGTGGATGAGGCTTCCGCATGCTTGAGGACCGAAATCGATAGCATGCCCGCGGTCCTGGATGAGGTTTCGCGCAAGGTCATGCAGTTGGAAATCGAGCGCGAGGCGCTGCGCAAGGAAACAGATGCGGGCAGTCGTGCTCGTCTCGAAGCACTGGAACACGAACTGGAGGACAAGCGCCAAGAATCCGAAACACTCACAACGCGCTGGGAAGCTGAAAAAGCGTCGGTGGGAAAACTGCACGCCATCCGGCAACAGATCGAAGCGGTGAAACAGGATATCGAGCGAGCCGAGCGAGCGTACGAACTCAATCGCGTTGCCGAATTACAATATGGCACACTCCCGAGCCTCGAGAAAGAGCTCGCGGCAGAAGAACAGCATTTGATCGCCAAACGAGGATCCGAGCGTTTATTGAAGGAAGAGGTCGATGAAGAAGACATCGCTCACGTCGTCAGTCGATGGACCGGCGTGCCCGTCAGTCGCCTGATTGAAGGCGAGACGGAAAAGCTGCTCAAACTTGAAGACCTCCTCCATCAACGCGTTGTTGGGCAACATGAAGCGGTTGTTGCAATCGCGGACGCCGTGTTGCGCGCGCGAGCCGGAGTCAAGGATCCGAACCGACCGATCGGGTCGTTCCTGTTCCTCGGCCCAACAGGAGTTGGAAAAACCGAACTCGCGCGAGCGTTGGCTTCAACCTTGTTTGACGATGAAGCGAACTTGGTCCGCATCGACATGTCCGAGTATATGGAGAAACACACGGTCGCGCGGTTAATCGGTGCGCCACCTGGTTACGTCGGCTATGACGAAGGTGGCCAGCTCACAGAAGCGGTACGACGACGGCCATTTTCAGTGATCTTGTTCGATGAGATCGAGAAGGCGCATCGTGATGTCTTCAACATTTTACTTCAAGTCCTCGATGACGGGCGGCTCACTGATTCCCACGGACATACGGTCGATTTCAAGAACACTATGCTCATCATGACCTCCAACATCGGGAGCCAGGAAATTATCGAATCTCAACAGCACAATCGTCCCTACGAGGACATGCGAAGCCTAGTCGTCGCACAAGTACAGCAGTATTTCCGGCCGGAGTTTTTAAATCGCGTCGATGAAATGGTCGTGTTTCATGCGCTGACCCGAGAGCACCTTGAAAAAATTGTGGATATCCAGGTTGCACAGCTTCGCCAACGACTGGAAGAACGCCGAATCACGTTGACGCTGACCCCAGACGCGCTCAGTATCCTGGCCGAGCGAGGATATGACCACGTCTACGGCGCACGCCCGCTAAAACGCCTCGTTCAGCAAGAAGTTGAAACCCCCATCGCGCGCCTCATCGTCAAAGGCGAACTCCAGGATGGCGGAACTGCCACCGTTGATGCGAAAGATGGACAAGTCATCGTCATTTCGGAAGTGACTCAGGGTCCCGGCTGAGCCCCCCGTTTCTCAGACTTGCCTATGAAACCATATCTCTTAGCCGTCATGTCGCTTTCAGCTTTGCTCCTCAACAGTCAACTAACACAGACACCGCTCATGGCCAATCTTGTGAAGTCTAACGATCCGGTGGCTACCGAAACGTCGATCTCCGTCGCCGAACTGCAATATCAAATTAATATCGAGCGCATGCGTCAGCATGTGTATGACCTTGCATCTCCGAAAATGCGGGGCCGTGATGTCGGATCTGACGAAGGCGCGCGCGCGATTGCTTATATTGAAGACGAGTTCAAAGCCTATGGCTTGAAGCCCTGGTTTGGGGACGATTATCTACAGCCCATTACGACGGGAGCAGGCGCCAATGTCGCCGCTCTCCTTCCGGGATCTGATCCTACACGCCGTCATGAGCTTGTGCTAGTGACCGCGCACCACGATCATCTCGGAATCAGAGAGGGCCTAATCTATCCCGGTGCCGACGACAATATTTCCGCGGTCGCTCTGATGCTGGAAACCGCACGTATTCTCGCGAAACACCCCAATACAGTGAAACGTAGCATTCTGTTCATCTCATTCGATGCCGAAGAGAAGCCGGAGGGAAGGACAGACGAAAAAGGTTCGATGTTTTTCGTGAGCCAGCTTTCAAAAGACCAACGTCAGAACATCGCGTTGATGATTGGCATGGACCTTATGGCTGGAGAGATTATTCCCGGTCTTCCAGGTGCCCTCTTCGTATTAGGATCCGAAAAGAGCCGGCACTTATCACGATTGATCCAAGGGAGAACACCCATCGATGGATTGCGACCGTTGCCGATCGGACTCTCCATGGTTGAAGCCGTGCCATATTGTCCATGGTGCGAACGGCCAGTCAGTGACTATGACTCGTTTCGGCAAGCTGATATTCCCTTTGTCTTTCTGTCCACCGGACGTAGCCAGTATTACCACACCCCGGAAGACACCCCCGCGTCGCTGCATTACGACAAACTCGGACGCAATGCCGCCTACCTATTGGATCTGACACTTGGTGCCGCAAATGAGTTACGAAAGATTGACGATTACGATCACGATGCACGGGATCAGAAAATGGACATCGCGGGCGCGGCGAGTTTATTGGGAGGGGTGTTGAATCAGCCTCCACAAGATATCAGAGACGACACGCTTAAGAATCTTCACAAAGCCCAAGTCACTGTTGCTGAATTCGGCGAAAAGTCTGATCCGCTATCGTGGTTTGAATACCGAAGGCTTCAAAGCATCTCACTTCGGGTCCAATGTGCCGCTGCGAGACCATCCTGGAAAATCTGCAATTGGCTTTAGCAGGATGTTGAAAACGCCCGCCAGCGGCGTTCTCGCTTCGCTGTTCGGCTCAACGTACCGTGGTACGATTCGCCTCGCGGCTTGCTGCGGCCTTGCTGGACGCGCGTTTTGAACATCCTGCGGGGACCTCATGTGAGATTGCTTTATGCAGGTTCGGAACTAGGGATTAGACCTGCAGCCTTAGTAAGCCGCTCACACGTTTTTTCTTGTCCTAAGAGTTCCATCACATCGTAAATTCCTGGGCTCGCTGTCCCACCTGTGAGTGCGACTCGAACAGGCTGTGCGAGTTTCCCCATTTTTAACTCGTGCTTCTCAAGCACTTGCTGAAATACGGGTTCGATTTTGTCGTGGGTAAATGGCGACACGGTCTGTAATGTTATCGCAAGGCTTTCCAGAGCTGGTTTGATCGCTGGTTTCAGAAACTTTACCTTGGCCTGCTCGTCGATCTCTATCTCAGTACGAATATAGACGGCTGCTGCGTGCGCCATCTCCACCAACGTGCGCCATCGGGTTTGCAATGCGACCACAAGTTTTCGCATCCAAGCGCCATTGAGTGAGGTCTCATCAGCAATAATGCCTTCACGAACGAGCAACGGTCTCAGGAGCTTTGCGATCCGATCAGGGTCGGCCGCTTGCAGGTGCTGGCTATTGACCCATGACAGCTTATCGGGATCAAACACCGCGGCTGATTTCATGGCATGATCCAGCGCGAACACCTCAGTCAGCTCCTGAACCAAAAAAATCTCCTGATCACCATGCGACCAGCCGAGGCGTACCAGGTAATTGATCATCGCCTCCGGAAGATATCCCATATCTTCGTACGCGGTAATAGACGTAGCGCCATGCCGCTTCGACAGGCGTGACTTGTCTTGCCCCAGGATCATCGGAAGATGTCCAAATTCTGGCAGCGGAAATCCGAGCGCCTTGTAGATGTGAATTTGCCGAGGTGTATTGTTGAGATGATCATCACCCCTCAACACATGGGTAATCCCCATGAGCGCATCATCGACGACAACGGAAAAGTTATAGGTTGGCAGGCCGTCCTGACGAACGATGACCAAATCGTCAAGAACGGAATTGTTGAATGTCACCTCACCTTTAATAAGATCCTTGACGACCGTATCCCCATCAGTTGGAGACCGGAAGCGAACGGTAAATGGTTGCGCTTCTGGTACATCCGGTCGATCTCGACACCGCCCGTCGTACTTGGGGGTTTCCTTTTTTTTCAGCGCAATTTTGCGCTTCTCGTCGAGTTCCTCGGGAGTACACACACAACGGTATGCCTTGTCCTCTGCCAGCAGCCGGTCCACCTGCTCGCGATAGGCATCCAAGCGCTCGGTTTGACGATATGGACTTTCGTCTGGCGTAATTCCCAACCACGTCAATCCTTTCAGAATGGCTTGGATCGATTCGTCGGTGGAGCGGGATTTGTCGGTATCCTCAATGCGCAGGATAAATGTTCCTCCGAAGCGGCGAGCCAACAACCAATTAAAAAGGGCCGTACGCACTCCTCCGATATGGAGATATCCTGTCGGGCTGGGCGCAAAGCGTAAACGCGGAGCATGCATGCGCGGTACAATATCACAAATGAAGTATGACGATTTCGTCTACACCAGAACGATGCAAGCCAAGAAGACCAAGCGCCTTGAAACCATGCTCCGAGATGCAATCAGGCATTTTCCGGAACTCCACGGAGAAAGTATTTCTGTGGGCTACACCAAACGACTCGGCGAAGCTGAAATTCGACGCCTGCTTATCCGCCTGAACCCACGAAAGCTCAGTTACTACGTCATCGGACACGAGTTGACCCATTTAGTGCAGGGCTTGAAAGATCGCTTAGGAGATCATGCCATCCCAAAAGGCGAGATCGCATGTGATATCTGGACCATTGCGCGGTCGGATCTTTTCTTGGATGAGCCGCCAGGATATCTCGACGTCGGACGACGTGTTTTGCTCAACTGGACATCACATCGCAATCGTGTTCGGAGCCTATGTATCGAAGCAATCGAGAAGCGTAAAATTCGCCGAACATACATCCAGTGGCTTACCGCAGAAATTCGTTCCTCTTCACAATAGCCCACAGCCACGGCTTTTTCCGTGATCACAAAACGTTTCCTCTCCCTGATATTCCCGGACAGCGCGGCAAAAGAGGGGAAGGTGTTGGATAAGTCAGTCTATTAGGGTAGAATCTGTCGTCATGCGGTGTAAAAAGGTCTCATGGTTCCTCACCTTGCTTGTAGTTGTTGCCCTTTCGGCGACGAGTGCTTGCGTCAAAGAAATTCCGTTACCAGCGGAGGAGCGGGATGCAGTGGCAATTGCCGTAACCCGAGCTGTCGGTGGGGATATGGATATCATGACCCTAGAGAAGGTTTCTTTGGTGCGGACAATGCCTTATCTCCGCATCGCACTCAAGATCATCCCTGACACGACGCCTAAGACGAGAAACACTTTAAGAACATACATCCATGGCAACGCTATGGCCGTCATACGCGAGGTGGCTCAAGGCATCTCGCTGACGGGAATTGTCGCCATCAAAGTTGAATACTATGTCAATTTCCTCGCTGAACCCCGGCAACAGTCGAAAGGCCCTGAACGTGTTCGCCTCCTCTATAGCACGAGCGTTCAAACCGAGGCATTGAGTAAACACGATGTGTCAACAATTACAGATAATCAAATCGCAGCGCTTGTGACACATACAGTCGACGAAATACGGAAACTCGATCTACCGAACTAAGCAGCGATTCACCCCGCCGCATCTTCTTTCTCTTTCTTTCGCATACGCCACAACGACATATACGCGCGGTTCTACGCTTTAGTTTAGGCTTGGCTGGAAGTCTGGACTATCGAGTGAGAAAGCCGGAATGACGGCGTTAAACATGGTTCCATCGGTGCGGAGCATCTCATAGGTTCCTGACATCATTCCTGATGGGGTTGAGAGGGGCACGAAACTCGTATATTCAAAGCCTTCTCCTGGGTCTAACACGGGCTGGGCGCCGACGACCCCCCCCGCCCCTTACTTCTTTGACTTGGCCGTTGGCATCGGTGATGTTCCAATAGCGGTTGATGAGTTGCACTCGTTCCTTGCCCTCGTTTACGATTTCAACATGATAGCTCCAGGTGTAATGCCCGGCGTTGGGAAATGATTCTTCGGTCAGGAACCTTGGGTGTACCGTGATGACGATTGATTCGGTGGTTTCTTTGTACATCGTTGACTAATCTCCTCCGTGAAACGCGTCGTCGTCATACTCCGGTAGGGTGTGATCCTGCTCCCCTAATCCGCCGCGAAATGAATCTTGTATGTCCCGCACTTGGCTCAATGTCGTCGATTTCCCCAGTGTGCCGCCAAATCGTGAGATAAACTGGTCGCATAAATCCGCGCCTTTGCGGAAGTGCCGTGGGATGGTTTCCGCGGTCACTTGTTGCCAGGTGATGTAGATGAGAAATTCCTGAAAGTATCGAGCCTCGGGAAGTTGTCCCCCAAACTCTTGAAGACGGTCATACGCTTGGCGTGCGGCTTCTCCTTCATCGACGGAAAACGCCTCCTCCGCGTCGATGATGTCTTGCTGCATCGTTCCAAGTTCTCCCTGTTCTTCAGCGCGATGGAGCGCCTGCTGGGCTGCGATCGCGGGATCAAACTGCATCGACGTTCCCCCCTTGTGTCCATACCAAGCAATGAATATCATGCTTGAGTGTACGATACAACCGATGGGACTGTTGAAAAAGTCCACCAGCGGCGTTCTCGCCGCGCTCAGAGGCTCAACGTACGAGAGTACGATTCGCCGCTTCGCTTACTGCGGCCTTGCTGGACGGCCTTTTTGAACAGTCCCCAGTCTTTTCTGAGGGATTGGTCCTGCACGGTGAAAATGACGCGAGATACTGGAGGACGTAACGATGGCGATTGAATCGCTGAATCCGACAACAGGTGAACTCATCCAAGCATACGACGCGATGACGGACGATCACGTCGCGACGATTGTAGAGCAGTCACATCGCACGTTCCTCGAATGGAGGCGGACAGAATTCGCCGTACGCGCGATCGCGATGTACAAGGCTGCGAAAATCTTGAGGGAACGCGCGGCTGAGTATGGCACGCTCATGGCTCAGGAAATGGGTAAACCCGCCAAGGATGGGAAGGCGGAAGCCGAGAAGTGTGCGTGGGTGTGCGAGTTTTACGCCGACAACGCCAAAGGTTTTTTGACGCCGGAGGTTGTGGAAACCGAAGCGAGCAAGAGTTTTGTGACCTTCCAGCCGCTTGGGGTGATTCTCGCCGTGATGCCGTGGAATTTTCCATTCTGGCAAGTGTTCCGGTTTGCTGCCCCGGCGCTCATGGCGGGCAATGCAGGGATTTTGAAGCATGCATCTAATGTTCCTGGGTGTGCGCTTGCCATCGAAGACGTCTTCCGCGATGCTGGGTTTCCTGAGCATCTCTTTCGCACCCTGCTTATTGGTGGAGGAAAGGTTGGCGCAGTGATTGAGCATCCACGTGTGCGAGCGGTGACGTTGACGGGCAGCACGCCCGCTGGAAAAGCGGTCGCGAGCAAAGCTGGCGACATGATCAAGAAAACAGTGCTGGAACTCGGAGGCAATGACCCCTATATCGTTCTGGAAGATGCAGATCTCGAAGCCGCAGCGTCCGCCTGTGCGACGAGTCGGATGATCAACGCGGGTCAGAGTTGCATTGCGGCGAAACGCTTTATCGTCGTCGAGTCGGTGCGGGAGGATTTTGAACGCCTGTTTGTCGAACGTATGAAAGCGCACACCATGGGTGATCCCATGGATCCGACGACGACGTTAGGGCCGATGGCGCGGCATGATTTGCGCGATGAGCTGCATGACCAGGTCAAACAGTGTATCGACAAAGGGGCGACATGTCTGTTGGGCGGTGAGATTCCGGAAGGCAAAGGGGCGTTCTATCCAGCCACGGTGTTGACAGGCGTCATCAAGGACATGCCGGCGTATGACGATGAACTCTTTGGGCCGGTGGCGGCCATCATTTCTGTGAGCGATGAGCGGGAAGCCATCGAGGTGGCGAATGACTCCATTTTTGGGCTCGGTGCGGCTGTGTTCACGCGGAATGTAGAAAAAGGACAACGCATTGCCGCTGAGGAACTCGAAGCGGGATGTTGCTTCGTCAATTCGTTCGTGAAATCCGATCCGCGACTTCCGTTTGGTGGCGTGCGTGAAAGCGGCTACGGGCGTGAACTCTCTCATTATGGAATGAAGGAATTCGTGAACATCAAAACGGTATTTGTTAAGTAACGACCGATGTCATCATCTGATCCACATACGGAATATTCACAGCGCCTGACCGCGCGTCAGGGGGATGTGGCACATTGGGCCAAGCGTGACCGCTGGATATCGGATCTGCGCCTGTTGGTCTTTATCGTCGGAATCGTTGTTGCTGGGTTCGCGCTGGGTTCGTTGTCCTGGTGGTGGCTGGGTGTACCGGTATTCGCGTTTGGCGTTTTACTCTTTCTCCACGGGCAGATCCGGAAACAATTACACCATGCCGAACGGAGTGTCGTGTTCTACGAGCATGGCCTTGCGCGGTTGGAAGATCGATGGATGGGAATGGGAGTGTCAGGAGCCGAACTTCAGGATGAAGGCCATCTCTACGCCGCTGATCTGGATCTGTTCGGTACGGGCTCGCTGTTTGAGCTCCTGTGTACCGCACGAACATCCGGGGGCGTTCAGACATTGTCACATTGGTTAAAAGAGTCTTCGGCCACCGAGGAAATTCGAGCCCGGCAAGATGCCGTCCAGGAGTTACGTCCGCAACTTGATCTTCGCGAAGCGTTAGTGCTTCTCGGCCCGAATTATCGTGCAGACCTTCACGCTGATGGGCTGGTGGCATGGAGCGAAGGATCTCACGATGGTAATGTGAAATGGCACCGGATGATCGTGTTTGCCCTGGCGGCAATCATGTTGTGCAGTCTTGTCGGGGTAGCGTTGGGGTTGTACGGATTGGGGCCGGTACTGATTGTCGCGATCGTGAATGGGTTGTATGCTCATGTTTTGAAGGAACGAGTCCACGAGATTCTGTTGTACGTCCGTCGACACGGACAAGATCTCGCCCTGCTTGTTGAACTTCTGGAATATATTGAGACTGCATCCTTCGCCAGCCCACGGATGGCGGTGTTACGTCAGCAACTGGAAACCGGAGTCATCACGCCATCTCAGCAACTTGGAAAATTGATACGCTTGCTCACGCTCTACGATTCAACCAGAAATCAGTTCTTTGCCGCGATTGCGTGGATCGTGCTCTGGACGACACAGGTGGCATTAGCCATTGAAGCCTGGCGGGTGATCTCAGGCGGATCGTTGCGTGGCTGGCTGGAGGTGGTTGGAGAATTCGAGGCACTCATCGCGCTTTCCGGATACGCGTATGAACATCCTGACGATCCGTTCCCCGAGATTGTAGAGAACGATCTTGCGTTTGAGGGTGAAGGTTTGGGACATCCATTGCTCCCTGTCGCGACCTGCGTTCGCAATGATATTGCTCTCGGCCAACCAACTCAGATGATGTTGGTCAGTGGTTCGAATATGTCTGGAAAAAGCACCATGTTGAGAACGGTGGGGATCAATGCGGTGTTGGCGATGGCCGGAGCACCCGTGCGGGCTCACCGTTTGAAATGTTCGAGAATATCAGTTGGCGCCACCCTGCGGATTCAAGATTCGTTGCAAGCGGGACAATCACGATTCTATGCAGAAATTACGAGGTTGAGTCATATCATGACATTGACGGACGGCCCCATCGCTGTCTTATTTCTCTTCGATGAGATTCTTCACGGCACCAATTCTCACGATCGTGTGATCGGGGCTGAGGCTATTATCCGACGGATCCTACAGCGCAAGGCAATCGGTTTGGTTACGACTCACGATTTGGCATTGACTGATATTGGAAGCACGTCATCCCCACAGGTGATGAACGTGCATTTTGACGACCACGTTGACAATGGAAAGATTCAGTTCGATTACCGTATGCGCCCTGGTGTGGTCAAAAAGAGCAATGCGTTGGCGTTAATGCGTGCGGTGGGATTGGAAGTGTAAATGATATATCCCGATATTGATCCAGCCGCGATTCGCTTCGGCAACTTTGCCATTCAGTGGTATGGCCTGATGTACGTCGTTGGTATCCTTGCCGGATGGTGGCTTGGCCGCCTTCGCGCCATGAAGCCTGATTCGGGCTGGAATCCCGATGAGATCGCGGACATGTTTTTTTATGGGGCGCTTGGGGTCATGCTCGGCGGACGGGTTGGCTATGTCCTGTTCTATAACTTCAGTGAGTTACTTCAGGATCCGCTCATGCTGTTTCGTGTGTGGCAGGGGGGGATGTCGTTTCATGGTGGAATGCTGGGAGTGGCTTTTGCCATGTGGCTGTACGGCCGAAGGAACCGGAGGACGTTTTTTGAAGTCACGGACTTTGTCATTCCACTCGTTCCACTCGGATTAGGTGCTGGGCGCATCGGCAATTTCATCAACGGGGAATTGTGGGGGCGACCCACGGATGTACCCTGGGGAATGATTTTTCCGCACGTCGACGGTGCCCTCCGCCATCCCTCGATGTTGTACCAGGCAATACTGGAAGGAGTCGTCCTGTTCGCGATTGTGTGGTTCTACTCCGCACGGCCACGACCTCGAATGGCGGTCTCTGGCCTCTTCCTCCTATGTTACGGCGTATTTCGATTTGCGGTCGAGTTTGTTCGCCAACCTGACGCCCACATTGGGTTTGTTGCCTTTGGTTGGGTCACTATGGGACATCTGCTGTCATCGCCCATGATCGTGCTCGGTGCGGTGTTTATGGTATGGGCGTATCAAAGTCAGTCGAACGTAGGTGACGAAGCAGGCGGAGTGCCGAGTGGAGAGAAGAAAAAGAGAAAGAAGTAAGAGAAGCGTTCAGTAACGCGTGTTAAGTTCTCGTCTGACCCCCGATGTCTATCCCGTCGTCTCGGAAACCCGCTCCAGGATGGGAATGTTAACCTGCGCACCTGAACTTACACGATCAAGGTCAAGATCGGGATTGTACTGGCGAAGAAGCCAGACCGGGACCTGGTATTTTCGCTGGGAGAGAAACCAGATAGATTCCCCTCGCCGTACCGTATGAGTCTGCGTGTCGCGGATGCGGAATTGATGGAAGAATTCTTCCTGCAACTCCTGGTGGTAGGCAAGTCTCCGCGATTCAAAGGTCTCTTCCGGCACACGAGAAAAGTCCAACTTCAAGCGTGTGCCACTGACAACGTATTTCCCAACATTCATGTTGTTGAGGGTTCGGAGTTTTTGGGTACGAATGCGCAGCCACTCGGCATAGTGCCCAAGGGTTTCCAGTGCCTGCACTTCAATGGTGTGATCTGAAGCGACCGTATAGTCACTTGGGTCGGCGGAAAGCGTGATATGAGCCGTGGTCGTGACATTCTCATCTAGCCCCTCGCCATTTTTCTGCTGTTGAGAATGCGTCTCGGTCAGTGTGGTGGTCGTCTCTTCTGGCGATTCGGCATCGGTCTTGACCTGTGCGGGCTTAGCCGCAGCGACGACTAGCGTGGCTGGCGTGTCCAGACGCGCTGCCTTCAGCCGTAACACTTGCCCGATCTCGAGTTTATGTCGGTTTCGCATTGGATTCAACGCGAGGAGCGTTCGCTCATCAATGCCGAATCGTTGCGTGATGCGATAGATTGAATCACCGCGTCTGACTACATATTTCCCATCCTCAGGGACCGGTTTTCGTGTCGCGGGTTTGATGCGCGCGCGTGGCACGTCCGTCGTAGGCAACACGAGTCGTTGCCCGGCATAGATGAGATGCCGGCCATTGACTCTGTTCAGGCTCATCAGTTCTGCAACGCGAATGCCGTATCGTGCGGCAATCCCTGACAGCGTGTCGCCACGTCGAACGCGATGATGACGGTCGCGTTTCTGTTTCACAAAGCGCTGATCGGGAGGAATATTGGCGAGTGCGATCTGTGCACCTGAATCTAGATGCGCGGTGGGCACACGCAACTGAAAGTTTCGAGGAACATATTTTCGTCCTTCCCAGACTGACTCTCTGAGGGCGGGATTGTATGTTTGCAGGGTGGCACGGTCGATGCCGAGTACTGCTTCCGCTGTTTTCACATGGAGATATTCGGGAACCACAATGATCATGGTGTCGACAGGCAGGACCTGTTCAAGATGTCCGAAATGTGTGGACGCATTTCTGTCAACCTGCACGGCGGCAAGAAACGCGGGATAGAAATTTCGGGAGGCAAAGCCAAACGTGCGACTCCTGAACCGTTCGATGATGCGTTCAATGTTGTGTGTCTTCAGGCGGCGGACGGCTCGCCGCATACCTGCTACCCCATGGTTGTAGGCGGTTATCGCCAACGGCCAGTGTTTCAGCGTGGCATAGTTTCGTGCGAGCAACTGCGCTGCCGCGACCGTCGAGAAATATGGATCTCGACGCTCGTCGACGACGCTGTCGATACGCATGAATCTCCGACCGGTCGAGCGTGTAAACTGCCACAGACCTGCCGCCCCTGCGTGTGACGATGCGTTGGGGTTAAAAGATGATTCCACGTGAGGAAGCATGGCAAGCTCTGCCGGCAAGCCACGTTCTGAAAGTGTCTGAAGAATATGTGGCATCCACGTTCCAGAACGAACCCATCCAGCTCGAAATTCGTCGGCCTGACCTTGCTGAAACCGTAATTGGCGAGCGGCGTTGCGTAGCGTCTTCTTGCTGACTCCGTCTGGCCAGCGTGACAGCACCCGTTTTGCCTCCGCACTTAGATTGGAATGCTTCCCGCGGGCCAGTGAACGGAGAATCTGAGCGTATTGATCTTTGGCTCTCTTGATCACTTTGTCGTGTGTGAGATGGCTTGAATTGGCAGGGAGCTTGATGACTTCATACACAACATCAAGGTGTCTGGAGTCATGGATAAATCCATGTCCGGTATCGATCTCCGTATACACGCGTGTCCAGAACGTCACTGCCGGCTCGAGTTCTGCGGGTCGCGGAAACAACTCCGAACTGGGTGCAGCTTCGGCCGAAGCTATGAACAGCAGGGTGAGCACAAAGGCGAAAAATATCCTCATGATTTTCCTGGCCGTTGTTCATCGTTGTATGTGTGACTGGTACGCACTGCGTAAAAACATATACTAATCAGGCACTTGGAGACAAGGTGTGACCAGTGTGTTTCTGCAACACTGTTGTCTCTTGACGACCTGGACTTTGTGCTAGGATGGTTGTTCGGCGACGGAACCGAAATTACCCCATGTAAGGATGTCACCGGTCGCATGACTGATCCAACCATCATTTGTCCGCATTGCAAAAGCGAGATCAAACTCACGGATTCACTTGCCGCACCGCTCATCGAGTCCACCCGTCGCGAGTATGAGCAACGTCTGAAGCAGAAGGACGCTCAAGTCGCCGAAACGCTTCAGCAGGAACGCACAAAGATCGTTGCCGAAGAAGCCAAGAAAGCGAAGTTGGTCATGGCCACTGATCTTGACCAGAAAGCGAAAGAGATCACTGACCTCAAGGACGTGCTACAACAGCGGGATAAGAAACTCGCAGATGCACAGAAGATACAGGCGGAGTTTCTACGAAAACAGCGTGAGTTGGACGACGCCAAACGCGAGTTGGATCTGACCATCGAAAAGCGGGTACAGAGCGATCTTGGTGTCGCACGTGAACAGGCCAAGAAAGAAGCAGAAGAGGCAGAACGACTGAAGGTTGCAGAGAAAGACCATACCATTCGCTCTCTACAAAAGAATGTAGAAGAACTCCGTCGCAAATTGGAGCAGGGATCACAACAGCTCCAGGGCGAAGTTCAAGAATTAGAACTTGAAGAGTTACTAGCCACCAAGTTTCCACTAGACCAGATTCTGCCAGTTCCAAAAGGTGAACATGGTGGGGATGTGATGCATCGCGTCGTTAACCCACTCGGCCAGCCTTGTGGTACGATCTTGTGGGAATCCAAGAGAACCAAGAATTGGAGTGATGGCTGGCTAGTCAAACTTCGTCACGACCAGCGTGCTGCTAAGGCAGAAGTTTCCGTCATCGTAAGTCAGGTGCTGCCAAAGGGCATGGAAACATTCGGTCTCGTTGACAGGGTCTGGATAACGCACCCGCGCGCTGCCCTTCCAGTCGCGGTTACGCTCCGCCACAGCTTGATCGAAATCATGGCTGCTCGTAAGGCCTCTGAAGGGCAGCAAACCAAAACGGAGATGGTCTATGAGTACTTGACCGGTCCACGATTTCGATTGCGAGTCCAAGCCATCGTCGAAGCCTTCTCGTCTATGCAGGGAGATCTCGATAAAGAGAAGAAAGCCATTACGAGACAGTGGGCTAAGCGAGAAGAGCAGATCCATCGCGTCATGCAAGCCACTGTCGGCATGTATGGTGACCTGCAAGGCATCGCTGGCAAGACCCTCCAAGAAATAGAAGGGCTCGAACTCAAGGCACTCGATGCACCGGGTGGTGATGGCGAGGAGGCGAATGGAGGGTACGTGAGCTGATTGATGTCACCGACCGGCGGTTCCGATCAGCGTTGGAAATCGTAGAGTGAACCAAGGTCTAAAATCTCAGCGAGCTCATCCAATGCTTTCTGACATTGCTTCAAAAATAGCGGGTCCACCAGATCATCGATGTGGAGACGGTCTCGAAAATGCCGGTTGACCCATCCCACCAAACGTTCGTACCGCGGTTCGGTCAATATCACACTCTCATGCACATGGGCCAGTTCCTCGTCCGTCAGGACGACACGTAGTCGCAGACAGGCAGGCCATGAGTAGAGCTACGGAACAGGACATCGCCGCATGTCTCAGACATAGCACCACCTCACTAGTGAAACGATATGCTCATTTGAGTCCGTCGCACTTAAAAAGGGTCGTTGAGAAGGTGGCCAGGTTTGAAGAAATCGTGACTCTAAAAACTGAAAACCCAGTTCCAACCGAGATCAAGCTGGAGATAGAGCCTGTGGTCGATCAGGGGCAGGTAACGTAAGTGGTTGAAATTATTGGTGGGCCCACCAGGACTTGAACCTGAGACCAGCTGATTATGAGTCGAAAAATGGCAATTTTTACAAGTGCTTTATTGTTGGGATGGTTTCCCCGTTTCCTTTGCAAATCAGGGACTTAAACGCATTCCATTAATTCTATATGTTCTCAGGAATTCTACTGATTGTGACAGTTTCTATCACAATTCTATCACAGTGGCTTGGGGTGAATCCCTCTGCTGAGACAGTTTGAATTAGGACACGCGCCTGCAATCAGTTTCACGACTCACATGTGGTGTTTCCGTTAAGCATAAGGCATGAATTGCCTTCAGACGCTACCTTCACACAGAGACAGACTTAGGAACATCTGCGTTATCGAGGTAGTAATAAAGAATTGGGATAACGATGAGGGTAAGAAGCGTGGATGCGAACACGCCGAACAACAGCGCAACTGCTAAGCCCTTGAATATGGGATCCAGGACGATCACGAAGGCCCCCACCATCAGTGCCGCGGCAGTGAGGAGAATCGGCCGGGTTCGAATAGCCCCCGCCTGAATGACGGCTTCCTCCAGCGGAATCCCTTCACGCTCTTTGATCTGAATGAAGTCGACCAACAGAATCGAGTTGCGGACGATAATGCCGGCGAGTGCGATAAAGCCGATCATCGAGGTGGCGGTGAAATGGGCGCCGGTCAACCAGTGCCCTGGAAGAATGCCAATGAGGGTGAGGGGGATGGGGGCCATAATGATGAGCGGTGTGCGGAAGGATTGGAACTGCCCAACGATCAGGATATAGATCAAGATCATCGCGACCATGAATGCCAGCCCCATGTCTCGAAAGGTCTCGTAGGTGATCTGCCATTCGCCATCCCACTTAATTGATGCACGTTCCTCGGACCATGGTTGTGCGGCATAGTGCTGAACCATTGGGTCGCCATCGGGCAATGTGATGGCATCGAGACGTGTTCCGATATCGATCACCCCGTATACTGGGCTCTCTTGCATCCCGGCAATATCTCCGACGACGTAGACGACCGGTTTTTGATTCTTATGATAAATGCTTTGATCTTGAACGGTTTGCTCGCGGTGGACCAACGATGCCAACGGAATCATGTCTCCGTTTGTGCTTCGCATGTGGATCTTCTCGAATTCAGCAATCTCTGATCGTTGGGACAAGGGTAGTCGGAATGTGATTTCGACAGGTTCTTTCTCGTCAGGAAGGTGAACCATTCCGACCGACATCCCGCCAAGAGCGATACGCAGCGTCTTCACGATGTCTTCAGAAGAAATCCCTGCTAGGGCAGCTTTCACTCGATCGACAGTGAACGTAAATTTTGTCTGATCGGCCTCGATCGAATCATCGATATCCACGATCCCTTCTGTCGACGTAAACGCTTGTCTTACTTGCTTGGCAACAGCCTGCTGTTGGTCATAATCCGGCCCGTAAATTTCTGCCACTAGGACCGACTGTACTGGGGGCCCAGGTGGAACCTCCAACACCTTGACGTTCGCGCCCAAATTCGCCGCGATGCGTTGGACGACCGGACGAATGCGTTTCGCAATGTCGTGACTTTGGGCCGTACGGTCATGTTTTGGCTCCAGGTTTATTTGAATGTCGCCTTCGTGTGCGCCTTGTCGGAGAAAATAGTGGCGAACAAGCCCGTTGAAGTTGAAAGGCGACGCGGTGCCGACATATGCCTGGTACGTTTCGAGTTCCGGGATCGTCCTGACATAGGCGCTCAACGCTTTCGTCACCCGTGCAGTCTCCTCGAGTGTGGTGCCTTCCGGCATGTCGATCACCAGTTGTAACTCGCTCTTGTTGTCGAAGGGAAGCATTTTCATCACCACGGTGCGTGTCGCGAAGAGGCTTAGCGATCCCGCAAGAAGCAGTGCGATCCCGCCAATCACCACGGTGCTCCTCACGGGATGTCCAAGCAGTGGCAACAACAGGCGCCGGTAGATTCGCTCGATCCGACCTCCAACCTCTTCCGCCTCGATATTCTGGTGGGTCTCGACAAAACGCCTGCCCCCCTTGGCAAAGCAGATCTGGCAAAACCACGGGATGACAATGAACGCGACCAGCAGGGAATACAACATCGCGAACGAGGCATTGACCGGAATCGGCCGCATGTACGGTCCCATAAGCCCGGAGACAAACGCCATCGGCAGCAAGGCAGCGATGACGGTCATGGTTGCAAGAATGGTTGGATTGCCGACTTCGTCGACCGCGTCGATGGCGGCCTCCTGATGCGGTTTGTTGCCCATTGTCAGATGGCGAAAAATATTCTCCACCACCACAATGGCATCGTCGACCAAGATCCCGATGGAAAAAATCAGTGCAAACAGCGTAACCCGATTGATGGTGTAGCCGATAAACCATGAGCTGAAGAGGGTAAGTGCCAAGACCAACGGAATGGAAATGGAGACGACCAATGCCGGTCGGAAGCCCAAGGTCAGCCCCAAGAACATCACCACCGCGGCAATCGCAATGAGCATGTGAAAGAGCAGTTCGTTGGCCTTCTCGTTCGCGGTCTCTCCGTAATCGCGCGTAACGGTGACATGAACATCCGCGGGAATGAGCACGCCCTTCAGCGATTCCATTTTTTCGATGACGGCCGCCGCAATATCGACCGCGTTGGTGCCCTTCTGTTTTGCAATCGCGATGGTGACAGCCGGGTACTCACCGTCGTCGTTTCCGTGCCACACATAATGTGTCGAATCTTCACGAGTATCTTGAACGTCTGCCACTTGTCGCAGGTAGATGGGACGCCCATCTCGGCTCCCAACAACGACCTGCTTAATGTCGGCCACGGTCTTGAGAAATTTCCCGGCGTCCACCACGAATTCCTGATTCCGGCTTGAAAATTGTCCGGCCGACAGCGTGTGATGCTCGGCCTGAATGGCCTCAGCGATGTCCAGCGGGGTCAGCCCATGTGCCCGCAAGGCGCTCGGATTGACGGACACACGCATTTCGCGCCGGTGTCCCCCCACGATAAACCCTCCGGAGGTTTGCGGGACTTTCTTGATCTCCTCCAACGCCGACACCGCCATACGGCGAAGGGCAGAATCGTCATATCGCTCACTCCAGAGTGTGAGGGTCACGATGGGGACATCGTTGATATCACGAGGCTTGACGGTGAACCCTTCTGCCCCAGGAGGGAGAAGATCCTGATTCGACATCAAGCGATCATAGAGACCGACCAGGCTCTCTTCGAGGTCCTCACCCACATAAAACCTGACGATAAGCAGTGCCATACCCGGTCGCGAAATCGAGTAGACGTATTCCACACCTTTCAACTCAGAAATTGCACGCTCGATGGGTTTAGTGAGTTGTTCCTCGACGACCTTAGCCGAGGCACCTGGGAAGGGGAGAAAGACATCGGCCATCGGAACCACGATTTGTGGCTCCTCCTCGCGCGGGGTCCATATCGTCGCGAAGGCACCGAGCAGCAATACGGTGAGGATAATGATCGGGGTCAGTTTGGAATCGATGAAGGTCTCTGCAATGCGACCACTGAGGCCTCGTTCGGTCATGGTGTTTCATCTTCATCACGGGCGGCTGACGTTTCGCGTGGCTCGAAACGTGCTCCATCTCGGCCTTGGGTTGCATCGGCGAGCAGGTGTTCGTTTTCGTTCACACCGGACAATACTTCCACCATGCTATTGGCCTGCCGTCCGAGTTTGACCCAGCGTAGTCCGAGTCGGTGATTGGCGTTGACAATGTATACGCCAGTTAATTCGCCTCTCGATACAGTGGCAGACAGAGGAATGAGTATGGCCAGGCGTGGCTGTTTCTTGAACATCACACGTCCGAACATGCCTGGTTTGATGGTGTCGTCAGCGGCGAGCCTGATTTTCACGAGGAAGGTATGGGTGGCGGGATCTGCGCTGGGAACGATTTGAAATACCTTTCCTTCGATGACCTTCAAAGCGAGCGAGTCAAAGATTATCTCAATAGAATGTCCTACCGTCACGGCCTGCACGTCACCCTCAGCGACCGAGACGTCGATACGAAGGCGTGTCTGATTTTCCAATTCAAGCAAGGGCTGACCGGGAGCTGCGAGTTCACCGGCTTCGATGTGTTTCCTGGTAATGATTCCCGCAAAAGGTGCGAGCACCCGAGTATCTGCGAGCTGGGCGCGAACCTCATCCCGGGTCGCGACGGCGACCTGATAACCCCGTCGGGCATTATCAAGATCTTGTGGAGAGATTGAGTCTTCATTGAAAAGATCATCCATGCGTTGGAGGTTTGCATGTGCATTGCTCACTTCAGCGTCGGTCCGCGCAAGGCGAGCATTTAGTGCCCGATGGTCAAGCTGAATGAGCACTTTCCCCTTATTCACGACGCTTCCTTCATCCACATGCAGAGCCTCGACAATGCCTATGGTCTTGCTGGAAAGATTTGCACGGGTCTCGGCAATCACGACGCCGGTTGACTCGATGGTTTGCGGAATGTCTTGGAGCGTGGCCTCGACTGACACTCCCCGTACGATGGTCTCCTGCATTGGCTGGGTGGATGCCGGACGTTCACTGGTCTCCTGCGTTTGGAGGCGCAGCAAGAACAAAAGACCCACCGCAACTCCTAGGAGTACGACAACCCAGATCCCTCGTTTTTTGACACGTGCGAGTATCGTCATCACGACATTCACTCGACCGAGGTCAATCCCATTTGCCCTTGAACCAAGCTCTGTCGTGCGAGCCCAACATGAAGATCATAGCGAGCATTCAGCCGCTGAAGTTTTGCTTTGTTTAATACCATCTCCGCAGTCAGCAAATCGATCACTGGCGCAATGCCAGATCGATAACGGTTGCGAACGATCCTGAGATTCTCCTCGGCTTGCTCAACCGTTCCTTCCGTGACCACGTTCCGTTCTTCAGCGGCCTCGACGACAAAACGGGCTTCCGCAACCTCGACCGCAATCTCACGTCGTTTCACTTCCAAGAGCTGCTGTTGTCGCTTGACCTGCGCCAAGCTTCGACGCACGTTGGCTCGATCGCTCAGTCCGCTGAACAGGTTGAGCCGGAACACTGCAAACACTGAGTAGTTGCTTTCTCCGTTTGAAAATGGGCCGGCGGTATTGCGTTCGTAAATGCTTTGGATATCAACCGATGGGAGAAAGGACGACTTGGCGAGCTTGGTGCCAACTTCAGCCTGATCCAATTGCCCTTGCAGGGCTTGATAGTCAGGCCGCGATTCAAGTGGTGACATCCCGTCGTCGGCACGCGTACGTGAGAGCGCGTGAATCAGGTTGAGATCTCCCTCGACATCGACGGCTTCACGTAAGCCGATGGTGTGTTGTAGTACCGCTCTGGCAACCTTCACTGAACGTTGAGCGACGATCAATGCCTCACGAACGGATGACAAACGCACCGCCGCCTCCAGAACGTCTGATTTGACGGTAACCCCCGCATCGAAGCGGGATTGGATGTGTCGAAGATTCGTTCGGGCAATGGTTTCCGCCTCCTGCGCTGTCTTCACCTGTGCCTTCGCAAGGAGGATATCGTAATACGCCTCGGTGACACGATACAGCACATGCTGCTTCGTTTCCTCCACGCGCGCGCGCGAGACATCGGCGCCCAATCGTGCTCGTTTGATCCCGAGGGTTGTTCGGTTGCCTTGATAAATGGACTGGTTCAGTGAGAGATCAAAGCGGTAGTTGTCAAGCGAACCCGGTGAGACCA
>JYMV01012584.1_pt1 | contig 28302 bp, 49 predicted proteins | sample 338911 | NCBI WGS metagenome assembly JYMV01 (sample SAMN03354496, study PRJNA234377) | hydrothermal vent metagenome | biome: Deep sea; feature: Hydrothermal plumes at the Eastern Lau Spreading Center, Western Pacific Ocean; material: Seawater | place: Tonga | collected 2009 | depth 2000 m m
ATCCTTGTTTTCCATGTATGGGTTTTCGGTATATGGCTTTTTCGGTATATGGCTTTCTTTAGCCTTGTTCTGTTTTTCAATATTTGGCTTAAACCCTGCAACATCATTGCGAATTAGGTACACGCCAGAGCCGTCTTTATACTTGATGTACTTAACCCAGCCGGAATCCTTTAGTTCCTTGATTCCAGCTTGAATACTGGCAACACCATCTTTAACTTGTGCCGCCATTGAGCGTATTGTGAAGTTCCAATTGTCAGGCTTGCTAATCATGTAGGCATAAATGCCTTTAGCTTTAAACGATAGATCAGGGTCATTCAGAACAATGTTGGCTATTTGAGCAAAAGGAACTTTGCTTTTCTTTGTCCTGTTCATGCCCTATTCGCCCCTATCAGTTTCATGGCGTTTCACATCAGATTCATTTAACTTCTGGATTAAGCCAAACACCGCGAGGGTCAATTTATTATGAATCCAGTCAGTCACCGTTCTATCATCGAGATGAGCAAGTTTAGAAATCGCAATAATCTCCGTATCCGTAAAACGAATTTTATATTCGTGGATTCTTTTCTCCGTTCCGTTCATCAACCACCACCAAAGCAATTTTCGTTATTTGATTTTGTGCAAAAAAAAACCACCCCAAAATGAGGTGGCAAAGAGGTAAGCTATTCATCAATGCCATAATTGCGAGCCAGATTCTTTATCGCAACGCCCCTCTCATAGCGGGTTTGCTTGATCACCCCATTGCGGACGCGCCATATCACACTTTGAGTAGCGCCAACATGGCGGGCAACTTGCTCGTCGGTCAGGTGCTTATTCAATTCTATCAACGTTTCTTTCACTGTCATCATGACTCCATTATACCAAATCGAATAAAATGATGCAATGCGAAAACGTATTCATTCGAGAAGTTGATTGCTCCTATAATAATGGTATGGACATCAAGACCCGTTTGCGACAATTATTGAATGACAGAGGGTTAAGCCCTTACACTCTGTCGCAGATTTCTGGTGTGCCGCAACCGACGATTCACCGTATTTTAGCTGGCACATCGACGAGTCCACGTGACAGCAACATCAAAAAACTAGCTATAGGGCTAAAGGTTAGTGAAGCAGAACTCCGTGGCATGACCGAAAGCGTCACGCATCAAGAACGGGTATTTCTCGATCAGATTAACAATTTGCCAGCCGACCAACAAAGACTGATTCGCGAAATGGTTTATAATTTGTCAAAAAAAGATAGTTAATGCGTTGTTTTAACTAATATTTAAAATAAGAATTTCGTTGTTTGTAGGTCAAAATAGACAAAATACAAAAACACTTGCGGTCGCACTATAAACGTGCGATAACGGTGACAAGACAATTTCCGAATAGTTCAAATTAAGGGGGGTAATCTTGGTCATCATCGACAGCACAAAACTCGCCCCCCCCCCCCATATGGATGAGCAAGAATTTTTGTGCGCGTGGCGAACACTCGATGGCGAGCAACAAGAGCGCGTGAAGTGTTTTGTCACGTTGGTAGAAAATAACTCGCGCCGCAAAGTACGCAGACAGATTCCACCCGAAAGCTAAACCCCTATCTCAAAATACATTAAATAATTGCGTGATTATGCCTTTTCGCATTGCAATAAGTTATTCGTTTTAGTATAATGTACCTGTACTTAAACAAACGGAGAGCCACATGGTTGATTACAAAAACTGCACCTCAAGACAGATTCTTCGCAATGAAGAAACGCTATTTGAAGCACTTTTGACCGGTATTGCATTCCTCTTTTGTTTAGGTTCGATATGGGCGGTTTTAGCCCTTGTGTCTTTTAACTAGCGGAGAAGAACATGAGTTATGCAGAGGATATTATTAATGTGGCTGGAAGTTACATGATTCCAAATCGAACAGAATTGTTAGCGGAAGAATTAGCAGAAGTTGAGGGCAAGTTAACCAGTGCAAGCACCACGCTTTACAGCTTGCACCAGCTAGAGAATGACTTGCTTGATACATCTCCAACGTCTTACGAGTTTGGAACATTACTCGATGAGGAAATTGCCGCAGTTAAAAAGCTAGAAGCTGAATTAACTATAAAATTTGTAGCGTTGCGAAAAGTGGTGCGAACATGATTACTAGCGAAAATATTGAAAAACTTGCTCTTGCCTTGTGCAAAGCACAAAGCGCAATGACAGGTGCAAAGAAATCTGAAAAAAACCCTTTCTTTAAATCAAAATATTCAAATCTTGCGTCTGTGATTGAAGCTATCAGCGAGCCATTTGCCTTTAATGGGTTATGTTTTGTGCAAGGTGCTGAATTTGATGAGGGCAGAATATCCGTTAAAACTAGAATCATGCACTCATCTGGACAATGGATTGAAGCTGACACTTTATTGCCACCAACCAAAAATGACGCGCAAGCCTATGGCAGTGCTATCACCTACGCAAAACGTTATGGATTGCAATCACTGGCTGGCGTTCCATCCCTAGATGATGACGGCAATGATGCTGTTAAGCATCAAGCTGAATCTGTTGCATTAGATGGGGAAGTATTGAAAAAAATACACGCTATCGAAGACAGTGACGAGTTAAAAGCCATGTTTAAAAGTTTTCCCCAAAAGGTTGCTCAAGCGTATTTAAAGCCATTTCGTGACGCAAGGAGTCGGATTGACCATGAAAAAGACGCTAAGTTGGCAAAATACCTAGAAGAAGACAAGGCAAAGAAAGCCGCGAAAGAAAAACCCATAACATTAAAATCTAGCGTTAACCCCAATATCCCCCAGCCATGAGCCTGTCACCAGAACGGAAAGGACGCTTAACCGCGTCCAAGTTCGCATCAGCTATGGGAATCAGCAAATATAAATCTATCCATCAGCTTTATAAAGATGAAATTGGTGAGGGTAAACCATTCAATGGCAATGAAGCCACCCAGCATGGCGTTGAGCATGAATCGAACTGTCATGAATCTTACGAACTTGATCAGCGTGTGTTTGTTGATTTTGCTGGCGATGCACAACAGTTTATAAAGCATCCAGAGCATGACTTTCTGGGTTGCACCCCCGATGGTCGTGTGGGTGATTTGCGGCTCGTTGAATTTAAATGCCCATTTTACGGAATGTATGACACAGCACCACCGCATTACATCGCGCAATGTATGGGGCAAATGGGTATTACAGGACTAAAAGAATGTGACTTGGTTGCTTGGACACATGACGAATTAAAAATATGGCGAATCAAGTTCAGCGAGGAATACTGGCAACTGCAATTAGAACTGTTGCAAAAGTTCTGGCACATGGTTCAAACCAGAACAAAACCTAAGAAATGGAACAAAGAAACCAACCCACAACCAATAATGCCCAGCGTTGAAATAGAATTTTTACTATAGAGGATAAACAAAATGAGCATCTTAACGACCAGCCGAAAATACCTAATAAAAAATTATTTGTTGAGAAATTGGGTGGTTCATAACGGGATTGGCGACATTATTACCGCGACCTCTTGTGCGGCTAAAACATTTCCAAACTACGTCATAACTTTAGATGTAATCATGGAAATTGTGAGTGAATCCGGCTGGTGGCACAGACGACCCGAAGAAACACCTAAAACCAATGGAACGCTTGAAGAAAGGATTTGTATGTTAGAAGAAATGGTCGGTCAGTTATTAGATAGCGTAATACCGCAAATTAGCAGAACAGATGATGTTGTTCCAGTGGGTGAAGCGATTGTTATGTCCGGTAAAGCACCAGCAACCGTATACCGCCACTTAAAACAAGGGAAATTATCGAGGTCAAACGATGGTAGTGGTGGTATTGAAGTTGCAGAACTGGAAAGAGTGTATGGCAACAGTAAATTAAGAATTTAAACACAGAGGAAAAACAATGGCAAAACTTTATGATTTAGCAGTTAAAACCGGCAGTTATACCAACGCACAAGGCGAGGATAAAAACCGTTATCAAAATATAGGCGCGTTAATGTCATCGGATAATGGTGGCAAATATATCTTGATGCACAAATGGTTTAACCCCGCTGGTGTTCCAGATGAGCGTGGTGGTGATTCCATTATTGTGTCGATGTTTGACCCGAAGCCAAGACAACCACAACAGCAACAGCAACCCCCGCAACAGCAACAGCCAGCAGTTGCCAAAACATTTGACGATGACATTCCATTTTAAATAACCCTCCGAAAATCCATGCTCCCCTCAAATAGTATGGTGCGCGTATGACTGTGAGTGGCGTGAGTTTATGTTTCTCGATAACCGCAGTGGATGATGGTTTTGAACCTCTTGGTGTGAGTCTTTTTTGATATTTCACTCACCCTCTCCGATCAAAGTGCATCATCAGAACTGGGGCGAGGGTTATTTCAGTAACCCTCAACCCCCCCCCTCAATTAATTATTGAATGGTGCTTGTTATGAATAAGAAAATTTATAAATGGATGGATGATGCGTTAGATGCACAGATAAAAATTAACAGAGAATTATTCCTCAAAGTTAGCGATACAGAATACACGCGCGGTTACAAAACAGGGTATCGCAAAGCGTTGTTGGACGCAGAGAAAAAGATGAGCGAGGTTGTTGATGCGGTTGTGTTGCCACAGCTAACTGAGCCATCATCTTGATAATTGAAAAGCCCTGTACTAATTGTAAAGAAGTTCAAAATGTGGCTTTCTTCCATCGAAAGTGGTCGTCTCCAGACGGGTATTCTCCTTGGTGCGTTCGCTGTCGTAAAATGACAGCAGAACAACATATTATTAAAGTGGGCAAGCAGTGCAATATGTGCGGCAAGTTTAAACCAAGGAATAAAAGTTTCCACGCTGACGCGCGCTTAACAGATGGTTTGCGTGATTCATGTAAGTCATGTGATGTGGAGATGAAAAGCAGATCGTCACCATTTTGGAAAGCAGACCCCGTTGACTATGGGAGAATTATAGATCATTTTGGTTTGTCAGAATCAATGCACTTGAAAGCCGCAGAACTCGTATCGCGCTGGAACGATGAAACAGATTTATTCTTGCCGCGAGAGTCAGATAAAGGCAAGCCATTGCTGAATTTTGGTCAAGATTTAACAGCATGACATTCGCTGATGATTTAGCGGTTGGTCAGGAAGTAGAGCGCAAAGTGTTGAAAAAGATTCAAGCAAGCTATCCAAAAGCACTGGTGATTGGCGGATATTTTAAAGATTACGATATTTTCGTTCCAGAAACCAAGCAAGCCATTGAAGTTAAATACGACAAAATGGCATCTGAAACAGGAAATATTGTTATTGAGGTCAGTTTTAACGGCAAAGATTCTGGGTTAATGACCACAAAAGCGGATTGGTGGGTTTTTTGTACCGCTCAAAACATGATGTGGTTTAAGCCATGCCGCATAAAAGATTACATTGTGCAGAATAACCCTAGATTATGTGAATTTACTGGTCGCGGAGATGACAAGCCTAAAAAAGCATATTTAATCAAAGAAGAATACCTTTCTAAACACGCTGATTTCTTGCGTCAATCCCCATAAATTCCCCATGAGTGCTGGCACGGCACTCTGGCAATGCTTATCCGTCCAATCTAGCATCGGTGCGACACATACCTTCCGATTTATTTGATTAGTCATATTTTTAAGCTAACAATTCGTATCTATTCCACTTTAAGGCGTCCGTTATATTGTTTATTTTGTCACTTATATTTTGCTGTTGTTTAGCCTGATTTTGTGCCATTTTATGTGTATCGTTCCCCATAAATTCCCCATGAATGGCACATATAAAAAAGCGCGTAAACCGTGACGGATCAATTATCTACGATGCCGCGCTAAAAATCACTAAAAATAAACGTGTCATCCATCGCGAAAAGCGTTCATTCCTACGTCACCAGCTTGCAAAAGATTGGGCAATTAAGCGACAAGCTGAAATCCAACATGGAATTGTCCACCACAGCACCACCTCTTATCAAATCAAGGAAGTTATCCACAATTATTTAAGCACCTTTAATATTTCTGGACGCTCAAAACTCAGTGATTTAAACCGATTGGCGCGTTCATCCATTGCCGAAATAGATGTTAATGCGCTCACCATCGCTGATGTTGTCCTATATATAAAGAGTAGAAATAATGAATGTTTGCCGCAAACCGCTAATATCGACCTGATTTGGTTGCAAACTGTCATCAGTACCATGCAAGCTGTCGATGACGGGTTGGTTGTTGACCTAACCCTATTTAATTCGGCTCGCAAAGTACTAAAAAGCACTCAATTAGTCGCGAAGTCGGTGGAACGTACACGCAGACCTACACCAGAGGAAATGTGGCGGCTTTCACGACACTTTTCACCCTATATGCTATACATCATGTGGTTTGCAATTTACTCGACCCGTAGGCAGTCTGAGATAACACGTTTACGCTGGGATGATATTCAAGGACACACGATTCTGGTTCGCAACCTAAAGCACCCCAATATAAAAGGGTTATCTAAACGAGCCGCATTGCCAAAGTCAGCACGAAAGATTATTGCTAAACAGCCGCAGATTAGCGAGTTTATATTTCCAAAACTGCATTATAAAACGCTGGGCACATACTTCACGCGCGCCTGTCATGCCCTTAACATCAAAGATTTGCGCTTTCATGACTTGCGCCATCATGGGATTTCAATCTTAGCTGAACGTGGGTTGTCGTCTGAGCAATTAAAACTGGTCAGCTTGCATAAATCATCTGCCGCCCTGTCGCGGTATATTAATTTAAAAGCTGAAGATTTAGATATTTGAAAAGCAAAACCCGAAAGCATCTCGACAACGCAATCGGGTTTCTGGAATAACGAGTTAACGTAATTCTTACTGTCCACACGGCAAGCATGGAAAGTCCGAATCTGTTTGCAGTAGACTCAGGCTTGTTGTTTGAATGAAGACTCTCACCAAAGATTTTCATTCGTATTTTGCACCATACGTCTCAGCATGGAAATTAGAGTATACCACCTTTAATTTAGATGAATACCCTTACATTCATCTAATTACCGGAGAGAAAAAGCGTTTTATTTTCCAGTAAAAACTATACCGTCTAAGTGAGTTAGACCGTATGTTTATGAAAATCTCTATCATAGCCAATGGTTGGCAGTCAATGGTTGGCACATGACCAGTTTTTTACCGCCAACCATCAAAAAAGAACTGCCAACCATGCTACACCCATTGATTTTACTGGCTTTATGGTTGTCACCCATACAACTCATAATTTAGATGGATACCCCTACTTCCATCTAAATTTATTCAAAGAAAGGTGATATATTGCTTGTATTACTTAGTCCTAAGTAGTATACTGTACCTGACATCAACGAAAAGCGGAGAAAAACAATGACAACACAAAAAATCAAAGACCAACTAAAAAGAATTAGCTCACACGCAAAACGCCAAGCCTGTGTGTCAGACACGCAAGATATTGATTTGGTCATTATCGACCTCATGATTTATAGATTAGAACAGATAAAAAGAGAAGTTGAGGAAGCGAATCAAGACGAAGATTATCCCGCATATCTTGAATACAATGCTGAGTTAAGAGCAAACAACCACTCATGTATTCTTAATTTTGAAATGTGGAAAGAACACACCCAAGAACAAGCTGAGATGTTCGATAAATTAATAGCCGCTAGATAAACTAACCAGAGGGGCGAAAGCCCCTTATTGACGGAGAATAAATCATGAACACATTTCCAAAAGAATTAACCCCTAAAGATGAAGTGAGAATCAGAAAGATTGTGGCTGATTATGAAAAAGAAAACACTGAACTCAGAGAAAAGTTAGCGTCAAACCAAAACATTATTGATGCCATTAAAACGGTATTGCCATCAGAAGATGCCCCATTTTATGGATACGTTGAAACGATGGATTGCGACAACGTGCAATCAGGTAGCTTTCAAAAGTTTGAATCTGAACTCCATGCGAATCAATGGGTAGCTGAACTGGATTCAGAATTAAGAATTGTCACCAGTTATCAAATCACTGAGGAAGAATACCTTGATGGTCGCAAAAGTAAACCGCAAGAGATTGACCATAACGCCATCGCAATGAATTACTAAAGCATCATGAAACGATTAACAACTAAAGCCGTGTGCAGAGAAATCAAAACAAGATTTAGTATTGATGTTGGTTTGTCTTCTGGCGGTGGGTGTTGGTCATTTTACGCTAAAGACAGCAACCCACACGCACTTGACCACTGCTGGACTACAACCGTTATGGTTTGCCGACTTAACCACTTATCACTTGAACAATGGATGGACAGTTTTAACACCATCCTAACTGGAGAATAAATCATGAATGTTAATACCACAAAATATAAAACATTGGACAAGGTGGCGAACGATGTCAGAGTTACGCTCATATATCAAGATGGCGATGGTATCTGGGTTGAACTGGCTGATGGATGGGGATTTGAAGAATGTATAACCATCAGGGGTGATACTTGTCTGGATGTGATAGAAGATTGGAAGCGAATCGAACCATACATTGAAAATTATATACGCCCTACTATTGATGGAGAATAAATCATGAATACATACACTTGCTTACTAGATAACGGCACTGTTGGCACTATCACAGATGACAACATAGATGGGCAACACGCTGATGCATTTATTGGGGAGCGTGTGAACGTTCACCTACACGATGAAAACGGTTGCCCAATTGAAAAAACAGGGGTTCTTGTTGAAGTGTTAGAGGAATCATAATGGCTAAAAATACACCAGAGAATAAAATGAAAACATACACAGCAAAACTGCACAATGGCACTGCTGGAGAACTTACAAAGGAAACGATAATGCGCTTTAGAACTGAGGGCATTATCAATAATTATAAGGAAATTGTAGGCAGTCGTGGTGCTGTGAAATTACGCGATGAAAATGGAATACCTATGTATCCATTTGAAGCGTCAGGGTATATAACTGCATTGACGGTGGTTGAAGAACATGGCTAAAAATACACCAGAGAATAACCGCAAGCATCAACTAACATCGTATGCCAAGCACAAGGCACAAGGATTAATACATAAGAAAATCTGGATTAAGCCTGAGCATTGGGATGAGGTGAAAGCGTTGGTGGCTAAACTGAATGAGGATAAATCATGAATGAATTAAGCAAAAAGCAAAAAAGCCTAATTAAAAAATTTATCACAGACAACCCTACCTACCCTGATGATGGCTCACACACAGGTATTGATTTTGATGGTGTGATAGAGCGTGTTAATTATTATGACGGTGTAGAGTCTGATATTGAAAGCTATTACCGACTCTTAAAAACTGCATCAAGGATATGTATTTAGATTAAACGCATCAGAATAGCATTGTCGCCAGCGCGTCGGGGTAACTGTCTTGCGTATCTGCTATCAAGCAACTCGACAGACGCTTCATTGAAGTTGCCAGCTTCAATAGCGGCTATCATTTTCTTAAACTTCCGCAACCGTGTTGAGCCTAAGTTAAAACACATATCCATCAATACTTTTTTCTGGGTGTACCGCAAACTGTCAAATGATGGAAATATCTTCCGCAACTCGTCCGCAACAATGTTCATATCATTTGCAAATAACATATCTGCTTCGCCTTGCGTGATGCCATTAGTTTCTAAGCACCGCCCATAGCCGATGGTCGTTAAGCCCAAAGAATCTTCGTATGGCATGAGCCGCAAACCCTCATTGCATTTTATGTATTCCTCAATCGTATTGTTTTTAGTCATTAGCGCAAATTATATGAATTGAGTTTGGCGCGACAACTGTGGAAATAGTTTTGCGAACCGCAGAGCGACCAACTTTAGGTATATCGCAATAACGACTTACAGCATAGTCAGCACCGTGCGCGATAGTTGTGCCGACTGAGCAAGCGGTCAGCAATGGAATCATCATTATAATAATCAGCGACCAGATAAAATATCGTGGTAAAGTCATGTTATAACTCCTTTGTTAAGCGAACATAATTGCTAACTGAATGGTCAGCTAATGAATCAATCTTTTTATCCAAAAACCCCTCAAACATTCCTGACCCGAATTGTTTTAAGCGATGCCAGAAACTGGGATTTGTGACGCAAGTTCCATCGCCATCAAAGTAAAAACACATCCCGACATGACGATAATTCCAGAGCGACATGGGATGCCGTGTAATAATATCGTTGTGATTTCTAAATCTAAAAATACGCTCCCCATGTTTAAAGTTTAGTACTGCCGCATAATCAGAACTGCCAACCCTTGGTGAGCCGAAAGTGTAGAGTTCTGCATCACAGTTATCCAACCGACTGAATGCCAGCGTTGCCATCGCCGCTCCCAGCGAATGACCCGTAAATATAACGTGCCGCCCCTCTGCCAACCTTGCCATATCTTCCATTAATGACTCCCAAACCATATCAAGTGATTTCTTAAAACCACGATGTACCTTGCCAGCTTCATTGTCTGATGTAACTGTCACAAGCCTAAATTTCAAATCGGCTTTAATGTCTGAAAAGTCGGTTACTTCTGTGCCGCGAAAAACAAAGATAAGTTCTGTCGCAGTCCAAACGGTATAAAATTGGTTATAGAAAACAGAGTGAAAACTAAACCGCCTGTCCGTGTGTAATTTCTGAAATTCATTGAGCGGCAGATATGCCCTCTCAGAAAGCAACGCCATTTCATAGGCACGATTTTTATCCATAAAATACACCCATTACCTTTTGTAAAAACCACACGGCGGCAGAAGATGAAAGCACCGCTAAAACTACATAAAACACCAGCGAAGATATGATTTCCCATAGGGCTTTCACATCTGAATCGCTTTCAGAAAGCCGATTTCACTCAGCACAAAAAACAACACCCCGCCGTAGCACATGAAAATAATTTTATTGATTTTCAAGAGTATTTGATCAAATTTGGATTCTAACTCGTTCATCCGTTTATCCAATTCTTGGCATTCTCGCGCATCCATTATTTCATTCCTATTATTAATTTCAACCCACCAAAAAGTGACCCTGCAAGAATCAAAAAAGCCACAAACCACGCAAAACAAGTCATTACGAACTCAGTACGTTTAACTCTTTCACGCTCTTCTTTCTCGTGCTGTTTTCGTCTTGCTTTTGCTTGTTCAGCTTCAAAGGAAATAAATTCTTGCCACATATTTAATCTAGTAGAGCGCATCATATATTCCAATTCTTCACGCTGATTCTTGACCTTTTCTGCCGCCATAAATAATTCTAAATCTGACTCTGTGCCGCCCCCCCTTTTACCCTTTGCTTGTGCGGTAATCTCTCTGGATTTCTCACTCCAAATCCCAAGATGCTCAGAGCAGTCAACTATGTCTTTGCCCATTTGGAAGCTTTCTTTAAGCACTGCGAAAGCAGCATTAGCAATAGCAAGTTCAGCCAGCATAAATTAAGTTATCTCAATCCAATTGGTTGTATCTTCATCCCAGCGGTATTCTTTGCCATCTGATGGGTACTCAACAGGTGGTCGCATTGTGCAATCTGGTTCCTTGAATGTCCAAGATGGATAAGGAGAATTCTGTTTAGTCATTGCTATTTTCTCTGACTTTTCTTCATCAGACATGGGGAGTGTGTACCACACATCCTTGAAACCATCAGACCCATCCAATTCATAAACACATCCACAACCATCATGACCTTGTGAATCATCGAATTTCTCGTACGCCCCAATAATGGGATGAGTAACCCGTGTGAATTTGGCGAATCCATCTGGAGCAGTTTCTAAATCATGCTCTGGAAACAATAGACTCATATTATCTTCCATTACTGGATGTGCGTAAGTTTGTCCATTACGAATTTGTATAAATAATTTCATTAGGCACTCTCATCGGAAGTTCTAGTTGTAGGGTAACTTCTCTCCCCTCCGGGGTAAATAATGCGTACCGCTCCCCAACCACCGTACTTTGATTGACTCCAATACCCACCTGCACCACCGCCATAATCTCCAGCGTTCCCAGTGTTAGACCCATTGTTACCCCCCGACCCACCTTGTCCTGCAGAAGTTCCTGATGACCCCTGTCCCAATATGCCAACACCTCCACCACCTCCACCCCATAAATAATCAGTCCCACTTGAGTTATATCCACTAGCTCCACCGCCACCTGAACCCGCATTAGGAGGGGTGATACTATTATAATTACTAGTGCCATTACCCCCTGCACCAGAATAACCCCCTGCACCACCCCCAGTGGCATACGTTTGGTTGGCTCGACTTCCATTACCCCCATTACCCCCACCGTCACCAGTACCCCCAGACCCCCCACTGGTGCTAGCCGAAGCATAACCATTATCCCCTCCATTCCCTATACATGAAGTAGAATTAAACTTAGAAGCTGCACCATCACCACCAAAATCATAGCCCCTCGCTCCTGCTATAACTGTATAAGATGTTCCTGCTGACACAGCAATATCATTTTTATATCTGAGTTCACCACCGCCACCACTATGCCCATTGCCTGCGCCACCCCCACCACCAACACACACAACTGAAACTGAAATAACACCTGTGGGACATACCCATGAGTATGTACCATCTGTATATGCGGCTTGCCCTATAATTAAGTCAACACCATAACTGTTACCAACTGATGCAAGAACTATCCCACTCATGATACATTTCCTGTGACCACACAGACTGTTCCGCTAATAAACAGAACATTACATATCCCTCTTGTGGCTAAAGTTATGGAAGCGTCATCTGCATCAGTTCCACCAATGTACGAAGTTGTGATTGAGCAAGTTATTGTCACATCACCTGACGTATTATTGAAAATTAAAATCACATCTCCAGTTGAGAATGTGGAATTAGGAATGGTGATTGAACCGCTTGACCCTACCTCAATAAGTTCACCAATATCAGTCGTTGCCAGTGTATAACTAGCGGTTTTAGATGAGCCTGATTTAGGTATATTTAGATAGCCAACTGTCGAACCAATGTCTGCATCCACCATGATTGTTGCGTCATAGGCTTGTACATTTGTACCTATGACAAGACCCAAGGATGTGCGACCAGTTGCCGCAGTTAAGCCAGTTGTGCCGCCATCCCACTTTGTATCCGTGTTGGTGTCTGTTGGAACAACCCAAGTATTATCACCCCGTAGGAAAGTTGTTCCTGATGCTGTGCCTGTAGCAGATAGCATTGCAATATCTACTGCTCCAGCTTGAATGGTTGTTGCACCGTCAGCCACAGAAACCACATCCCCAGAATGATTTGGGTGGGTGTAGTTATTAGCAGTTGTTGCTATATTCGACAACTTAGTAAATTGTGTATCAGTAAACGCGTTAGTTTCGGCTTCATAAGCAGTTTTTATTTCTGCGCCAGTTTGGTCAGCAGTTGCGGCAGATTCAACAGCATCAATTTTGGTTTTATCTGATGTGGACATTAACCCAGCAACGCTTGTGGTTGCATCAACATACGTGGTATTAGTCGCGCCAATCGTAATGGTATCCGCATCTGTTCTTGCGACTGTTGCAGAACCGCTTGCTATTAGCTTCACGGTGTCTGTTCCAGAACCAGCACCACCAGCATCTAATTCAAGTCCAGCACCACCAATCTGCGTTCCAGCTTTAATTGAATACGTTGTGGTTGCCGCAGTCACCGCACCCGAAATGAAATTGCCGCGCGTTATTCGCTTGCTAACACCTCCGTCATTCACAAACAATTGCATGGTGTCTGAACCTGTTGTTGTTTCGGTCAGTTCACTTAATTTTTTATCAGCCATTACGCAGTCCTCTTTTTAGCCGTTAGTGTCATTTCCCATTCGGCATATAAGCCAGATGACGCGGTTGCCGTTATCGTAGCAATGTACGTTGTATCTTCAACCATTGATAACGCATTATCTAAAGTCATTTGATAGTTGCCATCAGAATCCGCTATGTATGAAAGCGTGACAGGGAAAGTCTGCCCCGATACATTTGTGCCGCCGGTATCTTTTAACGTAGCGGTCACAGTGGCGTTATTCATAAAAGAGCCAGATGATGAATTGCGTAAACTTGATACGCTCAATAAATTGTCGTTTGATAAATAAATGTCTGCCATAATTACACCGCTAAATATTCGCTCGATTCAGTTACTAAAAAGTTAATGTTGTCCTCGGTTTTGAAGTAATCATAAACATCCAATACCGTTGTATCATTTATCGCTGGCGTAGCAGTTAGCGACACACTAACCTTTATCTCAGCATCTAAAAAACCCTCAAACGCCATTAGTTTCTCCTATCATTATCTGGGCTGATTGAACCGCTAACATTTGATTATTGCCTTTAATCATTTCATCTCTAAACGATGCAATCGCACTGGTTTGTCCACGATTAGTCTGCGACATTTCAACTTGCAACATCGGCATAAACGCAATGGCACAACGCCATTCATCAATCACTTCTTCTGACTGTGGATTCTTGCCTTGAATTTGTGTATACCACGCGCATCGGTACATTTTATTGTCTTTAATTTCTTCGCAAGTTGAACCCAATGGGCAAGTCAGAGTTATTTTCATTATGATTTAGAGCAAATAATAATATCTACATAATGAGGTTCTATGGTTGCTGATGTAATTGAACCAGAAATACTGTGGGTATGTTCTCCACCGCCCCCTGTATCGTCTGTTCCATAAAAATAGTTATCAACATCTTCGCCGCCAGCAGAACCCAACTGACCAACGTAACCAGCTTTAATTCCACCAACCCACGATGCATTGGAATCTCCATAACCATAATGTTTATGTGCCGGTATTTCTGACACACTCAATGTGTGACCAGCAACCGCAACGGTGTTACTGTGTGTATGAGTGAAAGCAGAAGTGAATCCAGTTGAACCACCAGAACCACCACCTGTGCCAGAAACAACGCGCAATGCTTTGTCGTTGTGGGTGGTGACTTGCGTCCATCCTGTTGGCGGCGTTGCTTCATAAAAAACCATCTTTGTGCCACTTACTAAATACACGGCACTATTTAACTGTGCATCGGTCAATGTCACCGCAGAGGTTACGTTAGCAAACGCATCTGTTAGGTTGAAATTAGCCGCATCCAAGTCGCCAATAACCAACCATGATGTATTAGCACCATTGCGAATTTTTAGCTTATTCAAGGTGGTATCTGCCCACCACATATAACTGTAAGTTGCTGATGGTTCTGCTGTGCCTGAGTTCTTTGTGACGATTGCCGATAGCACAGAATTGACATCAGTTCTAACGCCTGACCCTGTTGCATTTGCAATCACATAATCAGTAGCCTGACTCATAGTTAGTATCCTATCGCTTGATAATTAAAGTTAATGTTCTGAGGTGTGCTTGTGCCAGAACCATCGTAAAAGTTCACGGTAAAACCTGTACCTGTCGAACTTGAAATAACAAAGTTTCCATTGTGTGAATTAGCCGTTATGCCGACCGTTGGCGTTGCGTAAAATGGTTCAGCATAAGTAACTGCAATACCTGATGTGGTTGAGTTAATCCCTGTTCCACGCTCAACTCTATCTGGCATATCCACCGTGACTTTTAGATAGGTAATGTCGATATTGAAATCAGCCGTTGTGGATTCAACTAAAACCCGACCCTCGTATGCTCTGGCTTTAAAATCTGCACTGGTTAACTCAATCCACTCAGACCAAGTGGGTGAGCCGGTGGGGTCATCAGTAGTTGTTCTAACTTGTACGGTCGCATCAATCAAATCTGATTGCTCACCATCAAAGTTACGCCATGTGTCGATGAGAGTAGTTCTTGAATCAATGGTGTCGCCAGAGGTATAGGATGATGATTCAAACTCAGCAAATAACCGTGTCGTAAATACTGCGCCTAAATCAAGACTGTTTTGAAACAGATAAGTGCCGGTATTGTTAGCAGATAGCGTTGTTAAACGCATCACACTTCCCACGACTGACAGGTTTGTTTTTGTGCCAGCAAACGTTGTGCTTTCTAATGTCGAAATAGCATTGCTGAATGTATGGATGTTCTTAACCGTTGTGACAGATGCGGCATAACCATTGGAAAAGTTACCTGATGAATCCACCGCTTTAACCATGTAAGTTCCAGCGCGTAATGGCAACACCGCATTTGTAACGCCGCCGCTCATTTTCGCACCAATATCAATGCCGGCATCCCAAGTTGCACTCGATGTTAATGACGAATGACGTACACGAACATAACCTCCATGAATAACATCAATATCAGACACCGCATCCCAGACAAGATAAACCGAACCATCCATTGCGCGGATATTAAAGCCAGTTATGTCGGCTGGTTTTTCAGTTAATCCAACAACGCCGAAAGAATCATAAGTCCAATCTGATGTAGCCCCTGAGTCGTTCATGGTTCTAACGCGCACATCATAAACACCAGCCGCAACGTCATCTATTCTGTATTCTGCTGATTGTGTGACAGACAATGGAATATAAACAGTACCAGCAGACAATTTATATTCAACGTTATACTGCAACGCAAAAGCATCATTATTAACCCATCGCAAAATCAATCGGCTATGAACACCCATGCTGGTTGAGGTGTAATAGAGTTCTTCCGATAGCGTCAAATCGCTCGGTTGTAGCACCACATTAGGGTTATAAAAATTGGTATTGGGTGTTGCATCTGCAAGTGGAATTGTGCCGAAATCGTAAATCGTTTCATCGTATTCCAAAGCAACAATCGACACCTCATCATCGTTGCTTATCGCAATAGCCATGATGCGGAATTTCTTATTAGCCCAACCTGTTGTCGAATGCGTTATATAGACAACATCGCCAACTTCCGCTCGCATCCCCTGAATCGTTGCTGAGAACTGAACCGATATTTGTTGGCGCGACTGATTTAAATTAATAGTCGTTATTTGCCGCGCTGTTACTTCATCGCTGGTGAATGACAGTTGTGCGTCTTGTTGCAACATCAAGCCGTTATCTAATGTGCGTAAATCAGGTGAATCAACAGTGATATAGTCGTCTTGCCAAGACCTGTCTTTGTTGTAAATCTTAGCCTTAATGCGGTTGAACGTATTGGTTTTATCGCCCAGCGAAATTGACCAGTTCCCAACAATATTGTCTTCATCAAAAGTGAATGATGCGGTTTCTGGCTTGTCGATTACTACTTTATATTTACCGCCAGAAAAGATTAAAATGCCGCGACATGATGTCAGCATATTCCTGACAATGGACATAGGTGACTTCTCAACATTGATAACACCATTGAGTGTATACCGTTTCTGACTTGAGCCACCCTTTGTAACCATTTCATCGCAGTAATTAGCCGCGACAATAAAAGATGCGTCATCAATTTGGTTTTCTGGAATGCCGCGACCATAACGTGAGTTAGTCATATAATCGCGCACACACAGAACTGGATTATCACTCCACGCTGTTGTGCTGGTGCGTGGGTCGTAAACTTTTAATCCTTTAATATCTGCGGTGATGGGTGGCAATCCACTTGCCCATGCTTTCCTGTCATATTCCAGACGGAGATACAAATACGCCACGCCAGACAGTTGATGGGCAGTTGTCCAACTCACTAACCTCCCCACCAAAACGGAATCGGCGGCTTGTGCATCAGAACCTAAATGCTTATAAAGTTCAAATTTGCCTGTGTATTGCTCATCAGTAGACAGTTTATCGTGGAAATAAACATTTTCAATACTCTCAATCTCACCCTCCGCAAGCGCAAGAATCTGATGTATAAATTTATTATCAGAGCCGTCAGCTTCAGCGAATACACGCACTACCCCAACTCGTCTATAACCATAAATAACTTTTAACGGTTCTGAACTTGATGCTTTATTTAGTAATAGTCCTCGCCCTGAGTCTGGCGCATCGAAATCCGCAGTTAAAGCAGATGCCAAACTGTAAATCGCCAGACCAGCAACAGCATAAACGGCAACCGCCGCTATACCCAACGCGATGCCTGACGGAACACCGGCGGCAAACAACACTGCGGCAAGAGGGACGATGAGTGCGGGCATCAGTTAAACCTCATCACGGTGTAATCTGCATCTGGCACAGGCAACCCAGACACCAAACCCTTTTCGGGGTCAACTGAAAACATCTTGCCACTGACAAAGACATGGGCAAAAACAAACGATTTATCAAGGTGTAAAACCAAGTCGCCCGTTTGCGGTTGCTCAACCTCTTGCCAGCCTAATTCTTTTAGTTCAGCCATCCATGCAACAAAGCCGCGATAAAATCTCACTGCCCCTTTTTTAGTTTGGTAATTATTCTTGATACGACTGAGGTAATCCGTTCCACAAACACGGTCAACCCATTCAACACATAGGGTATTGCAATCATTTTGCCCCCATTTAAAAGCGGTTAATCCCGTCTTATCTAACAGTTGTATTAAATATATTTCATCGGCGGTTTTCATGAATTACGCCCCCAAGGAATGTCTTTCATCACCTCAGATGCAAATTCAAAACCCAAGTCCCCAGCGAACCAAACCTGTTGTTCAGCATGGTTAGTATGTCTGCCAGAACGTCGCTCAAAATCAACCCAATGGCTTGCGGCTTCAATAGATAATGTACAAGTGCCGTCATCAGGGTTTTCTTGAATCACTGGTTTGTGCATTCGCCCACTGAACATTAAAATCGGGTCAGCAACTAAAGTTAATGCTGAATCCAAAAATCCTTTGTACAAGTTAATGGGTCTATCTAAATATTTCTCGGTTAAGAACAGGGCAATAAAAGTTTTATCCACGCCAGATAATGAACCGGTCAATGTGCCTGTCATTAGTTGTGAAGTTTCCTCAATATCAGAAAACCCTAAATAGTGACCCATTGCTACATAAGTGTTGCCATCGACAGTAATATCTCTATTGAAATCACAGATTCTTGTGTAAGTGCCATCCCATTCAATTTCTAGTAAATTAACAGGGATGCACTGGTCGGCATTTATTTCCGCAAGCGTTGCGCTGTCAATATCTCTATCCATTACAAAATCTCAATCATGAATAGTTCAAACGAGTGCATGGAGTTAACATCAATGCTAGTTTCTTGTTGGTCTTGTGATAACGCCATTTTGAACGATACGCTTTCGCTAATAATAGTGTCATCCGTTGAAACCGCGCTCAGTAACGGTGGTTCAATCGTAAGTGTGGTAAAACCAGAATCCGTTTCACTATCAGCCGTCAGCATATAAACTTTGTTATGCTCTGAGAACTGAATAAAATCACCGGCTTTCAATAATCCACTTTGCAATCCGGTAATGCTGGCAATGGTTGACGCACCAGCACTGGCAACGCCAGACACTAATGTACCAACAAGATTTCCTGATGAACTGGATACACCCTCTGGCACATAATCAAAGGTTGAATACTGCCCTTTTTGCGCGACAACAAATGCCCAGATAGGCGCGAACAATTCGCGTGTCATCGGTGGATAAGTCGCTTCAATCAACCAACGTTGTACGCCACGCTGACGCACTTGGCGTTTCATAGAATGGGTTTCACTGACCATATTCGGTGTAATGGATTTAATGCGAATTGAACGCGGTTTGGGGGATGTTGGAAATGCCATTATGCTGATACTCCGCGTCTGCCTTGCTTGCGATATGCTTGGTCAATCATGCCGATTATGGATTGCTTGTTGTTGACCAGAAAACCCACGCCAGTTTGTGTATCAATCGCGTTTATGTTGAAAGTGACTGCTAATGGTTCACCGCCACCTAATTTATGATTTGGCACTAATTGCCCGTCTGTTTTAGGGATGAATAACTCTCTACCTTGCTCACCCACCATAAATGGTTTGCCACGATTTAAACCACCGCCGGATGCTTTCCCTTTTGCCGCAGTAACATTACCGCCAGATGCACCGCCAGCACCAAACCCAAATACAGAGGATATAGCCTTGAAGATAAGCATCTTAATAATCATCTGCATAATCATGGCGAGAATTGACCTAGCAAAATCACCAAATGACGCTTTACCTGTCATTAATGCTTCGGTTAATTGAACGCTTAAACCATCAGAAAAATTACCAATCATCCCAACCGCCGCCGTATCTAAATCGCCAACCTGTAGCATCATTTTATTCATCTGGGCGTTAAACCCTTGTGCGCTAGTTTCGTCAAACGCAAACTTCATCGGCGCAAGCGTTACCCCTGTATCTTTACCTTTCTTACCAATATCGCTCGATATGGTTGTTAATTCTTTGGTTTTTGCAAGCGCATCATCAAGACCAGCGTTGAGTGGTGTTGTAAATGAAATCACGCCAGCTTTAGCACCAGATAACCATTCTTCAGTAATAGGTACAAATGATTGTATGGTTGGGTTTAATTTCGCGAGGTTGTTATTAATGGACTGTAGAAAATCTGTTGCCGCCTTATCGAGAAACGCAAAACCTTTTGCAACGCTCACATAAAACTCTAATATCCCTAGCCCCATTTGAAAAACCATATCTCTAGCTTTAACAAACACTGATTTAATATTTCCCAGCATTTCGTGAAGCCTTGGGTCTTTCACCATCGCCGCAAACAGTTTGAATTTTTCGGTAACCATAATGATAGCTTTACCGATAGACTCAAATACGCCTGTTTCGGCTAATGCCAGTTTGAACTTAAACCACGCATCTTCCATCATTGACACGTTACCAGCATAGGTTGCCGCCATCGCTTCAGTTGCGCCTTTAATATCTAAAGAACTACCATTAAAAGCATCGCGGATATGTTGCCTTGTTTGGTCTGCGGTGTATTCAACGCCCTCTTGGAAACCAAGCATGGAGCGAACCGCTCGTTCCCTGAATATTTCAGCAGATGCTATGCCTGATGATAATGCGCGTTGTAATTGTAATGCGGTGTCTTGAAATGATATGCCTGATGCAACAGAAATGTCGCCTGTTACCGCCAGCAAACCGTTTAGGTCTTTAACATCACCAGCAACCGCCAATAATGCTGGTGTTGCCTTTTGAATGTCTTGCAATGTAAATGGTACGCGAGATGCGTATTTATCCATTATTTGAAAGGCTTTTGCACCATCTTCTGTTGAGCCAGTAAGAAACTTCATTCTTATCTTTAATTGCTCAACCTCGGATGCGGCATTGACTATGCTTTTGATGGCGAACCCTGAGCCAACACCAGCCAGTGCTGTCTTGGCAGAAAACGCCGCTCTGGAAACCCCAGCCAAACCACGATTAACAGACGCAAACGCCCTTTTGGTTCTGTCCTTGGCGGTGATTGTTATTTTAACGTCATTACTTGCCATCGCGTTTTAACTCCAAATGTGCCACCCATAACAAGACTTCATCTGTACTAAGTGCCATAATTTCATCTAACGACTTGTGCAAGTGTTCTGCCAGATGCATACAGAACCTTAAATCATGGTCACTTTTTAGTTTTTTACTGCGTCATCCAAATCTAACTCATCGCCATTCATTTCAACGACAACCCGACTGATAATATCTGGGTCAGTCTGGTTCATCATTTCTGTCATATCTGCTTTTCTAAACATCCTCTTACCATCTGCATCCAATGCGCGAATAATAAGAGTCATAACAACAGACTCAGCTTGTTTATTGTCATTTGCCAATTTAAGAACTTCACCCTGTTCTTTCATTGTCATTGATGGCTTGTAATAAATTACTGTCGGCTTTCCTTTGACTTCCCATTCTGGAACAACCAGTTGTGACAAGCCTGACGACAGCCTGTCACGGAACTGGGTTTTAGCCGCATCTAAAATATCAGACATTAACTAGCCGCGCCCCATGTCAGGTCGCCAGTGCCAGTAAAGCTAAATGATGTTTCCACGATGCCATCAGATTCAGCGTTAACACTTGCGCCAACAACTGTTGCTGTGCCGGTCGCATATCTGTCGCCAGTAGTTGCACCCTCTGGGTAAAAGTTCATCGTCACAGATGAGCCAATAGCTAATGCCACCTGTCCATTGGTGTCGGTTTCATCCCAGAAGCAATCTGCTGAACCTGACCATTTTTTCAAACCTGTCACATGGGTTTCAGAAGAATCGCCCAGCGTTGTGGTATCAATAGTATTTGCCGTTTCTTCGATGCTATAGCTTTTGAGTTCCGCAATCGTATTTGCGCCAACTTTTACCACACCCTCAGAACCTTTATGAGTTGCCATCTTTATTCACCTTTTTAGCCTTAGATTTAGGTCTTGATGGTTTGAATTCTTGCCAACCCATCGCTTTCATTCGCTCAACCGCCCTATCTTCAACATTGATGATAGTGCCGCCTTTGCCAATTCTCATTTTCATTAGGTTGTTCCCCTAACATAATTGTATTCAATACGGACATTCATAATAATGCCGCCTACAGGGTCAATTGCACCCTCGTCTGTTCCTACCTCAGTGACTTGCGTATCTAACGCATAACCACCGCGCGTTCTATCGGTATCAAGCACTTCTTCAACACCCTCAATCAACTCATTCCGCGCCGTGTCTATCGCTGAACTTTTCACAAAGCCAATCACCCGATAATTAACCACTGCCGCACGTTTAGAAGATGATTCATTTATGGTGGAATCTCCGCGCGTTTCTTCGCCGCTCTGAATCCAACACGCTGGAAACTGTGCGTTGCTTAATTTCTCGAAATCAAAGGGATTGCGTTCAACCTTTTTCAAGGTAATTGGAGTGGTCATCCCTGACAAAGTAGTCACCAGATTCGCGGCAATAGATTCACGAATGCTCATAACTGTTTCCCGAAGAATCGAACCAAACGCTTTTCTTCATCTGGCTTAAAGCCAAACCATCTGCGTTGTTTGTCAGTCTTAGCGATTTTCTTTTTGTCGAATGCGCCTGTTGCTGAGATAACTGCCTTACTACGCGTTAGTTTCGTAATCGTTAAACTACTCCACATTTTTCCAGTGCGGTTTAAATCCACAAAAGCAACTTGCGCTATAGGTTTTATGTTTTGCCTATCCCACGCATAACTTTCAGAATAAGGCTTAAAAGCACCCTTTAAACCCTCCCCTACCTTTAGACGGTCAAGCAAAATTTTAATGCCCAATGATGCCGTTCTGCCTAACGCCTTACCAACTTTCTTGGGTTGCTCTTTAACGATAGCCGCCAACTTCCTATCAAGCTGGCGTTTATCTATTTTCAAAGCAATCATCGTGTCAGTCTGCCGTGATGTATAGCAACCTTTTCAGCGTTAGCCACTGAACTGTCGCCATCTGCATCGTACTCAACGCCGTCTTTCAGAACTTGCGAAAATTCCTCGTCAAACCTTGCCCGATAGAATTTAATCATTTCCAGAAACCTGTCGCCGTCACCCCAAGTTGATAGCTTAGGGAGTGCATATTTCCACAACACAAGAAAAGAGGAACACTTAGTAAACTGTGACTCGGTTAGTTTGTTAGAATTTAATTCGCCAGTTCTACCAGTTTTAGCCCACCAAGCGTTCCGCAACTCGCGCTCAATATCAGCTTGAGCATTAGTATGCGATGCCGCAAACGTACTAATGCCAAGCGATAAAATGTCGGGTTGAAGTGCCGTGAGGTCACTATCTTGCGACATTGCCATAATGATTACAGACCAGCGTCAAAGTAGAGTTCCACGCCCATTGAGTCTTGAAGTTCACCAACACCATAAGCGGCGGTTGCGTTCAATTCCCAACCACGAATACTTGCATCGCGTTGTGGTTCAATTTTAATATCCCATTTGAGTGCTAACCCTAATGCCGCCGGTACAAACATCGCGCCTTTAGAATCCCCAGAGCCGTCAATCGTAATATTTGATGACTCATAAATATCAACGCCAGCTAGTGTGCCAACATATCCAGAACGCATTGCCGCATTCTGAGCATCGCCGCCATTTGGATTAGCGAATGTGTTTGTTAGGTTGGCTTTGAGGTTGTAGGCTTGATACGGATGAATGACCGCAACTGGTGTGCCGATTGCGTTATTCGTGCGTAAAGTTGCCGCCGCTTTGAATATATCAGCCGCCGTTAACTCAGTTGTGCTTGCGCCGAATGAAGTGCTGAAGCCATCGAACAAGGCGATTAAATCCTGATCCATCTTCTTTGCAATGCCCTCGCCCAGCACCCGACCTAAATCACCGGCAACATCACGCGCCGAAGATTGAGCCGCTAAATCGGTTAATACTGCTTGAACACCAACTTCTGCAACAGTAATAGATACATTGCTTGTTGATACCGCGGTTGAGGACATATCTGAACCCTCAGTCAACGCCGCCGCCGCAACTGATGGATAGATTGGTACTTGGATTGTTTTGCCGGAATCGCCGGCAAGACTGTAATTTGTAACTAGATTCCGCACTAGTGATTGTTCTTGTGCGGTGAATGTCGCTTCAGCGATGATATTTGTAAATAAATCATCTAGCGTGGATGTAGTTGAAGATGCCATTTAGTTTTCCCTAAATAAATAATTAATTTAACTAGGGATGGCAATTTGGGTTTACCGCACACCTCTCCCTATCGACTTTCGATGCTCACGGTATTCGTCATGAGTCATTTCAGCCACAGGTTTAGGTGTCTGCGTTCCACCGCCAACTTTACCGACACTGCCAGCACCCGATAAAGATGCCTTAACAAAATGTGGGTTCGTTGTTAAAAAAGCACTGACTAAATCAGTTACTTTTTTCATTTCTCCTGTGTCACCATACAGCAAAACCCCTTGTTTGTCAATGACTTCCACGTTGCCGCCGTCACCCAATCTAACTTGACTCCGCAACAATGAAGCGACTTGTTCGGGCGACACAGCATTCAGACCGCTTGCCGCGCGTAACAATGAGCCGTCCACTTCTATCTCAGTTAGCCGTGTTTTCAAGTGGCTAATCTCATCGTCTTTCTTGCCGACTGTGGTTTTCAAAATAGCTTCAAAATCACCACGCTCTTTCTGCCGGTCAACTTCGGCTTGCTCTTGTTCAGCTTGCCAGCCTTTATAAGCATCCACATCAACACCGGCATATTTCTTGTCGGTTTTCTTGCGCTCACGCGCTAGACGGTCTGAAACCATTTTATCCACTTGTTCCTGTGTAAATGATGGCTCTGCCAGTTCTTCAGTTGCTTGCTCTAATTCTTCTGCCATTTTATTCCTCTAATCTTCGTTAAATACTGCTCTGAAATGATGGCGACAGTTATAACCTCCACGCGCAATGAATGGGTCACTGGATGACTTACCAGCCCAGCTATTATTCGCCCACTCATCTCTGATTTCTTGTTCTGTCATGACTCGCCCGATATGGTCTTTACACCATTGCCGCGTATCCTCAACCACCGTCCCAAAATACTCAAATTGTTCAGCACCCAATTGGTTAGCCATCTTCATATTGATTGATGCTGAATATTGCATTAATCCATCGTGTAGTTGTTGCGTTGCATAACGCCTGAGATTGTTACCAACCCTGTCACGCGCATATTTGGTATGCAACTGCTCAACTGCCGCATCAACTGCACTTTCCATTGCTGGGTCAAACTTGTTTTCCGCGATGAATTCAACTAACTCCTGTGCTTCATTATCATTGGTCTGAATATACACCCCATTGATTTGTTGCTGAACTGAGCGTATTGAATCGGCTAAGGGCTTGCCAGTTAGCGTGTTTTGATAGATTTCCCGACTAATGGAATCAATAAAGGTTTCAGCAACATCCTCAAAGCCTTGGAATGTTAACTTTTTCAGTTGCCTGACAATAGAACGGTCAACCGTCAGCAATGCTTCATCAATACCAGATGCACCATACATTTCAATCAATGATTTCTCAGCACCGTCAAAGTTAGCTATAGCCTTATGCACTTCGGTCAACACTTCCTTTTCAACTGCTTCACGCAATGATTGCCGCATACCTAGCGCAAACTGCAAATCAAATAACTTATCTGCTGATGTTGGCGCACTTGCCAACTGATTAACAATCGACTTTTCAAACCTAACCAGCGACTCGTTTAAAAGCCGCTCATATTGGTCAGCCAGTTTTTCCAGCGTTCGTGCGTGCCTATTCGATGCCATCTGTAAACTCACCAACTACGATGGTATTTTCCTTGATTTGGCTTAACGCATTATCTAGTTCTTTATCTTTCAGAACCAGTTTAGCAATGCCCTCGTCAACCCCATGCACAAATGCCGTTGATTTAATCCCTGATGCTTTGGCTCTTTGCAAGAAATCCAGTTCAGCACCCAAATCATGCAAATCAAAGTCGTTGTTATAATCGGTCAGCACTTGGTTTTCAATGCCTTGCCATTTCGCGAATATATCCCAGATTTGTTCCTCGGCTAACTCTAATAATGCCGCTTTTTCAGATAATCTTGCATTTAATAACTGGAACTCAGTCTGTAATGCCACACCGCTCTTTGTCTGCGCTTCAGTGGCGCGAACTGCTCCCATGTGCGCCATTCTGTTAATAGCTTCAACTTCGTCCGTTATACACGCTCTGATTGCGTCTAGGTTAGTTCCAGATGGTTGCAACAAATACGGCTTCAACCCAGCATCAAGGTCGTCATCCATGTGAATTATTGCACCAGCCCCAGCCGTTGCATCTGTTCCCTGTGTTTTAACCAGTGATGGGTGATTAGTAATACGAATTAACTGCTCAATCTCAGACAGCTTGTTGTAGATGCTTTTCTGTTTTAAAGCAATATCGCCAATATCCGAAATACCTGTTCCGCGAAGTGGTGAGCGTTGAGCATATAAACAGACGGCTGGAATCATGTCTAATGGGTTATCAATATCGCTAACTTTCTTTTCCTCATCACCAATAACTTGCCAGCCCTCTATTTTGTCGCTCGTCCAAACCCTAAAGAATTGCTCGTCACCCTCAACCCATTCCCTGACTTTCAGATAGGTTAAAACATATCGCCCAGACTCAGCACGTTCATAACGCCAATCAAATACATTTTCTGGTGTTATTAACTGGATGTATGGGCGAATATCTTGGTCTAATTCCTCTGCCCTTGTTTTAGCATTGGATGGTGGCTTATCAACCAACAGCCAGCAATGCCCATAAACACTAGACCAGATTTGTGCATCGCGCAGAAATTCATTGAGTTCGCGCCCATCTAAATCAGCATCAGCAAGGAAAGCGTTAACGGCTGGGTCATCGCCTACGTTACCCAAATCCCTCTTTGGTGGTACGCGCCACACAAAGCTAGAGAATATCTGCACGACATTTCTGCAATGGTTGTCGATTGGCGTTAAATCTATCCGCTTGTTATATTCATCATTATCCTCAAGGGTGTATTTGATTAAATAATCACCGCCCTGATAATCTTTACCGCCTAAGAAACTTCGCAAGTGAAATTCCCACAAACTTGCGTTGCCGTTATAAATATCGTTCTTTTCTGTAATAGCCATAATTTTAAGTCCATCGTGTCATTGGTTGTTCGTCATACACTTTCTTGATTGGGTATAAGAAATCGACTGCATACCCAAGCGCGTCATTCATGTGGTCAAAGCCAGAATCCTTTTCTGGTTGTGCAGTTCCCTCTTTGTAAATGTGCCTTTCCAAGCACCTGATAACCGTGTTGCATTGTGGGTCTACGAACAAATGCCGCTCACCCTTACCGTTCAATAAACGTGAGTTAACTGCATTGATTCTATCCCTAACTGCCGTGTGCTTATTACGCACCCTTACCCTGTAACCGGCGTTTTCCATAATGCTCAAATCAGTCTTGCCGCCAGCACTGGTCTTTCGTTGTCTGCAAGCTGGGTCGGGGTAAAGAGTTGCTTTATCTGTTGTATATCCGCGCTGGTGTAATTCATCCATCAACTCAGCCGTATTACTGCCAAAGATAACCACCTCATCCAGCACATTCATCGTTGCGCCATCAATACCCATAACCACTGCGCTCATCGGGTTAATGTTCATATCAATACCGATGTGGTATTGCTTGGCTTTGTCTGTTGGCTTAACGGATTCTTTGCGGTTGAAATTGTAGTAAATGATGCCCTCGTAATTCACAAACTTAGCTTCATACTCTTGCTGGAATGTTCGCAAATCTAAATCAGCTTTAGCCGATTCAATTTCCTTGGGTGGCACATAACCGCCATCAAGCGTTGTGAACTGAAACGATGACCAGCCATCAGCACCATCAATGCCCTTAGTCCATAAATCATAGAAGTGATTGCGTCCTTTAGGCGAGCCAATGAATAATGCCTTGCCGCCAGTATCAGATAATGTGGGTCGCAACACATGAAACCATGCGTCTGGGTGCATATCAGCAAACTCATCCAGCACAATGAAATCCAAGCCAACGCCACGCAGACTGTCGTAATTATCTGCCCCTTTTAGCGCAATGGTTGAGCCGTTACGCAAGGTCATCTTCAGTTCGGTTTCGTGCTTTTTAGAAATATAGCCATCAGGGATTGAATCGTTCAGCATTTGCCATGCGATTTCCTTTGCTGATTTATAGGTTGGCGCAACGTAATAAACCTTTGTTTTCTTATCCAAAGCCACGCGCAATAACTCCACAAGCGACAGTGTTGTTTTACCAAATCGTCTACCAGCTA
>JYMV01007287.1_pt1 | contig 28294 bp, 20 predicted proteins | sample 338911 | NCBI WGS metagenome assembly JYMV01 (sample SAMN03354496, study PRJNA234377) | hydrothermal vent metagenome | biome: Deep sea; feature: Hydrothermal plumes at the Eastern Lau Spreading Center, Western Pacific Ocean; material: Seawater | place: Tonga | collected 2009 | depth 2000 m m
ACGGAAACCTATCCATGGTACATGACATCCAATATGCGATTGAGCTATAAATTAAAATTAGGGAAATTCAACGGTAACTTGTTTATGTACATCACTAACCTCTTCAACCTCCAACGATTCAGAGAGGTAAATGATGTGACCTGGTATTATCTTCAACAACAGTATATATCACAATTTGACAGTAACGGTGATGGGGAAGTCACTGCTGGCGATGGACAGGAAAATTTCTTTGGATACATGTCACTTGTAGATTTGGATCATGATGGCAAGGTAGATGCTAATAAACAGAATCCTGAACGAGGAATGTATATGCACCCTGCTGTCCATCAGGAAAAACGTCGTTTCAAAATCGGCATCACAATAGGATTTTAACTGCTATGAGTAAAAAGACGCTGTTACTTTCATTAGGTCTGGTGTTAATGACTCAAGTTGTTCTTATTGACAATATCTGTGGTAAAAACCGAAACGAAACACAAAATCCTCCGCCTTCAAGCTATAAAACCATGGCTACCCGCCCTGAAAAAGCCTTTTTCAACCACACTACAAATAATTTATGGTCAGCGATCACCAATTATGGCAGTGTTGGGGACCCAAATTCACCATCCACCGGGCGCCCATCTGCTCAGTGGCCGGGGGGTTCTGGCAATAATTATCTGTATGATGCCGGATTATGGCTGGGTACCAAAATCGGTGGAGAGCCAGTTGTAACAACTTACTTTTACAATCCCCATGTTGAGTATCTTCCCACTTCTGGGTTTTCGGGTGAAATGGGAGCAGTCATCAATAAAGATATCCATGGAAACGAAAATACAAAATCAAGATCACTGGAAGACAGCTATGTAGTGTATGATGATTTAGAGTCCCATCCTGAAAGTAATCACGCTCCTCTTGGGCTAAAGGTTGTCCAGCGAGGATTGACCTGGAGCCTGCCGGAATACGATGACTTTATAGCTTTTGAATATTACATAATAAACACCGGACTGAACGGCTATCTGGAAGATGTCTATGTTGCCTACTGGTATGATATAGATGTCTCATCTTCAGATAATACTGAGCCACACATAGATGACCTGGTAGATTATGAAGGCTGGGACGGTGGAAACACAAACTCCGATATAATGGATGTCGTAGATCCTTTTGATCTTGACAATGATGGTATCACCGGATATGATGAATGGGGGGTTCCATATTTAAAAGATGCTCCACAAAACCCCAACTATAATCCAGGAGGTGCTGAACCGGACGGTTTTTATGATGAATGGACCGTACTGTTTGATGAAGATGGAGACACTTTATACTGGCAGAAAGATGTTGATGATCTTGGGCGTATGGCTGGCGAACCCGCCATTGTCGATGGTCAGCTGCTTAAAGGTTATCAATTCCCAAGGAGTCTTTCATATATCTATGACGGGGATAACCCCGGATCCTCTGCAAATGATTACGGAGAGCGTGAAAAATCTCCACCAAATGATGGTTTCCTTGGCGGAAGTATTATCTATACTCCTGCCCCAATGAACACGGTGGAAAATGGCAATGATTATATGGGTGCGTTTTCCCACCAGTGGTGGAACTGGGAAAGCGACCCGATGGACCTCGATGCTGACAAACTGGACTATATGCTAGGACAGCATGTAGCCAGTCAAGGCAAACGGTTTCTGAATAACCCTCTGGAATTAGGTTATCCTCAGTTTGATTACCGATTCCTGCTCACTACGGGACCCTTTGATATCCCTGAGGGAGATACTGTAAAAGTAGTGTTCGCCCTAACCTGCGGTAAAGGGTTAGAGGGATTAAGAGTGAACTCCGATAATGCAATTAAGGCATATTATTCCGGTAGTAAAAATGGCTCACCCTACAATCCAAATTCGTTTGATGAAGATGTTCACTGGAACCTTCCCATTCCCCCTGCAGTGCCAGATTTATCGTACAGTCCTATGAGCGGTGGTGTGAGGTTAGCCTGGGACACAAGAGCTGAGTTTTCCTTTGACGCAAATCTGGGAAGAATCGACTTTGAGGGTTACCAGGTTTATCGTGCCTCTTACAATCCTCAGGATTGGGAGATGATTGCCAGTTTTGACAACCGGGACGAACCTGTATTGGTTGTTGACGTAAGTGGTGATACTTTGAACAACATGACAAATGATGGAGACTGGATTCTTCTTGATCTTCCACCAATACAAAATCAGTTCGAAGACCAGGGCGGTGTAAATACCTGGGGTGACACTATCGATACTCCACTGGAAGGAATTCCATATTATTATGCTGTTTCTGCCTATGATGGCTACAAATCTGCGGCAGAAGCCGGACAAGAGCTCCTGCCATCATATTCTCCTTTGAGCAACTATAAAAAATCTGCCGATAATGCGCCCATACCGGTTTTCCCCGGCACTCTTTATGAAACCGGTGATGATATTCCTTCTCTTGACAGGGTATTGGTCGTACCTAATCCCTACCGTGGTACAGCACAGTGGGAGCAACAATACGAGGACCGAATCAAGTTCACCAATCTTCCTCCGGTAGCAAAAATTTCCATTTTTTCTTTAAGTGGTGATCTCATTAAAGTGATTGAACATACAAATGGATACGCTGATGAATACTGGGACCTGGTCTCCAGAAATAACCAATCTGTGGTGAGCGGAATGTATATTTATGTAGTGGAAGCACCCGATGTCAGTATCGTGGGACAATCATCTAAGGATCTTGAAAAATATATCGGTAAATTCGCAATCTTCCGATGACTTACTGATAGCTATGGAACGACATATAATTAAAATAATACCAGCCCTGTTAATTTCTCTGGTCATCGGCCAACAGGACTTTGAGAAAGTAGGTACATCCGGAGCTCATTTTCTTGATATCAGCCCTGATGCCCGGGTGGTGGGAATGGCTAACAGCGTAGTCGGGACAAAAATAACCGATGCCTCTGCCGTCTTCTATAATCCTGCTGCGCTTGTTTACATGAGCGGTTCAAATATTTTCTTTTCCAAGGTAAACTGGTTTGCCGGAATTAATTACATCAGCCTTTCAGGGGGAATGAAAACACCAATCGGAAATATAGCTGTTCATGTGCGGCAGCTTTCCACCGGAGATATTATTGAAACTACTGTATTGGAACAGCAGGGAACCGGTCGATCATTCGTCTGGAATGATCTGGCTCTCGGCATCTCCTGGGCACAATCCCTAACCGACAGGTTCTCATTTGGCGCAAATTTATCACTGATAAAAGAATCAGTTAATCTTTATAATTATGAAGCAAGTGCCTGGGCTGTGGACATCGGGACATTGTACATAACCGGTTTCAATTCTCTAAAACTTGGAATGTCAGTTCGAAATTTTGGACCTGAACTTGATTTTGAACAGGATGGGAAAGACGCCACTTTTGATGATTACCATGATGGTGATCTCCTTCCAGAACCGGAATCTTTTAGGGCTTACCACATGCCGCTTATGTTTCAAATTGGCATTTCTTACGATTTCCTTGAAGATTTACCAAACCACAATTTAATGCTTGCCATAGATGCGGTTCATCCAAATGATTCCTCAGAACGATTGAATGTGGGTATGCAATACGGTTTTATGAATATCCTTTTTCTTCGAGGAGGGTTATACTCTAACCATAATTCAGCTTCCTTTATGGGAGGGATAGGTTTAGATCTTGGGCAGATTACCCCCATAGCGAACGATTTTCGATTTGATATGGCTGTTTCCAACTACGGTTTACTGGGATTTGTTAAACAATTCACAATAGCAATGAGCCTGTAATATGAAGAGGACAATGCTCACCCTAGGTAAAATTTTCACTGCAGGAGTAATTCTTGTAACCAACCTGCAAAGTACATCTATCATCTCGGCAAATTATAATGCTGGTACCAATGTGCTGACCATTACTTTTTCCGATAGTATTTATACTGATAACATTCTCTTGGGTCGAATGGCTTTTGATGACGATAATGGAGGATCAAGACCTGATATCATTTTTTCCGGCGGTACTGTTCTCACTGAGGATTCTCTTTCATCTGAGATTCAGATCTCACTGATCTATGGTGGAATTATTGACCAGTGGACAAATCCAGATGATCAAAAGATAAGAGATATCTGGGGGAATAATCTCACCCTGGTTAATGCTCTGGAAGCCCTGGATTTTTCATCCCTTCAGCTTGTTATTGAAGAAGGCGCTTTCATAAACAATAATGCTGAACCTTTTGACGACGCTGACAACAATGGCGTTTACAGTTCAGTCGAAGAATTCACTGATTTGAATGGTGACTCACTTTGGACACCAGCGGAACCATTTGCCGATCTAAATGGTAACGGCACCTGGGATGATGCGGAAGAATTTACTGATTGTGCGATTGTAGCAGATACTTTAATATGTGAAACTGATGACAATTGGAATGATAATTTTGGAAATGGCACCTGGGATGATGCGGAAGAATTTACTGATTGTGGAATTAATGATAATGGCATTTACATTTGTGATAATGACAATGACTGGGATGAAAGTTTTGGAAATGGTGTCTGTGATGGGGTGGAAGAATTTTCGGAGGGGTTTCCTACACTACAGTTTCCCATAAACGGAATTTGGGATTTTATTGATAATAATGGCAATGGGGTTTGTGATAATACAGGTAACTCTCCTTCTTGGGAATGTGAACAGTTTGTAGATGACAATGGAAATGGAATTTGTGACCAAGAAACATTCGTTGACGCTGACGAAGATGGAATTTGGTTTCCGGGAGAGGAACTCACCGATATGAACAGCAATAATGTATGGGATGATGCGGAAGAGTTCACTGATTTGAATGGTGACTCACTTTGGACACCAGCGGAACCTTTAGTAGATTTTGATGGAGATAATGAATTTGATGAAATTTCTGAAGAATATACGGACACAAACGGGAATGGTATCTGGGACCAGTATGAACCTAATTCAAATACTACAATTGCTGTTACAGTCTCAGGACAGGATGTTCATCCTGCTTTAAGTTCCGCTAATTACGATGCTAATATAAATAAGCTTACACTTGTTTTCGATAGACCGGTTCAGTTTGACCAGATACCTGAAGATGAAACCTTTCTGGGGGGGGCCGGTGATGGCAACCTTAACAGCGGTGAGGATAGAAATGAAAACGGTGTACTTGATAGGGAAACTAATGTTAATATTTTCAAGGTGGGCTTCACTGATAATATCGGAAACACTAGAAGTTTAGAAGGTCTTGGTTCGTTAGTTCAAACTGCCGATTCTGATTCAATAGAAATCTTTCTGACCCGAAATGACAGCAAAAAATTGGAAACCACATTAGACATTGATTCAATGAGTGTGAATTTATCTGAAGGTGCTTTTTTAGATACACTTTATAACCCTTCAGCAGACAGCATATTGTCTGTTACTACAATTATGGACTCTCTGCCACTTTTAGCTGACAGTGCCATCTATAATATTGCGGAAAATAGTTTATTCATATTTTTTAGATCGAAGGAAACGAATAAACGTAAAGTTGCGACAGAAGATCCTGCTCCTATTTACTCAAAGATTGCTTTGACCGTTGGAGGATCTTCTATGCACCTTTCCGGAATTAATGGGACTCCATTTGCGCACCCAGATGAAATATTTTTACGGATCCAACAACTGATGCTTGCCGATCAAAAAAAGCTGGAGATGTTTATTGATGAGATGGGTACAGAAGACGTTCTCTCTTTAGCAATTGATGAATATGCCGTTTATGATGAAAACAGTAACGGCAACCTTGAGGCTTCAAATATTCCTGTTACAATAACAAGTTCAGATGATGAAGCAAAACAACCACCGCAAATTGAATCTTCAGGAATAGTATATGATGCTGATACGGATATCCTGACATTACCCTGGAACATGGGAGTTGGATTTTTCAATGAAATCGCTATTCCACAAAAAGCAGGGGTCAGTGACTATAGCGATTTGGGTGGGATTGCCTTTTATGATAGTTCCGAAGACAGTTTGATTACATTCAGCCAGGGAGAAGTTTATTACCCCTCATCCAATGACACCGCTTGTATCAAACTGAGTGAGGCGGATGCAGAGTTACTTGAAAATTATTCAGGCCGGTCCAGTCTTATTTTAACCATTGAACCTTATACATTTTATTCGGCTGGTACCTACAATAATGGTAATAAAGCAGTAACTGAAGACAGTTTGTTTGTCGTTAATTATCGCCGGGATGAAACTGCTCCAATGGTTAATGGGGTTCTCTTCAATGTAAAAGATTCCACACTCGTAATTACTCTGGATGAATTGGTTATAGTAGATTTATTAAATCCGGAGAAACTTATTTTTGGCGGGGTTGAAATTGATGGTGAAATTATGATTGACAGTGCTGCTCAATACGTCAGCAACTTCTCTGTGAAAGTATCTTCTGAGGCTTATGACGCCATTACCAGCCTTGATGATAGTGTGAAGATCAATCCCCTGTTCCAGTCGTCCGACAGTGCGTTTGTTAATGCAGATAGTGCCATTTCAGGATGGATTGACCATGAGGCTAATTATGGACGTAAATTCTGGATCCAAAGTTTCGAAGCTTTCCCTCCCGCTCCAGACCTTATTTTTGCATCGCTCCGGTCAATAGGAATTAATTGTGATATCTATGTTGATGACCAGGTATGGAAAACGAAAATTGATTCAGTAGACCTTGTTGCAATTGTAACTGCATTTGACGAGATGGCTCCAAACGATTCCTCCCAAGGCATTGCCGAGGCCTTGCGTGAATTTGTGGGAGCAAGTGAAAAAGATACTGATAACAATGGAAAGATTATCTTTGTCTTTGCAGACATCCTGGATGAGTACGGCAAGGGACGCAACGACACAAAAAGCTCACTTTTTGTCCACGGTTATAGTACAACGATTGATACCCTGCCTACGGAGACTTACTCAAACCACGGCGATATTATCTATCTTGATGTAGATCCTATGAGTCTGAATGCTGATGATGAAGACCTGCAGGCAACCTATAATACCCTTGCTCAGGAGCACGCCCGAATGATAATGGAACACAACCAGCCAGACCAGGAAAACTGGATCATTGAGGGTATCAGTGCTATTCTTCAGAAAAAGATGGCAGGTGATGTGAAATTCTTTGGCAATGGTGCAAGTCCCTCCATTACCTCAGGAAACCAGTTAACATATATTGCCACAGGGTACCAATCGCTAAAAGGCAGGTCTGACAAATACAATGCCTACCTTTTCCTCTCCTACCTTCAAGAGAAATACAGTGCTGATGGTACCGGATGGGACATTATTCAAGAAATTGCACAATCTGATTCAATTGGGATAAAAGCGGTAAGTGATGCACTTGTGACATTGGGAATAGATACTGATGTAAAGGATATCTTTGCAGATTACAGTATGGCCTGTTATCTTGATGCTGTTCAGGCTGACACCCTTTACGACAGCAGATACAGCTTTGAAGGGTTTGATCTACAGACAGCACCTTCAGGAAAACCCGCTGCATTATTGAGCTGGGATGCTTCAATCGGAAAGGGTGCGCCATATACAAAAAAAGATATTTTACCCTGGTCATATAATTACCTGATTATGCGGGGATACTCTTTCGACCTCGCCGGAAATATTAATTCTCTCAGCTCCGATCTAAATGCTGAAGATATTTTGGTATTCAACGGGTATGATGGTATCAACTTTAAGGTGAAAAAATTAGTCCTTAAGAGTAGTTTTTTGGATCTTATGAATCCAGACTATGAAGTGGCTGATTTTGAGTTAGATGATCAAACCAGTGATGGAAAACTCCCGGTGACAACTGATACGTCATTCGCCTTTAAGGATACTCTTGATAATGCACTGAATGGGGTTCAGCTCATGTTACTAATGATCGCCAAAACCGATGATGCCCAACCTCCTGCAACGTATGATTTTGCCGTATCAAATATAGTTTCTGTACCTGATTTCAGTGATTTATATGCTTACCAGAATCCGGGTATCCAAAATTATCTGGATCTCTATGTAGTATCAGAAAGGCGTGTTTATGATCAGCTTGGAAATGAAGGAGCAGTTGTGGGCTACTCGGTCACTTCAGGAGATTCGGGTTCGGTAGCACTTACTGAACTTACTTCCTTTGGTTCTGACTTCGTAATTTATCACACATCCAAAGAATTATCTACAGAAGGGACCTATAACTTTACTTATCAAGGAAGTGATCAAAGTGGTAATCTCTTTGAAGTTGATTCATTAACAATTGTTGTAGCTTACTATGATCCGGCTTCCGCCTCTCGAATTGTTGCATGTAATGCTGAGTATAGTCTGCTGCGGGAAAGTTTGGATAATCCACTAATGATAGCTGCAGGGACTATCCCGATTCATCGCTCTGTTGCACTACCGGAAGGCTTCGAACCAATGAGTGATATTATAATGTTCGGACCTAATGATAAGAAATTGAACCGGTCAGCAACGGTGATTTTTTCCTTAAAGGAAACTGAACAGCCCATGAGTATTTATCAGCTCCACAAGGGGGAATGGCGGCATATCGGAGCTGAAATCAGAGGGAGTTTAATACAGGCACGGACCAATTCACTGGGGCAGTTCATAGTGCTTTCCGGGCTTCATGGAGAACTGGACAAAGACCTTGTTTTACCTCAACAATACACCTTGTATCAAAATTATCCAAATCCATTTAATCCGGTCACAAATATTTCCTTTGATCTTCCAGAACAAGGCTATGTGTCCCTGGTTGTGTTTGATATCATGGGCAGAGAGATTGTGCGGATAATAGATGGACGGCTCAACGGAGGGCACCATAAATTTAGCTGGAGCGGAAAACACAACTCCGGGAGAGTGGCCTCTGCTGGTATTTACTTTTATCGGCTTACAGCCAAAGATTTTCAACAGACAAGAAAAATGTTAATCATTAAATGAGAATGAGACAGACAATAAAAATATTAACATTGTTCTCAAGCTTCACTGTGGTTTTGATCCTGTTCGGATGCAGTGAAAAATTCAGTGATGATGATTTTCTTTTTGATCCGCCGGAACAGTATGATGCCCTTATTGAATCAGGATGGGCGCATTTTCAGAGTGGACTGTATCAAGAGGCCATTGATTCTTTTGTTGGAGCTTCAGAACGTAACGCCATCGAACCGGAAGTTTATCTGGGGCTTGGCTGGAGTTATGCCCGTAATCTGGAACTGATCAAAGGTGAAAACAACCTGAAAAAGGCCATTGCATTCGCCATTTTTGATTCACTTAACTTGGCCAAGATAACGGCTGAATCACTGGCTGGAATTGGTTTGATTAAGCTTGCCGCCGGTAATTACGCCGAATGCATAACCTACATTGATCAGGTGTTGGAAGCTGATGAATCATTTGCTTTTTCTAAGGACCTCTCCGTCAATTCTCAGTCTCTTAAGATTTCAAAATCGAAAAGCCATTATTACCTTGGTGAAATTGAACAAAGTTACCTGGTACTTCAAGATTTGGGGATAGAACTTGACTGTGACTGCGTTCAGACAGTTACCGGTACCGGAACAGTAAGCCATGGAGAGTATTATCAGGATATCGACGGCAGCGGATCCTGGGATTCAGGAGAACCCCTTGATGACCGCAACGGTAATGGAGTCTGGGATAATACGAACACTTTTGCTTTTGGCGAAGTACTCATTTCTGTAAATGAAAATCATCAACTTGTTACGAGCTCTTTAGTCTATTCAGACGGAGTAGATTACACAATCATTAAAACTTATGAAGGAACCAACTGGTTCCTTGTTACTGGAAATCCAATAAGTGATGCAGGTCACATCGTGGGGGTAGAGTACACATATACCGATGATTATTCTGGATTTCTTAATAAATTACTTGAAGCAATAACCAGCTACTAAGATCGTTTGTACTTATGATATTTATTTCTTTAACAAACAAAACGGAGGAAACACTAATGAATAAAACAGTGATAATACTCATGGCTCTATTGATTGGGTTCAGTTCCTTTACCCTGGCAAAGAAACCACCTGAACAATTAATTAACAGTCCAATAAATAATAAGGTACAGTTCCTGCAGGCTGGTACTCACCGGCAGGTGCCTATGAATCTTGTAAAACAAAAACTTCAAGTACCCATCAGTATTACTGATAATGATCTTGTTCCTCTTCTTCATGACAAGGTCAGACTGGCACAGAATTCTCATGGATCTGTTCGGGATGATTTATGGGACCTAACCCATGTTGACGATTTTGCAGAGTGGTACCTTGGCAGTGGAGATGTCGGCGATACCATGGCAGTGGCCTTTACCCCAGCTGCACCCTGTATTGTCAAAGAAGTGTATCACCAATGGTTCGACGGCGGTAATGTAATAGCATTCGGCGCTATGCTCAGTGATGTTGCGAATGACTGGACAAATAATGGTGCATCAACAAACTGGCCGCGTGGTATGGCTCCCTGGTCACCCATAGGCGAACTGATGACCCCTCCAACACCGAATACAATAGAAGATTATATAGATGACTGGTCCCTCCAGCTTGACATTGGAATTGTCGGTGACGAATTCATGGTTGGTGATTCAACTGATATCACCGCAGTGGAAACATTTCTCATCGTGATTGTTAAGGGTGGGGAGAGCCCCCATCCCTTGGCATCCGATGTACCAGAAGAAACGTATCTCTGGTTCGGCGGTCCATGGACAGACCCGGATCTCGATCCGTCCACTCCTGATGGGGATTGGGGTGATGGATGGACCTGGGGTTCCTATCAGTCATCAGCCAGTATGGATCAGGGTTTGATTGATAATATGGTACTGGTGAAAGTGGAGTACCCATGGGGTGCGCCTCTTGCAATCCAGTCAATGAATCAGTTTAACAATACCTATGAACTTGGCCATTGGTTGTGGGGACACACCGTGACAGTGTATGCTGACCTGTTTGATGATGTTGGAGAAAACGGAATGGCAATTGATGGGAATGACGAAGTCATTGGTCATTATACGTTTCAAGGAGAGACAACTGATCTGGATCTGACGGCCAATGATGTTGGTGCTGATGGTAACGGTATCTATACTTTTGATATTACTTATAGTAGTGCCACTCCAGGTGATGTAATTGAATACTGGATTACAGCCACTGATAACGATGGACTTGCCTCTGAGAGCATGCATATGACCTTCGAAATAAAGGAACCAAGCAACCCGGATGCCGATCTGCTTGTCATCCGTGACCGTGTGTCTGACCGGCAGCGGGACCTTGTGGAACAGGTGTTAGACGACAATAACTTCGTTTATGAAGTCTGGGACACATTTCTTGAGAACGGTATCGATGCTTCAGTGATTTCCCACGGTTGGTCTAGTATAATTTCTTACGGTTGGGGAAATGCAACGATTCCCGTAATTGCAAACGATCCAAATGGTGATGACCCAGGTTATGGTGATTTTATCGATGGCGGAGGTAACCTGCTCCTTATCGATATGGATTGGTTCTATGGTCATAACCTTGATCCTGAACTGACCTTTTCAGAAGGTGATTTTGCCTACGATTACTTTGGAATTGCCGCCGGCCTCAATGATCCGGCTCCTATCGATACAATTGAAGTTACAGGTCAAGGTGTCACAGCAATTGATAACCCGTTTACTGAAACCCCATTGACACTTCGTCATGAACCTTACCTTTTGACAGATGGTATGGGCTGGATTGATTATCTTACAGCTGGTGACGGTACGCCCATTTTTTACGATGACCAAGGCCATTTAGTTGGAATAACTAAGGACCATAATCCTGGTGGGAAAGCAGTTTATTTGGCTTTTATGGCTGATGCTGCTGGAGATACCATTCCTGGCGGTGTATGGGATTATACACAGTTTGATCAATTGATGGGAGGTGCACTCGCTGAATTTGAGGTTGCTTCACCTCCAATGATCAATTTGGTTGGTGAAGGAAGTACCCGCAATGGTGTGGCTTCCGGAACTAGCTCCGCTACCGTTAATGTGTCCGTCTTTGATTCAGATGGTGAACTGACTTCAGTGGTTCTAAAATACTCCGTTGATGAAGGGGATGTAATTGAGGTCAATATGAGTCCGGAAGAAGGGATAGCCTACTCAGTACACTTTGATATTGAAGGTTTCAGTGATACCAGTACTGTGACTTACTGGGCAGAAGCAACTGATAATGATGCTTTTACTGCTGCTTCAGGCAGTGGTGCATTCTGGGGTACAAGTTTTGTAGGCTCAAGTGCACCAGTACTCTATATGTTTGATTACTATGAACCCTATTCCATTTACGGCCCGGCTGATGCTGACTCAATTACTCAAGCGAATATGACTGCAGCAGGCATTGTATATGACTACTGGGATGTCTGGTACAATAGCCAGGCGGATTATGCAACAGTGCTCGGCAATTATGATGCTGTCATTTATGCTGGTGTTTATGACTGGACCCTGTGGCCTGAAGTATCCGCAGATCACACTCTGACGGAATTCGTAGACAATGGCGGGAAAATGCTGTATTCCTCTGAAGAAGTCCTGGGTGATTATTCCGGTTATGAAGACATCTCCTTCTCATCAGGTCATTTCGTTTATGATGTTCTTGGTGTGGAATGGGTCGGTAACGATTATAACTACGTCGAAGTTGCTGTTGGTGATGATGGCGGTACGGGACTGATTAACGGTCTCCCAACAGAAGATATAGCTCTTAATGCCGATTTGGATTACTTTGGCAGCATGGCTGACCTATGCGACCCACTGTACTACGATACGCCTGACGAGCTTCCAGTTCCCTTCCTGGCTGACTATTCCGGTGAAGATAACTACTACTATGCCAGCTCCATCAATGGAAATGTTCTTTTTATGGCATTCAATATGTCCATGCTTCCGGATGCAGAACAGCAAACCCTTCTGGCTAATTTCAGTAACTGGGGTGGCGATGCCGGTACTGTTTCAGTAACTGTAGATAACATATCCGGTTGGAACCTGGTAGGATTGCCGGCGGGTGTTGAGGATGGCTCGTTGTCGGCTGTATATCCTGAAGGTACAGCAGGAACTTTGTACTCCTATAACGGGGCATATGTTGGAGTGGATGCCTTAGTATCCGGAGAAGGGTACTGGCTACACTTCCCGGATGCGGGAACGACAACCATCACTGGTGCACCCATCAGTAGTTTAACTGTGTCACTTACTGCGGGCTGGAATCTTTTCAGCGGTATTAGTGTAGTGACAAATGTAGATGATATTTATGATCTGGGCGGAATTGTTGTTCCGGGTACAGTTTACGGATTTTCAGGTGGGTATGCTAGTGCCTCTGTGTTAACACCCGGCCATGGGTACTGGGTTAACGCAAGTGCAGACGGCGACATCACCATTTCAAGCGGCGGTGCTGCGAAAACAAGATCAGCATTTACAGACCGCACGAAAGAAGCTAATATGCTCAGTTTCAATGGCAATGACCTCTACTTTGGTGTATCCATACCGGAAGAAGAGATGCTCAGCTATCAGCTTCCTCCAATACCGCCGGTAGGTGCGTTTGATGTACGGTTTGCTGATAATATGAAAGTGGCTGAGAGTGCAGGCGCTATAGATATAATGAACAACACTGACATGCTCACCATTTCTTACACCATCAATATTGATGCGGGAGAGCACCTGAGATGGGTACTGACATCTGATGAAGGGAAAGAATACGGACTGAACGGCTCCGGAGAGATTGTTGTGGGTGGAGATGTAACCGGGTTTAATTTGAGCAAGGTCCCGGAGATTCCATTGACATACTCTATCTCACAGAATTATCCAAACCCGTTCAATCCGTTAACGTCCATCAATTATGAGATTCCAAAAGAATCTTTCGTGACAATCAGTGTATATAACCTTCTGGGACGGAAAGTTGCAGATTTAGTAAGTAATCTGCATACGGCGGGCTATCACAATGTCATGTGGAACAGCATGGATATGAGCGGAAAACCTGTATCAAGCGGTGTGTATATTTACACGATACAGGCTGATGATTTCAGAGCAGTTAAGAAAATGGTGTTAATGAAATAATAAAATAAGCTAGTATGAATAAAAAAAGGGGGTTCAACTGAGCTCCCTTTTTTTATAACGGATCAGAAACTAAAAAGCAGGAGGGGAGAACCCAAGGTGATAAAAAGCTATTTCCTTTATCTCATCCGAATGCTGGCTGATTTCTAGTAGTGCCGTTCTTAAAAAAGTTACAAGCGCCAATAGCTGCAAAATTGACCATCAATCCCCAGACACCAGCATGAACACCCCAGGGTTTGGTATCAATCGCCAGCCCAGCCCAGTTCCCGATCATGATGAAAAGTGCCACCGCAGTTCCCAGCAGTATCCCTGCGAGAATGGATTTGGCAGACAGGGATTTCAGGTGTATACCAAGGAAAATGGCAGGAGCGATCTGACACAGGAGCTCCAGCTTGATTTCAAATAATCTCCAGATGGTTTGCGGCAGAGCAATCGCCAGCCATACAACTCCAGCCATAATAATCCAGGAAACAAATTTTCCAACCCCCGTGAGATGGGACTGGGATGATTCTGGTTTAACTTTTCCATAAAGATCTTGTGTCACCAGTGAGGAGATTGCCAGCAAGGCGGAGTCCACGGTGGACATAATGGCGGCAACAGCTGCAGAAAGAAAAATAACCAACAGCCACGATATGGCAGGGATCTTTTGAGCCAGGTCGTTCAGTAGCAGGAGCGTGATCTGTTCGCTTCCCTGGCGATCGAGTCCGGGGATTTGTGCTGCACCCACTATGCCAACGATTATCATGAAAAGAGTAGTTACGAAGGGCATAAAGATCATTATCTGGAAGGATCGCCTCAAGGTTCTCTCATCACGAGCAGCATAGATGCGCTGAATGGCATGGGGGTAAACTGAAATGCCGAAAAAGACAATGATGATGGTACTAAGCCAGAGCCGTTTTTCTCCCCAGTCGGGAGGCTGCCAAAAGTCGGGGCGGATATTTTTGATCTGCTCAGACGCTTTAGCCAATCCGCCGTACTCGGACTGAATGGTAATGAAAATGAAGAAGACTCCCAACAGCAGAAGTACTCCTTGGATCATGTCTGTCCAGGCCACGCTGCGCATTCCCCCCAAAGTTTCATATATTACCATAATGAGGGAAAGAACAATGATGCCTTGGGCAAAACTCACCTGTCCTCCTGTAGCAGCTACGATGATAAACCCAATGGCTTTCAGATTTGTAAGGATGTAATTCCCCAAAGCTATTATAGCGATGACGGTTATGGTGACTGTTAGTGTGGTGGATTGAAATCGATGTTGAATAAAATCCCCCACAGTGATATATTTATGTTTCTTTGAAAGGCGATACAGTTTTGGAGCGAAAATAAGATAAGCTCCGATAATTACGGTCATGAATGTAACAGTGACCAGAGCCGTAAATCCTTCCCGATAAGCCCTACCGGTAAACCCGATGAGTGTGTTGCCGCTGTACTGGGTGGCATACAGAGAGAGAAAGAGAACAAAAACTCCCATACCTCTTCCTGCTAGATAGAAGTCCGCCATGGTATTTTCTTTCCGTGCAAACCGTCCCGCAAGGCCAATTCCTATGAGAGAAAAAAGGTATAAACCCATATATATCATCCCGCCGGTGCTCAGCAATGGTTGGGTATCCATGTTATTCTCTTGGTTCCTTTTCCCCTGAGGACAGATGCCAATATTTTTTTAAGAGCAGAGCTATAATTAATCCATAACATGCTGTTGCAGTTAAGGAATAAAATGCCCATGCTGGAAATCCTCCGATTGATGAAGCACTTAATTGAGAAAAAAACCAGGGAATGGTCCCTATGAGGATAAGAAAGGAAAGGCCGTAAAGTGCTACACGAGTCATACCTGAAAATTATACTGAGATACATGTTCAGGAAAAGAGAAGTTGCTTTGTTCCCTGTTTTTAGGAAAATAATTTCTCTTCTCAGAGTAGCCGAACACAGGATTTTTGTTTCTGCTAAAGAAGTAGGTTGGTAATTTTATGGGGTGAAGAAACTAAAAATTCCATCAGTGAGATTATTTTTTGTTTCCAGATTTATAGCCTCAATAATTTGTCAGTTCAATATTATTAACCTAAAATTTCCTGTGAATAACTAAAATGTTTGTAATTATTCAAAACTAAGGAGTGTCCATGGGTAAGACAATGGAAAGAAGAGAGTTTATAAAAACTACTGCTGTTGCAGGTGTCGCTGCAGCCTTGATGCCAAAATCATTATTCTCATCTCCCGTGATAAATGAACGTATTAAACTGGGATTCATTGGTACGGGAATGCGAGGTCAGTGGGTGTTATGGCTGGCGTCAAAATATCCTGAAGTGGACATCCCCGCGATCTGTGATATTGATGATGGCATGATCGAAAGTGCTCTCAAAATCTTGAAGGAAGCAGGCAAACCGGAACCACGAGTATACAAAGAGGGGGACGAGGATTTCCGAAACATGGTGGATAGAGAAAAACTGGATGGTGTGTACATCGCCACCCCCTGGGAATGGCACCATCCCATGGCCATTGCCGCTATGAAACACGGAATTCATGTAGGCACAGAAGTCCCTGCTGCCCTTACTGTGAAAGATTGCTGGGACCTGGTAAAAACATCCGAACGGACCGGGACACGTTGCATGATTATGGAAAATGTATGTTATCGCAGAGATGTAATGGCTGTGCTCAATATGGTGCGCCAGGGATTGTTTGGTGAGTTACTCCATTGCCAGGGAGGCTACCAGCATGACCTGCGTCATGTGAAATTTAATGATGGAAAACAACCGTATGGCGGGGGTGTTGAATTTGGGAAAAGTGGATATTCCGAAGCGAAGTGGCGCACACAGCATTCCATTGATCGGAATGGTGATTTATATCCGACTCATGGTCTTGGACCCGTAAGCACAATGCTGGATATTAATCGCGGAAACCGGATGGTCCATCTTACCTCCACGGCGACACAAAGCCGAGGACTCCACAAGTATATTGTTGAAAAGGGCGGGGAAGATCATCCCAATGCCAACGTGAAATTCAAACTGGGTGATATCGTGACCACAGTCATCAAATGTGCCAATGGTCAGACCATCATGTTGAGCCATGACACGAATTCACCAAGACCTTATTCATTGAATTTCAGGGTTCAAGGCACAAAGGGAATCTGGATGAAAGATAATAATTCCATTTATATTGAAGGTGCCAGCCCGGAAGAACACCGCTGGGAACCGGATGAAGAATATTTGAAGCAATACGATCATCTCCTCTGGAAACGGTTTGAAGATCAAGCTGTAGGGTCTGGTCACGGCGGGATGGATTTTTTCATACTGCGGGCATTTGTGGAATCACTAAAACGGGATGTATCGCCACCCATTGATGTATACGATGCTGTGAGCATGAGTGTCATTTGTCCTTTGTCGGAAAAATCAATTCGACTAAACAGTGCTTCTGTAAAAATTCCCGATTTTACCCTTGGAAAATGGAAAACAAATAAACCGATTTTTGGAGTTAATGATCAGTTATGACTCTTTCATCCATAGACTGGATTATCGTCGGTGTTTATTTCGCATTTTCTTTAGCGGTTGGTGTCTGGGCGTCTAAACAGGCAGGAGAGGATACCAAATCCTTTTTCCTGGCTGGGCGTAATATGCCCTGGTGGTTGTTGGGTGTCAGTATGGTTGCTACCACGTTTTCCACCGATACGCCGAACCTGGTAACAGATCTTGTTCGCCAGAACGGGGTTTCAGGAAACTGGGCCTGGTGGGCGTTTTTGCTTACGGGAATGCTGACGGTTTTTGTTTATGCAAATCTCTGGCGCCGTTCCGGCGTGCTCACCGATATCGAATTTTATGAACTCCGTTACAGTGGGAAGGCTGCTGCCTTCCTGCGAGGTTTCCGGGCGTTGTATCTGGGACTGGTATTCAATGTATTGGTTATGGGTGCTGTGAGTTTGGCTGCCGTGAAATTTGGGGAAATCGTTTTGGGATTACCCGGTTGGGTGACCTTGGCAATCGCCTGTTCCATTACACTGGCATATTCGGCATTGGGAGGGCTCAAAGCTGTAATTATTACAGATTTTGTCCAATTCACGCTGGCAATGATCGGTTCCATGTGGGGAATGTTTTATATACTGGGACTGCCTGAAATCGGAGGTTTATCCAGTCTTATCACCCACGGGAATGTAGCAGACAAACTTGCCCTGATCCCCGATCTGTCCGATCCCAATGTGTGGGTGCCGGTTTTGCTTGTACCCCTTGCTGTTCAATGGTGGGCCAGTTATTATCCCGGGGCAGAGCCCGGTGGCGGTGGATATATTGCCCAGCGCATGTTTTCTGCAAAGGATGAATCCAATGCGGTGGGTGCTACTTTTTTATTCAATGTCGCCCATTACGCTCTGAGGCCATGGCCATGGATTTTAATTGCTCTTGCATCTCTAATTGTATTCCCAGAATTATCGGATATTCAAAAAGCTTTCCCTAACCTTCCAGCGGATAAACTGGGCCACGATGTAGCCTATCCTGCCATGTTGACTTTACTCCCGTCCGGGCTTTTGGGGTTGGTGGCTGCATCACTCATTGCTGCATTCATGAGCACCATGTCTACTCAATTAAACCTGGGCGCCAGTTATCTGGTGAATGATTTTTATCATCGCTTCATCAAGCCTGATGCATCAGAAAAACAGCTTGTCACAGCGGGGAGATTATTTACGGTGGTTTCCATTATTTTGGGTGGCGGACTGGGACTGGTGCTCACCAGCGCCGGACAGGCATTTACATTATTACTCATGATCGGTGCTGGCACCGGGATGATCTACATCCTGCGCTGGTTCTGGTGGCGGATCAATGCCTACACCGAGATAGTCGCGATGGTGAGTTCCATCATCATTGCAGGATATTTCAACTTTGGTGAATCTACTTTAGAAGGGTGGCAAAAGATTGTGATCGGAGCTGTACTCACTACAATAGTCTGGATTGTTGCCACCTATCTCACCCCGCCGGATGATGACGAAACACTCAGGAATTTTGTTAAGAAAGTGAATCCAGGTGGACCCGGGTGGACAAAATATTCTGATGGTGTTTCAACTGAGCCCTGGCCGGTTCCTAAAGGTATTCTGTCCATGATATTCGGTTGTGTTGCTGTGTATGGATTTCTTTTAGGGGTTGGGCAATTGATCTACGGGGAAATTGGTTTCGGAGTGCTGATTCTCGGATTGGGCGTATTTGCTTCATTTGGATTATTTAAAACATGGAACTAAGCACTCCTGGTCGAATTTGTCTCTTCGGTGAGCACCAGGATTATCTTGGTCTACCTGTCATTCCCATGGCCATTTCACTTCGGGCACGGTTCATTGGTGAGAACCGGTCAGACAGGAAATTCCTCATTAATAAACCGGATTTGAATGAAGTGGACTCCTTTTCATTGGATGACCTGACGTACACAAAACCACGGGATTATTTCAAAAGCGGTGTCAGGGTATGTTTGAATGAAGGACTTACATTTTCCAACGGGTTTGAATGTGAACTTACTAGCGAAATTCCTATGAAAGCCGGGACAGGAAGTTCTTCCGCTATCACGGTGAGCTGGATTCATTTTTTATCACAAATGGCTGATGAACCAGCGGACTGGGATCAGCGAAAAATTGGCTCACTGGCTTACACGGCGGAAGTGGTGGAATTCAACGAACCAGGGGGTATGATGGACCAGTACTCTACAGCTCTGGGAGATCTCATTTATATTGAGTCTGAACCTGAGATTTCGATTAAATCTTTGAAACCGAATTTGGGTACATTTGTACTGGGAGATTCCTGTGAACCAAAGGATACAATGGGAATTCTTCAGCGCTGTGGAGATTCTCGATTGGCAATTGTGGAGAAAATAAAATCACAGAATCCAGATTTCAGCTTGCACGAGATTGGATTGGATGAAATCAGTCAATATAATTTATATACAGACGAAACTACATTATTATCTGAAACAATTCGCAATCGGGATCTTTTAAGACAGGCCCTGCTGGAACTTAAAAAAGCTGATCCCGATCATGAAAAGATTGGTCATCTTTTATCTGAACATCATACGATCCTGAGGGATGTGCTGAAAGTCAGCACTCCAAAGATCGAAACGATGCTGGATGCAGCCATGAATGCCGGCGCATTGGGTGGAAAGATTAATGGTTCAGGCGGGGGTGGATGCATGTTTGCGTATATTCCTCAAAATCCGGAAAAAGTTGTAGAAGCAATCGAAAAAACTGGAGGGAAAGCCTACATAATACATTCTGAAGCGGGTACAAGAATTGATTGATTTAAGACAGTATGATGATAGCTTATTTGAATTTGTTTTAGATGCGAATAATTTGAATAACCCAGCAGTTGGGGTGGTAAATAAGAAAAAACTTCAATCTCTTATTGATCAAACTAATTATTGTAAAATTGCATTCTACAATAATACTCCTGGAGGATTCTTGTTTTGCTTGCCAGAGAAAATTTCATATGATAGCAAGAATTATGAATGGGTATCAGAGCGATATGAAAATTTTATATATATTGATCGTATTGCAGTTATAAAAGATTTCCAAAATAAAAAACTGGGCACTGCATTGTATAGTGATTTAGTCAATTATTCTAAAAAAGAACAATATGATATTATTTTATGTGAAGTCAATATTCATCCACCAAATCCAGGATCAATAAGATTTCATAAAAGGTTTGATTTTGTTGAATGTGGTTCGCAATTTACAGAGGGTGGTACAAAACAAGTCCAGTTTTTTTATAAAGATATATAATAAACTTGAAAGGATTTATTGTTTTATGAACGATATCACACTACTTATCATGGCGGCGGGCATGGGTTCCCGCTATGGCGGGCTTAAACAACTGGATGCGGTTGGTCCAAATGGTGAGACCATTATCGATTATTCAGTTTATGACGCTGTTGAAGCCGGCTTCAATAAAGTTGTATTTATCATCCGTCGGGAATTCGAAAAAGAATTTAAGGAAAGGATTTCCGATAAATATGCTGGTAAAATCCAGGTTGATTTTGCATTTCAAGACCTCCATGCACTTCCCGATGGCTTTACCTCCCCGGAAGGGCGGGAAAAACCCTGGGGTACGGGACAGGCCATATTATCTGCTGTAAATTTGATCAACGAACCCTTTGTGGTGATCAACGGTGACGATTATTACGGTCGGGAATCTTTTAAAGTTGCGGCAGATTATTACGGAAAAGGTGCGGATCAATTCAGCATGGTATCATTCCGCTTGGATAAGACATTATCCATTTTCGGCGGAGTTACCCGGGGTCTTTGCACTGTGAAGGAAGGGAAACTTGACACTGTCATCGAAACAGAAAACCTGCAGAAAATGAAGAATGGTATCTCATCAGATAGAGATATTGTATTGAATGGAACTGAACCTGTATCCATGAACATGTGGGGCTTCACTCCGGTTTTGTTTGATTATTTGAGAGACATGTTTGTGGATTTCCTGATAGAAAACGGAACAGCATTGAAAAGCGAATTCCTCATCCCATCAGTAATCAATGATCTCATCCAATGTGAAAGAGAGGAAGTTCACGTGCTGCGAAGCAATTCCAACTGGTTTGGTGTAACCTACAAAGAGGATAAACCTTACGTGATGGGAGAGATTCAAAAACTGGTGGATGGCAATGTTTATCCGAAGAAACTTTTTTAAGGGAATGGTAAACAAATAGTGCCTGCAAATGATTTTGTCCTCCGTCCTTTTGATGAAAAGGATTATGAAGGATTTGTTTCCTTAAAAAACCTTCTGTACTCGGACCATCCTGGGTCAGTGGCAAACCTTCGTCATAATGATAAAACTCGAGAGAAAAAAATCCGCCACAGAAACTGGGTTTGGGAAATGGATGGAAAAATTCTTACCTCAGCTATACATACCCAGTTTGCAGAATCCTTTCACCCGCAGAGATTTGTAATAGAAATATACGTTCACCCGGAATTCCAGGGGAAAGGATACGGTGCTGCCTGTTATGATCACCTTCTTCAGAAATTGGAGAAGTTTGACCCTATCAAGATTACGTGTATTGTACATGAGCCTCACAAAAGGGGAATTCGTTTTTTTCAAGACCGTGGTTTTGTGCAGACCATGAAGGAAAAGGAGTCCAGCCTGGATCTTACAGGTTATGATCCAGAAAAATATCAGGATGAAGTCGACCGGGTGTTAATGCAGAATTTACGTATCATGACTCTTGCGGAATTCAGGCAGGAGGATGCTGATGCAGACCATAAGGTTTGGGATCTGGAGCGGGATGTTTCTCCTGATATGCCCTGGACAGATCCCATTTCAATACCGGAATTTAATGTGTATAAACAACATGTATTGGCACACCCAAAATTTAATCCGGATTCCTGGTTTCTTGTATTGGATGGAAATCATATTGTCGGATTGAACAACCTGTGGAAAAGTGAAATTGAAAGAGGGATCAATACCGGGCTTACCGGTGTGCGCAGGGAATACCGGCGAAAAGGCGTTGCCACAGCATTAAAACATACTTGTATCACCTGGGCCATGAACCAGGGTTATGAATGGATCCGCACTGACAATGTTGCCACCAATACGGGCATGCTCAGTATCAATATTCGGGTGGGTTTCAAGTTTATGCCCGCCTGGCTGGTCTATGAAAAAATCATCAGGGAAGAGGAATGAGACTACCTTTTCTTGAACTTTCCGGAACCTGCCGTGAACAAGGCCAAGTACACGGTGAGACCTTAAAAGATCTCATTGAAAAAAACATACAAATTTATTTTGAACGCTTTGAAAAAGAGGCAAAGTTAACCCGGAGCGAAGTTCTGGAACGGGCTGAATCCTGTCTGGAATCCCTCCAGAAACAGAGTCTGAATTATTGTGAAGGGATAGGTGGAATTTCAGAAGGCTCTAATCAGGGGATCTTGGAGATTGCCATGCTGAACTTTCGTTATGAGCTGCTGTATCATGCCATCGGTAAGCTCCAAATAGATGCTGTTGATGGATGTACATCCTATGCCCTGTTGCCGGAAGCTGCAGTTAATGCTCATACAATCATGGGCCAGAACTGGGACTGGATTCCGGATGTGGAATGTGCCGCTGTTACCACCGTTTCTCCGGAAGGCCCTCATCACCTGGCTTTTACAGAAGCAGGGATTTTTGGGGGAAAGATTGGGTTGAACTCTGAGGGATTAGGCATTACAGTCAATGGTATGTATACAACCGGAGATGACTGGTCCCGATTTGAAAAGCCGTTTCATCTCCGATGCTTTGAAGTGTTAGGGTCCAAAACAATGGAAGATGCCTTGGATGTGCTGATTGGCACACCTCGTTCCTGCACTGCGAATTTTATGATTGGCCAGGCTCAGAATTCTATTATGGATATTGAGTCAGCTCCGGATAAATACGTTCAAATAAGTCCACAGGGAGAAGTCCTTAGCCATGCCAACCATTTTACTGATCCAGATTCAGCGGAGATCACTGAACCACCCAATCCCCGCAGATACTTATCCAAATTCCGTTGTGAGCGCATGGAAGCGCTCCTGAATGAACTGAAACCATTGGATGTAGAGGGGATTCAAGAAATACTGAAAGATCATGAAAACCATCCCCAGTCAATTTGCCGTCATCCTGATCCAGCTCTCCCGCCAGAACAGCATACAGTTACAAAAACGGGAGTGATAATGGATTTGGACGAAAGGAAACTCTGGCTTACAAATGGGAATCCCTGTAAAAATGAGTTTACTGAGTTTTCTTTATTGAATTAAAGATTTTCTGTTTCCATTACCATTGAAAATCATCATCCACTAATTTCCACATATACCAGGATGCTGCAGTTCGAAACGGCCTCCATTTTTCTGCCTGTTTTTCCATATATTGAATTTTAGGAATCTCGTCCAATTGAAAAAAAAGTGTAAATCCTTTTTGAATTCCCAAATCAAATAAGGGAAAAATATCCGGACGGTTCAAAGTAAACATCAAAAACATGTCTACTGTCCATGGTCCGATTCCCTTGATTTTTATGAGAAGATTTCTGATATCATCATCTTCCATTTTTGGAATGTTTTCCGGGATGATTTTTTTATCAGAAAATGCGTTGGCAATTTCTTTTACATAACAGATTTTTTGCCGGGAGAGTCCAATAGACCTGTAATCCGGATCTGGAAAACTTAACACCTGTTTGGGTGAAGGGTAATCTTTCGAATTGAACAAATGTAAAAACCGGGAGTAAATGGTGAAGGCGGCTTTCCCGGAAAGTTGCTGGTACATGATGGATTTTACCAGAGCTTCAAAATAATTTTCATTCGGTTTGTAATCTGGTTTCCCGAATGTATCAATGAGCAGTTTGAACCGTGGGTCAGTTTTTTTTAAATGTTCTAAGGCTTGTGAAATATTTTTCATTTTATTTTATGCAAGTTCATATTACAAATAACAGAAAGCCCCTCAGCGAGGGGCTTTCTGGGTGGCTCGGGCCGGAATCGAACCAGCGACACAAGGATTTTCAGTCCTCTGCTCTACCAGCTGAGCTACCAAGCCAAGTCATTGTTTTATCTTCTAATAGGAAGCTAATTAAGTAACAAATAATTAATAAAAAAACTGATTACGTGCTACTTATATGCTACCCTAACTTTGCTAATTCCACTTGAAAAGCTGAATCTGGACATTTTGAGGATTTAACCTTACATTCTTTAAGCTTTAACAAGGAGTTTGTTATGAAGAAACCAATATATTTAACCGCTTTACTGTTTTGTATCCCCCTATTTGCTCAGGATGATTCGCACCTTTATTGGGAGTTCAATACTGAACCATTGGAGAAAGAAGGTGATCAATATGATGAACACTTAAGACGTTTCTTGTCTAGTACCTTCGAACAAGGTAATGCATGCACCGAAAATACGGATGATGGGAATTATATATGTGTCGCACAAGTTGACCAAGATGAATGTTCTAATAATTCTAATTATGATTTTGCTATAGTTACCCTAAACTATGAAGGTGAAGAAATTAATAGAGAAGTGATTTGTGATTTTTATGATGATGACAATACACAGTCGGAAGAACCAAAAGGATTAGTTTATCAGAATTAAATCAATTCAGTGGGATGGCACTAATGATGCAGGCAATCCTGTTAATGCAGGAGTATACATCTACCAGATTCGTGCTGGAGACTTTGTCCAGATCAGGAAGATGGTGCTGTTGAAGTAGAAACATGGCTAAAGCAGAATTCAAATCAGGTCAAATTATTACTCATAAATTATTTAATTACAGAGGTGTAATCCTTAAAGTTGATCAAATCTTTAAATTGACAGATGAATGGTACGAAATAATGGCAAAATCAAAACCACCGAAAGATAAGCCATGGTATCATGTATTAGTACATGAAAAAAATCACACGACCTACGTGGCTGAAAGAAATTTGTATTTGGATAAATTAGCAAAAAAGATTATTCACCCTGTACTTCCATTTTATTTTACAGAAATTAAAGATGGTGTATATCAAAAAACATTGAATTGGGAGGGAGAATTTCCCCTGCCCCTGGATAATATCGGGAATGCATAGCGATGCTCCGGAAACGAATAATAGCCCACCCCATCTTGGTGCACTGCCATTGGAATAATACTAAAAGAAAAACAGCTAACCTCCACTACGCCAGACAGCTACCCACCAACTGAATAACCTCCAAATTGATTCCTCTGGGTAAAAGACTTTTTTTACAGCATTGTTGGTTGTGTTTTCCTGTGAAGATGAGCAGGAAAAAGAACCTCTAAGTAAACCCTATATTCCAATATAAATAAACCCACGCTCATCCTGACGGATGTTTGTAAATTACCATAGTTTAAATATGACGATCTATTTCCCAACCAAATTATTAATTAGTATTGGTCCAATTTATGAGGGCTGGTCATATATTTTTGATTCATGTATGTAGATATTATCATTGCACATCCAAATCCTGATAGTTTTTGCCATGCTTTATTAAACAGTGTTGTTGATGGTGCTAAGGCAGCAAATCATGATGTTCATATTATTGATCTTTATAAAGATCAATTTAATCCTATAATGTCTTTAGATGAAATGAGAGGTAATATATCTGATCCAATTGTAAAGAATTACCAGAAACAAATCAAGAGTGCTGGCTGTCTTGTCTTTATATATCCTATATTTTGGTTCCGAGCACCTGCTATTTTCGAAGGCTGGATAGATCGGGTGTTTTCTGTTAATTTTGCCTATAAATTTAAAACTGTTTTTGGTAACTGGGGTAAACCAGTTGGTTTACTTCCCTGTAAAAAGGCGATTATTATTAATACTTATGGATCGCCAGCTATTGCTACTAAATATTTTTATATGAATATCCCCTTCAGAAGGCTTAAAAGGGGTGTATTAAAAATGTGTGGAGTAAAGAATATCAGTCGAGTTAACTGTTGGTCAGTACCATTTATTTCTGATGAGAAAAGGAAAAGATATTTAAAAAGCGTATTTAACATAACTAAAGGGCTGTAATTTATTTTGCGGAGTGAAAATCCTTTTAGAAACCTAAACCCACCTCTCCAATTGACAGGAATCCACCAAATAATTAAGCCTACAAATTGATTCCTCTGGGTAATTTGAAGTAATAAAGAAGAAAAAAATATGAAAATTTATTTTTCGATTTCAATTAATTTTACCAGAATCTGATGAAAGAAAATTTAATCACCCTTAATGGGAGGGACTTTCGTTACCTCGAAAGACAAGGAGATGGTCTTAAATTCCTGTTCCTGCATGGCTTAAGTGATTTCGCTAATCAATTCATTCCCCTTTCATCTCAACTTCCTGATGACTGGCATTTGCTTGCCCTTGATCAGCGGGGTCATGGCGGTTCTTGGAAACCAGATGAGCAATATTCTCCAATCGATTATGCAGATGATATTAATTATTTCATAGATGCCTTGGCCATTACATCAATTCATATATTTGGACACTCCATGGGAGGAAGAAATGCGCTGGTATTCTCTACAGAAAATTCCCATAAGGTTCAAAGCTTGATATTAGGTGATATTGGTCCGGATAAAAACCTGAATGATATTGAGGAAACCACCAGTTTCTTCAATAGTCTGCCTGATTCTTTTCAGACAGAAGATGAAGCAAGATTACATCTTGAAGGACGAAAACCGTATTATTCTCGAGAGAATATTGATATTCTCATGCAGAATCTGGAGCAGAGTACAAATGGAAACTATGTTTGGTGTTACTCAAAAGACGCCTGTATTCAATCTGTAACGGAAGCAAGATCAAGAGGCTGGTGGGAATTTCTGTCTATGGTAAAGTGTCCGGTACTGCTTCTGCATGTGGAAGGAAGTACTGAATTATCTGATGATGTCGCTATGAAAATGATAGATAAACTGTCCAATGCAAAATACAGTACCATAACTGATAGCGGACATAATTTTCATCTTGAGCAACCTAATATGGCTGCCATCAAAATACGACAATTTATCGCAGATTTATAAAAAGGATGCTACAAACATGCATGGCAAACCTGTAAGTGCTGGAGTATACCTCTACCAGATTCGTGCAGGTGAGTTTGTGCAGACCAAGAAGATGGTGCTGTTGAAGTAAGAAAGTTTTAACAATAATATGTGCTTCAACTCACATTTTGAAAAAAACTATGCAAATTTTCAGATTTAAACCCTCCCCTCCAAATTGATTCCTCTGGGTAAATTGTAAACGATGAACAAAATTACTTTTAAAATCAGGTTGCTCTTTGCACCGATTGCTTATGCATTTCACCACTTTGAAGAACACATAATTTTCAATTTTAGAGAGTGGCGTTTGCTATATTTTTCGGACAATAACCCACTTTCGACGGAAGTCATGTTCGTTATTTTATCTGCAATTATGATGATATACATTATTCTGCACTTTATTATTGAAAACAAAGCCAGTGCACAATCGGTAATACTATTCTTAATGGGAACTCAAGTGAACAATATGATTTTTCATACCGGCGGAACTATTGTGTTTCAAGACTTCAGTCCCGGTTTAATTACGGCCATCTTATTGTACATACCTGTAAACATTTTCATTGCGCAAAAGGCGCTTCAGGAGGGGTGGATATCTAAACGTTCATTGACAGTGCTCTTCTTATTGGGAGGCCTTTTGTTCTGGTTGTTTGAACAATTTGGACCTTTCCCTATGGTAACAGTTCTACTCACATCATATCTATGGATTGCTTATGAAACATTTAGAATTAAGCGTGTTTGAGTTATTCTATTTATAAACTTTATATGCAAAATAAATCCCTGCTGGAAACAGTTAAACCGAAATAACTTGATTCCTCTGGGTAAATTGAACTAAGGAGATGATTATGTAACAAA
>JYMV01046086.1_pt1 | contig 28238 bp, 23 predicted proteins | sample 338911 | NCBI WGS metagenome assembly JYMV01 (sample SAMN03354496, study PRJNA234377) | hydrothermal vent metagenome | biome: Deep sea; feature: Hydrothermal plumes at the Eastern Lau Spreading Center, Western Pacific Ocean; material: Seawater | place: Tonga | collected 2009 | depth 2000 m m
TGCATTGCGGCATACCTGTGCCCATTGCTAACCGTCCAGCGGTGGTAAAAGCGAGCTCAGAACTATCCACGGCGTGATAGGATCCAAACACTAACGTCACGGCCAAATCAACTACTGGAAAGCCCAGAGGACCGCGTTCACAATACGCAGCCACACCGTTCTTGACAGCCGGAATATACTGCTTTGGTACGACACCGCCAGCGATCTTATCGTGAAATTCAAAGCCGCTACCGCGTGGCAATGGTTTGATATCCAAGAACACATCGCCAAATTGGCCGTGTCCACCGCTTTGTTTCTTGTGCCGACCCTGTATTCGGCTTACTGGCTTCCGAATTGTCTCCTTATAGGGCACTGCAGGTCGGTCCGTAACTAAGGGTAATGAATATTTGGTACGTGCCCGCGCAAGAGCAATCTGAAGGTGAATTTCACCTTGACCCCTTAGTAACATTTGGTGTGTCTCGGCGTCCGCCTCAAAGCTAAGGGAGCGGTCTTCCTCAACCAGCTTCTGTAGAGCATCCGACAATTTAACCTCGTCTTGACGACTTTCGGCCTTAACCGCAAATGCGTAAATTGGTGCCAACACCTCGACCTTTAAAACATCTGGCGCACTTATCTCGCCATTGGTCGATAAAATATCACCCGTCTTCACCCCATCCATACGTCCAAGTGCTACAATATCACCACCCCTGGACTCGGACAGTTTGTTGATCTCCTGGCCGACCATGCGGTTAACACTTGCCACACGTTGACCATTGAGCGAAGCACCATCCCTGAGTGCACCACACCATATACGAATCAACGACATCTTCCCACTCGAAGCGGTATGGTACGTCTTGAGAACTTGCGCAACACATTCGGCGCCTTTGTCCAGGCCAACGCGGGCAGCTGTCACCGAGTTTTCAGGAACGTCGTGTCGGAGAGACTTTAGTAGTCGGTGTACACCGTGTCCGGACTCTGCGGCACCAATCAATACCGGTGCAATTTTTGCAGCCCCAAATGCTCCATTCCAATTTTCATAAGCCTCTTCTAGCGAAGGAATATCATCCTCCAGCAGGCGTTCGAGCAAAGTATCGTCGAAGTCAGCTAGAGCCTCGAGAAGTTCAGTGCGAGTTCCTTCAAGGTCGGCTTGCATCCCTTCCGGCACATCAATTGTTGTCGATTCTTCATCCGAGGCATACCTGTGGCCACGTCGGTGTATCACATCCACATAACCTGTCACTTCATCCGCTTCAACAAGCGGTAATTGGCGGAGCGCAAGTGGACGCTGGGTTAGACCACCCAGCACTGACACAAACGAGTTCAGATCCGTGGTCAAACGATCCATCTTATTCACGAACACGAGGAATGGTATTTTGTGAACGTCTAAAAACCGCAGCAATGGTGTCATTGCCACAGCACGATCGGCGTCAGCCTCGCACACCACCACCGCCGCATCCACGCCAACCAGCGCATCCAGAGACTCCTGCAATAATTCTATAGAGCCAGGACAATCGAGTATTGTAAACGTTTCTCCTCCGAACTCGAAAGTTGCGGTAGAAATTTCCACGCTCATATTACGGGATCTTGCTTCTGGCGACGAATCACCGACAGTATTTCCTTCCTTTATTGTCCCCTTGCGCGAAATCGCGCCAGCTGCAGATAATAAGTTCTCGAGCAAAGTGGTTTTGCCGCTGGAATAGGGCCCAATCAGCGCGATATTTCGCGGGCCGGACGCTGGTTTATTCGCCATCTCTTTGCCTGTTTCTTTTTAATTGTGATCCACTACCGACCCAACCAAGGTCGGGAGTTGGAAGACGATCCTTCCCTGAGTCGATTTTTTCGGGCTGAGCGCGCATGGCCAAAAAACCTGCATCGCGTACGATGGCTCAAAATAGCCGTGGAACCGACAGTTATAACCAATATACCCGATAACGAATGCTAAAATAACCTAACAGTTTTCATGTGCTCTGGAAGCAACAGATACCTCTTTTCGTCGAAATGCATATCGGCGTTCAAAAATCGTGAACCTATTATTTCATACCCCGTCCTCAGCTCTCAGCGACTTTTGACGCAAGACCAAAAACCTATCAGCATTATCCCCATTACCCTCCGCAAAAACGTATTAAAAAAAACATTCCGGCGCTCCCAAAAGTTATTGCGCGGGAGTATTAACAAGCAAAGTGATGCGCATTAACGCAAAAAATATATGGGACCCCACGCATCATGGTCCGATATATAGGATCTATTAAGGTTTGTGCTCTCAATATGATGTATGGCACTCTTTTTGGCATCCGTTCAACGTTGGCTGGATGCGATAATGCCTTCGGGCCATTAAGCGAAGATTTCAATCTCCCCCGGCACCGAAAGCGATTCAAATATTTATGACTTCGCGCGTTGACGAAACGCAACTCCCATCTCAATAAATAATTCACCACATCCTGGATATTACCCCTAAGCGATATCGGCCCGCGTCGGACGGAGGAGCATTACGATGTCACTCAACCGATAGCTATAAGAGATCTAACTCGTGTCCAGTCGACGTAGAACAATCTCTCACGGCTCTAGAAAGCTCAACACTAAGTCCGTGGTACTCACGGATCATTGTTGCGATATGGCGAAATTGGTAGTCAACGCAACCAGTTTATTAGACATATTGGATCGCATTTTCTCTGTCGAGGACATTGCAACCTTCAAACCCGACGCTGCTGTACAACAAACGATGCAAACTAAACTTGGCATCGAGACAAATAAGATAATCGTAATCTCATCGCATTCTTGGAGTGTAGCAGGTGCCATTTTCTTGGGATTTCAAAACGGACGGACTGGCCGACCGAACGTTGGTTCCGATTTGGCGGGAATCATTTTCAAACCCTATCTACGAGTTGAGAACTTTGCAGCCTTATCGAGTCAAGTAAGGAAGCCAAATCAATAAGAATCAGCGTTGGATCACGTTATCCCAGCCAATTTTCGTTGGGTGCAAACAACTTTAAAACCATCTATTCGTAATGTGGGTGCAAAAACTTCCCAGTCAGCACAATTTTTCGAAGCCATAACTTCGCCATACCAAACTTAAAACTCGCCCTCTATTCGGTCTCCATTGGCATAGACCATAACGCCCTTGCCAGAGCGTTTGCCATTTCGAAAAGCCCCTTCAAAGCGCCCACCGTCAACATAATGTATCACTCCAGGACCGTTTTGCAGACCGTCGGCAAAAGTGCCCACGTACCGATCTCCATTGGAATACGTAAAGATCCCCTCTCCGTGCATCTTGTCGTCGGCAAAACTTCCTTCGTAAACGTTGCCGCTGAAAAAAGTATAAACGCCTTTACCATGGCGCCGCCCTTCAACAAAATCACCCTGGTAAACGTCTCCGTTAGCTAACGTTAGTTCACCTTTCCCATGCCAAAGACCTCCGACATAATCACCCTCATAGAGGTGCCCACTGGCAAAGGTTAACACCCCCGTACCGTGCATCTCTCCGTCCGAAAAGGTGCCCTCAAAAGTGTCACCATTGGCAAACATAAACCCACCTTTGCCATGCAGCGTCCCGGCAACGAATTCGCCTTCGTAGCTGTCTCCGTTAGCAAAAATCAAGACACCTTCGCCATCCATTTGGCCATCACTGAAATCTCCCTCATAACGATGACCATTGGAAAAAATCAACAACCCTCGGCCTTCGCGTTTGCCGGCGACAAACACGCCCTCATATCGGTCCCCATTAGAAGAAGATAGCTGGCCGAAACCGTGCATTTGTCCATCATAAAATTGACCCTCATATATATCACCGTTGGCATAGTGGAATGTACCAACACCGTCCATTTTCCCGTTGCTCAGCTCACCCTCATATCGGCTGCCACTCGCAAAATCGATGATCCCGCTTTTGAGCGTCGCCAATGCGTCCTCGCCACCGGGCTCAATTTTAGGCGCCACGTTCTGTTCTTGACCAAGAACAGGGGCGTGTGTGGGGAAAATAATCATACAAATAGCAATCAAAAGGAGTGCCAAGATCCAACCACCATGCCTGATGGGAAGCGCGCCTCCACCAATACTTGACAATTAACTCTCCCTTAAACGTTTACTACCGAGTCACCCAAGCCCAGCACAGGTATCGCTTACTCAAAAATCGGCGCAACGGTTATACGCCGGATCATCTCCCGTTACCGCAATGGTCGACGGTAGTTTCTACCCATAACCCATTCGTCGCCTGGTGGGATCACTCGTCCTCTCCGGACCAAAACATAACAAACCATAGTACCGTGCCATCGCTCAGCAACAAGCCCTTAACACATGAAAGGGAAGGGAAGTGGCATCATGCCACAGCGCACAGTATCTTACTGGTCTTTAGGAGCGCCACAGGACACTTCAATCAATTGGAGCGCAATTTGATGCCAATCAAATCTCTAATTCGAACCATCCCCAACTACCCAAAAAAGGGAATTATGTTCCGAGACATCACAACCCTACTCGCTGATCCACAAGGTTTCCGGCTGTCCGTTAACAAAATGGTACAACGCTACACCGGAATCAAAATTGACAAGGTCGCTGGAATCGAGGCACGAGGCTTCATTTTTGGAGCACCTCTTGCGCACCAACTCAGTGTTGGATTTGTGCCTATCCGCAAAAAGGGGAAATTACCCGCGGCTACCGTATCCCACACATATGAACTTGAATACGGCACGGACGTATTGGAAATGCATACTGATGCGATTAAGGAAGGCGAATTAGTGCTTTTGGTTGATGATCTTCTTGCCACCGGTGGAACCGCTGAGGCCACTATTCATCTGATAGAAAAGACCGGCGGGGACGTCAGAGAATGCTGTTTCGTTGTTGACCTACCAGATGTTGGCGGCCGATCTCGACTGGAAAAACTTGGTTACAACGTCTTTAGCCTATGTGCGTTTGAGGGTAAATAATGCGCCTTGCTTAAAGCCCTAAAAGCAAATTCCAGTAACAAAAACATATAAATTGACTCAACCAGTCAGACGATGCTCAACCTGCTCACAAACATAATGGTAAAGACAAGTATGGACTTCCTGGATACGGGGAGTCGATGGTGATGGCACTGCAACTAAGATATCAGAATTCGCCAATCGCCCACCTCCTCGACCCGTGAACGCAATAGTGGTCATTCCCTGGTTCTTAGCAGCATCGACAGCGCGAACAACATTTTCAGAGTTTCCACTCGTGCTCAAGCACCACAATACCCCACCCCTCTCACCAAGCCCCTCTACTTGGCGAGCGAAGAGCGATTCATAACCAAAATCGTTGCTCCATGCCGTGGTAACGGCCGGATCGCTTCCAAGCGAAATAACCTTATACGCGGGGCGATCAAGCAAATAACGTCCCACTAACTCACCAGCAATATGCATGGCATCTGCAGCGGAACCACCGTTACCACAAACCAATACGGGTTTACCTGCGCCTATCACCCGCACTAGGGTTTCAATTGTCGCAGCGACGGGCTGATCGAGGTCACCTTTTGCCGCTTCGATTAATAAGTTAGAAGCCTCAGTTAAATAGTGGTTTACAGTCAAGATATTATCTCGCTCAGGAATGACCCCTCAATTAACACCCAATAAAAGTTGGTAGTTATTCATTATAACACAAAAGAATGAGACAGCCCGAACGGCCTGCACGAGATAGTTTATCACCAACCGCTTCGGTTCGTGTCTTGTTAACCATACTGCTCACCACAATTGCCAACCAACACTTTGCCATTAGCTGCCCCACATCCTAAAAAGGTGAGCCAACAAATTGTTATTTGAAATCAAGGCTACCTAGAAAACGACTATCAAAAGCTTTTGGAACCTAAAACCGCACAGTGAGAGAAAAAGGCAAATGCTGCAACAAGCGGTGGACTTCAAAACAGAAAGCGACGCATTGTATCAACTGCTTAAACCGCTGAGTGACGAGGATTTAGAACAAACTACTCAGTTCAAAGACTGGACACTCAACACCGTATTACAACACCTGCACTATTTTAACTATGCTGCTGATATGTCCCTCAAAGACGAGCAGGGAATTCTGCAGTTACTGAAAAATCTTCAGGAAAGCCAGAAGACGGGAGAAAGCCTTGTTGCCTACACCGACAGGCAATTAGATGGTATCAAAGGTCAGTCTCTTCTGAGGTTATGGCGAGATTACTACACTGGCATGGCCGGCAGTTTCCGAGAAGCTGACCCAAAAAAACGCGTCAAGTGGGCTGGACCAGATATGAGTGTTTTGTCCAGTATCACTGCCCGCCTAATGGAAACTTGGTCTCACGGCCAAGAAGTTTATGACCTTTTAAGAGTGGTGCGCGAAGACAGCAATTACATCAAAAATATCGTGGTAATCGGCAACAACACTTTTGGCTGGACCTTTGTGAATCGTGGCGAGGAAACGCCATATAACAAGCCGTTTTTGCGCCTCTGTGGGCCTACCGGCGATGTGTGGGAATTCAACGACCATTCCGAGGATAACCACATCGAGGGATCAGCGACTGAATTCTGCCAGGTGGTCACGCAAACCAGAAATATCCAAGACACCACACTGAATGTCGTTGGCAAGACCGCTAACAGATGGATGGCAGTCGCCCAATGTTTCGCCGGCCCGCCTCGAAATCCCCCTGCCCCCGGCACACGGTATACGCGAACCTGAGACCATCACCGCATGTAAACATGATATCTAGACATTTCGGGGACAATTCAAACGATATTCAGATTAAGACAAACCGCATCGATGAGGCGACTATTTAGAACTAGACTGCAAGCAACCCAAAAACTTTCAGTCATGCCGCAATAAGCTGATCAATGTCGCTGGATCTTACACCGACCGAATTCGCAGCACCTAGGACTTGACGCCAGGTTTCGTCGTCGACCGAAATCCCACTCTCCTGGCGCTTGGCCTTTGCGGCACGTTCTGGATCACCGGGTACCATTACCTCGTCAACACCCTCTGCGGGTCGCGCCGATTTGACGTAGCGATAGGATGCAGCAGTTCCTGAAGCACCGAGCACATAAAGTAGTTACTGGATCCCCGAGCATTTAAAGCTTTCCGAACGCATACATGTAGACTCCTGGCACAGACTCGGATTTCCACAGGAGTCATAATATGCGTCTACGCATCCATTTTCGAATGGCGGATCATCACAGACAGAACACCAAACATAAAATGACTAATGTTTACTCACTTTTAAACCATGGACTTACCTCTTGACTAATTTTTAGGCATATCGGATAACAGCATGTCATCAAATCTATACTTTCGTCTGGAGTTCAAGAAAGACACATTTATATTTTCCTTGGGAATTCAATGAAATAAGGAATTTTTTTCCTGCACGCTCCTGTTTGGCACATTTCTTGCGCGTACTAAACTATTGTGTGAATCAATCTTCTTAAAGGAGTTACGACATGATCAGTTGGAGGAATCCCGCCAAATTGGCCTTCGTGGCAGCCTTTTTGGCCGGGACTAATATCATGGTGAATCCAGTGTCGGCTGAAGACACCATCAAAATTGGTGTGCTGCATTCTCTGTCCGGCACAATGGCAATAAGCGAAACAACGCTCAAGGATACCATCCTAATGATGGTGGATGAATTAAATGCCAACGGTGGTCTTCTGGGCAAAACCGTTGAGGCAGTGGTTGTGGATCCAGCCTCAAACTGGCCATTGTTTGCCGAAAAAGCGCGTGAGCTAATAGAAAAAGACGAGGTCGTGGCGGTATTCGGTTGTTGGACTTCGGTGTCACGAAAGTCCGTTCTGCCGGTTTTTGAAGAGCTTAACGGCCTCCTCTTTTATCCGGTCCAATATGAAGGGGAAGAAAGCTCGCGCAATGTTTTCTACACTGGTGCGGCGCCAAACCAACAAGCTATACCGGCAGTGGAATATCTGATGAGTGAGGACGGCGGTGCAGCGGAACGCTGGATTTTATTAGGTACGGACTACGTGTACCCCCGGACCACTAATAAAATCTTGCGCGCCTTCTTACACGCTAAGGGCGTATCTGACGACGATATTATGGAACAGTACACGCCCTTCGGCCATTCAGACTGGCAAACGATTGTGAGCGACGTAAAGGACTTCGCTTCAGCCGGAAAATCTACGGCTGTGGTCTCAACTATCAATGGAGACGCGAACGTACCGTTTTATAAGGAACTCGCAAATCAGGGCATCCGCGCGGAAGATATCCCAGTGGTCGCATTTTCAGTCGGCGAAGAGGAACTTTCGGGGCTGGACACAGAACCATTAGTTGGACATCTCGCAGCATGGAATTACTTCATGTCAGTAGAAAACGACACCAATGCCGATTTCATCGATAGATGGCATGCCTTCATTGGCAATGAGAACCGAACCACCAATGATCCAATGGAAGCACACTATATTGGTTTCAAAATGTGGGTACAGGCAGTTCGACAGGCTGGCACCACTGACGTCGATGCCGTGCGACAGGCAATGTACGGACAAACTGTAAAAGCACTCAGTGGATACGAATCAATGATGAACACCAACCACCATCTGTCGAAACCGGTCATGATTGGAGAAATTCAATCAGATGGTCAATTCGATGTGGTCTGGCAAACAGATGGCGTCGTCAAGGGTGATGCTTGGAGTGATTATATCCCTGAAAGTGCCAAACTAGTCGCCGATTGGACCTATCCTTGGGTCTGCGGAAATTGTGAAGCTCCGCGTTTCGCAGTCTCTGATTAGGGAACTTAAAAAACGACGCATGACCGTTGCTAACTCCTTCGCTAGCTAACGGTCACGTGTTGTTTTATTAGATCAATCTACTAACACTTCTTCCAGCCAATGATGCACAAGCGTGACGTTCTTGGTTAGACCATCCGGCCTTTGTGTAAGATAAACTTAAAGGTGTTATCTAACCCACGCATCGCCATATTGTTACTCTTCTTTTTCGATGTTGAGAAACCTATGTCGCTAGGGCAAAGATCCACCATATCCGGCGCTATTTTTTCCGTCTTCTTAATTATAATGAGTCCGATAAGTAGCGTAGCCCAGGACACTCTATCCCTGACGGAAATGGTAACTGCTTTAACAGCGAAGGGCTTTGATGAAAAAGCCGCCGCTGTCGAAGCACTAGCAGAAGTTGGAGAGGATCAGGTTGAACTAATCCTTGAAGCGTTACTTGAAGGCCGTCTCTATACCCGTAAGAACGATGGTAAAGTTCTAATCGTAGAGAAGCGAGACAAAATCTATTTGTTATTTGACCCCGTTGAGTTGACCGAGGTAGGCCAAGCTTCCAAGAAAGAAATCACAAAACTCCGTGTAAACAATCGCCTCCGCAGGATTATTCGGAGCGCCCTCGGCAGACTAACACTGCTCAGTCCCGACCCAGCTAAACGTATGGAAGCCGCTGGAGTCCTGTTCCAAAAACCGAGTCCCGCAAATGCAAGCATATTGGCGGCGGCCCTGGAACGTGAAACAGACACGGCAATCCGCTCCAAAATGGCCAAGGCTTTAGCAGCTATACAGCTTGGCCCGCAAAACCCCGTTGAGACACGGATTGCCGCGATCGCTGAACTCGAAGCATTTGTTGAGCCAGAAGTTCGATCACTGTTGTCAGCGCTTTTGATTCAAGACGATTCGGGTGCATTTCGTGAACAAGATGCAAACGTTCGTGCTGTGGCCAAACGCGCACTGGAAAACATTGAAAGCAAGCTACGGTTGTACGGGATACTTGAAACTCTGTTCCACGGATTGAGTCTGGGATCGGTTCTTTTGCTTGCAGCAATTGGACTCGCGATCACGTTCGGGGTGATGGGTGTGATCAACATGGCCCACGGTGAAATGGTAATGCTGGGTGCCTACACCACATTCATCGTGCAGGAATTATTTCGCACCTACTTGCCTGGTGGTTTTGACTATTCGCTGATGGTTGCTATTCCGTTGGCCTTTGCAGTTTCAGGGTTTGCAGGTATTTGCGTTGAACGAGGTATAATACGCTATTTATACGGGCGGCCGCTCGAGACCCTTTTAGCCACCTGGGGTTTAAGTTTAATTCTGCAACAACTTGTTCGCACCGTCTTTGGCCCGACCAATCGTGAAGTTGGCAGTCCAAGCTGGATGATGGGCGCGGTCGATCTCACTGGCGGGATAGTACTCCCCTATAACCGTATCTATATAATTTTGTTCAGTATCACCGTATTGATAGTCTTGCTGGCTGTGCTTCGCCACACCACTTTCGGTCTTCGCATGCGTGCTGTAACTCAGAACCGCAGTATGGCTGGTGCGATGGGTATCCGAACGGGACGGATTGATATGTCGACATTTGGTCTCGGCTGCGGAGTCGCTGGAATGGCCGGCGTGGCCCTTAGTCAACTCGACAACGTCAGCCCAAATCTCGGACAGGCCTACATTATCGATTCATTTATGGTGGTGGTGTTCGGTGGAGTTGGAAATTTGTGGGGCACGTTTGTCGGCGCCATGAGCCTCGGTCTTATCAATAAGTTTCTTGAGCCGTATGCCGGGGCAGTGCTTGGAAAAATATTCGTGCTCGTCTTCATCATTCTATTTATTCAGAAACGACCTCGCGGCTTATTTGCACTTAAAGGTCGAGCGGTGGAGAGCTAGGCAATGCAGGCTGGCGTATTCAGTACGATAATACGAATTGATCGGGCTAGCTGGATTTTCCTAGGCATCCTGGCAGCAAGCTCCTTCCTCGTGCCAATTGGACATTTATTGATACCAGAGAGCTCCTCATTTCACGTACCCACCTATATGGTGAGCTTGCTAGGTAAATATCTATGCTTCGCATTGCTTGCCATGAGCGTGGACTTGATATGGGGGTTTTGCGGCATTTTAAGCCTTGGACACGGCGCATTTTTCGCACTTGGCGGCTACGCCATGGGGATGCACCTAATGAGGCAAATCGGTGACCGAGGGGTATACGGAAATCCGACGTTGCCCGACTTCATGGTATTCCTTAATTGGGATCAGTTGCCTTGGTACTGGCACGGTTTCGACAGTTTCATTTTTGCCGCTCTAATGGCCTTTTTGGTGCCAGGCATATTAGCCTTTGCATTTGGTTGGTTTGCATTTCGCTCGAGAGTAACGGGGGTTTATTTCGCAATCATTACGCAGGCAATGACATTTGCCTTGATGCTTGCTTTCTTCCGCAACGACATGGGATTTGGCGGAAACAACGGATTAACGGATTTCAAAGACATCCTCGGTTTTGACCTACATGCGGATTCCACGCGTAGTGGCTTGTTTGTTGCCTCTACGTTTGCCCTTGCATTCGGTTATTTGCTATGTCGATTTGTAGTGAAATCACATTTAGGCCAAGTGCTAATCGCAATTCGAGATGAAGAGAGCCGAGTGCGGTTTCTCGGCTATCGAGTCGCACGCTACAAACTGTTTGTCTTTACCTTGTCTGCAATGCTGACGGGAATTGCCGGGGCACTTTACGTGCCCCAGGTTGGTATCATCAATCCCAGTGAATTTGCACCACCTGGATCAATTGAAATCGTAATTTGGGTAGCGGTTGGAGGCCGCGGCACACTGTACGGTGCCGCGCTAGGAGCTATCCTGGTCAATTACGCGAAATCATATTTTACCGGCGCCCTGCCAGATGCCTGGCTTTACGTGCTTGGCGCGAGTTTTATCTTCGTGACGCTATTCCTACCCAAAGGAATTGTTGGCACAGTGCCTAGTTGGTTTCACTTCAGGCGAACGCCCAACAAACCCGAAACTACGACCGCATGAAAAACGCACTGAGTAATAGGGGCGGCCCGGCTGTTCCAAGCCGCAAAGAAAAACAACCTAACACCCACAGTTCGATCCTATATCTCGACGGCGTTAGCGTGACCTTCGACGGTTTCAAAGCATTGAGTGAGCTTAGTCTGGTAGTTGAAAAAGGGGAAATGCGCGCCGTCATTGGTCCCAACGGTGCTGGGAAAACGACGATGATGGATGTCGTAAGCGGCCGCACGCGACCCGATCAAGGCCGCGCGATCTTTAATGGCACGATCGACTTGACGAAACTCGATGAAGCCTCGATTGCGGAGTTAGGCATAGGCCGTAAGTTTCAAAAACCGACGGTGTTCGAAAACCAGACCGTATACCAAAACCTTCAACTAGCTTTAAAAGCCGACCGGAAAGTATTCCCCACTTTGTTTCGCCGCCCCATGCCTGAGCGTAACCAACGGCTCCAAGAAGTGCTGGAGGTGATTGCGCTGGACGATCATCGTGATCTCCAAGCCGGAAGTTTATCGCATGGCCAAAAACAATGGTTGGAAATCGGGATGTTACTCGCTCAGGACCCAGAACTTCTAATGATCGACGAACCAGTCGCTGGTATGACTGACTTGGAAACCGAGCAAACGGTCGAACTTCTTAGACGAATTTCATCAAATCGGTCTGTCTTGGTTGTAGAGCACGACATGGAATTCGTACGAGCGTTGGATACCAAAGTGACCGTTCTACATGAGGGCGCCGTGCTAGCCGAAGGCTCCATAGATTTTGTGCAAAACAACGAACGCGTCATTGAAGTTTATCTCGGTCGTTAACGATGCTTGAGGTCAAGAAAATCAACCTCTATTACGGTGCTAGTCACGCACTACGAAATGTTGCTGTAACGGCTAAACCAGGTTCAGTGACGTGCGTGTTGGGACGCAATGGGGTGGGTAAGACGAGCCTGTTGCGAGCGATCATGGGTTTGCAACCTATTGCCTCGGGCCAGATCGAGTGGCAAGGAGAGGACATCACCAAGCTCGCTCCTCATGAGCGTGCGCGCCGAAGCATCGCTTATGTGCCACAAGGGCGGGAAATTTTTCCCTTACTCACTGTTAAGGAAAATTTACACACTGGCTTCGCTGCATTACCAAAACCATTGCGGCATTTACCCGACGATGTGTTTGAGCTGTTTCCTATACTTCATGATATGCTTGGTCGACGAGGAGGAGACCTGTCAGGTGGACAGCAACAGCAATTAGCAATCGCACGAGCGCTAGTGATGAGACCCCAGCTTTTGTTACTGGACGAGCCGACCGAAGGTATTCAACCTTCGATCATTAAGGAGATCGAACGTGTAATTCGTCATCTCCGCAGCAAGTCAGAAATGGCCATCCTTTTGGTTGAGCAATATTTCGATTTCGCACGAGGCCTCGCTGACAGTTATGCTGTCATGGACCGAGGTTCAGTGGTACTAGCGGGCGACAAGGAAAATATGGTTGAGTCTGATGTTAGACGTCGACTCACGGTTTGAGAATAAAGTTATTGGCGAACAGAACAAAGGACGTGTCGTTGGCCGCCTTGATATTCGATTCTGCAATCAAAAGCATAGGACGCAGCTAGCATACCTTTACCAGGATCAACCCTTACGAGCACTTTTCCCAACCGACCCGGCAGTTGACAATTTAGCCGTCTGGATAAACATGGCGGGCGGTGTAGTTGGCGGCGACCACCACTACATCAACGTCGAATGTGGTAAGGACGCTGCGGCGATGGTAACAGGCCAAGCCGCTGAAAAAATATACCGCTCGAGTGGCGAAATTGCACAATTAGCGCAATCTGTCACTGTTGCACCTGGTAGTTGGCTCGAATGGCTTCCACAAGGCACAATATTATTCGATGGCTGTCGATTACGACGCATCAACCGGTTCAATGTATCTCCAGGGGGCCGGCTTTTGGTTGGTGAAATAATAACCTTTGGCCGCACCGCCATGGGGGAGAAGCTACGTAGTGGCCTAGTGCGAGATGACTGGCGCCTTTATCGCAATGGAAAAATTCATTGGGCGGATTGTCTGCACATCGACAACGACATGCACCGAATATTCCAAACATCTGCAGGTTTCTACAATTCAAGAGCCATGGGTCTTTGCTTGTATGCCGCCGACGACGCATCCAAATATCTAGATGACGCGCGCCAAATATTATTGGAACAAAGGGGCAAGCCAAACGAGACATATAGCGGCGCAAGCGCATTGAATCGACTTCTTCTGGTTCGCTGGTTAGCCCGCGATCCCGCACAATTACGTGTGCATTTCGGTACATTTTGGGCAAAATTCCGATCGATAGTTAGTGATAACAAAGCGACATTACCGTCGCTTTGGCACATTTAATACAGAGGGAGGGACATGTGAATCTCACGCCTCGTGAAAAAGACAAATTACTGATCTCTGTCGCAGCGATGGTAGCGCGGCGACGGCTCGAACGTGGTGTAAAATTGAATTATCCCGAAACCGTCGCTTTGATTACAGATTTTGTAATAGAGGGCGCTCGAGATGGCACATCAGTGGCGCAACTAATGGCGGACGGAGCTCATATATTGACGGCAGAGCAAGTCATGGATGGTGTACCCGAAATGATACCTGAGGTTCAGGTCGAAGCGACCTTTCCAGATGGGACAAAGCTGGTCACAGTGCACGATCCTATCCGTCGTACAATGTCGACCATAAAGCCCGGAGAAATCAATGCTTTAGATGGAGATATCACGCTAAACGCCGGTGCTAAGGCCATCCTTCTTAAGGTCGCGAACAAAGGCGATCGACCAATCCAGGTTGGAAGTCATTATCATTTTTACGAAACCAATGAGGCGCTTGACTTTGATCGTGAGCGAGCGCGCGGCTTTCGCCTGGATATTCCGGCCGGAACCGCGGTGCGCTTTGAACCGGGACAATCCCGTAACATCACACTAGTACCCTTCGCTGGCAAACGCGTGGTCTACGGATTCAATCAAGCGATCATGAATACTTTGGATGAGGCTCGTTAGACATGCCTGCAAAAATTCAGCGGCGCGCCTACGCCGATATGTTTGGCCCTACCACCGGCGACAAAATACGTCTTGCCGATACACAGCTATTCATCAAGGTCGAGCACGATCACACAACATACGGGGAAGAGGTTAAATTTGGAGGCGGCAAGGTGATCCGTGACGGAATGGGACAATCACAAGTGACACGTGCAAACGGCGCCGCCGACACTGTGATTACCAACGCCACAATTCTCGACCACTGGGGTGTGGTAAAAGCCGACATCGGAATTAAAGATGGCCGAGTCCTGGCGATTGGGAAGGCCGGAAATCCGGATATTCAACCCAACGTTGATATTGTAATCGGCCCTGGCACAGAAGCGATCGCGGGTGAAGGAAAGATCATAACTGCAGGCGGCATCGACGCCCATATTCATTTCATCTGTCCCCAACAGATCGAGGAAGCCTTGTACAGCGGTATAACAACGATGATGGGAGGAGGTACCGGACCAGCAACAGGGACAAATGCCACCACTTGCACACCTGGTCCCTGGCACATATCACGAATGCTTCAGGCTGCTGAGGGCTTCACGATGAATTTAGGGTTCTACGGCAAGGGAAATGCAAGCTTACCACAAGCGCTCGTCGAGCAAGTACGCGCCGGCGCCTGTGGTCTAAAATTGCATGAGGACTGGGGGACGACGCCAGCTGCTATCGACAACTGTCTAACTGTAGCCGATGACACTGATGTTCAGGTACTTATTCACACGGATACACTAAATGAATCTGGCTTTGTCGAAAACACTATCGCGGCTTTTAAAGGCCGTACCATTCACGCTTTTCATACTGAAGGAGCAGGTGGTGGACATGCGCCAGATATCATCAAACTCTGTGGCGAAACAAACGTATTACCGTCTTCTACAAATCCCACGCGCCCCTACACAGTAAATACTCTCGACGAACATCTAGACATGCTAATGGTGTGTCACCACCTAGATAAGAATATACCAGAAGACGTTGCTTTCGCCGAAAGCAGGATCCGCCGCGAAACCATCGCGGCCGAAGATATTCTGCATGACCTCGGAGCGTTTTCAATGATTGCCTCCGACAGTCAAGCTATGGGCCGAGTTGGCGAAGTAATTATCCGCACATGGCAGACCGCCGACAAAATGAAACGCCAGTTCGGACCACTTCCCGGAGACTCTGCTGGTAACGACAACGTGCGCGCAAAACGTTATATCGCGAAATACACTATCAATCCTGCTATCGCGCAAGGAATTGCGGAACATGTGGGTTCAGTGGAACCAGGGAAATTAGCGGACCTTGTTCTCTGGTCGCCTGCGTTCTTCGGCGTAAAACCTGACATGGTTTTGAAATGCGGAACCATCGCTGCTGCAGTAATGGGTGATCCAAACGCTTCAATTCCGACTCCACAACCCGAGCATTACCGCCCCATGTTTGGATCTTTTGGACGATCATCAATTGAAAGTGCAGTAAGTTTTGTCAGCCAGGTCAGTTTAGATGATGATATTGGCTCAACATATGCACTGTCTCGGCGCTTAATTCCAGTCGCTCGAACACGCGATGAAATTAATAAAGCAGCAATGATCCACAACAACGTAACGCCTCTGATGGAAGTTGATCCCGAAACTTATGAGGTTAAGGCTGATGGAACTTTGCTAACTTGCGAACCGGCGGAAGTACTGTCCATGGCACAACGCTACTTCCTGTTTTAAGGGAGCGAACAATCGTGAGACGTGCGATAGCGCATGCAAAAAATGGTGACTGGCCAACATCAAAGGCGATGGACGGGGTAACACTCGATTATGATGCTCGTCACCGCCGGCGATATCGTTTACGAACGAATGGTGGGGAGGATGTGTTACTCGACCTTGCAGAAGCAGTGGCCATGGCCGATGGGGATGGATTACGGTTAGACGACAATCATTGGCTGTCCGTGCAAGCAGGACAGGAAAATCTTATCGAAATCACGGCCGACAACTTCGAGCATCTTACTCGAGTCGCATGGCACCTGGGGAACCGCCATTTACCGGCCGCAATTAGTGCCGATCGAATTTTAATTCGTCCTGACCATGTTATTGAATCGATGGTGATCGGACTTGATGCCAGCATTCACCCTGTTACCGAGCCCTTTCAGCCAGAGTACGGAGCCTATCACGAACACCGACATTCCCCTTCGAGTTCAACTTCGTGACCCAAAAGCACACATCTTCCACGCTCACAGACGAGGGTCTTTACAGACTAATAAACTGGTTCTCACCCTCCTTTCCAATAGGCGCTTACAGTTATTCACGAGGTTTAGAAAGTGCGATTGAAAGCGGCTTTGTAAATAATCAGACAAATCTCGTCGATTGGATTGAAACCGATCTTCGTCACGGCCCGGGGTGGACGGACGCCGTACTGTTTTCCCATGTTTTTCGCGCGGCAGATTCGGAAAACGAAAATGATCTGCTTGATTTGGCGGCGCTAGCAAATGCGCTTCGTGGTAGCGCCGAGCTTGCACTGGAGAGTACCGCGCAGGGTAAAGCTTTTACTCGCACTGTCTCTGAATGCTGGTCGTTGACAGAAGTCGAAGAATTTGAGCGGCGACTAATTGCCAGAGATATCGAAATTACTCTGCCCGTTGTAACCGCGCTATCCTGCGCTATCGGCCAGATACCCCTAAGGGAAGCGTTATTCTTTTATGTCCAAGCTAATGCCAGTAACCTTGTCAGCGCAGCAGTACGTTTAATTCCACTTGGCCAATCCGACGGCCAAAAAGCGTTAATTTCCCTCGAAAAAAGTGTTTGCGACACGGTCAAAAAAGCCCCTGCCGTGACACTAGACAATTTAGGTACGTCGACGCCGATGATTGACCTTATGTCCATTGCTCACGAAACCCAATACACAAGGTTGTTCCGATCGTGAATCCACTGACGAAACTCAATTCGTCACTGGTAAACCACGGACCACTTCGCGTAGGAATCGGCGGACCTGTGGGATCGGGAAAAACGTCCTTGGTAGGATGTTTGTGTAAAGCGATGCGTGATGCGTACGACATCATCGTAATTACAAATGATATTTATACCAAAGAGGATCAGTTGATCTTGACACGGTCTGGCGCCCTGCCTGCAGAACGCATTGAGGGAGTGGAAACCGGCGGCTGTCCACATACCGCGATCCGAGAAGATGCTTCTATTAACTTGGTGGCCCTAGACCAAATGAAAAAACTTTTCCCAGCCGCGCAGATCTGCTTCATCGAATCCGGCGGTGATAATTTAGCGGCAACCTTCAGCCCAGAACTGGCTGACATAACAATATATGTGATCGATGTTGCGGCAGGAGAAAAAATCCCGCGCAAAGGTGGACCGGGAATCACACGATCAGACCTGCTAGTTATTAACAAAACTGATCTCGCACCCCACGTTGGCGCCGATCTAGGGATTATGGAGTCGGATACACAACGCATGCGAAATGGAAGACCGTATTTCTTTACGAACTTAAAAAATGGAGAGGGCGTTGCCGGGATCATAAGTTTCATCGTCGAAAACGGCGGTCTTGTTAGCGGAGACACTGACAAGCATACCGACACACAATTGTCTAAATCGAGCGTCTGATAATGCTGATTATCGCCGACCCGTCATAATGATCACCGGACAGGCACTATCACACTCTAGCGATAAAGCCATCACCAAGCTCAAACCGCGTCCGAAAGGCCGCCATCAATATTGACTGCAACCCCTGTGATATAGGCGGCACGATCTGAAACCAAAAAAGTCACCAGATCAGCATATTCCTCGGCCTCCCCAATTCGCCCAAGTGGCACTTGCTTGGATAATTTCCGATAAAGCTCTTCGGGGTCTTCATTCCCAGCTCGTCGCACCCATTGTTCGCTCTTCAGAAGTCCAATACAGACCGTATTTACCCGAATTCGATCGACCGCATATTCGTTGGCTAATGACTTAGTTAAATTTATGCCCGCAGCCCGACTCACTGTAGTTGGCAAGGATTTAGCTGCCGGTGCCTTGCCGCCAACGATCGTGGCATTAACTATTGCCCCGCCGCCACGTTCGCGCATGATTGGGATCACTCTTCGGCACGCGCGCACTGCTGCCATAACTTTAAGATTGATATCAGCCTGCCATTCGGCATCGTCGATCTCTTCTAGTCCCGCTGCTGCAGACTTACCAGCATTGTTAACCAAGATGTCCACGCCACTAAATCGGTCCATGGTCACCTTGATGAGTTCATCGATGTCAGAGGCTATCGAAACGTCGGCACGAACACCAAGCACCTCTGCACCAGTCTGTTCCGCAATGTCTTTGGCGGCGAGTTGCAGATGCTCCTCTCTACGCGCACAAATTACGACTTTGGCGCCTTCGCCTGCTAGACGTTCCGCAGTAGCCCGTCCAAGGCCATCGCTTCCGCCGGTTATAATCGCGATTTTTCCCTTCAATCCGAGTTCAAACATGTCGCTCCCTTGAGTTTGTGGTGCTGATGAAATGCTTGCTACAAGATATTTTGGGGAGGTTAGCGTGTCAAAATTTCACTTATAGGACCTGAAATAGCAGTTGACCTGCAATGTTTGATCCTTAGAACTTTTACTTTGGTGCCGGAGCTGAGCAACCCCTCTGTCTTGGTTCTACTCTTGCAAACTTGGCCATTCTCAGCACCTTGGAAGTGTTCTGAGAACAGTCCCTTTTCCTTCAGGAAGAGCAGACAGAGTAGGTAGCTAGCCATACCTCCCGTTAGCGCCTGTAATTTACGGTATTTCGCATTAACACTCAGCCTCTCGGACATAAACGTCTCAGCTCATCGCATCAAAACTAGCAGAGTAAGTTGTATTCCTGTGTTTTGATGACTTTACAGTGGAGCACAGGCAGGTTATTGGAGCCCGCAATCTTAAATTTTGGTCATTTGTTCGGGGTGGGGAACAAGCATGCGTCAGCGCAAATTGGGTCAAAGTGACATTACCGTCAGCGAAATTTGCCTCGGGTCCATGACCTGGGGCACACAAAACGACTACACTGAGGCCAGTGCACAAATTAACTTCGCTTCGGAACGCGGTGTCAACTTCATAGATACCGCAGAATTATACCCAACTATCCCCCTTTCCGCCGAGACACAGGGCGACACAGAAGCAATTATCGGACGCTATATGAAAGAGAAAAATTGTCGTGACAAATTTATCATAGCGACAAAAATAGGTGGCCCCGGTATTGCACACTTGAGGAGCGGAGAGAAAATTACCCCTACCTCGATAACGAAAGCACTGGAAGGTAGCCTCAAACGGCTGCAAACCGATTATGTCGACTTATATCAACTACATTGGCCAAACCGTGGGCATTATCATTTTCGCAAAAACTGGAATTACGAGCCCAAGGTATGTGGTGGGTGTGAGAATGATAACGAAACATTGGAAATACTTGCGGCGCTAGATCATCACATCAAAGCAGGAAACATTCGTGCAATCGGTTTATCAAATGAAACCGCGTGGGGCACAGCAACGTTCCTGCGCCTCGCCGAATCTCATGGGCTACCGCGGATGGTATCTATCCAAAATGAATACAGCCTGCTTTGCCGATGGTTTGATTTAGATCTTGCTGAACTTGCCGTGAACGAAAACATTGGATTGCTTTCCTATAGCCCGCTGGCTACGGGAATTCTGTCTGGGAAATACCTGAACAGCGCGGTGCCAAAAGGTTCGCGTGCTAGCATCAAACCAGGACTAGATGGACGTTTGACCCAATTTACGGACCCACCCGTGCAAGCGTATTTAGACATTGCTGCCCAACATCGTCTTCGGCCAGAACAGATGGCACTGGCTTTTTGCCTACAGCGGCCCTTTATAGGATCCGTAATTATCGGAGCGACCAGCCTTGAGCAGTTGGATATAGCGTTAGGCTCTTCAGAAATAAAACTGACGAAGGGAATTCTTGATGATATCCAAAAAGTTTACCGTCATTATCCGGCACCTTTGTAGGAGTCTTTAGTGGACTTCAACAGAAAGACAAGCCGAAGAAGAGCTATCCAATGCTGAAGTACTTTCTTGCTATGGCAAGTACCAACCACGGCGAATAAGAGCAACTGAGAACAACCTTCGAACGTGTCCCACAGGCTGTCTAAAAAACAAATAAAATAGACCGGAAATATGTCATATACCCAACAAAGTAAGGACTGCTCTGAGACTAGTTCCGTTGAGCAATTAGAAGTTGTCATAGTCGGAGCCGGTTTTGCCGGCATGTACATGTTACATTGCACTCGCCAATTGGGTTTGTCGGCCCGAGTCTACGAAACAGGAAATGGGGTCGGCGGCACCTGGTATTGGAACCGCTATCCAGGCGCACGTTGCGACGTGGAGAGCATGCAGTATTCGTATCAATTTTCCGACGAGCTACAACAAGAATGGGAATGGAGTGAGAAGTATTCGCCTCAGCCAGATATTCTCCGTTATGCAGACCACGTAGCTGATCGCTTCGATTTGCGTCGCGACATCCAATTCAATACTCGAGTCAAATCAGCAATCTTTAATGAAATAACCCGACGTTGGGACATAGAGACCAGCAACGGCAATCAGGTATCTGCAGCCTTCTGCGTCATGGCGACGGGATGCCTGTCGTCACCAAACACTCCAGAGTTTGTAGGCCTCAGCGACTACAAAGGAGAGGTATACCATACTGGGAAATGGCCGCAGGAGGATATTGATTTTAGTGGGATGAGGGTTGGAGTGATTGGCACCGGCTCTTCGGCTATTCAATCCATCCCTATATTTGCATCACAAGCCGACCACCTCTACGTCTTCCAGCGCACCCCAAACTACACTATTCCAGCTCGCAATGCTCCACTGGATCCTGAAGAGGTAAAAGAGATCAAAGCTGATTACGCTGGTCTGCGAGCCCGAGCGAAGACCAAACCAGTAGGCTTGGATCTACCGATCCCTACACAAGGGGCATTGGAAACAAGTCCTGAAGACCGTTTTCAAGAATTTGAATCTAAGTGGCAAAATGGCGGCGTTGGCTTCATGGCTGCATTCAAAGACCTCCTCTTTGAGGAAACTGCTAACGAAACTGCAGCAGATTTTGTGCGACAGAAAATTCGAGAGACCGTGGACGACCCAAAAACTGCAGAACTACTCTCTCCGAACAACATTATTGGATGCAAACGCCTGTGCGTAGACACCGGTTACTGGGAAGCTTTTAATCGTGCAAACGTAAGCTTAATTGACGTTAGTCGTAGTCCAATTGAAAGAATTTCAGAGAACGGGTTGATCACGGATAGCCGAGAATACCCACTAGATGCCATCGTATTCGCGACTGGCTTCGACGCCATGACCGGCGCGTTACTTAATGTCGACATTCGTGGCTGCGATGGCCGCACATTAAAAGATAAATGGAGCAAAGGCCCGAAGACATACCTCGGACTTTCAACCACCGATTTTCCCAATTTATTTACTATCACAGGACCAGGAAGCCCATCGGTGCTGACCAATATGCTGCCGTCAATCGAGCAACATGTTGAATGGATTACAGACTGCATAACGTACATGCGCGCCAATGGGATGCAGTGCATCGAAGCAAACCAAGAAGCCGAAAATGATTGGGTAGAGCACGTTAATCAAGTAGCTCGTTTATCGCTTCGGTCGACGTGTAGTTCCTGGTACGTTGGCGCCAACATAGAGGGGAAAGTGCGCGTTTTTATGCCCTATATTGGTGGATTCCCAAAATACGTTGAGAAATGCAATGAAGTCGTAGCAAACGATTACGACGGATTTACTCTGAGTTAATTAATTACTTTAGTGCGCCTCATGCACGAAATGGTTAGTGCCCTTAGCGTATTAAATTCATATCATCAGTCTGACAATGGTTCTGGCATGAGCACATTCGCATGCTCTTGCTGGCGCCGCCACATGCCGGCATAAGTACCTCCCTTCTCTATAAGGTCGGCATGACATCCTTGTTCAACGATACCGCTAGCCTCCAACACCAAAATTTCGTCCGCATCGACCACAGTTGACAAACGATGAGCAATAACGAGGGTAGTGCGACCCTTGGCTAGATTGTTCAAATTAGCCTGGATAGCACGCTCGGTATGGGTATCAAGAGCACTGGTCGCTTCATCAAAAATCAAAATCTTTGGGTTCTTGAGGATCGTGCGCGCGATAGCGACACGCTGTTTCTCACCGCCGGAAAGCTTCAGCCCGCGCTCACCGACCATGGTATTGTACCCATCCGGCAGATTGTTGATAAAATCATGGATATGAGCCAGACGCGCGGCTTCCTCTACTTCGTCCCGGGTTGCACCAGGTCGACCGTAGGCAATGTTGTAAGAGATGGTGTCGTTAAACAGCACTGTGTCCTGAGGAACGATTCCGATTGCGGCACGGAGAGATTCCTGGGTCACGTCCCGCACATCCTGTCCATCGATCATCACACGCCCAAGATCTACGTCGTAAAAGCGGTAGAGCAAACGCGCCAACGTCGATTTACCGGCACCGGACGGTCCCACTATCGCAACCTTGTGTCCTTTGGGCACGAACAAATCGATGCCCTTCAGAATCGGTCGCCGCTCATCATAGGCGAAACCAACCCCTTCAAAGCGGATAGCAGCACCCGCCGTGGCCAACCGCGCTGCGCCCGGCTTATCGACGATGTCTGCCCCTAGTGCAAGGACTTGGAACATTTGCTCGATGTCAATTAGCGCCTGCTTAATTTCGCGGTATACAAATCCAAAAAGATTAAGCGGCTGATAGAGCTGCATCAGGTAGGTATTAGCGAGAACAAAATCACCAACCGTCATGGTGCCGGAAACGATACCGCCCGCCGAGATCAGCATAATCAATGTTATACCAACCGAAATAATTGCCGCCTGCCCGAAGTTAAGCGCGGCCAAAGAAACGTTGCTTTTAACCGCCGCGTCCTCGTAATTCTTTAAACGTTCATCGTAGCGCCCTGCTTCGTGTTTCTCGGCGCCGAAATATTTTACCGTCTCATAATTCAACAAGCTGTCAATCGCCCGTGTATTGGCGCTAGTATCAGCCTCGTTCATGCGTCGCCGAAAACGGATCCGCCATTCGGTCACAATCATCGTATAGATGATATAGATGATCACTGTCGCAAGAGTGATACACGCAATAACGAGGTCCAGCATGTACCAGAGAATTCCAAATACGAGCACGAGCTCGATAACAGTCGGTATCAGGTTAAAAAGGCTAATCCGCAACAGCAGTTCTATCGCCCGGTTACCGCGTTCGATAATACGTGACAGCCCTCCTGTCTGACGGTCCAAGTGAAACCGCAAAGAAAGTTGGTGCAGATGACGGAAAACCTCGAGCGCCACAGTGCGAACGGCGCGTTGCCCAACTCGCGCAAAGATCGCATCGCGTGCCTCGCTAAAACCCAGAGAAGCGACGCGGGCTAATCCGTAAGCGACGATGATCCCCACTGGCACAACCAAAAGGATATCGCTGTCGGCCAACGTCAAAGCATCAACCGCTTTCTTGTAGAAAATGGGAACGAAAACGATGGCTATTTTTGACAATACTAAAAAAGCCAGAGCGAGGACTACTCGGGCTCTCATCGTCCATCGGTCCCGTGACCACAGATAAGGCAACAGACTCATTAAGGTTCGAAAGCCGCTGCGCGGTGCGTTAGGCGGGGTTAGAACCATGATTGGACTGTCAATCCTCAGCGGTGTGGAAGCGGGGAAAATCAGTTGAATAACGTAGTCTATTCTAGACTACCAAAAGCGAATCACTACTTTTCCCTACCTCAACGAAACTCCGGCCCGTGTCCGGAAGAGTGACTGATATATTGGAACGGAGTTGGCGTAAATTAAGTTGTTCAAAATTTTATTACTCCTAGCTTAGAATTGTCTCCGGAATCCATCAGTTTTAGTTTATCAGTAACCATGGCAAGTCATCTGGAAGGTGTCGTATGAATTTGCGTCTCACCTTGAGCTTTTTTTTCGGTGTCCTTTATTTTAGTGCCATCAGTTGCGGTACATTCGGTGCACAGGACGACGCATCTCCAGCAACCCCACATGGGGAAGCAGTTGCGACGTTCGCGGGTGGTTGTTTTTGGTGCGTGGAATCCGACTTCGATCACGTAGCCGGAGTCATTCGCACCATTTCCGGTTATACCGGCGGCAACCTAGTCGACCCTACTTACAAGCAGGTCTCTATGGGTGGAACCGGGCACCTCGAGGCAGTGCAGATTTTCTACAATCCAAGAGCGATAAACTACGAAACACTATTGGACATTTTCTGGCGTAGCGTGGATCCGACCGATGAAGGCGGGCAATTCTGTGATCGAGGGAAAAGCTACATAACCGGTATTTTTGCGAACTCTTTGGAACAGAAACGTCTAGCAGAGTCCTCCAAGCATGGGCTGGCGGAAACTGGCTTTTTAGGCCAACCCATCGTCACCTTAATTGAGATGGCTGGACCATTTTATCCGGCTGAGGATTACCATCAGAATTATTACGAAAAGAATCCGATCCGCTATGAATTTTATCGCTTTCGATGTGGACGTGATGCACGGATTCGTGAGCTTTGGGGTAAAGAAGCTCATAGCGGAATCATGAAATAATAGGTTTGAGCATACCACTCAAGGATCTTAGCTAAAACCTATGACTTCCTACTCCATATTGTAATATACCCAACCTTACCGAGCACCTTGTCGGCTATTCAAAACGTTAGACAAGGTCCATTGCAAGGCTTGTTGTAGGTCTACTCATTAACTCCTATGCTGATTTGGGCTTTTTATTACGACATGGAAGACAGGCCAAGAACATGGACGGAGGCGGCATTTCCACAAAAGTAGATTTCGGAATTCATGAAACGGCAATGCAAACATACCTTCACGAGGGTGAGCGAAAAGCCTACGCATTAGGAAACCGTGGTCCTATCCGCTTCAATCCGGACGGCACGCTCGATGCAAAAATTCTCAAGGCCTATTCTCGTTATGGGTTTTACATTTTTGAAGGAGTCCTGGATTCAGAAGAGCTTGCCGACATAGAGAGAGACTTTCTCTACATACAAGACCGCTTACCAACAGACAGTGATTCCAAAATCGATTCTAAAGGCCGCCCAGCACTGGGAGTAGACTGTAAAACAAGTTCGTTTTACTGGGCAAAACCTCTAAGCGATCCTTGGGGAGGCACTGACGTTGGAAATGGCCGGCATCAAGTGAAAATGATGGAGCCAGAAATCGCGGCAGACGCCCCGAAGGAGATCGTGTACCTGATCGTTGGTAGCCTGCAGTTTTCCGATGCCTTTCTTAGGGTATATGGCCACCCGAAACTACTGGCAGTAGCGGAACAGATTAACGGTGAAGATTTTGTCCCATTCAATGAAGCACTGTTTATTAAGGAACCTGGGCTCGGCGCATCAGTTTCCTGGCATCAAGATGGCCAGACGCATTGGAATAGCCCCACCTGGGACGAGGGAACACACGGGTTCAATTTCATGGCCCAGTTGTACGGCTGTACAGCGGCAAACGGACTCTGGGTCGTCCCTGGCACCCACAAATTGGGAAAGTTGAACATCAATGCGATGCTAGTCGAAGGCGAGGCGGATCGCATACCGGAGGCTGTTCCACTCCTCTGCAACCCAGGCGACGTGGCGATAAGTAGCCGGCAGATTGTCCATGGATCCTTTGCCAATACGAGCCCGGATTGGCGCGTAACAGTCAACTTTGGATTTCATCGCCGTACATCCGTCCTCAATGTGGAGACCAACAGTTTTCATAACGAAAAAATTGTTTACGACGAACAACTTGTCCATAAGCGATCTCGAGTGATCGGTTACGCCATCGATGCGCGCCGTCAGCGATTCCCGCTTGAAACACCCTTCGTCTACAAACCATTTAAAAATTCCCAGGGCGAATACCGCTGGAACGAACAAGCGAAAGCACAAATTAAAGATTACAACTTGGTCGATTTATTTATCTGATATCAAGACGAACCCCTCGTTTCACTGCCCGTGGTCAGACACGTTTGGTATGACCCACCCCGCAAGCCGGGGGAAACACGACAAAAGGTCGGATTACCGTCTCGCTTTTCTGTTAAAAGGTTTCATTACCGAATGCGTAACATTCTGATATTTGTTATTTTAGCTTTACCTTTCGGCAACCCCGCTTTAGCAGAGGGAACCGACTCCCAAAAGACCCATTTCGAAAGTGCGAACAACTACACGGTGAAGATACGCAGTCGTGTTGAATACCCCTTTTTGAAAGACGAGAGAGGATCATTCTCGGGAGCCGGATTTTTAATTAATAAAGCATTAGGTTGGGTCGCGACCAACGCGCACGTTTCCGCGAGCAACCCAAGTATCGTAGAAGTCGCCTTTAAGGGAGAAAAATTTTCGGAAGCCAAGCTAGTCTATGTTGACCATTTGTTGGATCTGGCAGTCCTGAAAATCTCAACCTACAGAATTCCCGCTTTTGCAAAAGCAGCAAACCTTGAGTGTGATGCCAAACCGGTTGTCGGCAGTCCTGTCGGCGCATACGGTCATCCTTTTTCCCTGGATTACTCGGGAACAAGGGGAATTGTCTCCGGTAACCGGTATCGTTGGGGACGATATTGGGTACAAACCGACGCTGCCATCAATAGCGGTAATTCTGGCGGGCCACTCATTAACCTCGATACAGGTAAGGTTATCGGTATCAACTCCGCCACATATTCCAAACGCATGAGCGAAGGACTCGGTTTTGCTGTACAAATGATTCGTGCTTGCCGCGTTTTCAAACTTCTGGAAAATGAGGTTAATCCCTCGCCACCTTACATACCAATTAGTTTTGCGGCCGATGAGCAAATCCAAGACGAGCTTGTCGTTGCGGCCGTTTACCGCAAACAGCCAGTTGTATGGCCCCTGAATCTCGGTGACCGATTATCCGCCTTAGCCGAAGAACCCGAAAAGAAATTCAAGCATCAGGCTGACTTGATTCACGCCTTGCGGGGCAGAAACGGTCCGGTCGAGCTCCTTATCGAAAGGTCGGGCAAAATGCGGACCGTCATCGTTACCTCCAAAGCACGACCCAAACTGACGGGACGCATCGGAGTCCATGCCTCAGGCATCATATTTGACACCGAACCCCTGAAAGACGACGAAGTCATGAACCCGGATGACTTTCTGTTCATTCAAAGTGTAGCCGAAACATCGATCGGAGCGCTATCCGGCGTCAGAGCATGGGGATACCTAGCCTCCGTCGATGGAAAAGCCATCAAAACAACCAGAGAGCTTTGTACCTATCTCTCTAGCGCGGAAGCGACTGACAAGAAAGTAAACCTCGTGACCCGACACGTGGACTGGGACTACCGCGCCCAGACCCGATACAGCTCACACGAAATCACGGTCAGGAACGTAAAACTGGTCGGGCCCCATGCTCCGAAAGGCTGCGGCTAACGGTCCTTCTCTTCGTCGTCAACCGCAGTCAACAGGTTCCTTCGGGCACTGAGATAGTGAAGCACGTTTTAATCCGCTCACACCGTTACGACTCATAGCAAACTAGTTGCAGGCCCATCACGGTAACAATGACCCTTATTTATGAAGCTTCTACGTTAGCAGCTACACA
>JYMV01032994.1_pt1 | contig 28235 bp, 21 predicted proteins | sample 338911 | NCBI WGS metagenome assembly JYMV01 (sample SAMN03354496, study PRJNA234377) | hydrothermal vent metagenome | biome: Deep sea; feature: Hydrothermal plumes at the Eastern Lau Spreading Center, Western Pacific Ocean; material: Seawater | place: Tonga | collected 2009 | depth 2000 m m
GGAATATATACACTGGCTCTTTCAAACGAGGAGGAAGTTCAGTACAGGAAGATTGTAGTTCAGTAAGCTAAGAGAGGAAGCTCTTAGCTTTTTCCAGGGCCGCTGGAATACCATCGACATTTTTTCCTCCAGCAGTAGCAAAAAAGGCCTGTCCACCTCCCCCACCCTGTATTTCGACTGCGATGTCTCTTACAATAGCACCTGCATCCAGTCCTTTATCAGCTATGAGATTTTCGGCTACCACAACAGTTAGCAAAGCTTTTCCGTTGGATTCACCTCCAAATACCAGGAACAAATTATCGACCTCGCTCCTGAGTTGAAAAGCCAGATCTTTCATGGAACCCCCATCCAGATCCACCCTTGCAATCAGGTAGTTTAGCCCCCCGTCATCCTGGATTTTCGCTTTGAGTTGATCCTTGAGTACTGCTACTTGCTTCTTTTTAGCTGACATCAATTTTTTGTTGATCTTTTGGGTCAGCGCTGTGAAGGTTGCTATGCCATCCTCAATGTCTTTGGGGTCTTCTACCGCACCCAGCAATTCCTTTTTCCGTTTTATTTGTTCAGGAATTTTTAGATCAGCAATTTTCGCTACGATCGATTCCAGGGCGGCAATCTCATCAGTGGATTCACTTTCAACTTGCAAGGACCTCACCTGATCGATGCTTTCAGAGAAAGCCTTAACCCTACCCTTTTGCGCCCCGCCTCTTTCTTTTGCGACATCTGCAGTTAATGCTTCGATTCGGCGTATTCCTGAAGCTACTGAAGTCTCTGTAACAATTTTGAATAATTCAATCTCATCCGTGGATTTCACATGGGTACCGCCACAAAGCTCAACAGAGTACTTTTCATCAAATATCACCACCCTCACCACGTCCCCATATTTTTCCCCGAATAGTGCCATAGCTCCCAATGCCTTGGCTTCGTCGATGGGCATTTCCCGGGTGACAAGTGGAATACTTGCTTTTATCTTTTCATTGACCATCTCCTCGATCCTTGACAATTCCTCAGTTTCAATTTTTGAAAAATGGGAAAAGTCAAATCGCAAATATTCGGAGTTGACCAGTGACCCTTTCTGCTCAACATGGGTTCCTATTACAGATCTGAGAGCAGCATGCATCAGATGCGTGGCGGAATGGTTATACTCCGTCAATTTCCGCTTGTCTGTATCAATACACGCCTGAAATTTAGCTTCAGGATTTGATGGCAGCTTTTCACAAAAATGCAGAATTTGGTTGTTCTCTTTTTTGGTGTTCAAAATAACAATTTCTTCCCCGTTACATTTCAATACCCCAGTATCACCAACCTGGCCCCCGCCCTCGGGATAGAAGGGCGTCTGGTCGAGGCATAATTGGTAAAAAGACTTCCCTTTGGAGGTTACTTTTCGATACCTTGTAATGGAAACTTCCGCTTCCACTTCCTCGTAACCGATGAATTCTTCTGCCTCACATTCATGTACAATTACCCAATCTTCCGTTTCAATAGCAGAAGCAGACCTGGCCCGATTTCGCTGAGCCTCCATTTCCACTTCAAAACCGGCCATATCAATGGTAAATCCTTTTTCCCTAGATATCAGCTGCGTGAGATCGATGGGAAATCCGAAGGTATCATAAAGCTCAAACGCCTGGGAACCGGACAACTCACCAGACACAGATTGCAATTTCTTCATGCCTTGTTCCAGGGTTTTCAAAAAGGAGGCTTCTTCGTCTCGAATTACATTTTGAATAATCTCCCGCTGTGACACGAGTTCAGGAAATTGCTCACCCATCTGCTCAACCAATACCGGAACGAGCTGACAAATAATTGGCTCCCGAAAGCCCAGGAAGCTGTATGCATATCTTACAGCACGACGCAAGATTCGCCGTATCACGTATCCGGCACCATCCCGATAAGGCAGCTGTCCGTCGCCAATGGCAAAAGCTACAGCGCGAAGGTGGTCGGCGACCACCCGAATGGCAATATCCGTCTCTTCGCTTTTACCGTATTCCTTTCCAGAAATTTTTGAAATCTCTTCGAGCAACGGAACGAATACATCTGTGTCATAGTTGGATTTCTTCCCTTGAAGGGCCATGCAGAGGCGCTCGAATCCCATACCTGTATCCACATGACGCTGGGGCAATGATTCCAAAGTGCCATTGGCACGCCTGTTGAATTCAATGAACACAAGGTTCCATATCTCAATTACCTCCGGATGATCCTGGTTCACCAGCGTGAGCCCATCAATCTCGGCCCTATCTTTCTCACTGCGCAAATCGATATGTATCTCTGAGCAGGGGCCGCATGGGCCTGATTCTCCCATCTCCCAAAAGTTGTCCTTCTTGTCACACCTAAGAATCCTGTCCTCAGCGATTTGCTCCTTCCAAAAATCCATGCTCTCCTGATCAGTTGATAAGCCGTCTTTTTCATCGCCTCCAAATACGGTCACATAGAGGCGCCCACTGTCCAACTTGTATACATCTACCAGCAGCTCCCATGCCCAGGCAATCGCTTCCTTCTTAAAATAGTCGCCAAACGACCAGTTGCCCAACATTTCGAACATGGTATGGTGGTAAGTGTCAACACCCACTTCATCAAGGTCATTGTGTTTGCCGGAGACGCGCAGGCATTTCTGCGTATCAGCAATTCGTTTCTCACGTCGTGAAGAAGTACCGAGAAAGACATCCTTAAACTGGTTCATCCCTGCATTGGTGAACATCAGGGTGGGATCGTCCTTGATCACCATCGGGGCAGACTGCACAATATCGTGCTCTTTCTCCTTAAAAAACTCCAGGAATGTCCTCCTGATCTGCGCTGCGTCCATGTTCCAGGGATAATGATTCTGGCGTGTCTGTTAACAACTCTTAACATTCAACTTTGGCAAATTTAGCTTATTTCCCTATTTTTGCACTCGATTTTACAGATTCAAGATGGCAGAAGCTAAATATCGTTACAATCACAGCAGCTTATCCTATGAGAGGGTAGATCGGAGTGTTGCAGATCGTCTTAAAAAAGCATTCTCATACCTGGTCGTGGGCTTCATCTTTGCTGCAGGTTTTATCGCACTAACCTATACGTTTTTTGATTCTCCTAAGGAGAAAATGCTCAAGCGAGAGATAGCACACTTGATCCTACAATACGATATTTTAAACGAGCGATCGGATCAAATCGCTTTGGTCATGGAAGACCTGCAAAATCGTGATGATGATATTTATCGTGTGATCTTCGAAGCGGAACCCATCCCTGATGAGATCAGAAAAGCAGGAACTGGTGGGAGTAATCGATATAAGAATTTACGGGGTTTCGACAATACCGACCGGATGATCTACACAACACAGAGGTTGGATCAGATCGCTAAACAACTTTATATTCAGTCAAAATCATTGGACGATGTATTTGAAATGGTCAAGAACAAATCTGATATGTTGGCGGCTATTCCTGCCATTCAACCTATCGCAAACAAGAAGCTTACTCGTTTGGCTTCTGGGTTTGGCAACAGGATACACCCTATTTACAAAGTTTCCAAGATGCATACCGGGATGGACTTTACCGCTCCGAAGGGCACTGAGATCTATGCAACTGGAAATGGCGTTGTGTCAGCTGCTGACAATTCCAAAAGAGGTTATGGACACCATGTTGTTATTGATCATGGATTTGGATACCAGACACTATATGCCCACATGAAGAACCTGATTGTAAGAGAAGGACAAAAAGTAAAAAGAGGGGAAGTGATAGGTTATGTTGGAAATACAGGCGCATCGGTAGGACCACACCTGCACTATGAGGTCATCAAAAACTCCGTTAAGATCAATCCGGTCAATTTTTACTACAATGATCTCACTCCTGAGCAATACGATCAAATGCTTGAGATCTCTTCCAGGGTCAACCAGTCATTTGACTAAAGGGATCGCCCTAATTTATTATCAGGAATTTTTCTCTGTCTGCTAATTGTTTGAGTTTTTAATAACTTTAAGAATTCATTCTCACAATCAATTGCGCCATGCCGTACAAAGAGACGGAAACCGTTAAACTTTATTACTCTATTGGAGAAGTCTCCAAGATGTTCGGGGTGAACACCTCCTTGATTCGCTTTTGGGAGAAGGAGTTCGATATCATCAAGCCAAAGAAGAACAAGAAGGGCAATCGTCTGTTCACCCAGGACGACATGGATAATTTCTTCATCATTTACCACCTTGTTAAAGAGAGAGGATTTACCCTGGAAGGTGCCAAGATGAAGCTAAAGGACAACAAAAGTGGCACCGAGTCAAATGTTCAGGTTGTAAAATCACTTACCAGGATAAAGGACTTTCTCCTGGAATTGAAGAAGGAACTTTAAGATTCTCTTTATTTTTTTCTTACCACACCATCTTTGCCTATGCTAATTGGTGCCTCTGGAATATCTGTGGCCGTAAGGCTTATAATCTCCTTCAAGGCCCCATCCTCAGGATCGGGGAAAGGGCCTCCTTCTCCCACTTGCTTAGTTGAATATATTTGAGCAGATTGAAATTCACCTTCTTTATCGACAAACACTTTTATGATCGGGGCTAACCCGGATACACCCCTGAGACTGAACCTGGCATAGGTGGCAAAGTTGCCCAGGCTATAGGCGATAAACCTGTTGTTATACAGGTCAATGGCCCTGGTCACATGGGGGCCATGGCCAAAGACGATGTCCGCTCCAGCATCAATTACAATCCGGGCAAACTGATAAGGGTTTCCCCTGTTCTCACCCAGGAACATCTCCGTTTTCCTGGTTATATGCCGATGGCCGGAGCCTTCTCCGCCACCATGGAACGATACAATCACAATGTCACATATAGTATCCAGATGTTGCACAATCTCCTTTGCCCTGGTGGTATCATTGATCCTCACCGTGCCATTGTTCGGAGAGAAAGCACAGAAACCAAATCGTATACCTCCTTGTTCAAAAGTAGTGTGAGGATACTGCAGCAATCCTGCAAAATTTATTCCCTCCTCCTGTAACAGATTCACGGTATTGGTCCTTCCCGCTGCACCGAAGTCCCCTACATGATTGTTGGATAGGCTCAATACATCAAAACCAGCATTTTTGAAGTACTTCACATAGTGGTTGGGCATTTTGAACGCGTAACAAACTTCTGGATCAGAACACTTTTTAACATGGCCCGCACCTGTTAAAAGCACTCCTTCCAGATTACCGAAAGCAACATCCGCGCTCGATACAATTTCTGTCACCGGAGCGAGCAGGTCCTTTCCATCATTTGGCGGCAGGTATTTATTCGAGGGGAAATTCGTTCCCAACATCATGTCTCCAACTCCAATGATCGATATCTTGTGTTTGGTATCTACAATAGGCTCAGATAACGAACGCCTTATTTCTGTCCTCTGGTCACTGCCAAATGGGTGTCCTTCAAAAACCGGAACTCTACCCGCCATTAAAAATCGCTGGTTGTAATATTCTATTTGGGGGTACTCATCAATAGTGATTCCCCTCCTACAGCTGTGCAACATCCTTACTGTGCCATCCTGTACCTCTATGGCCATACTCACATGCCCCACAGTACTGTCTTCCTTATTACGCCCTGTAAAAAACATCAAATCCCCTCTTCTAAGATCTGCGATATCCACCTTAGTCACAGTGCTTGCCATCGCAGTTGATGAGCGAGGAAGATCACAACCATATTGGGCGAAGATGTATGCCAGATACCCACTACAATCCATAGGCCATGACGAAGGGCCCTGAAAGCGATAGGGTTTACCTATAAACGCTTCACCAAGCGCGATAATGCTATCAATGTATTGTTGGCTGCTTGCGATGCTATCACCCTCAGTGCTTTTAATTTTAGGAATTTCTGCATTGGCCAGGCCAATTGCAAAGATGGTTGAAAGCGCTGTTAGTCTAATCTGTTTCAATTGTAAGAGAAAGATAATGCGAACACACCTGTTTCTAAGGTGACCCTGGCGATTCCGCTTTAAATATTATCCAATCGGCTAGCAAGTTCAATATCCTTGCCAGTAACACCACCCTCGGAATGCGTTTGCAGTTCCACTTTCACCCGATTGTAAACGTTGGACCAGTTAGGGTGATGGTTCAGCTCTTCAGCTTCATAGCTGGCCTTCACCATAAATCCCATTGCGTCCCTAAAGTTCTCAAATTGAAATTCTTTGACAATCCAATCTCCTTCACTACTCCATCCCTTGAGCTTTTCAATTTCAGCATTTATTTGTTCCTGATCTAGTTTAGCCATAGTCATCGTTTTTAATAGTATTTCTGTTCCGAAAGATAATTGCGCACATAATCATCAATGCCCTCTTCCAAAGTATGGAACTCCCCCAGGTAACCTATGGAACGAAGTTTTGATATATTGGCCTCGGTAAAGTACTGATACTTTTCTCGAATGTCTTCAGGCGTATCGATGAACGTGATATTTACATTCTTGTCCATGGCCTTGAAAGTATTGTCAGCCAGATCCAGGAACGCTCTTGCATCACCGGTCCCTAAATTATACAGTCCCGGATCTTGCCGATGGTGCATTAAGAAATAGCAGACATTCACTGCATCCTTCACATACACGAAATCTCTCAGTTGCTTACCATCTTCATATTTCTCGTTATGGGACCTGAATAGCTTTACACCGTCCGTGTCTCTTATCTGATTGAACGCATGAAGAATTACAGACGCCATTCTCCCCTTGTGATATTCATTGGGCCCGTATACATTGAAAAACTTCAAACCCGCCCAAAAGTAGGGTGCCCTCTCCTGCTTAAGCGCCCATTTGTCAAAATCATTTTTAGAGTTTCCGTACGGATTAAGGGGTTTCAGCCGTTCTACTACATCGTGTGAATCCTCATACCCCAGCTCACCCATTCCATACGTGGCCGCCGAAGATGCGTATACCAATGGAAGTCCAAACTCTACGCAGATTTTCCACAGCTCTTTGGTATAATTGAGATTTAATTCATCAAAGACAGCCACATCAAACTCGGTGGTATCCGTACGAGCACCAATATGAAAAACAAATTGCGTAAGCGCATGGTTCTGCTTTAACCACTCATGAAATTCCTTGCGGTGGACCTGTCCGGTGTAGGTCTTTCCTTCCAGATTCTTGTTTTTCTGATTATTAGAAAAATCATCAACAACAATAATGTCCTGATATCCTTCAGCATTCAACTTGCTGACCAAGCAACTGCCAATAAATCCTGCTGCCCCTGTAACTACGATCATATTGGTCTATCGTTTATGATTTATTGGTTGTCAGAATTAGTTCTAACTGTGATTGCTCAAAAATATTCAATTCGATTGCTTTTTCAAACAAGCACAACACCGCAGCGCGTCCTTCTTCGCCTAAATCCACACTGTACTCATTGACGTACAAGGCTATGTGTTGTTCTATTACTCTCTCATCCATTTCCTGAGCCAGCTCTTGAACATATTCTTTGCTGGATGCTGGGTTATCCATGGCAAATTCGACGCTCCTTTTAAGTATTCTATCCACTTTCAGCTTCATTGCCTCATCCTTGTCGCGCTTCATTGCAATTCCGCCTAATGGAATTGGACTGCCGGTCTCCTTTTCCCAATATTCTCCCAAATCAAGAACCTTAACCAACCCGCGTTGTTCAAAGGTGAATCGGTTTTCGTGGATTATAACACCTAAATCCACACTTTCGTTTAATACCGCATCTTCGATTTCAGAAAATAGTATTTCGCGCTTATCACCTACCTCAGGAAAGACCAGGGAAAATAGAAAATTAGCCGTTGTGTATTTACCAGGAATGGCTACCGTTAATTGCTTTGTGTCGAGGTCTCTACTATTTTGATTTGTTTTAGAAACCACCAGTGGGCCACATCCGCGGCCGAGGGCACTACCAGAATTTAGAAGTACATAATCATCCCACACATAACCAAATGCATGAAAACTGAGCTTGGTAATATCCAGATGGCCATTTAGCGCCCCTTGATTAAGTGATTCAACATCTTCGATAAGAGGATCAAATACAATTCCCTCTGTGTCGATCTTACCATGCACCATAGCATCAAAGATGAACGCGTCATTCGGGCAGCTAGAGAATCCCAGGGACAAATGCATGACTATAACGCTTTCAAGATGTCAATGGTGACAGTTGTCAAGTTCTTCAAGGCTAAGCCTGTCTGCCAGGATCTTTTATCCCTCTTCTCCACATAATTAGATATGGCACGTATCTGAGCGCAAGGTTGCCCTTCTCTCTTGCATACATAGAAAAAGGCCGCTCCCTCCATCGTCTCGACACCAGCCGTTGTTCTTTTCAAGACCTTGGCAATACTACCTTCCTCACCGTGGACAGTATTTACAGTAATGCCTTCAACCTGAACAAGTCCATCGATGACTTCATTTTTAAATACACCCTCATTGTGAACAATAACCTCTTCTTCCTCGAGCAGGCCAAGCTCATTTGCTGAAATAAACTCTTTATCATCCTCTGCGCCGAGTTCGACAAACTGATCAGATGTGACCTGGACTACCGCACCTAATTTTAAATCGCGATCAAAGCTTCCTGCCAACCCAATATTGAGCATTAGGTCATAGGAAATATCAGCAGAGAACATCGATGTTAGGTGATATGTGGTTGCCACCATTCCAACTCCGGTTACCAGCACATGCACATTGTGTTCGTTCACAATATAATCATTGCCCTCAGTGGACATGCTGTCCATCACTGACTCAACTTCTTCTTTTGTAGCGACTGCCAGTAGTATATTCATGCTGCCTTATCTGAAACCCAATCAGATACTCTGAACCTGCCTGTGCGACGTCGCCATAAAGCTTTGGCCGCCGGTGATCGGAAGGCAGGTTAAACCACCGTATAAATGTATATTTGTAAAGGTAAAATAATGAGGATGATTTATATTACTAGGAAGGAACATTTTTCAGCATCGCATAAATTACACATGGAAGATTGGTCCGATGAACGCAATGAGGAAGTATTCGGAAAATGTTCTAACCCAAACGGCCATGGCCATAATTATCAGGTTTACGTGACAATTAAAGGTGAGCCAGATAAAGGAACAGGGTTTCTTGTCAATTTGAAGACCATCAGTTCAATTATTAATGAGTATGTGATAGAACATGTAGACCACAAGAATCTGAATGAGGATGTGGATTTCTTACGGGACGTCATGCCAACAACAGAAAACGTGGTCAAAGGCATATGGGAACAGCTCCAACCGGAGATGAACAAACTAAATTGCTCTTTACACTGTGTGAAGCTGCAGGAGACCGAAAATAATTATGCAGAGTATTACGGATAAAGAATCCAAAATCAAGAGAGACGTGGAACACGAAGATATAATCGAAACAAATAATCTTACTGGTGATAAGCAGTTGATTGAGTACGATAAACAGGTATTAGATAATCTGGCAGGTCACTATGAACATATTCTGGAATCTGTTGGGGATGATAAAGACCGTGAAGGCCTGGAGAAAACACCGATGCGTGTTGCCAAATCCATACAGTTTCTAACGCAGGGTTACAAAGTAGATCCCGCTGCCATCCTAAAGAGTGCCATGTTCAAGGAAGATCACAAGCACATGGTTCTCATAAAAGATATTGAGATGTATTCTCTGTGCGAACATCACATGTTACCCTTCTTTGGGAAAGCGCACATAGCATACATCCCAAATGGACATATTGTTGGCCTGAGCAAAATTCCCAGGGTTGTGGACGCATTTGCGCGCAGACTACAGGTGCAGGAAAGACTTACAGATCAGATCAAGGATTGCATACAGGATACTCTAAATCCTCTTGGAGTGGCCGTTGTAATAGAAGCTAAACACCTTTGCATGTTAATGAGAGGAATCCAAAAACAAAATTCTGTAGCCACTACTTCTTCCTTTACAGGAGCCTTTTTAAAGGATTCAACGCGGTCTGAATTTATCAATCTAATCTCATCCAGCCTGAGCTAAACACGAATAAGTAGGTTTATTAAACCATAAATATTTTCTATGAAGGCATTTATCTTTCCCGGGCAGGGATCACAGTTCTCGGGAATGGGAAAGGAACTTTACGATAGTTCTTCATTAGCCAAAGAGTTTTTTGAGAAAGCCAATGACATCCTGGGATTCCGTATCACGGACACCATGTTCGAAGGAACTGAGGATGAGTTAAAGGAAACCCAAATTACGCAGCCTGCTATCTTTTTACATTCAGTGATTCAGGCAATCGCCGCAGATCAAACTTTCGATCCCGACATGGTTGCCGGCCATTCCCTGGGAGAATTTTCGGCACTGGTTGCCAATAAGACATTAAATTTTGAAGATGGCCTTCAGCTAGTTTATAAGAGGGCGATGGCTATGCAAAAAGCATGTGAAGCGGAACCGTCAACGATGGCAGCCATTATTGGTCTGGAGGCAGAAGTAATCGAAAAAATATGCACCGACATTGAAGATGTAGTAGTACCTGCGAATTACAACAGCCCAGGTCAAATCGTAATTTCCGGTTCGTTCTCGGGAATTGACAATGCCTGTGAACAACTGGATCAGGCTGGAGCCCGTCGAGCGTTAAAGCTTAATGTCGGTGGCGCATTCCACTCCCCATTAATGGAACCAGCTCGCGTTGATCTTGAAGAGGCCATTCATACCACAGACTTTAATGAGCCTGTTTGCCCAGTTTACCAAAATGTCAGTGCACAGGCTGTTACAGATCCCGCAGAGATCAAAAAGAATCTTATCGCTCAGCTAACTTCACCTGTTTTATGGACACAGACGATTTCCAACATGATTGCTGGAGGCGCTTCTTCATTCACAGAAGTTGGACCCGGAAATGTTCTGATTGGGCTGGTTAAAAAAGTTGACCGCCAGATTGAGACAGCGTCGTTCTAGACGAACAATGGGTGTAGGCTATAAGCCTGCATTCAACAACTTCCCTGAGTTAATGACCTTGTGCAAATGAGGATCGGTCAAGGTCGATCGAAGAATTTCAATGTAGTTCATGTTGTGACAATCTGTACCCAGCAGGTCTATCATGTTATTGTCAATTAATTGGCGGCCTATCTTCATGGTCTGAGGGCCGTATTGTCCACCCAATGAGCTGATGTTTAATTGCAAAAGGACTCCCATGGTGACTAGTTTCTCATATTGTGTTGGATTACCGTACCAATAAGGATATCGCTCTACATGAGCAAGAACGGGAGTGTACCCAGACGTGCGCATTTTGAATACCACACTATCCAGTTGCTCAGGCTCATTGAGAAATGATATCTCAAAAAGCACATAATTATCCCCAAAGGTCATCAGTTCCTTACCATCAATTTTCGACTCGAACTCATAATCCAGGTAATACTCCGCTGCCGCATCTAATTCAACAGGTATGTTCCTCTTTATTAGCTCAGCTCTCATCGTCTCCAGCCCCTCATTGATGATATTCGCGTCGTTCTTATAATAATCGCTCATGATATGAGGTGTGGTAATGAGCTTGGTGTATCCCAACTCATGCAACGCCTCTATCAGTTCTATTGACGCTTTTACAGTTTCGGCGCCATCATCGATACCAGGGATTAGATGAGAATGCATATCGGCTTTGAGCCGGCCTAGATCCATGGGAGGCAAGACCGCCTTTTTGCTGAATATTTTATTCAGAAGCCCCATATTGCTTCTCGTAATACTTCTTGTAGCTTCCAGAGGTGACTCCACTCATCCATTCATCATTGGCCAGATACCAATCCACTGTTTTCTCCAACCCCTCTTCAAATTTCAAAGATGGGTTCCAGCCCAGCTGGCTCTGCAGTTTAGAGGAGTCGATGGCATAACGCAGATCGTGTCCAGCCCTGTCTTTAACAAATGAAATGAGTTCAGCTGATTCACCGTCCTTCCTACCCAGCTTGGTGTCCATGATCGAGCAAAGCAGTTGAATTAAACCAATGTTTGTCCATTCATTGTTACCACCAACATTGTAGGTTTCACCTTTCTGCCCATTATGGAAGATAGTATCAATTGCTTCAGCATGGTCCTCAACAAAAAGCCAGTCTCTGATATTTTCGCCTTTGCCATAGATCGGAATCTTCTGCTGGTTTTTAATATTGTTGATGGCGAGGGGAATTAATTTCTCGGGAAATTGATGTGACCCATAGTTGTTTGAACAATTGGAAATCACTACTGACAGGCCGTACGTATTGTGATAGGCGCGGACCAGGTGATCGGAGCTGGCCTTTGAGGCCGAATACGGCGATTGCGGATCGTATGGTGTGGATTCCAAAAACTTATCATCCTTACCTAAAGATCCATATACTTCATCTGTAGAGACGTGGTAGAACAAGTGTCCATCATCAGCATTCCAGGACTCCCGTGCTGCATCGAGTAAATTCATTGTGCCAATAATGTTGGTTTCAATGAATGCCATAGGATCCTCAATGGACCTATCCACGTGAGATTCTGCTGCAAGGTGGATAACATGATCAATATTCAAATCTTTGAACACGGTACTGACTGTAGAGCGATCTACGATGTCTCCTTTTATGAACTCATAATTGCCGGCATCTTGTATATCGGCGATATTTTCGAGATTACCTGCATAGGTTAACTTATCGAGATTGTATATCTGGTACTCAGGATATTTATTTACGAATAGCCGAACCACGTGTGATCCGATAAAACCCGCGCCGCCAGTGATAAGAAGACGTTTATCCTTCATTGCCCATATTATTTTGAAGTGTGTTAGACCATTCCCATGATGTCTTGATCATATCCTCGAGCGTCCTTTCAGCTTTCCAGTTGAGCTTATTATTTGCCAATGCAGGATTGGCATACACGGCCTCCACATCACCGTTTCTCGCAGGTTCTATTTCATATTTCAACTTCTTCCCCGTTACTTTTTCGACCATCTGGATCATCTCCATCACACTTGCGCCCTTACCCGTTCCCAAATTAAAGACCTCATAGCTACTTTCATTATTACCAGAGCATATTCGGTCTACCGCCCTTACATGTGCCTTTGCCAGGTCAACTACATCTATGTAGTCACGAATACATGTTCCATCTGCTGTGTTGTAGCCGTTGCCATAAACAGAAAATTGTTCCTTATGCCCCCTTACTGTTGCCATTAGCGCAGGCATGACATTATCCGCAAACTCAGAGGGAAACTCTCCAATAGCATTGGAGGGATGAGCACCGATAGGGTTAAAATACCTCAGTGATATCGCTTTAACTTGACTCGTCCGAACCGTATCCTCAATGATCTCTTCTCCCATCTTCTTGGTATTTCCATAGGGTGATTCAGCTCTTTGCAACGGTGTCTCCTCGGTCACCGGAATTACTTTAGGGTTTCCATACACACTACACGAAGAAGAATATACCAAGGCAGGTATATTAAAGTCTTGCATAGCAGTGAGTGTGTTGATAAGTGAACCTAAGTTATTGTTGTAGTACTTGAGTGGATTGGTTACTGATTCGCCCACATTCTTATGTGCCGCAAAGTGGATTATGGCTTTTACGTCGCGCCCACTGCCTGATTGAAAAAACGAATTAAGCGCCTGTTCATCGCATAAATCAAGCTGGGTAAAACTGGGTTTATGCCCGACAATACTCCCAATAAGATCCACCACCTCTATACGTGAGTTGGAAAGGCTATCGATTATTACCACTTCATAATCAGCCTCCATCATTTCCACAACGGTGTGGGAACCGATGTAACCCAATCCACCGTTTATGAGAATTTTATCTTTCAAGATGTGGGTTTATCAACTACAGACTCCAGTACTGCAGGTCCTTGATCTTATCCTTATAAATTCCTTTAATGTCAACCAATATTCCCTTGTCAGTAACGATAGACTTGTAATAATCTTCTTCTAAGTCGTGGTATTGAGCATGATTTACAGCTACAATTACGGCATCATATTTCGCACCAGGCTGCTCAAGAAGTCCAAAGCCATATTCGTCCTGAAGCTCCTCAGAGGAGGCGACCGGATCAACAATATCCACAGTAACTGCAAACGATTTTAGTTCGCGGATGATATCTGCCACCTTTGAGTTTCTGATATCACTAACATCCTCTTTAAATGTGGCGCCCATGATAAGCACCTTGGACTCTGATATATGCTTTCCTGCAGCAATAATCAATTTAACTGTTTGCTTTGCGATATAAAAACCCATAGAATCGTTGACGTATCTACCTGAATTGATCACCTGGGCATGGTAACCGTATCCTTCGGCTTTGTAGGTTAGATAATAAGGATCTACGCCAATACAGTGGCCACCCACCAATCCCGGACTGAACTTGAGAAAATTCCATTTAGAACCGGCAGCTTCCAGAACATCATATGTATTGATATCCATCTTATTAAAGATAATAGACAGCTCATTCATAAGAGCGATATTCACATCACGCTGTGTGTTTTCAATACATTTTGCAGCCTCTGCTACTTTTATAGTAGGTGCTCTGTGCAAGCCCGCTTCAACTACCATTCCGTACACTTTGGCGATCGTATCTAATGTGCCTTTATCGCACCCAGATACAATCTTCACCACTTTTTTGAGTGTGTGATTCGCATCTCCTGGATTGATGCGCTCCGGTGAATACCCCACCTTGAAATCCTCCATGAACTTCAACCCCGATTCCTTTTCAAGAATTGGAATACAATCCTCTTCTGTACATCCCGGATACACGGTGGATTCATAGACGACAATGTCTCCTTTTTTAAGCACTTTACCGATGGTTGTTGATGCAGTGATTAAAGGTGTCAGATCAGGCCGCTTGTGCTCATCAATCGGTGTAGGAACGGCGACGATAAAAAACCTGGCTGCCTTTAGGACCTCAATTGAGGTGGTGAATTCGATATCACTGTTTGCGAAATCGGAGGCATCAAGCTCCTTGCTTGGGTCCTCACCATTCTTCATCATTTCCACCCTCTCCGCATTGATATCAAAACCAATTACCGATGCATGTTTTGCAAATGCAAGCGCAATTGGCAAGCCTACATAGCCCAGGCCTATCAAAGCGATCTTCGCCTCTTTTTTCTGTATCTCCTCAAACATGTTTCTCCTTATCTATGAGCATATATGCGTTCAATAATATTCACCACCTTCATTCCTTCCAATGCATTTGTGCTCACATTGGTTTTACCTTTCAAAGTATCAATGACATTCTTCAATACAAAATAATGATTATTGGCAGACCCCTTGTAATCTCCATAATCGTGCTTCGAAGAAGGTGTTTTCAGGTCAGGCAGCTCATAGTCTTCAACATGGCAGTACTCAACTTTGTCCATATATTGCCCACCCACCTTTACGGTTCCCTTGCTTCCTAAGATAATCAGACTGCTCTCCATGTTGGAATCCCACACTGCAGTTGAGTAATTTAAACTTCCCATGCCACCATTTACAAATTTGAATGTCACAAAGCCCGAATCCTCAAATTCCGTTGAATCCTTGTGTCCAAAATTTTCAAACCTGGCATTGATGTCAGTGATATCCCCAAACAACCAATACATCATGTCGATGAAGTGAGAGAACTGCGTAAATAGTGATCCTCCATCCATCTCTTTAGTCCCCTTCCAGCTTCCTTTCTTGTAATATTGATCTCCACGGTTCCAGTAGCAATTCAGCTGTACCATATTTATTTCGCCGAGCTTTTTTTCATCCATTAATCCCTTCAACCAGATAGAAGGGGGTGAATATCTGTTTTGCATCACACAGAAAACCTGCCTCGAAACATTAAGCGCAGTAGAAATAACCTGCTCGCAATTTGCAGTGTACAGTCCAAGAGGTTTCTCAACAACCACGTGTTTCTTGTGCTCTAAGGCCTTTAGGGCTTGTGCTGAATGAAGGCCATTTGCAGTACAGATATTAACCACATCCAGGTCGATACCAGCTGACAGCATGGATTCCACATCTGGAAACAAAGGAACATCCAAGTCGGAGAGTCCAAGGTCCTCTTTCGACATTACATCCACGAGGGCCACCAGCTCTGCTTCAGGGTGTTCCTGTACCATGGTCGCATGGCGTTTCCCAATGTGGCCCAGGCCCACAACTGCAAATTTTATCACCGCATCACTTTCAATCATATCGGTTATTTTAGCTGCTGAAGCGCACCGGCCACCTCTGATACAGGCAATTGGCAAGCTTTATTCACGCAAACATATATCATCGTTTCCCGATCTACAAATTTATTCTCCAATAATGGAAGAGTGCTGTTTTCTCTTGCACCTATGTACAATTTATTGGGATGGTATTCAATATCCATTTCAGCACGAAGCATTCCAGCATCCTTTCCTACAATCGCAACTTCGAAAAACTCAAATGTCTCGTGCAACATCAACATCCCCCAATTGGAATATCCTGATGGATACGAACTCATATGAAGCTTGACGTTATTCAACATCTGAATCGCTTTTTTAGTGTACGCTTCGTTATAATAATAATGCCCAAGCATGTACAGCGACTTTGCAATTGCAGAATTAGAAGCGGGAATAACATTGTCATTCAACTCCATTTTCCTATCAACCAAGGGTGGGTCGATATCAGATGTAAAATAGAACATCCCACTTGACTCATCAAAGAAATGGGTAATGGAATAGTCCATTAGCTCTCTTGAATAAGTCAACCATTTCTCATCAAAAGTGCTCTGATAGAGAGCAATAAATCCCTCAATAACAAATGCATAATCCTCCAGATATCCGTTTATGGTACTTCTGCCTTTCTTATAGCTGTGATTGAGCCCACCGTCCTCCCGTAGTTGGGTTGATACAATGAATTCAGCATTTTTCAGTGCCTCATCCAGAAAAGAAGTTTCTCCAAATACATCATAAGCATCTACATACGCATTCAGCATAAGCGCATTCCATGACGTCAGTGACTTATCATCCAAGCCCGGACGAATCCTGTTATCCCTGATTTTCATCAATATCTCTTTAGAGCCAGAGATGATCTTATCCAATTGTTCCACAGAAATCTTGTGCTGTTCTGCAATTGCCTGATCAGGCTTCTTGCGCAGAAGAATGTAATTCCCTTCCCAGGCGCCTATAGTGTTTACATTGTAGTAGTCACGGAATATTTCATAGTCATCTCCAAGAGCCAGCTTCAATTCTTCTTTTGCCCAGACATAAAATTTCCCTTCTTCACCTTCACTATCTGCATCAAGTGCTGAATAGAACGCTCCTACCTCATCAGTTAGCTCCCGCTTTACAAATTCAAGAGTTTCATAAACGACCTTTTTGTATAGAGGGGATTTCGTTAGCTGATATGCCTCTGTATACAGTGATACCAACTGCGCATTGTCATATAGCATTTTCTCAAAGTGAGGCACCTTCCAGAGGGCATCAGTAGAATACCGCGCGAAACCACCGCCTAGATGATCGTAAATCCCACCGAAAGCAATTTTATCCAGGGTGAGCTTTACATGATCCAATACTTTTTCATCCGCGTTCAGATGGCCGTACCTCAGCAAAAACTGGTAATTATTGGGAATGGGGAATTTAGGTGCGCGATTACCACCTCCTTCCTTATGATCGAAATGCGTTGACCAGGTTTTTACAATATCTTCTAGCATCTCCACCGTAAAATCTGCCGGTTCCTTATTGAGCTGAACCAATTCGCTGCCTTTTATCCTTTTGGTGAGTTCAGCCGCATAAGCAGATACTTGCTGAGGGTCTTGCCTAAAAGCACTAGACGTTTTTTCGAGAATATCAAGCCATTGAGCCTTTGGAAAATACGTGCCTCCAGTAAATGGTTGACCATCGGGGAGTGCAAACATATTCAGTGGCCATCCTCCGCGTTGCCCCATTAGATGGATCGCATTCATATATATCTGGTCGATATCCGGCCGCTCCTCCCTGTCAATCTTGATAGCAACGAAATTATCATTCATCATTTTTGCCACCTCCTCATCTTCAAAGCACTCGTGCTCCATGACGTGGCACCAATGACAAGCTGAATATCCAATGCTAATAATGAGCAACTTATTTTCCCTCTTGGCTTTCTCCAGAGCTTCAGCCCCCCAAGCGTACCAGTTCACAGGGTTGTGAGCATGCTGTAGCAGGTAGGGACTGGTCTCGTTGATCAGGTTATTGGTGTGCTTATGAGTTGTAGTATCCACTTGGGTATGTTGCTCTCTTTCAACCTCAGTCGAGGGTGCCGGTGACTTGCAAAAACTCATTGAAAGTACCAATTGCACAAGGATTACTGATAATGCCGACGTGTTCAATTTGTTGAATGATTTGATTTCGTTTAGTTGGTATAGGTGTTGTGGGCTCCAAAATTATTCGACCTCTAACCCCAGATCTTTTAGCAGTGCCTTATTGTTGGGTTCCCGGCCGAGAAATTCTCTTACCATTGCAAGCGCGTCGCGGCTATCAGAAGGTTCAAGAATCAGACGTCTGTATTTCATTCCGACCACAGCCTGCACAAAATCCATCACTAGTTGCTCCGGCCCTGCAAAATCTATAATCTGATTTGAAGATCGCGGCAACGGAAGACCAGGTGGCGTATCATCTTTTGTGTTGTATGGGGCACACGACACAATGAGCGCCGCAAGCAGGCTAAAACCAGCGATGAAGACCTTATTTGAGGAGGCAGAAAGGAGTGTGAACTTGATGGCGTACATTATCGACGATAAGTCTTGTACGAATATAAGAAATGTAGCTTGCCCGTCTAATCAATTCGAGCTCATCTCTGCAAAATACTTAAAAAATAGAGGGATGGTCTCTATTCCTTTGAAGAAATTGAATAGCCCATAATGCTCGTTTGGCGAATGTATGTCATCCGAATCAAGGCCAAAACCCATGAGTACAGACTTAATTCCCAACTCATTTTCAAATAATGCCACAATCGGTATGCTGCCGCCTCCTCGCACAGGAATAGGCTTTGTTCCAAATGTGCTCTCCATGGCTTTGCTCGCCGCTTGATAGGCGATAGAGTCCGTGGGAGTAACTACGGGCTCTCCTCCATGGTGCGGTGTCACTTTTACCTTCACATGATTTGGAGCAATGGCGTTGAAGTGATTGGTAAAGAGCTCCGTTATCTCACCCGACGATTGATTGGGGACCAACCGCATCGATATCTTGGCAAAGGCTTTAGATGGCAGAACCGTTTTTGCGCCCTCTCCAATGTATCCTCCCCATATTCCATTCACATCCAATGACGGCCTTATTGAAGTATGTTCACTTGGAGAATAACCGGATTCTCCAAATGTAGTTTCAATTTCGAGATCCGACTTAAATGCCGCTTCATCAAATGGTGCTTTAGCCATCTCTGCTCGTTCCTCTGCACTTACTGTCACTACGTTGTCATAGAATCCTGGAATGACAATGCGGTTGTTTTCATCCTTTAAAGAGGCGATCATATCGCACAAGACGTTAATTGGATTTGCTACTGCTCCACCATATACTCCAGAATGTAGATCGCGATTTGGCCCAGTTACCTCTACCTCCAAATAGCTCAATCCTCTCAGGCCAACAGTGATGGATGGTACATCATTATCAATAATGGACGTATCCGAAATCAACACTACGTCTGCTTTCAAGCGCTCCCCATTCTCCGTACAGAATACACCAAGGTTGTCTGATCCAACTTCTTCCTCCCCTTCTATCATGAATTTTACGTTACAAGGCAAAGTTCCTTTCTCCATCATCAACTCAAAAGCTTTGATGTGCATGTACATCTGCCCCTTATCATCACAGGATCCACGTGCATAAATTTTTTCATCGACTATAACCGGCTCAAACGGCGGTGAGTTCCACAAATCAATCGGATCTGCTGGTTGAACATCATAATGCCCATAGACCAGGACTGTTGGCAAGGAAGGATCGAGAAGTTTCTCTCCATAGACTATTGGATGACCAGCTGTAGAACAAATCTCAACATTGTCAGCTCCTGCAGATTGCAGTTTTTCGCTGATGTATTCAGCCGCACGGTTCACATCATTTTTGTACTTTGGGTCAGCACTTACCGAAGGAATCCGTAACAACTCCATCAACTCTTCCAAAAACCGATCTTTATTCTGCTCTACATATTCTAACACCTCACTCATCTCGCACTATTTATTATTGGTGGATTAAATTAACATGCCCATGATATCAGGCGATCATAAAAACAGGCGATAAAGATATGAAATTTGAGTACATTTGAAGATGCTAATTGCGCTTGTCGCAATTGTGCATGGCAACGTTTAAATCTGGGCGACGTCTTACAAGAAGCCGCCCTATTGACGTTAATGACATGAAGCCCAATCACGACATAGCCTTCATCCTGAGATTTCTGGTTCTTTTGATCCTGATTTCGGCAGGCTCTGCACCGTTAGCCAGTGCATTCCATCTCGTTGGTGGAGAGCTGACTTATGAATGCCAAACCAACAACAACTACCTGGTCAAACTAAAGATATTTCGCGACTGTTATTGTACCAATTGCGCTGACTTTGACAATCCAGCTTATGTCTTTGTTTACGATGATGCAGGCAATATGGTGTCTCAGTTAAGCATCCCTTTCCCAGGTTCAATACAATTACCTGTTTATGTGAACAATCCATGCCTTGCCGTCCCACCAGATGTATGTGTAGAAGAAGCGGTTTATACAGCTTTGATAAATCTGCCTCCCATATCCGGCGGATACCACATGGTGCATCAACGATGCTGCAGAAACAGCACAATCCTGAACATTTCAGCACCAAACACCTTTGGCGCTACGTATTACGCCCATGTGCCTGATCCAGCGATTGGATTGTGCAGTAGCAACCCCTACTTCAATAATTTCCCGCCTATAGCACTCTGCGTGGGTGACACACTGTCATTCGATCACTCTGCAACTGATATAGATGGGGACTCCCTGGTTTATGAACTGTGCACACCATATTCAGGGGCAAGCCAGGGCAACCCCCAGCCGAACCTAGGTTCACCTCCACCCCCGCCACCCTATGGATTTGTCAATTTTGTCCCCCCATATTCTGCACAAGCCCCATTTAACGGAGCACCCCAGATGAACATTGATCCGCAAACCGGATTGTTAACGGGCTCACCTACCACTGTTGGACAGTTTGTAGTTGGAGTTTGTGTACAGGAATATCGTAATGGATTGCTGCTGAGTACCAATAAGAGAGACTTTCAATTCAATGTGGTACAGTGTGATGCTGTCATTACGGCCTCCATGCCCTCGTATGTTTTAGAGTGCGATGACTACACAGTTAACTTTATCAACAATAGTTCCGGGGGCACGTTCTATGAATGGGACTTCGGTGATGGAGGTACATCAACATCTGCTTCCCCTACTCATACCTACGTCGATACGGGTGTTTATTATGCAACCCTCATTGCTAATCCGGGATGGCCCTGTGCGGATACCGCCTATTCTACGGTTGATGTATACCCAGGGATGACGGCAAACTACAGCTATATCACGCATTGCGCTGATTCTGATATTACCTTCACGGATTTATCGGTTTCCTTTAACGGATTGATAACGGATTGGGCCTGGAACTTCGGAGATGGTGGCACCAGCACTGACCAAAACGCTATTCATAATTACGTTCAGGGGGGACTCTATAACGTGGTGCTTTCAACAACCAATGACAAGGGGTGTATAGATTTCATGGTACAGCAAGTTTATGTGTTTCTGGAACCCGAGCCAACCGTTCTGTTCAATGAACCGTGTGAAAAGACCATGATGACTTTCCAAGACGGGACCCAGCTGGATTCCGGCTACGTGGTATCCTGGGATTGGGACATAGCGGGCCTTGCAACTGATTCGGTTTATATGACCAGTTATACATTTGATACGAGTGGCTTTTACGACATCACTTTAGCAGTTGTGACTGAACACGGCTGCGATGGGATTACTACGCAAACTATCTTCGTCAAACCTATCCCAGCCTCTGATGCAGGGCTGGATACCTCGATATGCCCGGGAGATATGATTACCATTGGAGGAGCCATTACCTCTGGCTATACGTATGACTGGGATCCACCGACAGGATTGAACAGTCCACTTGTCGCTTCACCAACTTTGGTTCTTGGCAATGATTCCAACGTGTTGATGACTCATGAATATATTGTGACCACTTCACTAAATGGATGTAGTTCCTCTGACACCGTCAATATTGCAGTATTTCCGAGTATTTCTCCGACGTTGCCGGACCAGCCAGAGCAATGCTTACCCGATAACAACTTTTTCTTCGAGGCGGGAGGCGTATATGGGACAAGCGCTGTATTCAATTGGAATTTCGGAGACGGAAACGGAGGCCCTGGCGGTGACACGCTTAGCCATTCCTACCTTGACACTGGGACATATATTGTAACGGTAACAATAGAAGATAATGGATGTACAGAAACAGCAACCACTATATTAACGGTTTACGATGTGCCGGTGGCTTCCTTCAGCATTGACAAATCAGTTGGATGCAGCCCTTTTGAAGTGTTCTTTTACGCCACTTCCTCGGACCCTGAAATTGCCGACTCACAGTATATTTTCATCTGGGACTTTGATGATGGCAGTCCACTTGACAGCAGTCAAAATACCGTTCACACCTATACCAATGACAGTATTTATCAGCCCAGCCTCACTATTATTCTGGGCACCTGTGCCGGCTTTGAGCAGATGACGCAGTCTATCACTGTAGAAGCACTGCCGACACCTACTGCTGGAATATTGCTCGACCCTCCAATTGCGTCCTTGTACGATCCAATTGTAACGATACTTGACATTTCCCAGGGGGCAGATTCTTGCTATTTGGTACTCAGCTCCGGCGATACAATAGATGCGTGCAACTATATACAAAACTACTTTGACCCTAACGCGCCCTATAACGAGACCACCACACACTATATAACGCAGTATGTGATGAATGATGAAGGCTGTCGTGATTCAATTTTAGTTTCGATTGACATATTACCGGAATATATCTTTTTCGCCCCAAGTTCTTTTACACCCAATGGCGATGGCATCAACGATATGTTTTTTGGAAAGGGTTTCGGAATCAAGAAGTTTGAAATGTTCATTTATAACCGATGGGGCGACCTGATCTGGGAGACAAGAGATCAGTATGAGGGATGGAGTGGATATGCCAATGATGGAGACCGTGAAGCTCAACAAGGGGTATATGTTTATCTTGTTAGTATTGTTGACATCTATGACGTTACCCACAAAGTTGTTGGCAAAGTAGTTTTGATCAGATAACCTTCCGGACTGAGTTTCGTATTTCTTTTTGACGATGAACAAGGCATCATCCATAGTTCTTGCCATCTGCATTGCGCTACTTTTTGTGGCGTGGAAGCCATATGCTGAGCGGCCCACCTCTGGTGGAGAGGTGGAGAATACCGGTTTTCAATTCGTCGCAAACAAGGGTCAGTGGAACAACAATATTCGCTTTATGACGGATGTTCCAAATGGCAGGCTCTATTTGGGCAAAGCGGGATTTTCTTACGTTTTTCAGCACCCTGACGACCTGGCCAAACTAGGAGGCCACGGAAAGATCGCACCTGAGGGCGGGGTGATGCGCTCCCACATATTCAAGATTGACTTTGTTGGCGCTTCCGGTAATAGGGCTGAAGGGGCAAGGGCTTATACTGAATATCACAATTACTATCACGGTAACGATCGCTCGGCATGGGCATCCCGTGTTCCTCTGTACCGGGAAGTTCAATATCCCGAAATATACAGCAACATAGATATGAACATCTATGGAGATGATTTTCAGCTCAAATATGATCTCGTGATAAATACAGGCGGTGATATTCAGGATATCAAGATGAAATATACCGGTGTGGACCAGCTCCATGTCAAAGAGGGCAAGCTGCACATCGTAACGTCCGTCAATGAAATAATTGAACAGGAACCGTACGCTTTTCAGCGAATCGATGGGCAACTTGTAAAGGTGAAGTGCAAGTTTGTGGTTGACGGCGATGTCGTGACCTTCCTCTTGCCGAATGGATACGACTCAACGCATCAATTGATAATCGATCCGAAGTTAATTTTCTCTACGTTCTCCGGCTCTTTGACAGATAACTGGGGGTTTACCGCAACTTTTGATTTTGATGGACAGGTGTATTCCGGTGGAATCGCCTTTGGGCCGAACTGGCAAAACATTATTGGCGACACCACGTTTCTACCGACTGTTGGCGCTTTTCAAGATAGTTTTGCAGGAGGCACCTTTTATCCATGTGACATGGGCATTATCAAGTACACGGCAAGCGGAGCCAGCAGAATATATAGCACATACCTGGGAGGCGCACAGAATGAATGCCCTCACAGCCTGGTGGCAACACCCTCTGGAGATCTGCTGATATTGGGAACAACTGGATCATCCAACTTCCCTACTACCATCCTGGCTTATGACTCTACGTTCAATGGAGGTAGCAGTATTATCAGTTCAAGCTCGATTGAGTACCCCAATGGTTCTGACATAGTAGTTGCCAAGCTCAGTTTTGATGGCACTGCACTGGCCGCATCTACCTACATCGGTGGTACTGGCAACGATGGACTGAACATTGATAACGACACAAGATATAATTACGGAGATGATTTTAGAGGTGAGATCATCGTTGATGGAAGTGGTGATTGCTATGTGGCTACCACTACAGCCTCTTCCAATTTCCCTATGGTAAACGGCTTTCAATCTACTTATGGAGGTGGTATCACGGACGGTGTTAGCTTCAAGCTAAGCAGTAATTTTTCTACGCTGATATGGAGTTCTTATTTAGGCGGAGCAAATGCTGACGCAGCTTATGCGGTGCAATTTGATCAATCCAATGATGTTTACGTGTGCGGAGGAACCACAAGCACTGACTTCCCAACCACTGGAGGCGCATTAAACCCATCCTTTCTCGGCGATGTGGATGGATTTGTAGTACATATTTCCAGCAACGGATCAAACCTGGTGGGCTCTACATACATTGGCACGCCTCAGTACGATCAAACTTATTTTGTTCAGCTAGACACCGCGGAAAATGTGTACGTGGTTGGCCAGACTATGGGTACCTATTCAATAATTCCAGATTCAATTATTGGAACCATCTATTCAAATGCGGGAGGAAAACAATACATACACAAGCTGAATAATGCTTTGAGCGAGACGGCGTTTTCTACGGTGTACGGAACAGGAGGTCCTTTCCCAGACATCTCTCCATCCGCTTTTTTAGTGAACAATTGCGGAAACATATTTGTCTCTGGATGGGGTGGAGCGACCGGCACTCAACAAGGCAGTACATTCGGCTTGCCTACAACTTCAAATGCGGAACAACTGTCAACTGATGGCAATGATTTTCATCTGTTGGTGCTGTTCAAGGATGCAGTTTCGCTTCTCTATGCAACATTCTTCGGCGGGCCGATAAGCAACGAACACGTTGACGGTGGAACGAGCAGATTTGATAAGAATGGCATTGTGTATCAATCCGTATGCGGTGGATGTGGTGGTAATTCAGACTATCCTACCACACCTGGAGTATGGTCAAATACCAATAACAGTTCCAATTGCAACAACGCGGTGTTTAAGTTTGACATGTCTGATATTGCTGCAAAATTCAATGTATTGCCACAAGATGAAGGGTGTGTACCTTTCAATGCCACTTTTCAAAATCTTTCTACTGGTGGACTTACCTATTATTGGGACTATGGGGACGGCACCACGAGCAACTTGTTTGATGACTCCCACTTGTATCTGGACACGGGGGTATATGACGTGCTCCTGGTGATCACCGATTCCACTACCTGCCAGGTACAGGACAGCGCCTTTGCAACTGTTACCGTGCATCCTCTTCCCACCCCTGTCACTTCGCCGGATACTTCAGTTTGCCCTGGAGGAAGCGTCACTCTAACAGCATCAGGTGGCACTACTTACATATGGTCTCCTGCATCAACACTATCGTGTCAAATATGTGCTTCTCCGGATGCAAGTCCGAATTCCTACACGCAATACACGGTAAATATTATAGACGATAATGGTTGTCAGATAACGGATACTATAAACGTGGCAATATTGCCTACGCCGAATGCTATTGCCGGATTAGATTTGAGCATTTGCCCGGGAAATTCGGTGCAGCTCAGTGCTGTGGGAGGTGTTGCTTATTCATGGTCTCCGGACAGTACCCTGGATATCCCCAGCCTACCCAATCCGGTTGCCTCACCAAGTGTGACAACCGATTATATAGTCACCGTATTTGATCTCAATGGTTGCTCTGATGACGATACCCTGACGGTTACTGTGCAAGACTCTATCGTTGCCGAGGCTGGTCAACCCGCGGGCATTTGTTTAGGTGATTCAGTGCCCCTGTTGGCATCAGGAGGAGCTACTTACTCGTGGTCACCTGCAGCTGGCTTGAGCGATCCCAATATTGCCAATCCAATGGCTTCTCCTTCTGTTACTACATGGTATACTGTTAACGTTAGCAGCGGCACCTGCGGGGATTTTGATTCGGTCCAGGTTTTGGTGAATCCTCCACCAATAGCTGATGCAGGACCCGATGTCACCATTTGTGAAGGTGATACTGCCACACTCACCGGATCAGGAGGTTCAGTCATTATATGGAACTCTGTTGACAGTATCGCCACGATTTGGGTAAGTCCTGATAGTACATCCACCTATACAGTGCTCATACAAGATTTCATAGGGTGTTCTGATACGGATATTGTAACTGTGAATGTCAAAGCTCCACCTATAATTATAGTAAGTCCGGATACAACGATTTGTGCGGGGGAACCGGTATTGTTGGTGGCATCTGGAGGTGACACTTATCTGTGGTCAACAGGGAAACCGGGGAGCACACTAACGGTAAGCCCAACTGATACTACGGAATACTATGTTATCGGATATGATACCTCCAATTGCTGGGGCACGGACACAGTGGTCGTCAATGTGATGCCTGAACCAAGCGCCAATGCGGGAATTGTTGCTGATGGAGGATGCGAACCGTTTACTGTTAATTTTGTGAATAACTCAACACCGGAAGATTCTAGTTTAACTTACCTCTGGAACTTTGGAGATCCCATTTCTGGAATATTAAATGTTGATTCACTGCGGGAACCGTCCCACACATATAATAACGCAGGAACTTATTTGGTTACCATGACATTGGATCATGCCATTTGCAGTGGATCGAGTTCAATGACTACGTCCACTACCGTAACGGTCAATGCTATACCCAACGCGGCCATCGAGGCCATTCCTGACCAGGTGTCAATGTTCGATCCTTCGGTCTTTATAGTGGATAATTCCTCAGGAGGAACGAGTTGTATATTAGTTTTTCCTAATGGTGATACATTAGTGCAATGTGATGGTGAGTACACGATTACAGATACGGGGTTGGTCACGATTATGCAGATCGTGTACGACGGAACGTGTACGGACACCGCGTATGCTGATGTGTATGTTAAACCGGAGTACATTTTCTTTGCGCCTAACACCTTCTCACCAAACGGTGATGGCTTCAATGACTTTTTCTATGGTCAGGGAATTGGCATTAAGAGCTACCATATGTTCATTTACGACCGCTGGGGAGACAATCTCTTTGAATCACGAGATAGAGATTTAAAATGGGATGGTAAGGCTAACGAAGGTGATCACATAGTTCAGCAAGATGTATACGTCTACGTTTTTAAAGTTACTGACTTTTTGAACTTCCCACATACTTATATAGGGCATGTAACCGTTATACGCTAACCATAGGCAACCTAACGTCAAATACCCGTCTATTCAACTCAACGAGTTTCGCGCTATGTTTTTTTATTTAAGCATTTGCTTAAATAAGATATTATTTATAGTTTTGACACGTCAACCTGCAGTTTACGTATGCTAAATAAGGTCGACCTGATAAATATCGATGATGCACCATCTACAGATAATTATTACAGTCTTGCTTTTGCTTTTCTCCACTATCGGGAAAGGGCAGTTGATTGTTGACAATAACCCTCCTTACGACGATCCGACCTATCTGGTACAAAGCGTATTATTGAATACAGGATTAATTGTAACCAATGTCTCATTCAATGGTTCCCTGCTACCTCCTACCGGTGCTAACGCGGATATGATCGGCTATTTCAACGGCGCAGGCTCAAACTTAAATATCGCGGAGGGAGTGCTAATAAATACAGGGACCATATATGATGCACCCGGGCCTAATGACTCGGGGTCGGACGGAATTGACAATGGCACACCGGGCGACCCTGATCTGGACCAATTAGCGGGATTTCCGACATTTAATGCTGCGATCCTGGAATTTGATTTTGAAACGGTTACAGATGGGATCAGTTTCAGATATGTATTTGCATCGGAGGAATACAACGAATTTGTATGCTCCGGGTACAATGATGTGTTTGGCTTTTTCGTCAGCGGGCCGGGTG
>JYMV01008422.1_pt1 | contig 28234 bp, 27 predicted proteins | sample 338911 | NCBI WGS metagenome assembly JYMV01 (sample SAMN03354496, study PRJNA234377) | hydrothermal vent metagenome | biome: Deep sea; feature: Hydrothermal plumes at the Eastern Lau Spreading Center, Western Pacific Ocean; material: Seawater | place: Tonga | collected 2009 | depth 2000 m m
AGAATCAACAATCCGCTGATTCAATTGAAACACCCTATCCCGAGAGCCCCACCTTTATTGAACCGCAGGAACCTCCTCCGGGGCGGAGGGCCGGTGGTTTTATCGGCAACGAAGGCGCTGAGATCAGGGGAATCGTGGCTTGGGTAAATACCGAACCTTTATCCCTCGCGGAGTTACGGGGAAAGGTAGTCCTGGTGGATTTTTGGACCTATACCTGCATCAACTGCATCCGAACCATGCCCTTTCTGAAGCAGTGGTACTCCAAGTACCAGGACGATGGCTTGGTAATCTTGGGTGTTCACTCGCCGGAATTTGATTTCGAGAAAGAGCTAGATAATGTGGTGATGGCCACCAAGGATTACAACATCTCCTGGCCCGTGGCCTTGGACAACAATTTCATCACTTGGAGGGCCTACTCCAATCGGTTCTGGCCGGCCAAATACCTCATCGACAAAGACGGTGTGGTGCGCTATACCCACTTCGGCGAAGGCCGATACGCGGAAACGGAGGAAAAGATCCGGGAATTGCTGGTGGAAGCAGGGGCGGACCTGTCCGGCGAAACTTCCGCCCTGCCCGTGGACCCGACTATCGATCCTGCCTACCGAGCTGACCGCAATGCCGAAGTGACTAGGGCGTTGTACGCCGGATACGAGCGAGGGCGCTCCGACGTTTTGTACGGCAGAGGCGGCTATGTTCTTCAGGAAGATTATTATAAAGATGCGGATGCGGTTATGGAATTAGTCGCGCCAGACGAACTGGAGCCCCATGCGGTCTATTTCAACGGTGAATGGCGGGTCGGCCCTGAAAGCGCCAAACATGGCCGGAAGTCCATGAATTATGAAGACTACCTCTCATTGGTTTATTCGGCGCGGAGCGTCAACGCAGTGTTAACTTCGGACTCGGGGGAGCCCTACAAGGTCAGGATCACGGTGAATGGAGACTATTTAACGCAAGATAACAAGGGCACGGACATCACCATCGGAAGCGACGGCGAGAGCTATCTGCTGGTTACGGAACCGCGGTTGTATAACGTCTTGGAAAATCCATCCTACGTCCGCCGCGAAACCCTTAGAATGGCTTCCGATTCGCCCGATTTTGGGCTATTCGCCTTCACCTTCGGGGTCTATAAGAAGGCCGGCTGATGGCTCTCCGATTTCGCCTACCCCACCTGCCCTTGATCCCGGTTCTCCTGACCGTGGCCCTAGGCTTGTTGGTGGCATGCACCTCGGCCTCGGTCCTAGCCGGCCCGGCAGGCAAAGTCGGCAGCCCGGCGCCCGAATTTGAGGGTATAGCCAACTGGATCAACTCAGAACCGCTGACGATGAAAGAACTTCGGGGCAAAGTCGTCCTCATCGACTTCTGGACCTACACCTGCGTCAACTGTATCCGCACAATGCCATACCTGAAGGAGTGGCATGACAGGTATGCTGACAAAGGATTGGTGATCGTGGGCGTTCACTCTCCGGAATTCGAATTTGAGAAACTCACCGGGAATGTGGTGGAAAGCGCCCAGGATTTCGGCTTGAGTTACCCCATCGCCCAAGACAACGATATGGGTACTTGGCGGGCATATGACAACCGGGCCTGGCCCGCAAAGTACTTGGTGGACAAGGACGGAATCATCCGATACATACACCTTGGAGAAGGCGCCTACCAGGAAACTGAAATGGAAATCCGCCGGACGCTAACGGCAGCCGGAGTGGACTTATCCGGCGTATTGCCAATCAGCGCTGAAGAACCCCGGCCCGATCCCGCAGCCCGGGACCGGGATCTGGGCAAGCGTCTGACGCGGGAGATTTACGGGGGATTCCGTCGCAATAATAATCGCAACGGTCTTTACGTCACCCAAGGGACCTATTACGAGGGCCCTGGGCGAGTGGTGGACTATGTCGACCCTGGAGATCACGATAACCACTTTGTGTACCTGCAGGGTCCCTGGTTCAACGGCCTCGAGGAGCTACGCCACGGCCGCAAGACCGAGGCTTATGAAGACTATCTGGCCCTGCGATTCTCCGCGATCACCGTGAACGCTGTGATAAACGCCGATGACGCACCGCCATTCCAGGTTCAGGTAACCATCGATGGACGTCCCTTACGGCCCGATGAAGCCGGTCCCGATGTCGTCGTAACCGAAGAAGCGAGCTTCTTCACCGTCGACGAACCACGTCTGTACGAAGTCGTCGCGCTCCCCGGGTACTCCAGCCATGAGCTAAGGCTGAGTTCCAACTCAGAGGATTTCGCGTTGTTTGCTTTTACCTTCGGAGCCTACGAGGAGGGTCCCTAAGACAATGGCGGTTCGATTCATCCGTCCGATTGCCCGGAACACTATTGCGGTTCTGCTATTTTTTGTTGCTACCTTGGCCGTGGCATGTGGCGGGGCGGTAGCCACCGCGCCTACCGAGGCGCCAGCAACCCCTGTCCAATCCGAGGTCCCTGCGGCCGCTTCGCCCGCGGTCGATGGCTCCGGTCTCAAAACCATCGTCGCCACCAAGGAGTTGGGAGTGGGGAAACAACGGGTGGCGTTTCTTCTGACCAGCCCCAAAGCCTTGGTCAAAGTGCCCGAAGTCGTGGTCACTTCCGTTTTTCTAGGGGAAGGCCAGGCGGCAGGCGAAACCAAATCGGCCGGATTCCATCTCTGGCCCTACGGCGTTCGAGGCTCCTACGTTACGGAAATGAACTTCGACCGCCCTGGACCATGGCGGCTGGACATTATAGTTGAGGGTGAAGATGTCCGAGGTAAGGCCGAGGCTATATTAAACGTGTCGGAACAGGGCGGAGTGCCGAATATCGGGTCCATTCCTCCGCTGAGCCGCAACAAGACCCTGCAAAGCGTCGAGTCGATGGAGAAACTGACCACCGACTTCGCTCCGGATCCGGACCTTTATCAAATAACGGTAGAAGACGCCGTCGCCACCGGTAAACCCACTGTCGTGGTGTTTGCGTCGCCGGCCTTTTGCACCAGCCCTACCTGCGGACCTCAAACCGCCACCCTGTCCGAACTCAAGTCCGGCCATGTGGGTGAAGCCAACTTCATCCACGTGGAGATCTACGAAAACCCGGACGAGATTCAGGGTGACCTGACCAGAGCCACGCTGTCTCAGCCGATCCAGGATTGGGGGATCAGCGACCTTCCCGATTGGTTCAACGAGTCTTGGACCTTCGTCCTAAATTCGGATGGCCGGGTTAGCCAGCGCTTTGAAGGGTTCGCTACTCTGGAAGAATTGGAATCCGCTCTACGATCAGTGCTGCCCCAGTCTTAGGTGTGACATGAAAAGCCTCAACAAGCTCATCAAAGGCAATCCAAAGGAAGGGTCCCCCAGCCGGGGTGATAATCGCAGTTGGGTTGTAGCCATCCCCGTGGCAGCCGTCCTGGTAGGCGTGGGCATCTTCTTGAGCGCGGTGATTAATCCCCTGTTCGGACGTTACGTGCATTGGGACTGGATGGCCGTCTTAGCCCCTGTCCTGTTTATCGTGGCAGTTGCCGCCGTCCGCCGCCGTTGGGTGTAAAAGCCGGCCGGTCATGGCGAATAAGCCTGAGGCTCAAGCCGGAACAGATAGCTGAGTCGCGACTTCTTCGATATGACAGTCGCTGCGTGGTCTATTCGGACACAAGCCGATAATATCTGCGAACCACATCTTCAGCGAACTTATCTCGCACAGACATATGGTGTGATTGTCCAGTACCAGCGGCCCAGTCGCGATCGCTAGCCCAACTGTGACCCCACAAGAAGGTACCTGCAACAAGCCTGTCGTGTCGCTCATCGACATTGAAGAACGCCCTTAAGATATTTCCTTGGACTTCTTGGTTGTCGTCTAACCTATTCCCGTTGTCGTCTGTAAATACTCTGGGACTCCAAGCTAACGCCCCTCCTTGGTAAGGGGCTGCTACGGCATCGATATACCCGAATTCCAAGAAAAGGACTTCTAAGTTGAGGTTTCGTTCTTTCAGAGGGACCAGATAGTCGGCGAAAATCCTTTCCCAACTCACTTCAAGCTCTTCTACACTGAGCACGGTTGTCGGACGGGTATCAACCAACTGAAAATAGGCGCTGACCCCGACGACATCCAGCCCTAGATCCCCCCAAAGATGATCGGAGCCTGGTCCATAGAAATCAGCGGCGGTTAGGGCATTGTAGTGCATGTAATAGGTCAGCAGGCCACTATAAACAGACCGAACGGAACTGACCATTGCGGTCAGTTCTGCTTCGAAATCATTGGGCCAACTACCGCCGGACCGGGTCCGGAATAGTCGCTCCGTTTCTGTCCCCAAAGAAAACATCTCGACCCCAGTCGCCTCGGCAAGCTCAGAGAAGTGGACCGCTTGATCCGTGTAAGTTTGCCAGAACTCGGCAACGAACCTCTCGTGATCAGGATGGTCTAGTCCCCATGGCCAGTTTTCCGGCAGAATTTTGGCGTCTTCGCGCGCCATGTTTGGATCGCCCAATTGCCATCGTTTTACGGGATGCTCGGCGTCATCGGCCCCGTTGGTCTCGAACGCTAAAGTTAAGTAAACGTTGCAGCCGTGCTGATGAAGCGCGTCGATCATGATGGTCGATATAAACCCTTCATAGATCCGCTCTACCGTACTGTCCAGGCTTCCTTCGATGTTCAACGCCACCGAGATGCCGACCCAGTTCGCGTTTATTCTCTGGAGAAACCTGAAGTAGTCTTCAGGCACGGGATCAACACCCCACTCGATCCTTTCAGTCATTCCCCAATTTCCAACCGCGTGAACTGCCCTGAAGCTATTATCCTCACCCGAGTTCGATGGGCAGATCGCTGGTTCATCGACTTCGGCCAGCTCAGGTGTTTCTTTACTTAAAGCATCTAATACCTTTCGGGCAACCTCAGGGGCAACCCACTGCGTCCAGACATCCTCCTGATCGCGTAGCCACCAGATTGCCGTGTCTTGGAAGGTCGCCCCCAGTTCCGCCAGACGGGTATGAGCAGCCATTTCGGTGGCTGGACCGAAGTCCCACTTTTTCAGAAACTCAACGATTTCAGAAGACGAATCTTCAAGGCCCGGGTGTGCCACGATTCTCGTCAGCTCGGCTGGGTGGGAGCAACCAGACTCAGGTTCGGCGCCATCTAAGCAGGGAGGTTCTTCTAGGAGCGTCACACTTTGCCCCACCGAGCCCTGAGATGGGCTCCACAAAAAGCCCAGCCAGGGCTCGCCTCTTCCCTCGGCGTTCCAATGTGATTTGAACAGATCAAGCCGCGAGCCGGGCTCCTTTAATACAATAATGTCGTTTAGACCATAGGCTTCGATCTGTGCCTTATTTGTCTTGGAGCATGACCAAGCGGATAGGCAGGTCCACAGTATGACTTTGCCACCATCCTGTGGGAACACGTCCTTGAAGCTTCTAATGTCCTGGACTGTCTTTAGGCCTGGGTTCCGTTCCACCACGTATGTGGGGACCACGAAGGCGCTTTTCCAGTGATCGACCCGGCTTTTCCCCAGGGAGACCGCCTCCCCTCGGTTTATGGCATCGTTCCAGGCACTTTTTTGCTCGGTCACCATCACCTGCATGTCCACCTGGATGTCTCCACTTAAGAGCCCTTGCATCAGGGGTAATGGCTCGCCCAAAACAGAATTAGTCGGGTACCCGTACCCAGTCTCGACGATGAATCGGGCGATAGCGCTCTGAATCTGGGCGCTGTCGGTGCCCGAATTGGCGAAGACGATGGGATCCAGCGGAGGGGATGGCGTGGCCGATGGAGGGCTTGGGCGTAGGCAATGGAGTGCGCGTGGGTGTAGGCGATGGGGTGGGCGTGGGTGTAGGCGATTGCGTAGGCGGGGGCGGTGGCGATGGAGTCGGCGTGGGCGTAGGTGTAAGTGCCGGTATCGGTGTGGTAGTTGGCGTGAGCGGAGGCGTAGAAGTCGCCTTCGGTGCCGCCTTGGCTTCGTCCGTAGGAATAGAACTGGTTGCATGGGCGGTCTCTAAGACCGGTGTGATGGTGATAATAGGCGTGTGCATGAGGGTGGGAACGGGAGTTGCCGCCGGTTCAGGGCCGGCACAAGACACCAGCACCCACGTGCCCAATAAGGCGATGATAGGCAAGCGCAATAATCTTCCCACGTAGCTCATTATACTTAAGCTCGGGATTTCCCCGTATCCATATTCCTGCCAACCGAAGAAATGCCAATCCCTTAAGCCGCACTTGCCGAGGCCACGACCGTAGGTTAGGATTAGCGGCGGAGGACTCTACACCTTCGATTAAACTTGTTTTCTCCAGCTTAAACCATGCTGGAACAAGGGCTCCAATCATGGCGGCCACTAATCCCCGATAATCCGCGGCGATACTAATGTGGAATTATCGCCCAGACACCAAAACAAGTCCGCGAAAATCCTGTAAACGGAGAGTTGACTATGACCGTACAGTCCACCCATGCAGCCGCGGTAAGCCAGATGACGGAGGCATGCTCCAATTTTCTAAATAGCCTTAACTCGGACCAAAAAGCCAAGACCGTTTATTCCTACCTGGACGGTGAACGAATCTTTTGGTACTACCCGCCGCTGAACCGCCACGGCCTCCCGCTGCGGGAGATGGACGCTAAGCAAAGGCAACTGGCCTATGCGGTGATGGCCAGCGGCCTTACCGACAAGTCCTACGAGCAGGCCAAATTGATCATCGAGCACGAAGATATCCTTGGACCTCTGGAAGTGGAACAGGACAAGGTCACCTTCCTGCGTGACACGGAACGCTACTACTTCACCATCTTCGGGGAGCCGGGCGGATCAGACCCGTGGGGATGGCGCGTGGAAGGCCATCATGTCTGCCTTAACTACAGCATATGGAACGACAAAGTCATCGCGGTCACGCCCTTTTTCTTCGGCGCCAATCCCGCTGAAGTTCGCAAGGGTCCTAAGAACGGATTGAGGATACTGGGAGACCGGGAAGACCTGGCCTTTGAGCTTATGGAAAGCCTGGACGCCGGCCAGCAGAGCAAAGCTATCATCTACGACGAAGCGCCGTTGGACATCCTCACCTACAACAGCTCCAAGGTTTCCTTGCCCCGGGAGGAAGGGCTCCCGGCCTCCCGAATGTCGGGCACCCAGCAGGAGATGTTGATGGCGTTGGTGACCCTGTACGTGAGCCAGGTGCGCAGCGATGTTGCCCAAGAGAGGCTGGACGCTTTCAAAACCGACGGTATCGATGGCATCCACCTGGCCTGGGCCGGTCCCGTGGACAAGTCCAAGGCCCATTACTACCGCTTGCACGGCGGCGACTTCCTAGTTGAGTTCGACAACCGGCAGGACGGCGCCAACCATATTCACTCGGTGTACCGGGACGTGGAGAACGACTTCGCCTCGGACGTACTGCGCCAACACCTCCTGCTTTACCACGTTCTTTAGGCGGGGTGGCAACCCGAAGTTACCATAGTGGACCCGGCCCAGACCGGTAGACTGGCCTTGCCCAATCCCAGGCCCTTGGCTAGCAACGCCTACAAGTTAACTTTGGCCGCTGATCTGGCGCTACGGGGCGTCAACGAATTTCAGACCGCCTGACCTGATCCGCGTCAAGTGCGTTGTGGTTAATCGGCTGCTTGTTGCCGCCGGTCATTCCGAGGAGCGGAGCGACGTGGAATCCGGGGTGGTGTGGGTGCGCCTATCTCCAGATTCCTCACTGCGGTCGGAATGACGTTAGGTACTTCCACCTCGACGCATTACTAGACCAGTCCAGTGACACAGAATCGCCCGGCAACCTCCGTGTTTTGGCTCCTTGCTGTCTGTTCCGTAAGGACCTGACGCCCGCCCTACCCGCCGCAATATCTGCCACCCCCCAGCAATGGCGATTTCCCTTTTGGTCTAATTATCAAAAAACGACCAAAATTGGTTAAACTACCAAAGCTGACCTTTAAATAAAGTGCCCTACAATGTTGTTCAAATGGCTCCATGGACCGATCTGTAACCCCGGTTGAAGAACAAGCCGGTTCGTGGATGCCTCATATATAACGGGGTCACACCTACCATTATTGGAGTATGACCAGTTAACTAAATCAAGGAGTTGACCATGAAGCTCGTCATAGTGGGAGCAGGCCAGGGTGGATCAAATATCGCCGATGAATTTGTCGCGCTGGGGAAGTGGGTGTGGAAAAACCGGCGCATCAGGATCTTCACCGGAGACGATGAAGACCCGCTGTCTAAAGGGGTTTTCGCGGTAAACCTGGGGGCAGGGGATCTCTACGGTCTCAATCATATCCCTCAAACCGATGATCACACGATCTTGTTGGGCACCACCGACGAGTTCCGTGGGCGGGGGGCCGGCAAGGTCAACGCCGACGGGGCGGAGCAAGCAAGGCGAGGCGCCCACAAGATAGTTTCAACCATTCGGGACAACGGAGACGTCCCATCCGCCGACGCCATGATGGTGATTGCGACAACCGCGGGGGGCACCGGGTCCGGCTCGGTGGGCGTAATCGTAGACCTGCTCAAAGAGGCTTTCAAAAAGCCGGTGTACGCATTGCTGGTTTTGCCCTTTGAGAATCAATACGACGACCCCGACAGCATGGTAAACACCGCGACTTGTCTAAAGAGGGTCATGGATAACTCCTCCGCTGACGCCGTTTTCTTGGTGGACAACCAGAAGTTCGTCCGCGGCAACCAGACCATGACCTACAACTACGAAACAATGAACCGGAAGATTGCCGATTCTTTCATGGATATCCTGTGCGTTGGCGAGGAAACTGACCGCCGCTACATCGGTGAGGTGCTGGACGCCAACGACGTCATACGCATCCTCCGCGGTCCTACCGCCATCGGGATCAGCCATACCACGATTCCCAAGAAACAGACATCTTTGCTGGGCCGCTTCCGTAGCGCTGCTCCCAAGTCCAATCACTTCTCGGTCGCCAAGAACCAGATCGAGCGGGCGCAGAACGTGTTACATCAAGCTTTGGGCGAACTGTCCATAGATTGTGAACTTTGGGAGAGTGGCGAGGCCCACTACGACGCGCAAAACGTCCTCGGCCTATTCAGCGGTCCTGCCGACGAAGCAACCGAAGAGATCGTAGAAATGATGGACAACACACTGGCGGAGCGGGTACCCGGAGCTGGCAGAAGAAAGGGCACCTATCCGGGCAGGGTTTCGGACACCATCAGTTTCACAGTGATTATCTCTAATATCGGTGAGGGTTCGGCCATGGACAGAATCGAGACTTTCTTCACCGACGCTACCCGGATGCTGGGCGAGGTCCAGCACAAGCGGGAAGGAAGAGAAAAGCAATGGGAGTCCGCCTCAAAGGCCGCGGCAAAGCTGCCCAATCTCTAAAAGTCGATTAATGGCCTCCCTGATCTTGCAATCTTTACGCGGATATCGCTAATAGGAGCTAGTCATGAGAAGTTCGAGGGCGCCTGAGGGCCGTGGCACCTCAAAGCCGGTAATCTTCTTAGTTTTGATCGCAGTGTTGCTATTCGCCGGGTTGGCCGCAACCTATTTCACCCAGGGATTCGGCGCGTTTCCGGTGACGCCCGCCCAGGCCGAAGTAACAGAATCGGCTACCGACGCAGTGGCACAGCCGTCCGGCGTTCCGGTTCCCGCAGCCGTAACCGAAGCCCCGGCGGTCATACTGGCGCCGACGGCGACGCCGGTACCAGAACCAACCGCAGTGCCGGCTACCGCTGTCCCGGTGCTGCGTCCTACGGCGACGCCGCTACCCGCCCCGGTTGAGGTCGTGAATCCCGATACCGAGAAGACTGTCGAAACCGTGGTAGTAGCAGATGAAAGTGAGAATCTGGATTTCCTGCCCGACGTGAAGTTCGGCGACGTCCTGGATGAAGGCCTGATGGACCTGAGAATGCCCGGCGGTGAAACTGTAGACACCTGGTACACTTTCCAGGTTGATACGGAGAAGAGGGACATCACCGTATTCTTCGCTCTGTTCGACGCGGAACGGCAGGCGGTGCTGAGCACCGTTCAGTTAAACAACTACACCAGAGGAAACGAACTTCAGAAAGGTATGGTCACCCTTTACTATGAGGACGGGTCCGAAAGGGTGCTCGCTTTCGATGGCGTCGAGGGCACCATGACTCTGACCCAGCACTACAAGGTGCCGTTTGGACCCAGCATGTTCTCCCCGGACCTGCGCCGCTCCCTGGTGTATTACGGGCTCAAGCTCCAGGATGAAGCCGCGGGCCTGACCATGGACCTGCATCTGGATATCAGCGGGCTCTCGGAAAGCGAGAAGATGGTATTCAAGCAGTCGGCCCCCAAGGAAGTGACCACCGCTTTGGCCGAGATCAAGGTGATGGCCGACCAGATCGAGGATTTTCGGTATAACCGGTAATCGGAAGGTATCACAGTGGCCGGACGGGGAATCCACCCTGCCCGGCCACTTTTTTTTTGCTCCCCTGCTTTGTCCTCCTCCCACCATCCCTCTTCATGCCGATTCATATCACGTCCGGCGATGGTCGGGATATCTTGAGTCTAGCTTCTTACAGATTGTGCCTGATGCAGCGGATACCTGCGGCCTCAAATGCAGGCATTTGCCGGGACTGGAACCGGCAGAGCGACACTCCATCAACTTGACTTCAAGGCAAACTTGTCTGAAGCCAATCCCTCTGCTAAAATCTGCCCCAACCAGTCAATCGTTATGCGTAACGGGCCCATCGGGGGCAACGGGCCATGAAACCGATGGGAATCAGAACCATGAGTAGGAGGAGTAGAGATGCCGTCATTTTGGGAAAATCTACGGTTTGCCGGTGGGAACCCCGAACAAGCAGGACAGTCTTATGACGAGAACGAGGGTAACGAAAGCCAAGATATGGTTATGTACGTCAGCCATCCGCCTCCCGCCGCGGGAGCCGACTTCCCAGCAATAATCGTAATCCAGGAGGCGTTCGGAGTCACCCGGCACATAGAGAAGGTCTGCGACCGGTTCGCCCAGGAAGGCTACGTGGCCATTGCTCCGGCCCTGTTCCACCGGGAGCATCCAAACCCCAAGCTGGGTTACGGGGATGACGACGCGCCGACGCGAAACCGCTATATGGGCGCCCTGCGGGATGACGAGTTGATCGACGACATCAACCAGGTGGTTATCTGGACTCAATCGGAGCAGTTCCGCCGGACCAACAACCAGAAGATCGGAATCGTCGGATACTGCGTGGGCGGGCGCATAACCTACCTGGCGGCCACCAGTTGCCCTGGCCTCAGCGCCGCTTCGTGCTATTACCCCGGCCGCACGCTGCTGCCTTTCGGCGACGGTCCGGCCCCCATCGATCTCACCAGCCAGATAAAGATCCCCGTGATGGGTAACTTTGGCGGACAGGATGCCAATCCGTCGCCAGAGGATATGGCCACCATCGAAGCCAAGCTCAAAGATGCGGGAGTAACCTACGATTTCAAGAGCTACCCGGACGCCGGACACGGCTTCAACTGTGACGAGCGCGGCAGCTACCATGAGGCGTCCGCCCAGGATGCTCTCACCCGCACGCTGGGGTGGTTCGACAAGTACGTCAAGCACTGATCCCCCGATCTAGACAAAGGACACAAAGTAAAAGGCCCGGCCGGGATCACCCGGCCGGGCCTTAGCTTGTCTTGAACTTCGTTAGCTGGAGAAAGAGTTGCGGAAGCGGTACAGAGTAATCTCCGGTTCGATGGGCGACACGGGGAGATACCCGGCCTCTTGTATCTTGGCCACGATGAACCAAGGCCCATCTTCCTCCAAGGCGGTGCGGAACACGGTCTCCAGTTCTTCCAGGTCCGCTACCGTCGCGGTATGGGAAATCCCGCAGCTTTCCGCCACTTGAGCCAGGTCGGTACCCATGGCGGTATGGCTGGGCTGGTGGCCGGTCTGACCCCACTGTTCGTTGTCCCAAACCACCACAATCAGGTTCTTGGGCTGTTCCCGGCCTATGGTGGCGATGGTCCCTAGGTTCATCAGCAGAGAACCGTCCCCATCCAACGAGATAACCTGTTCGCTGGTGGATACGGCCATGCCCAGAGCGAGGGAGGAGCAAAGGCCCATGTTGCCGTAAGTGTAGAAATTTCGGTCTCTATGCTGAGCGTGCCAAAGTTCATCGGTGGTGGGGCCCAAGTTGGCGACGATAGGCCGGTCTCCGGCATGCTTCAGGATCAACTGGGTGGCTTCGAACCTAAGCAACTTTGCCTCCGTGGAGCATCCGGGTGAGGCAGAGAGCCACCGGCTGGCGGCCGGCATGGCACAGTTTCAACGCGCCGTCCAGAATCTCGCCCATGCGGTGGTCGTCGTCGAAAGTGAAATGGACCAAGCCTAATAGGTCTAGGATGGGTTTGGTGGAGCGGCCCATGGCCACTTGGGCGATGTTGAATTCACCGGGACCGCCTCGCATGTTGATGAACATGGGTATGGGCGTTCGGTAGGGAATGCAAAGGCTGGCCACGGCGTTGAGCGTGTTGCCAAAGCCGCTGGACTGCATGAACACCGCAGCGTTGCGGCCCACGGCGTACGCTCCAACCGCAATACCAATGGCTTCCTCCTCCCTAGTGGCGGATACCAGGTGGAAAAATGGATCATCGTCGATAAGTCTGGTTACTTGGTCGATGGATATGTCCGGCACGTAAGCGATCAACGAAGTGTCCCAGTCTTTGAGTGCCTGCACGATAGTCTCAGCCCAGTTCATCGCCGGATGTCCTTTATCAATCGAGTTTGGTTCCAACCGTCCATTATTTGTGCAAAGGCGCTCGTTGGTGATTTACCTAGGCTGGAGCCACCTTTTGAGCCGCACCAAAGATAGCAGCGCCAATGGCTTATGTCAAAAGGGTATAATTCCTAACATCCTATCCGGAGGTAACGTCTTGATTATCGACCCCAATAACTTCGAGGGCTTCAACCGGGTTTTCACCGGAGTGATCGTACCCCGTCCCATCGCATTCGTTTCCAGTATGTCCGGTGACGGTTGCGTGAACCTCGCACCCTACTCGTTTTTCAACGCTGTATCCTACAACCCGCCCACCATCGTTTTCTCGTCAAGCCGTCACACCGGGGACAAACAAAAGGACACTCTGGCCAACATCGAGGAGACCGGCGAGTTCGTGATCAACATTGTGTCCGACGACATTGCCGAGGCCATGAATATCACCGCCGCCGAATATCCAGCTGAAGCCGACGAGTTCCAGATCGCCGGACTGACCCAAGCGCCGTCCCAGATAGTCAGGCCACCCCGGGTCGCCGAATCTCCGGTGAACATGGAATGCCGGCTCAACCAGGTCGTTCCCATCGGCCACGGCGTCCATGAACACGGTCTGGTTATCGGCGAGGTCGTATTGGTCCACCTGCGTGACGACATTATCGACGGGCACCGGATCAACCATCAGAGGCTGAAACCGGTAGGCCGTTTGGCCGGCAACATGTATTGCCACACCGCTGACTCCTACGAGATGCTCCGGCCCGTGTACAACCCCGATGCCCAACGGGTGGGCTAGCCTGGAACCCACACCTAGGCGCTAACCGCGCCGGTCGATCTATCCTGGGATCAGAAGCACATTTTATGTTTCTTGCCGACCGGGAGGATGAGGCCGCTCAGGGTATCCCCATTGGGTTAGCCGCCATCGTGAAATAAGGGCACAGTATGAAATGTAGCAACTGCGCCGCCGATAATTCGGACGGCGCCCACTTTTGCGGCAATTGCGGAAGGGCCATCGGATTGCCGGCGCCGGAGGATCTAGGCCAGCGTCAAGCAGAGTTCACCGGGGAGAGGCGTCCCGACGGGACCACGTTTGAACCGAGTAGCCTGAGCAAACTCCTGGTGGAGTCGGCCCGCGTGTACCGTAGAAACCTGCCGGTGTTCCTTGGCATTGGATTGATCCCTCAGGTCCCAGGGCTTCTCGGTCTCGGTCCCCTACCGTTGTGGTGGAGCATAACTCTGGTTATCACGTCGTTGGGCTTGACGGCTCTGAGTTTTGGCGCGGTCACCCACGCGGTGGCCATCGATTATTTGGGCCTGACGCCCACGGTAGGTTCTTCCTACTCCAGAGCCTGGCGGCGTGTAGCCACTCTGGAAGCCTGCTTGATTATCTACACGTTCCTACTGGCCGGCAGTTTGCTTCTTAGCTTGATTCTAGTAGGCATACCGATACTGTTGGTTTTGCTGGTCGTGCTGTGGCTCTATCCGCAGGCCGTTATGTTAGAAAACCTGGGACCGGTGGACGCCTTTGGCCGCAGTATATTTCTAGTTCGAGAGAACTGGTTGCGGGTTTTCGGAATCGTGGCCGCTTGCTGGATCATTCCGTCCGCCCTGTCTCTGGCAGTTCTGTTTTTGTCCAACGACTCCGCCATCGGCAGGATATCCTTGATCATCCTCGGGACCTTGACTGGACCCTGGACTATGATCGGCAGCACTTTGATGTATTTTGACTTGAGGGTTCGGAAAGAGGCTTACGGCGTAGAACTGCTGGAAGCCGAATTAGAGATAACTAGCCCTCCTTAGCCGTCAGACCGTCTGTGACGGCACCAGCCCAAGTTATTAATCATCTTAAAGCCTACGGCATTTGTCCCGGAGCTTGATTGGTGAAGACCTATTCCTTTGGGTGGGGCAACCGGCTGGCAAAGGCAAACATAAAATGCGATAATGAATTGAGTACAGTATCGGCGAGAGCTATACCAGGCTAGAGTGAACCCGGAGTAATTTTCATCCTTCTTTCGTTACTTCTACAAAGGCTCAACGTGATCAGCACGTTCCGCGAGCTGGGAACCAACGTGGAACGCCGGGAAACCCTGATCGGATTGGCGTCGTCTCAGATGCTGGTGCAGTTGTCCAGTATGCCGATCGCCATGACTATACCATCGGTAGCGCGGGACTTTGACGTCGAAGTCTCGAAAGCGGCCTGGATGGTCATAATCCGATTGCTCATGCTGGGCAGCACCGTTTTTCTGGCCGCCCGTCTGGGCGAAAAGTATGGTCACGCCAGGGTTTACTTCGCCGGGATTATCGTTCTTTCTATCGCCAGCGTCTTGGCTGCTACATCATTTGATTTCAATCAATTGATTCTGTGGAGTGGCCTGGTCGGGGTTGGGGGCGCATTGATCACCGCCAATTCCAACGCAATTTTGGCGATGGTATTCGATGAGAAAGAGCGGGGCAGGGCCTTCTCCGTGCCCGTGGTGTCGGCCCGCCTCGGGTCACTGATCGGGCTAGTGCTCTTCGGCATCTTCTTGCAATTCCTTAACTGGCGTTTTGTGTTTCTCACGTCCCTCCCCATCGGCTTGCTGGCCGTCAAATATAGCTACCCGTTGTTGAAGCACCATAGCGCCCAGATCACGGAGGCTGCCAGGAACATTTCCATCAACTATATCGGAGCTATCTTGATGGTAGTAACCCTGGGGACGTTTATCCTGTCAGGGTTACACCTTCATGGAGGAGAGGAGACATTTACCTCGGCGGATGCCATCTCCTACCATGTGCCCATGCACCTTCTGTTTCTGGCGCTCCTCGGATTATTCATTGTTGTCCAATACCGCACGGACGATCCCTTCGTAGATTTCAGGTACTTCAAGCACAAATATTTCTCCACCGCCTTATACACCAACGCCACGTTCCATCTTTCCATGCTAGCCGTGGTTACATTGATCCCCATCGTCGTCGAAAACGGCCTCGGCAAGGCGCCCATATTCGTAACCCTGGTCTTGCTGCCCAACCAGTTGTTGGGATTATTCTTGCCGACGTTCGCCGGATGGTGGTACGACCGGTACAATCCAAGATGGCTAAGGCCGGCGGCTATGATGGGAATAGCCCTCGGATTTCTTTTAGTCGGGGCGTTCGCCAGTGAAGTTCGTTGGTGGGGTATACCGTTGCTCTTGCTACCTACGTACATCGGGTCCAACCTATTCAACACGGCCAACAATGCGGTGGTGATGAACACCCTACCGGAAAGCCGCACCTTTGCTTCCGGGATGTTGGAGACCACCCGCCAAATGGGACACACGCTGGGGACCACGATAAGCGCCACAATCTTGGGACTTGCCCTGCCCTTTGCGATTGAGCTATTGCCCGTGCCAGAGGCCCAACTAGCCTATCGAGATGCCTTCAGGTTCTCCGCTTTGGCGGTGGTCTTAATCATAGTGAGCGGTAGCTTTGTGGCCGCTTTCCAAAGGACTTCCACTGAGAGGCAGCCACGCAGAGCCGTGGCGCCTCAAGGGTCTGGGGACGACTAAATCAGTCGCCAACTCCACTGGTGTAGATGTCTAAATCAAACGAAAACCTCAATGGATCGTGTCCATTGAGGCCGGGAACCCGAGGCCGGGGACGATTCTGAGCGGAGTTAAAACAGTTTAGGGAGCGTCCTCAATGCCTGGACCGCCATTATTGAGAGGGTACTCCGGACGCGGTCCATGGAAATTATTTAGTGCTTCGTCCAAACGGTCATGAAAGGTTTCGGAGTCTTTAGCCTGCAACATGATCCCCCGGCCATTCTCTAACCGGACACGGACCCGGTCTCCGATAGTCGGCAGGCTCAAGAACTCAACATGAGAAATCTGGGAAAATGGGATAATTCGTTTCCTGGGAGAGCCGAACATAATGACCAGGTGTTCTGGGTAGATCAGGTAAGTCCGGGCATTAGTGAGCCAACAATAGGCTCCCACGCCCAGACCGAGAATCAGTAAGCTTGGGCCTTTATCGCTTTGCAGCCCCATCAAACCAAGGACTGCCGCAACCGCCGCCAAAATAAACAGGAAGTTCACCGGCCGCCGAGTCTTGTCCCAATAAATAAGAGTTTCTTGAGGTGTTTCCATTGAGACTATTTTAGCACAAGAGTGAAACGTGTTCACTGGAAATTAGAAGCAAATTAGCATACATCTGCCGGAACTAGAGGAGCGCAGTCATCCTAGCCTGGCCTTGATATAATGGGACGGAGGGATTGCCGGCATCTTAATGCTGTCAGATCTGGTCAAAGAAGACTCGTGTGTGAGAGCATCGAATTATGTGTGGACGATTCACGCTCACGTCGAACCTGGACGATCTTCAAGGAAGATTTCAGTTTGACGCCTTGGACTTGGAGTATCGTCCGAGCTACAACATCGCGCCTACCCAGCAAGTCCTGACCGTCACCAACGACGGACAACGGCAGGCGCGGTTGATGCGTTGGGGATTGGTCCCATTCTGGGCCAAGGACCTTAAAGTCGGCAGCAGGATGATAAACGCGGTGGGTGAGACCCTAGCGGCTAAGCCGGCATTTAGATCCCTGATAAAGAAGCGCCGGTGCCTGATCCTGGCCGATGGGTTCTTTGAATGGAGAAAGGAAGGGAAGGAGAAGATTCCCACCTATATCTTCCTCAAGTCCAAAGAACCATTCGCCTTGGCCGGTCTGTGGGATACGTGGAGATCCCCGGAAGGAGAGGTCGTCCAGTCATGTACGATAGTGACTACCACGCCCAACGACTTCATCGCTCCCATCCACAACCGCATGCCTGTTGTTCTGTCCGGCGAAGCCGAGGCATTGTGGCTGGATCCGCTGACTGAAGACGCGGCAGTGGTTACACCGTTGTTGGTCCCTTGCCCAGCCGAGGCAATGAACTCGTATATCGTTTCCCAATTGGTGAATTCGGCGAGGAATAACGTGCCGGATTGCATCTCTCCGGTGGGATAGGCTAGACCGATCCACGGCGGGCCTACCCACCCAACACCGTTGTATGGATCTTTCGATCTGCTTTGTTGCGTTGAGAAACCGGCATCGCGGGAGCCGATTAGCCTAAGCGGCGGCCACTTGGTGCCATCCGCCACCCCGCCTTTTGCTCAATTCGACGCTGCCAGTATCAGGAGGCGGGCTAAAGTAATAGACCACCCCGCAGCTTTGGCAAACCATTCCCGGAAACTCTCGGTCGTATCTGAGAGGTCCCTGACACTTCCGGCAACTCCGCACGGTTCTTTCTCCTTACCGGTCCAGTTAGTGATAATTAATATTACGTAAAGAGATTCGATTCGGTTCTTTGCCCTACTACCAATCCTTTCCCATCCCCACCATCAATTTCCCGAAGCCTGGCAGCCTTGGTATCAAGGGACTTAAGGACCGTAGATTAACCTCTTGCCCAGTCGGCGAAAGATAAATGGCATCACGATTTAGAATAAGAATATAATATAAGTATTCCGCAATAGAATATCTTTGGGATAACATTCATTTGGGGCCAATCCGAGAGTTGCCCGATTATCGGAGACTACCGGTCCGGTAGCCTGATACAACCACATCGGTTAGGAACCGGTTAGCACGGAACGCTGGTATCGATCTTATGGAGGAGACACTCATGTCCAACGATACGTCCAAAGGGCCTGAAGACTTGACCGTCATGTCCCGTGAGCCATTGATTGCGGGAACGCCCCTCGGTTCCATGAAGGATCTGGAAACCCCGGCCGCCAACTTTTTCGTCCGAAATCACTTTCCAATCCCCCGACTCGAATCGTCCGCCTGGAGTCTGAAGGTTACCGGAGAAGTTGAGAGACCCTTTAGTTTAGGGCTGGATGCTTTGAAGGAAATGCCCCGCAGAGAAGTATTGGTCCTTATGGAGTGTGCCGGTAACAGCCGGGGCAGCGTCCAGCCTCCAATAGAGGGCCTCCTATGGGACAATGGCGCCGTTGGTACTGCTCGTTGGACCGGAGTACCGTTGCGGTCCGTGCTGGAATATGCAGGCTTGCTGGACAGCGCCGTGGAGGTGCTTCTGGAAGGAGCGGACCGGGGCAATCAGCAAGGCACAACCGGGGAAATGGGTTACTCGATGAGCCTTCCCATGGATAAAGCCCTCCACCCCGACACCCTCCTGGCCTACGACATGAACGGAGAAAGTCTGTCGCCCGAGCACGGATATCCCCTTCGAGCGGTGGTGCCGGGTTGGTTTGGCATGACCGCAGTTAAGTGGTTGACTGGAATTCAGGTGTTGAGTCAGCCTTTCTGGGGATTCCATCAGAACGACTACTACGTATACATTGGTGAGGGCTACGACAATGGCTCCCCCAAGGAGCGAGTTACTTACTTGCAGGTTAAATCCCTTGTGACCTGGCCCGGCAGGGGTCGGATTCTGACAACTGGCCGCCACGAGATCCGAGGTATGGCATGGTCAGGGCAGGGGCCGGTAACCAAGGTTGAAGTAAGCACGGATAACGGGCGCACCTGGCAGCCGGCCAACCTGGAGGACTCCGAGTCTCCGTATGCTTGGCGGCAATGGACGAGTTGTTGGGACGTCTCCCAGCCGGGTTACTTTCTGATTCGTGCCCGGGCCACCGACCAGATGGGCAAGGTTCAGCCGGTTCAGGCCCAATGGAACTACCGGGGGTTCGCCAATAACTCTATCCATGCCGTCCCAGTAGAAGTCAGAGCGTCTGGGTGAGCTGAACCTCCCGGCGATATATTTCGTCCGCCAGACAAGTTCTATCCGATACGGCCCCGGCGGGTGTAAAATCGGCTATTAACAAAAGGCTGCTTATTCCGCCGGGGGTCTTGCCGTCGCTATGGAGTTCGGTTTGAAGTTGCCTAAACCCGAATATTCAATCAGAAAAGGCGCTACTGCATGGATCGCATAGACGAGACGCTGGAAAGAGAGATTGAGGACCACCTTGGGAAGAATGTGGACTATCAGGTCCCCATCTCCGCCTATCCCACCGACTCGGGTGTCATCATCGTGAACTCTCCCGGCTCCGGCGAGTTTAAAGACGGCCGCCATGACCGTTGGATGAAGCTGGCCCGGCACCTGCAGGAGGGCGGACTGGCCACCATGGTCACTTACAACGCGCCTCGCCCCGATTGGCAGGTGCAGCTACCGTGGGAGCCCTACTCCCACAAAGGGGCCAGTTGGAATCAACTATTGGTGGAGAGTCTGGCCCACGTGGTGGAGTTTTCTCTAGAACGGGCGTCCGAGCTTTGTGGGTCATCCTCTCCGGTGGTCTACCTGTCGGGGTTTTCCTCCGGCGGATCGGCCGTCGGCGCGGTGGCTTTCCGCTACGAGGAAATAAAGCGGATCCTTCTGCTGTCGGCCTACGACAGCGTCGGCGACTACTTCTATGAAGGGATCACCCGATTCACTGGGGACATCTACATGGCTTTCGGCAGCCAGGACCAGATGGCCGGACTCCTGGCCTACGTGGTGCGTTGCGGACCGATGGCCGCCAACTCCTTGCGAGTGCGCGAGGTGCCGGACTGCGACCACCGGTTCAGCGGCGCTACCAACAGCAAAGTCCTGTCCAAGGCCTTCGCCTGGGCCTTCCAGGACGATGAGACGTTTCCCTCTCCCGAAGGCGGACTTCAGCTTTATGAGTGAGGGTAAGTTAACCGGGTGAACGTCAGGTATCTTACCCGGCACAGGTCAACAAGAAACGCCGCCCCGTTGCTCCGGGAGAGGCGGTTTTCAAAGAAAGATCGCGGGGAGTCCCGGCGGAACCAGCAATTTTGAATCACCGGGATCAGACTATATACTAGTGGTGATCCGCTGACCTCTTGAACCGGGTCGTTACCTGGTTTAGGCGTAAAATAACCCACTCTCCATCGTCCAGGATCACCCCATACCCCATGGTCATCTCGCCCGGAACGTCAACCGTCGCTCCGTAGGTATTGCTATCTATGGTTCCGGTCATCTTGGCGTAAAGGCCGGACATGATTCTGACTTTTGTTCCCCGGATGAGACCTTCGGGCATTGGTAGAGTTCCTTGTTATTGACAACTACTCATAGGGTAACGGTGGCCGGGCTTTGCCAGTAGGGTGCCAACACTGGCTGTAATATGGATAAACTCCCAGCCACCGTGGGTTGGCTCAATACCCCATCAGCACCCCAGATTAGCCGGTATGATTATTCCGAATGCAAACTGGGAAACCAAAATCGAATTCAAATCCTGGTTGACCAAAACCAGTGGTAGAATTGTGCCAATGCCCGCTGGGATTGCCGCATGAACATCAACCGGCTGGAGTATTGGGAGCGGACTGCTGGGGCAAGGTAAACAACTCTAGGACGCCCGTGTCTGAGAGGGCGAGGTAGGCAGATGCACGTAGGAATGTCCACGATGTTTCAAAACCCTGATCGGGAGAAGACCGACTTCCAGGTCTACCGCGATGAGCTTCGCTTGGCCGATCTGGCCGAACCCTTGGGATATCAATCCATCTGGGGAGTGGAGCACCATTTCACCGATTACACCATGTGCCCCGACGTGATTCAGTTTCTGACCTACATGGCGGGGCGCACCAAGGATGCTCTGTTGGGAACCATGGTGGTTGTCTTGCCCTGGCACGACCCGGTCCGGGTTGCCGAGGAAGTTTCGATGCTAGACAACCTGAGCGAAGGCCGGATGATTCTGGGCATCGGCCGGGGTCTGGCAAAGGTTGAGTTTGAGGGTTTTCGGTTGGAAATGTCCCAGTCCCGGACTCGTTTCGCGGAATCGGCTGAAATGGTGTTAGAGGGACTGGAGAAGGGGTATTGCGAGTACGACGGCGAGATCGTTAAGCAGCCGCGCCGGGATATCCGTCCCGAACCGTTCAAGAGCTTCAAGGGCCGGACCTACGCCGCCGCAGTATCTCCCGAGTCGGCTGAGCTTATCGCCCGGCTGGGCGTTGGCGTGCTGATAATTCCCCAAAAACCCTGGGAAGAGGCCGCCAAGGAGTTGAACACCTACCGAGACATATTTCAACAGGCCAACGGTGAGGCAGCGCCGCCCCCGGTGGTAGTGGGTTGGGTGTTCTGCGACGAGGATGAGAAACGGGCCTACGACATGGCCCGCCGCTACATCGGCGGCTATTGGAAATCGGTGATGGACCATTATCAGTTTAAAGCCGATCACCACCGGGACGTCAAGGGGTACGAGTATTACGGCAAGTTTGCCGAGAAGATCGCCGAGTACGGTGACGATAAAGTCACCGAGTTTTTCCTAAGCCTTCAGGTTTGGGGTACTCCGGACCAATGTTACGAAAAAATCGTGGCGATCCACGATTGGACGGGAAACGACACATTCGTAGGGGTTTTTAGTTACGCCGGCATGCCGCCGGAGGACGCCGAAGCTAATATGCGCCTGTTCTCCGAGAAGGTAATGCCCAGGCTCAAAGAATTTTAACCTGTGGGCAAGTCAGCCGGCTCCGTTGTCCGTTATCCGATCGAGGTCTGTTTGCCCCAAGAGCCCCATCGTCACCGCCCCAGTAGTTGTTCGATCAGGCTATCTACCTCACGCCGAAGGGCTTGTAGGTCCCCGTTATTTTCAATGATGTAATCAGCAAGGCCACGCTTTTCTTCTTCATCCATCTGCGCCTTTATTCGCTGGCGTACCGCCTCTACTTCGCTCCCGTCGCGAGAACGCACACGAGCGATACGTTGCTCTTCGCTGGCAGCCACCAGAATCACTCCGCGCATCTCGGTATGGCGTTGCGTCTCGTACAGTAGAGCGGATTCATAAACGACGATCTGATTGCCGGCCTGTTCCAGTTGGTTGAATAATTCCCGGCTTTGGTCACGAACCCGCGGATGCAAGATACCTTCAAGTTCGCGGCGCCGGTCCGGATCGTTGAATATCAGCGCCCCTAATTTTCGGCGATCGAGTTCTCCGTTACGTTCCAGCACATCGGGTCCAAAGGACCTGACAATCTCAGCCAGACCATCGCTCCCTTTAGACGCCACTTGACGTCCCACGTCGTCGGCCAAGACAACGGGAATCCCCGACTCTTGAAACAAGTTGGCAACGGTCGATTTCCCGGCGCCGATGCCACCGGTAAGTCCATAAACGCTCATTTAGATCCCGTCCGATGAGGATGATGGGTTGACTCCCACATGTTTCTTTTCTCGCTCCCAGTCAACAGTCGGCTATCCCTGATTATGTGTTCATACACAGTCATCGTAAACCGTGGACTCGAAAAATAGAACAGTATTCCGGTACGGTAACTTGCCGTCAGGTTGGATGCATTGGTGCACTTTCATGGCGTAGATTCGGGCCGATACGGGTAATCCCGATCGTGGTGCCGCGTAGGGAGCTACGGAAACGGCGTGCTATACTCCCGCCGTACCAGAACTCTCAACAGGAGATATTCCCATGCCCCGATTGACGCCCATCACCAAACGAGAGCAAGTGAGCGGAGACGCTTTGATTGCGTTCGACGCCATCATCGAATCCAGAGGCAGTATCAACGGTCCCCAGTCGATGCAGATGTATGCACCAGGAGTCGCCAGATGGTCGACCGCGCTCAACGACGCGTTGCGCTTCGACGCTGTGTTATCCGATCACGACACTGAGCTTGCCATAATCACCGCCGCTCGAGAGATGGATTGCGAATACGTCTGGGCGTCCCACGCAGTGGCCGCGTTGAAAGCAGGCGTCAGGCAAGAAGCCATAGACATCGTCGCAAACGACAAAAGCCTAGATGGTCTCACCAAGGAAGAAGCGGTGATCGTCCGCTATGGACGGGAAGTGATGGGCGCCCACAAGCTATCTCGGGAAGCATTCGACGCGGCGTTGAGTCAATTCGGTGAAGCGACGACCATCGTCCTCGGCGCGCTCATGGGCTACTATCTGATGATCAGTTGTACCTTGATCGCCACCGATATGAGACCCGCCGAAGGCACGCCCGTTCTGCCTAAACGCCGGTAAACGGCCGGTCCCCCGCCATTAATTCAACCCAACGCCTAAACAATCAGGAGCCAGCCCATGCTTATCACTAGAGTCTACTCAGGTGATGACGGACAATCTCATTTCGAAGATCTGGATATAACGAATCATCCGGACCTGGACTCGTTGACCAGAGTCACCAGCATCCGGTTCCGGATCGGTGAGCCGGGCAATTTCAGTGATTGGCACCAGGAGTCCCGCCGCAATTACATCATCACCCTTTCCGGAGAGGGAGAACTGGGCCTGGGCGACGGCACTTCGCGCCGGTTCGGCCCCGGCCAGGTGATGTTGGTAGAGGACTTAACCGGACAGGGTCACACTACCCGGGTGACCAGTACGGAACCCAGGATCACCCTAGCCATTCCATTGGAGAATCAAACCCCAGGGCCCTGAACCCCGGCCACATCTCTGACCGCTCCCACCCATCGTCGACCGGCCGGATTTTCTTTCAACGGCACGTCCCGTAGTTGGGATTTTTCGTCCCACTGAATGCTGGCCGATCCAGGTCAATGGACCAAAAAGGGCCGGCGTCACGGTCCAAACAGCCGCTTAGATCTGGCACCTCAAGCACTCCCGAATCAGCCAATGACTGGACATAATGGTGAAGCCAGTTATTGTATCGAGCAAAATGGGGGGGTGGGCGCGTGCTGGAGTTAGAACAGAAGGTCGAGGAAGTTGAGAGTGTGCTGGCTCAACTTAAAGTAGATATAAAGGAACTCCTCGTAGACTTGAAGGAATTGTCCTTGCAAGGTCAAGATCCCATGATACTAAAGCCCACAAGGGAGAGTGTCGCCAGATACACTTCGTAGGCAGCGGTGCGGTGGGACCAGAGACCGCTGCCGCACGGGTTTAGCACCAATCTAAGTATATCTACGATAAGTACATCTACGAATTTACAGACCTCGCTGATTGGTCCATTGTGGATTCAGTGACAGGAGTGCCGGGGCGGGCGGTGGTACTGAGGAGTACTAATTGTCCCGAATAAACGGACCATATCATGTGCCAGCGAATATCCGCGTTGACCAGCGTGGCATAACCGGCCTTGAAACGGCCATAGTTCTTATCGCCTTCGTAGTCGTCGCTTCGGTCTTTGCCTTTGCTGTCCTCAATACAGGATTATTGAGCTCGGAAAAGAGCAAAGAGGCGGCTCTCGGCGGTCTGGAAGAAACGTCCGCAACATTGAGCATCCGTGGAAAGGTGATCGCCGACGCCAATGCTGGCAAAACAGCCATCGACACTCTGAAGTTCAACTTGACGCCGGCGTCCACCTCATCCGAGCCTGTCGAACTGTCCACCACCGGCACCGTGGTCACCTATCTCGACGAGAACCAGGGTATAAACTGCCAAAATCCCCAGGCCTTCGACAGCGATCCTCATACCGCCGAGTGTTCCTGGTCCGCTGCTTGGCTGATCGGGGCTGGAGCCATCGTCGATACCGGCGAGCAAGTGGAAATGACTATCATCCTCACCAACCTGACGCCTCTCTTGATAGAGAAAAAAGAGTTCTCCGTCCAAGTTAAGCCCAACAAAGGCGCGATTGTCATCGTAAACAGGACGTTGCCAGGAGAATTGCAGGGTATCACCGCGCTCAGGTAGCTCTGGATGGGCCGTCCCTTCCCCGGTATCAAGCCGGCGTGAAGGCCATGGATCCGCCGATGCATTGTCAGGTTCCCCTATCTTTAACCTCAGAATTGTGATTAGATTCGGCTCCCTCGTGTCCCCGGCCGCGGATTCGCCAAGGTGCAGTTCCCCCAGCCATCTGCCCCAACACCCGCGTGGGCGGAAGACTTGGCCGCCACAGCCAGCGCCGATACGTGTGCTGCACGATGTGGTGACCGACGGTGTAGAATCGTTAGCAACAGAAGCACCTGGTTTTGGACTGGGCGGCTCACCAACCGGTCAAACCAAATATCGCTGGCTCGAATTCGGCCCAGGGCGTCTTTACTCAGATTAGACGGGTCTCAAATTTCAAGCACACTTTAGGGAGGAACCTGATGGCGCGCACGCCCAACGTAACCCGAGACCAAGTACCCGAGAAGTACCGTGAAGCCTTTGACCATGAGGTGGCCCTTGCCGGGGGTGCTATCGAAGGCGGACCGGGCTCGGTGATGATAAACAGCCCAGAGATGCGTAAACGGGCCAACCACTTGGTCTTCTACTTCAGACAGGAATCGGAACTGCCACAGAAGATTCAAGAGATGGCGATGATCTTGACCGCACGGGACAAAGACTGCCAGTATATCTGGTTCGCCCACGCCGCCAGGGCTCGTGAACAGGGGATCAGTAACGAGTTCGTAGACGCCCTGCGTGACAAGAAACCCCTGCCCAAGTTGCCGAATGACGAGCAGATAGTTGTGGATTATGCCACTGAACTCTTCAACACGAACCGGGTCAGCCAAGGGACGTTTCAAGCCGCTCTGGACCACTTCGGAGCCCAGCTTCTGACCGAGTTGACCACGATGATGGGGTATTACTCTCTCCTCGCGTTGAACGTCAACGCCTTCGAGGTCGGCGTTCCAACCGGAGGCGAGAAGCCGTTGGTGGTTTAGCGCCCAGTATCTAGGAGTCCCCTTCCACTGGTACCGGCTACGTCGCCGGCCAAGATTTGCCCGGCGAAAAGTCCCAGGGGCCACGTCATCCATCCCGAACCCCTTAGAGCAGTCTATTAATCACAGGCCGCGTGCTGATCCCTTTTTACAGCCGGGAACGGCAGATTCTTTCGGCTGGCGAAACTAGGAGGTATTGCTAACATGAAGATCGGCATGTCGCTGACGTCCAGCTATCCACTTAGCGTGGACAGTCGGGCTATCATGGAAAATCTCGTCGAGGAGGTAAAGCTGATGGCCCAGCTGGGATTTGATTCCTTCTCCTTGGGGGACCACCACCTGACCACCAATCATTACGTGCAAGTTCTGCCGGCCATATCCAGTCTCTCGGCCGTTAGCGGCGATATGCGATTGCTGCCCCTGTTCTTGCTACCCTTCTATAATCCCATCTTGCTGGCGGAACAGTTGGCCACCCTGGACGTAATCAGCGGCGGCAGGACCACCGCGATCAACGCGCTGGGATACGACGCTGCGGCCTTCGCCGCCTTTGGGACGACGTTGAGGACACGGGTTTCCCGCTTCGTTGAGACATTCGAAATCATGCGGCTGCTGTGGGAGCGGGACAACGTTACCTACAAAGGCCGTCACTACTCCTTCGATGCGCCGATCTCGCTGAATCCCAAGCCCGTGTCCCAGCCGTTACCCATGTGGGTCGCCGGAGGGGCCGAGCCCGCCATTCAACGGGCGGCTAAGATGGGCGACGGGTGGGTCATCGCGCCGGGGTGGACGCCGGACCTAGTCAAAAAGGGGATCCAGTTCTACCGGGATTCTTTGGCGGAATGCGGGCGCGATGAACGGGATATGGAAATCGTGCTCAGACGCGACGCCCATCTGGCTCCCACGTCGGACACTGGGCACCGGGAAGCCCAGACATTTTTCGAGAACGGCTACCGGGGGTTCGGGGCCGCGGAGATTGAGCAGTCTTTGATCAAAGGCGGACCCGGCGAGTGCATCGAATATCTAGAGGGCATGGAACGGGCCGGAGTCACCCACGTATTGTTCCGGTGCGCCTTAGACGAACGGGAGCGGGCCTTGCAGACCATTCGGGTATTGGGGGGAGACGTCATTCCCCATTTCAAGCGGTGACGTACGGCAGCCGTTGCCTCGCCATCGGGTAGGACCAACCCCGTTGCTCAAAAACGAGTCCCTTCGGCGCCCTCAACCTCCCACACTCGGTGACTAGGTCTAAAGTAGTCTTTCTCCGGGCATGTTTACCCAGGAACTCATTTCATGGGGGGGCGTGGTCGCTTCTGCTGGGCAGACATGGGATTCTGTAAGCTGCCATATCGAGGTAACTCCGATAAGCCCCATGCCAACGCGCATTTCCTCTTCAAGGATCTCCAGAACCCTAACGACGCCGTCCTTGCCGTCCGCAGCCAATCCCCATCCTTGCAACTTACCGATGGCGACGGCTTTGGCTCCCATCGCTAACGCTTTAATGACGTCGCTTCCTCGTAAGATGCCGCCGTCCAGAATGATGTCAGCCTTGTCCCCAACCACCTCGGTTATCTCAGAGAGCATATCCATGGTTGCGATTCCGTGGTCTAACTGGCGTCCACCGTGGTTCGACACCCAGATGACATCAACATCGTGTTCCACGGCCAACTTTGCGTCCTCGGCGGTCGCGATTCCTTTTAACATGAAAGGCTGCTTGGCGTATTCCTTCATGCGGGCGATGCCATCCCAGGTGACGGTAGCTTGCCACTCCCGATTCTGAGGGTTGCGGGTAGAGTCTATCGACCATCGGCTTATCATGGGCCGTTCCCTTCGGCTGTAGACGGCTGAATCGACGGTGATGCAGAATCCCTGATAGCCGGCTTGTTTCTCCCGGTCGATCATATCCTTGATCCACTCCCAATCCCCTCGGATGTAGAGTTGGTATATCTTGGGGCTTTCGGTTGCGGCGGCGGTCTCTTCCAGGGTTGGCATGGTAGCGGAGCTTACGACATGTAAGGTCCCGAAATCGCCGGCGGCCTTGGCGACGGCGACTCCACCTTCAGGGTCGAAATTTTGCAGTCCGCCTATAGGAGCAAGCATGACCGGGATCCGCAGGTTATGGCCGAGGAAGGTAGTCGAACAGTCGATGCTAGA
>JYMV01010740.1_pt1 | contig 28222 bp, 19 predicted proteins | sample 338911 | NCBI WGS metagenome assembly JYMV01 (sample SAMN03354496, study PRJNA234377) | hydrothermal vent metagenome | biome: Deep sea; feature: Hydrothermal plumes at the Eastern Lau Spreading Center, Western Pacific Ocean; material: Seawater | place: Tonga | collected 2009 | depth 2000 m m
AGTTAGCCTCATGGGCAAAGATAAACCGACTTATACACCACATGTTGACACTGGCGATTTCATCGTCGTTGTGAACGTCGAAAAAGTTACGTTCAGTGGTAAAAAGTGGGAGCAAAAAACATACACTTGGTACACTGGCTATACAGGGCAGAAATCGATTACCGCTGCGAAGCGACAAGAAAAGTCTCCAGAGCTTATTCTTACCGAAGCTGTTCGTCGGATGCTACCCAAGAATAAACTAGGACGCAGAATGTTGGCCAAACTAAAGGTTTTCGTTGGCCCCGATCATACTCATCAGGCGCAAGACCCACAGCCTCGTGAGTTGGCTTAATTTTTCACACCTCTAAACGAAGTAAATAAATAAGATGCCAGCAGTCGTAAGAAAATGTAAATCCAATCAAGACAGTCTTGGAACTGGACGCCGTAAATCATCTGTAGCTCGTGTCCGTGTTCGTCCTGGTAAAGGCCAGATCACCATCAACAAACGACCTTTTGAAGATTACTTTAGATTCGCTCAAAATCGTCGTGCTGTATTAGAGGTCCTGGAATTAACCGGTAACACTGATGATGTCGATGTCATCGTACGATGCCACGGTGGTGGCACGACTGGACAAGCTGGTGCTGTTCGAATGGGTTTGGCTCGAGCTATGGTCAGCCATAACGAAGAAAACTTCCTCGCTCTGCGTAGCGGTGGCTTCCTGACTCGTGACTCACGAATGAGCGAACGAAAAAAGCCTGGTTTACATGGTGCTCGTCGAGGATCACAGTTCTCGAAACGTTAATCGTCGCCGCTTAACCGACGTATTGCATCACCAGCGTGGCTCGATCGTTTTCGGCCCAAGTTGTCGAACGCTGGCGCTCATGATCACACTGTATTGATTCAATGCTGGCGATCAATTGCGCTGCTGTCAGCTCTGACTTTAATGCCGACGTAATCGCTTGTAGTTCGTCGACCCAGTTACGTCCACGGTTGAATCCGCATTCTGTTGAGGCAACCAAGAAATCTCCAGGCTGCATAATGTGACAGCGGTTTTCATATTCGCCATAGTCCATAATACCGATTTCAGGTGAGACGTTCTCTAAGACTTCGATACCGTTCGGAGTCACAACCAGTAACATCATCTCACCAGCACAGCTATAGGTGACTCGACCCGTATCCACATCTAACGCAATCTGCAAGGCATCAGCAAATTGCTCGCCCGCAGCACCTTCCCAAATAGAAGAGTTCGTTCGTTCGAGTATTTCTGCGGGATCGCTTGTCACCGCAATCATACGTTGTAAAGTACTGCCAACTACGCCGATCGACAACAGAGCCTCAAGCGAGCATCCTTGGGAATGCGCCAGAGATACGCTGATCCCTTGTTCGGTTTCCTGGCAGTCATAATAATTACGACTGATGGTTGTGTCATCAAGATGCCAGCCTTGCACTTGCCACATAGCGTGAGAGCAATTGATAGGTAAACGGCGGCTCTGCTGCCAATTTTGAGCCATTTTGATCAGCTGATCATCGACTAGGTGATTACCACCATTAAAGATAGCAGTAAAATAGTTAGCCGCCATCGCTGCAATCAGCTCGATTAACATCAATTCACTGTCGTCTAACACCCGCGTACTATCAAACGCGAACCACAACGTTCCAATCGGGGTCTCTTGGGCAACCATTGGGACACACACAGCGGATGCTGCGTCCATTGGTGCATTGCATTGCTTTACGCGGTCTGCCGTTGTGAGGGTAACTACATGCCCGGTAAGTGCTTCAAGATCTGCAGTCGCTTGTTGTAACATCCGCACACCAATATTTGCCAGCTCAGTTTGTGCACCGCCGCAGGGACCGAGCGTCAAATATCGAGTGTCAGCATCCAAGAGATAGGTAGCAGCGAAGTTCGCTTCTAAGATACTTAAACCACATGCAAGTGCCTGCATCGTAAGGTCATTGGTTTGCCGGGCTAGTTCGTTCTCGGTCAGTCGCGGAGTCTGGTAGCGCGATGTTTTTAAAGCGTGCGAATCCACTGATTTAGCTGTAATTAACTTCAGTGTGGGAGGGTGGGGATGCAACATAATGAAGAGCTTAGACAGACGAGGTGCTTGCAAGATTCCTCAGTCCATCGGGGTATCTTGCGTTGATCAAAGTGTATTCAGCATTTCAGGGATTTCCATTGCCGGTAAAACAACTCATCGACGCCGCAAACCATTCTACGTGACTGGAATCCCCCCAAAAGGAGGCATACATCACAAGTCGCCATCAGCACGTTTGGCGAAACCCAACTAACCGGAATAACCCGCGCCAGACTTGAGTAAATACAATCCCGAGCACTTGATGCTTAACCTATTTTAAAATAATCTAGAATGAATCCTCTAGGAGCGGGTGTGGCGGAACTGGCAGACGCGCATGGTTGAGGGCCATGTGGGAGTTAATCCCGTGGAGGTTCGAATCCTCTCACCCGCACTTTGCAATTCTAACGCTAGCCTGTCCGCCATAGCCGCGCAGCGTCGCAGGTGTAGCAAATCCAAACAAATATTCGCGATCAATTGCGAGCATTCGCGGCTTACATTCGTGGCTACAGATATTTAGATATTGCGTGCCCACTAGAGGCAATGTTATCAACTTGACTGCTAGTCTCCGCAGCAACTTCTAATAGCGGAGCATGATGCGGTTTGCGGCGCGCATCAATTACCAGCGAACCGGTACAACCCCAGTGCTTATTGTTGATCGACGCACCAAGACCATGCACGTCCACTGCTGGGTTGCTGCGGGTAAATGTTACCCACAAAAACTCATTAAGATTGTTCGCTAGTGGTTGGCTTTCATCTACGATCACGATCAACGGAAAACTATTCACACTGTGATCGTTGCCCAATGTCAGACAAAAATCGTTTACTTGTTGAACATAGCCTGCATCCGCCGGCGGGCCCTGAATAGCCAATACACCTGGCATGACAACACGGGCTTCCATGTATCCAGCTGGCAACGAGAATGATGTCGGTAGGGCACTCGTCAGATCGCGCTTAATTTTACCAGCAGCGGCGATTACTAATTTGGAACCTTGATTCAACCCTGTGCCTGAATAATCCAGCGTATCGATCGTTGTATTGGTTGAAAAATGTAGGTCTCGACGCCAATCAACTCGCTGCAGCACCTCTAACAAAAACGATTCTATCTGGCCAATATCCAAACTTGGAACATCCGCATCATTCAATATGAACAAGTACTTTGCTAGAGACAATTGGCCCTGTCCCAAAATCGCATGCGCTTGCGTTAGTAGTTCCTGCGGATGATCAACGTCGCTAAAGGGCGTATAACGTTCACTGCCAATAGCCAACAATAATGGATGGACACCGGCTGCATCCACGGCATGAACCGCTTTCACCCCAGGTAAAACCGAGGGAATCACGGGCCCAGTGATTTCATGTATGAGCTCGCCAAACCGAGTGTCTTCTTGAGGAGGGCGACCAACAACCGTGAATGGCCATATAGCACCTTCACGATGAAATACGTTGGTTACCCGCATTACTGGAAAGTCATGTATCAAACTGTAATACCCTAAGTGATCACCAAACGGACCTTCTGGCTTTAACTCGTCTGGAATAATCTCGCCTTGGATACAAAAGTCTGCATCTGCATATATTGGTAACTCACCTGTCTGACAGATCATATTGATCCGTTCACCATTGAGCACACCGGCAAATGTTAATTCACTCATACCCTCGGGCAGCGGCATCACCGCAGCCACTGTCATCGCCGGGCTGCCACCTACAAAAATATTTATTTTCAGTGGTTTACCCAAGTCCTTTGCGGCTTGCTGATGTACTCCAATCCCTCGATGAATCTGATAATGCAATCCAACTTGATTTGCAAGATAGTCGCCGCCTGCCAGTTGCACTCGATACATGCCTAAATTCGACTGCAACAATCCATCCTGTTCTGGATGCTGCGAAAAGACTTGAGGCAGTGTAATAAACGGGCCACCATCACGAGGCCAACTCTGAATTTGCGGTAAGTCACTCAATTCGCAACGGTGCTTTAATACCGCACCGCGGGAACAGCGTTTGGGAATCATCTTCAACGCTTGTCGAGCCAACCCTACATGCCGCCACGGCCGCCGTAAAATTTGGCTCGGGTCCACCTTTGCTTGAACCAAACGGCGAACCTGATCAAGTGAATTGCGGAAAATGAATTGGCTGCGTTCTAGAGTTCCAAATAGATTGGAGACAACGGGAAACTGACAATCTTTTACATTGGTAAACAGGATTGCCGGTCCGTTGTTGGCAAACACGCGCCGCTGAATCTCAGCCATCTCTAGATAGGGGTCGGCTACATGCTCATACCGTAACAAGAAGCCTTGCGACTCCAATTCACGGACACATTTTTCAAGGCTATTCACTGCCATCGGATCTCTTATCACACATTGCTAGTCATCAATCGGCCGCTACTGCATTCATAGTATCCTACCAGCGCCAAGGGAATTAACGACGAAATATGACGCGATGCCCGAACCTCTGATTCTACCCAGAGGGTACTCGCATGCGAAATACTTCACGCTAAAATAAAGCCTGCTAACTGCCTTTCAATAAATAATCACATACACATTACGCTATCAATACGAGGATTTTGACACCATGGCAACTGCAATCACGCAAGAACCACTTCATTTAATCGACGTCGACGCCATTGTTGTTGCCCTTGGCGGCAGCGAACTATCCGGACCTGCCCAAGAGTTAAATACACAAACTGACGGTGCTCTACAGCGCATGATTGACGCCAATGAGGCTAGCTTAAAAGTTGGAGTTACAACATCTTGGCTAGCGCCTAGCGGAATCAAAGCTCCGGTAGTAATGCTCGTCGGTCTCGGTAGTTGTGACTCACCTGAAAATATCTCGTATTTCAAAGCCGCCGGTGCTGCTGCCAAGACACTGGCAGTTAAACAACGCAACACCGTTGCCTATTATTTCCCCGAATGTGATGCCGCGGCGCTAGAAACAGCGGTCAGCGGTAGTCTTATTGGTTGTCACGGTCAGGATATCTGCCGTAGCAAACGCGATCTCTTCACACCGGATAATATTCTCTGGGCGACTAGCGACGCAGCGACCGTTGAAAATGGCGTGATCATCTCCCAAGGCATTAACTTAACCCGTGACCTAGTCAACGGTCCCCCTAACATGGTGTACCCAGAAACTTTCGCCGAACAAATCCAAAGTCTAGGAGAAACCACCTCGCTAGAAATTGAGGTCTGGGATGCAGCCAAGTTAACTGAAGAAAAGTGCGGGTCACTGCTGGCCGTAGCTCAAGGATCTGCTCGAGAAGCTCGACTCGTAATTATGCGGTATCGTGGAGCGGATGTCGCCGACCCGCAACTTGCATTGGTGGGCAAAGGAGTTACCTATGACAGCGGTGGCTTATCGCTAAAACCATCAGATGGTCAAAAAACCATGAAGTGTGATATGGGAGGTGCGGCAACTGTCGTTGGCACGATGCAAGCTATCTCCCAACTGAAACTACCTTGCCATGTCATCGGACTTGTCGGGCTCGTTGAGAATATGGTGAGTTCAAATGCCTATCGACTCGGCGATGTCATTACGGCTCGCAATGGCAAGACAATCGAAGTGCTCAATACTGATGCCGAAGGTCGACTTGTGTTAGCCGATGTATTGGATGTCGCAGTTGGGCAAAAACCAGCGCATATGATCGATCTTGCCACTCTAACCGGCGCTTGCTGCATTGCCCTGGGATTAAATGTCACAGGCTTCATGACAAATGATCAAGATTGGTGTGATGATTTAACTCGTGCGGCAGCTACTACCGGCGAGCAAGTCTGGCAACTTCCGATGTTCAAAGAGTTTGGCAGCGAACTACAAAGCAAAGTTGCTGACCTGCGTAATATCGGTGCCGGACGTTGGGGTGGCGCGATTACCGCCGGAAAATTTCTCGAAGAATTCGTCTCGGAAGTCTCTTGGACACATATGGACATTGCTGGTCCCGCCTTCGCGGACTCGCCCAAAAAATGGGTCGACGGTGGAGCGAGCGGTGTCATGGTTCGGACGCTGATAGAAGTTATCCGCCAGTTAGAAAAATAACATGTTATTGAACGTGTGAACTACCTATAATGTCATCCGTAGTACAATTAATACAATTGAATATCGTTTGAGATCAACAATTAAGAAAGTAATTCACTTATGGCTATCCTCAATACAACATCACTGTGCCTACGCCAAACTGCGCTGTTGTTACTAGCTTCCGTTTTCATCATTGGTTGCTCTGGCGACGAGGAAACAGCACAGTCACCGGAGTCTAAATTCCAAGTCGTTGATCACGATGACCATGATCACGACCATGACGTCGAACCATTAACGGTTCCAACAAATCCCAACGCCAACGCTACAAACCAAGGAACTGGCAATGTCCCGACCGCACAAGCGCCTAATCTTCTACAAGCTGTCGCAACGCAAGCCAATCTTCCGGTACCAACCAAAGATTCGTCAGTCGATGCCATCCAACAGTTTATTTCCTTCCTGATTCAAATTCCTCTCCAAGGTCAAAACCAACAGCAGCAAATGCAATTTGGCATGTTGATCACCAACGAATTGCAGAACTTGTCTTCGATGCTACTCAGCAAAGAAGGGCTCAATGAAACCGAACGTCGCTATGGATACAACATCAAGCAAACCGCCATCTCGCGTTTACACCAATTTGGTAACCCCAAAGCACTTTCTATGCAATTGGCATTAGCCAATGAGATGGCCAGTGACGACCACGAAGCAATCGCCAAAGAAGGAAAGTTGTTAGCATTTATGGCAATCTCGCAAAAGCGGCTATCTGAAGCACAGGGTAAAGGCGATGTTGTCACAACCGTCGCAGCAATCAGCAAAGAAGCAGTCACTTGGATCGATGGTAATGAGGGCGATGCGGGGGTGTTTACCTCGCTACAACAAATTGGATTATATCTGTCACAGATGGATCCGGAAAATGGCAACGTACTACTGGACACCATCGGGAAACGATTCAGCGCTAGCTCTGATATCAATATCGCGCGTAATGCTCGAGCTATCCTTGAACAACCCCTCATCGACCAATCAGGCCTACTCGAAACCGCTCGCGATTACTCAGACGGCAGTGAAGCCACTAGAGATCCAACTGCCATGCTGGCAAGTCTTACAACGGTACTCGAAAATCCCGCTCGTGGACTTGGTACTTTTCAAGTGTTAGGTCAAATCATCCAATCAATCGGCCAACAAGAGACTGACCTTGGTTTCCAGATGCTTGACCAAACCATCGAATCATACAAACAGATTGAAGACAAAGAACTCTCAATCGAACTGGTCGCCAGCTTACAGGAATTGAGCGATGACATCCTATTCGCAAAATTCAAAATTGAAGATACGTTTCGGTTTTACATGCAGGTTCAAACAAAGCAGGGCAAGCAAGATGTCATCTCGGCCGTCACATCCCTACTTGAACATGAACGGACAAGTCCCGCAGCGTTTGAAGTCATGGGACACGAAACCGCTCAAATCGCAGAAAGATATCCCGCATTGGTAAAAGACTTGCTGCAAGTCATTCTTAAAACTTCACAGGAAAAGTTATCCCCCGAGCAACAGGCGGAACTACAAACGCAACTTGCTCGCACCGTTAATCGGCTTAATCTCGTGGGTTCAACCATTTCGATACCAGCAAAGACTATGGACGGGAAACCATTTGATTGGGCTGCACTCAAAGGCAAGGTTGTTGTCATTGACTTTTGGGCAACCTGGTGTGGACCATGCTTAGCTGCTATACCTCATTTAGAAGAGTTACAGAAGAAATACAGTGATCAAAATGTCTCGTTTATTGGTTTTAGCATCGACGCTGATCGCCAAGCGCTCACTGAGTTTCTCGAAAAACGCAAGCTTGCTTGGCCTGTGATTATTGATGACATCGAAGTCGACGCTGCGAAGATCGCGGACGGCGTTGTAGCTGCGTCATGGGAAATGCCGTCCACAGCTGCCTGTGGAATCGCCGGTATACCAGCGTTGGTTGTGATCGGCCGCGATGGCAAGGTAGCCGCCATGGTGCATAGCCCTCAAGAATTAGAGACCGAACTGACTCGGGCTACTAGTGCAACTCCCGCCTCCAACGATTCTAGTTCCCTCAACCAGAAGACGAGGACTCTAACGGCCGCCGGTGGACAACTGCACTTCATCACGACCTTGCCCCCAGATGCGGATGACGCAACGGCTGAAGTTGCACAAAACAATCCTTATTTAGCAGCAGCAAATGCAGACAAACTAGAATTACTCGACTATCTGCTCGACATGCAGGACAAAGTTAAGTCCATCCGCTATCGCGATGGGTTTGCGGTCGCCGTGCACGAAGCAGCGACTCGTTTGCTCGCGCTTGAGGCATCGGATCGATTTCATGTGTTAGCCGTAGAGACCGCGGTTACCATACTGCACGAACAAGCCTCACTCGGTAATGACAAACTTGACCAGCAGCTTAACGATTTCATGAACTCGCTCGCCGCTGACGAGCGACCAGCCATCGCCGCACACGTTGCCTTTCACCAACTCGAGCAACGGGTCATTGCCTCCGACGATTTACCCACAGACAAACTGGAACCGCTATTGAATGAGACCTTCGATTACCTCAGCGAACATGACTTAAGCGCCATCCATTTACGTCTCGCTTCTACGGTTGTGCATGCGATCAATCGTTACGATGACGAAGAGACTCGCAAGGAGCAGTTCAAACGTTTTGGTAAAGTGTTTAGCCAAAGCGAAAGTCGCACGTTAGCGGCTTATGGCAAGAAGATCACCAAGTCGGCAACAGCGGCGGCGAATGTTTCTCAACTCGTTGGCAAGCCATTGGAATTATCCGGCGTGACTGATTTAGGCGGCGAATTGGATTGGGCGTCATACCGCGGAAAAGTTGTACTCATTGATTTCTGGGCATCATGGTGTGCCCCTTGCCGTGCTCAAATGCCAAAGATCAAAGCGATCTACGAGGAATTGGACCGCAAGAAGTTTGATGTTGTGGCGGTCAATCTCGATCGCAGCGCTGAAGCATTCGAGGAATACTCCAAAGAGCATCAATCTCCTTGGCCAAATGTCATCGGAGACGATGGTCGGGCGTTGGCGGAACAATACGGCGTGACTGCCTTGCCAACGATGATGGTGGTAGATGGCGAAGGCAAGATTTTGGCAGTGGGGCACAGCGTGCAGGCATTACGCGCTGCAATCGACAACGCCCTCAAACCGAACGAAAAATAGAAATGCTGGGCAGTGTTTCTCCGTTTGTGGCCATTCGTGGCCGCCGTAGGCGGATTAATGGCACATAGATCAACTTAGTGTTAACTCGCCACAGAATTACGTTAGGGCAACTGATGCCCCATCTTCTCTCGCTTGGTCTCCAAATACCGTTCATTGTGCTCGTTCACCGATGCAACAATCGGCACCTGATCAACAACGGTCACGTCATATCCACGCAAGTTAAATGCCTCAAGTTTCTTAGGATTGTTTGTCAGCAATCGTAGCTGGCTTAGTCCCAGATCTTTAAGAATCTGTAGGCCAACACCATAGTCACGCATATCTGCTTTGAAGCCCAACGCATGATTGGCTTCAACCGTATCCATTCCCTGCTCCTGCAATGCATACGCTCGGATTTTTTCCGCTAAGCCAATTCCTCGACCTTCCTGCGGCAAATAAACCAATACTCCACAACCTTCTTTGCTAATCATATCCAATGCCATATGCAACTGGTCACCACAATCACAACGTAAACTGGAAATCAGATCACCCGTAAAGCAACTTGAATGCATTCTTACAAGTGGAGGGTTTTCATTAGTGGACGGGTCACCCAAAACCAAAGCGACCGGTTCGTTTCCTTCAAAGTCCACCGCATACACAATTATATCCAACTCACCATATTTCGTTGGCAACTTCGCTTCGGCATTGCGGTGCACTAGCTTCTCGTTCACCCGCCGATGGGCAATCAACTGCTCAATCGAAATGATCTCGAGATTATTCTCTTGTGCCACAGCGAACAGGAACTCATGAGAACCGCGATTCCCCGTTTCGTCAAGAATCTCACACAGCACGCCTGCTGAAGCTAGCCCTGCCATTCTTGCCAAATCCATACTTGCTTCCGTATGCCCGGCTCGACGTAAGACTCCACCTTCTTTGGCAACGAGTAAATGCACGTGTCCAGGTCGGACAAAATCAGCTGGACCACTATGCGGATCTGCAATAGCGCGCACAGTCATCATCCGTTCATCGGCCGTAATGCCAGTCCGGCAATCGCGGTGATCCAGTGGAGTCATAAAGGCCGTGCCCAGCGGTGTGTTATTTGTGTCCGCGAGCGGCGCTAATTCTAACCTAGCCGCCGTATCCGGAAGGATCGACAAGCAGAAGTCCCCACGACCACTGAGCAACAGATTCATGTTCTCTGTCGTGGCCTTTTCTGCTGCGCAAATAAAATCGCCTTCGTTCTCTCGATCTTCCGCGTCGACAACAATAATCACTTCGCCGCGACCTATCGCGTCAACAGCTGCTTGGACCGTGGAAAATTCTTCTAACATGCGAAACACTCCGACCACAGGCGCGCTGCTTTTAAGCAACGATCCTGTTATTTACCAATGATTAATGTACCGTCAATTATAGACCCATCTATTCACCTTGCTTAGTGGCAACCTGCTAGAATAAATCAGCGGACACACCTCCCACAACAAGAGATGTGCTAGTTATTCCAGTTAAACCAGCAATTCACCTCGTTTTTCGGCATATTCACCTATCATCCACAATGCCGCCCGGACACGACAGCATGCCACCGACAACAACAATGCTGCAACGTGATGAGTATATTGAACAGGCCTATTTTTTTCAGATTCTAGGCGAGCGTTTACCCCAGGATATCCCGATCCAGGATATTTTGGAGCAAGTTCGAGATGAGACGCTAGCAACGACAAAACTACCAATTGCCCTCGACTATATGCTCGCCGAACTTTGTTCCACAGGCGTATTATCTCCCGCAATGGAACAGCTGTCGCATTATTTCACGCCATTTCAAACGCATTTAATGCACGAAGCCGAACGCGATGATGGTAAATTCGATTTAAGGGCGGCGGTCAAGATTCTGCAACGCGAAGCGGAATATAGAGCCGATGAGCCCAGCCGAGCTGGTCTGTTTTTGTATCAGTTAGAGAGCATCTGCCACAACAACCTTCCCTATGATTCGGGATTGTTCGCAATGTCTGAAGATGCGTTTTATGATGATCACTGGCAGCAATGGATATTAATCGTCCGTCGCCAAATCGGCATCATTGAAATCGCAGACCTCATTTTCTCACGCAGTTGGCACTACATTAATCTCCGCAACCGTCATCAAACCCAACCGCCTAATCCAGAACAAACCGTTCTATTCGGTGAGAAAGAGGGGCGCATTGCGTTAGCTAATTCTGGGAAGGATCCGTTGTTTTTGTTTGCTTCGCTGCAACGACATCTAGGTTATCCCAAGGTACCGCGGCCTAAACCCATTGACGAAACGAAAAACGTACTTGCGGTACTGCAACAAAAGCTAGATCAGCTTTCCATTCGCACCAAACTCCTAGAAGACGAGAGCCGCGGGGGAATTGATCTAACACAATACTATAAAAAGCCTTGATTCTGAGTCCCTCGAATTTGTAGTGGTCCCCCGTGGCCACCCGCCGCTGCTATACTCGCCACTGCCTCGAAATAAGGTAAAATGATGATTAACAAGACATTTACTTTTTCAGTATTACGCTACTAACAAGGCTACTTAGTTTTATGCAGTTACAGGGACAAATCGCCGTCATCACTGGTGGCGGGACAGGAATCGGACTCGGCATTGCTCATGCGTTTGCGGAAGCGGGCTGCACCGTAGTCATTGCGGGTCGCCGCGAGGAGCCACTCGCATTGGCTACCGCTACTTGGCAAGGCAATGGTTCACTCGTACACCATTGTGTAGATGTCTCTAACAGAGAAAGCGTACAAGCATTGTTTGATTGGGTTCAATCTGAGGTGGGTGAAGTTGATATCCTCGTCAATTCCGCTGGTACCAACATACCCAATCGGACATTAGCGGATATGGAGCCAGACCAGTGGGACAGCGTGATGGCAATCAACGCTAGTGGCGCGTACTACTGTATGCTAGCCGCCGTGCCTAGTATGAGATCACGCGGTGCAGGTTTGGTCATCAATATATCTTCCATCTCCGGAGTCCGAGCGACGGCGTTAGGTGGAGTGGCTTATTCCGCCTCTAAATTCGCAATGGCAGCTTTAGGAATGGCAGCTTCGAATGAAGTCAATGTTGACGGAGTCCGCGTAACCAACATCTATCCGGGGGAAGTTAACACACCGATCCTCGAAAAGCGTCCGCAAGCCGTAACCGATGAACATAAAGCTCGCATGCTCAAACCAGCAGACCTCGGCCATCTCGCGCTATCAATCGCAACCCTACCAGCAACGGCACATGTGCCGGAAGTCACCATCAAACCGCTAAGCCAGGAATTCAGCTAGGGACCGTGGCGGCTGCACTTTCGAACTTTTAAATCAACCGGTCTTTCAATTAGCCGACTATTCAACGTCCCAGCAGGTGCCTGAGTTAAAGAGTTCATCCAGAGTTGAATCTGGGTTAGCTTCTTGCGCTTGATCAACTTGTTGATTGACGCCTTCATCATAAACGGGCATAGCAATGTCGCGAAAGACACCTATGGCTTCGGGAAATTCTGGTTGCCGCAAACGAGAAAGCAAGAAAGCGAGCGATGGTTCAGTAGATTTTTCATCATGGAATAGTAAATCATCTTCCGAGATGCCTTTTCCTAACTCCACCACTTCAGGTGTCATGCTATTAAGACGAATTCCCTTATCGCGATCTTTCCCAAAAATCAGGGGCTTACCATGTTCCAGTTCGATTAGATTATCGGTTTTCGATTCCCGATCCGTCGCATATTTCCAAACGCCATCATTAAAAATATTACAGTTCTGATACACTTCGACAAACGACGTTCCCTTGTGAGCTGATGCCCGTAGTAGCGTCTGTCCTAAGTGCTTGATATTCACGTCAATACTGCGAGCGACGAATGACGCTCCACAACCCATCGCCAATGATAGCGGTGTTATCGGATTATCAATTGAGCCAACAGGACTACTCTTAGTAATCTTCCCTGTTTCCGATGTTGGTGAATATTGACCTTTGGTTAGTCCGTATATGCGGTTATTGAAAAGAATAATATTGATATCCACATTCCGGCGAATCGCATGCATCAAGTGATTACCACCGATACTTAGTGCATCCCCATCGCCCGTAATCACCCACACTTTCAAATCTGGACGACATACTTTCAAGCCAGTCGCAAATGCTGGAGCACGACCGTGAATTGAATGCAAACCATATGTATTCATATAATATGGAAAACGACTTGAACACCCGATACCCGAAATGAAAACGGTATTCTCTCGAGGATCACCAATCTTAGCGAGGGTTTTTTTCATTTGGGCGAGAATAGAATAATCACCACAACCTGGACACCAACGCACATCTTGGTCGCTACCAAAATCAGCTGGTTTCAACACAGGTAAATCAATACTCATAAGTGGATTCCTAGTTGTCTGTTCGTGTAATGCAATACAAATTAACGGGTTAGTTCTGCAATGCGTTGTTCAATTTCAACGATTGCAAATGGACGACCTTTTACCTTATTCAATCCGATACACTCAACAAGATACTTTGCTTGGATCAGTGCTTTAAGTTGGCCTAAATTCAATTCCGGAATAAGCACTTTATCGTAGTTATTGAGGACTTCTTCAAGATTGCTTGGGAACGGATTAAGAAAACGTAGCTGAGCGTGAGCTACACTTGTACCGGCTGACTGAGCACGCGTCACTGCTGTGCGGCAAGCACCGTAGGTACCACCCCAACTCAATACAAGCAAATCGCCCTTTTCAGGTCCGCACACTTCTAGTGGTGGGATAAAATCAGCAATGCGATCTACTTTTTCCTGCCGTAATTCACACATCGCTTGGTGGTTGTCTGGGTCGTAACTGACATCACCAGTCTCGGCAGCTTTTTCCAAACCGCCGATTCTATGTTCAAGACCCTTAGTACCCGGCAAGGCCCACGGTCGGGCAAGATTCTCATCACGCGAGTAGGGCAAGAATTCCGGATCGTCGTCTTCCCGAGGGGCAGGGTGTGTAATTTCTATTTTTTCGAGCGAATCAAAGGTGGGAATCTTCCATGGCTCAGCACCGTTGGCGATGTATCCATCAGACAAGATAATCACTGGGCACATAAAGGTCACCGCAATACGCCAAGCATCAATTGCCGTAGCAAAGCAGTCTGACGGACTCTGTGGAGCAACTACCGGCAACGGTGATTCACCGTTACGACCATACATTGCTTGATACAAGTCGGACTGTTCTGTTTTGGTCGGCAACCCAGTACTTGGACCACCTCGTTGGACGTTGATGATAAGCATGGGCAACTCGAGAATCATCCCCAGTCCCATCGCTTCTCCCTTAAGCGCAATACCAGGACCGCTCGATGCCGTAATTCCCATGTGGCCTGCAAATGCAGCACCAATTACTGAACAAATAGCTGCAATCTCATCTTCCGCTTGAAACGTCCGCACACCATGTTCTTTATGTTTACTTAACTCGTGCAAAATATCGGAGGCTGGCGTAATTGGATAAGAACCCAAAAACAAGTCTCGATCACTGAGCTTCGCTGCAGCAATACAACCAATTGCCAACGCTTGGTTCCCCATGATGTTACGGTATCTACCCTTGGGCAACGTCGCTTGGCCTACTTGGTAAGTACTAATTGCCGCTTCGGTTGTCTCGCCATAATTAAACCCAGCCTTGAGCGACTTCTCGTTAGCCTCGGCAATGTCTGGCATACCACCAAACTTTGATTGGATAAAATCTAAGGTAGGCTGCAAGTCGCGATTGTAGAGCCAGTAGACAAACCCCATTGCAAAAAAGTTCTTACAACGATCGGCTATCTTTGCGCTCAGTCCTAATTCTTCGACAGCGGTTCGAGTGAGCAGTGTCATTTTAATTTTGATGACTCGATATTCATCTAGGCCTACGCCATCTAGAGGATTCTCATCGAGCTTAGCTAACCGTAAATCTTTGGCTTGGAAGCTATCTTCATTGACAATCAGTGTGCCACCCGTTTTGAGGTCTCCGATGTTCGTAACCAAAGCCGCTGGATTCATCACGACAAGCGTATCAAGTTGGTCGCCAGGTGTGAAAATATCTTCAGCAGCAATCTGCACTTGAAACCCTGAGACACCAGCCCGAGTTCCTCGAGGAGCGCGAATCTCTGCAGGGAAGTCTGGAAACGTCGCGACGTCGTTTCCCGCTAGAGCCGACGTGTTGGTGAGTTGAGTCCCAGACAGTTGCATACCGTCGCCTGAGTCACCAGCAAATCTAATTGTTGCACCTGTTATTTTTTCCGGAGTAGTCGTTGTAGACATTTTTACTGAGCTCTTAGATTATTATTGAACGTGAGGTGTTAATACGAACAGAATACGCAATTCAAAATTAGAGATAATAGAGGTGGGAAATAGAATTCGTAGTGCTTACAATCATCGCAATCTCAAGTCAGTAATCTATAAATTCTATTTTTAGTTTTGCAGTTAGCATCCATTAAAAAATATAAACTAAGCCGACGCAAAGTTTACACAGGAATACCTGAAATCTACCACCTCAACTCGACTCGTTGAACCGCATATTCACCATAAAAACCAACTTTTCTCTACGACATTTTTCCGACAATAATGTCGGCTTTCATTGGTCATCACCGCTCTAAAATAAGGTACTCTAATAATGTCCCAGAGGAGTCAATTTAACTACATTTTATACATCGTGATCTCGGCGGTAGCGTGACCAGCAAGGGTCTCTCCGGGATGTGTAAATATTATGTGCTATCATAAGAAGATGACCAACCATTGCGATTTTTTGGGTAGAATTTAATGGAAGCTAGACAGTTATCAATAACTGGCCCTTTATCAAATCGTTTCCTCGATAGTACATAATCGCTAGGCATCCATGACGCAAGATATCCGAGGTATCCGAGACGCCATTGATCCGATTGATGGCACCATCTCGATCGTCACGCCCGAAAACATCACCTTTGACTATCACGTCGCAGGGCCATTTCAACGAGCTTTTGCTTTTCTAATTGATATTGGTATACGTACTGCTATTCTCTTTGGCTTATATATATTCTCGCTCATCATCGATTACCAATTGGGTGGAATTGGGCAGGCGATATTCCAAGTTATCCAGCTCATTGTCATCTGGATGTATGGAATACTATTCGAAATTTACATGAACGGCCAAACTCCTGGTAAACGCATGCTCGGCTTACGATCAGTCACTGTAGACGGCAAACCGATGAATGCAATGCAAGCCGTTCTACGTAATATGCTACGAATGGCTGACACGTTTCCTTTAGTTGCTCCCGCTGCCTTTGGTATCAATTGGGGGAACTCGCCGTTTTTCCAATTGTCGTTCATCCCAACATTCATGGTTGGATTGCTCGTCATGAGTTTGAACAAACGTTTCCAACGACTCGGGGATCTCGTTGCCGGCACGATGGTTATTGTCGATCAAAAACAACCGACACAAGGGTTGCATGATGTGCGGCACCCCAACGTACTGCATATTGCTTCACTATTACCCGCAAATTTCAAACCGGACCAAGGCATGTCTCAAGCGCTGGCCCACTTTATTGACCAACGTAATCGTTTAGCTCAACAACGGCGCAATGAAATTGCCAACCATCTTGCTGAGCCATTATGTAAACAACTCAAGCTTGACCCAAACATTAACCCCGATCTGCTACTGCAGGCACTATATTATCGGGCCTTCGTATCAGACGCCCAAGACGAAGTGCCACTAACATCTCCATTAGCTGCCATCGTACCTACCAGTCCCAGCGGATACGCTCAGTCGCCGTATCCGCAGAACGTGGCTCAACCTATCACTCAACCTCTGGCTCCCCAAATTCCACCCAGACAAACACCTCCGTCTCGGCCACCAACGCGAGGTAACATCCTATGAAAGTAGCTGACCTATTAGCCCAGCGGCAACATCAATGGCGAGAACTTGACGAGCTCTGCGATAAAGTCAATTGGAGATCTGCAAAAAGGATGGGAGCCGAGCAGCTATCAAACTTTGCCTCTCTGTATCGCAGCGTGTGTGCAGATTTGGCTTTAGCCGATTCCTATAATTTGCCGCCCGACACAGTCGAGTATTTGCACCGGCTCGTTGGTCGTGCTCATAGCCGACTTTACCGCACTCGTCGTTTTCAATTCGCCGCTTGGATCATGGTATTAACATTTGATGCTCCGCGGCAGATTTTGCTGGACCGCTATTTTTGGTTTATGTTCATATTTTTCTACGGTACATTTTTGTTGTCCGCATTTCTCGCTTTTGAATCTACCTATTTTCCAGATTACCACACGCAAATCGTAGGCGAAGAAGCTTTGCTCAGTTTGGAAGCAATGTATACCAATCCGATTGGGTCAACCGAATCCGGAATCGGGATGAAATCCAATATGGCTGGATTCTACATCAACCACAATACAGGTATTGGATTAGTCTGTTTTGTCACGGGTATCCTGATAATACCTGGCATCGTGACTACGTTATTTAACGCCGCGTTTCTAGGTGCTGTCTTCGGCTATATGGCTCGGCCGGATGTTCTCATGACTGATAACTTCTTTGAATTCGTAACCGCACACGGACCTTTTGAATTGACGGCCATCGTACTCGCAGCAGCCGGTGGTTTGCGGCTAGGATTGTCTTGGGTCAACACCAACGGGTTAACCCGCAAAGCCTCACTTCAAAAAGCTGGCCGCCGCTGTATCCCGGTCATTGGATTATCGATTCTGTTCTTTTTCTTTGCGGCGATTATTGAAGGTTTCATTTCACCGTCGAATCTTCCATATTCCTTCAAAGCAACAGTCGCGATCAGTTCGGCACTGTTCATTGCATTTTATATTCTTGTCTTGGGTCTCCTATCTGCTTTGGGGATCGTCAAAGGAGAACAATATGCAATTAGATAAAACCCATATTCAAATTCGCAACCGCAATGAAAATGAGTTGCTAGATATCGCACTACACGTCATTTGCAGATTCCCCGTCCAAATTTTCTTGTCTTTTGCGCTGCTAGCCATACCACTGCTGCTGCTTAATAATTTGCTAATCGGACATATCCTCACATTGGACTACAACCTAGCTTTCCAAATGCGGACTTCAATCGTCGAAGAAACCTATACATCGTCAGACATTAGCTACAAAACATTTCTCGTCTTACAAGTAATATTGATCATTAGTGAAGCCCCCATAGCCTCAATTTTGTCCACCGTCATGTTAAGCAAATTAATTTTTAACGAAGCGCCAACGCTCTCGAGTATCATTAAAATCGGCCTAAAAAATACCGGGAAAATTTTTGCGAGCCTAGGCCTGAAACGAGGTGTTCTATTTATCGTCCTGCTCGCAGCACTAATGAGAACACCCGACAGCATAACCCGCGGATTTATTTTGGCGACCATTATTATCACATTCTTCGTATTCATCTGGGTCCGCGGTGCCCGACCGTTCATTTTAGAAATCATTCTGCTGGAACAATCCGATGCCGAGTCGTCGAATAAGATGTCCTTGAAACAGCGCAGTCGCATGCTGCATACAACCGTTGGCGGTAATGTATTTGGGCGATCAATGTACGGATTAGTCGTTGGCTGTTGTCTGGCAATTTGCATGCACGGCTGTCTAACCTTTCTTTCTGTTAACCTGTTTACCGAAACAGGAACTATGGAGCATCTCGATTTAACCGCTCGCTGGATCTTTCCAATTGCTTGCTGGCTTGCGGTACTCTACACATCGGTCGTACGATTTCTCAACTACCTCGACACTCGTATATTATTAGAAGGTTGGGAAGCGGAATTAAAAATTCGTAGCGAAGCTATGCGGATCAAACAACGACAACCACTGGGCACAAATTGGTAGGGGACAGGAGGGTAATTATGAAACGACATTCAATGCTGTCACTGCTCTGCATCCTATCAGTCTACGTATTCATTGCCTTAGGACACTCTCACGACTCCCTAGCTCAACGCGATACGCCCGTCGAATCTGGAAAGCGTGCTTTACAGCGTGATACACCTTTTCCTTGGTATGACGAACAACGTGACGTATTAAAGCGAATCCCGCTTGATACCGAGTGGATGCAGCGACTACGCGAACGCTTAGAACAAAATGAACAGAACATCGAGGAAATGCTTAAGGGCCTCGAAGACATGGATTTCGGTGATATGGATTTCGGTGATATGCCAACACCGGATATGGAAGAATTCGGTGCGGACTTTGACGCCGAATCGTTTTTAGATAAATGGGAAGAGTACATTAATAGATTAGGTGAGGAGGCTGAGGCAAATTCTGGAGGCAATGGCCGAGCTAATCCAAATAGCCCTCAGGGTAACGGTTCTGCCTCCGATGGTGGACTGGACCCCTCCAGCGGTAATTCATCGGCAGCGCCACCGGCACAACGCAGTAGCGAATGGACTCCCGATCTCGACTTCTTTGCAGGTGCCGGCGGACTTGTTGAAGTTATTTTTTGGGGAATCCTTGCCGTACTCGTGATTGGTGTTATTGGCTTAATCGTATGGGCTATTATCAACCGCGAACAAACAAATAAAGACCCTGGTTTAACGCCGAGACCCAGCACTTTATCCGAGGAAGAACGCTTAGAGGAACTACCGGTCCAACTTGACCCAGCATTTAAGAACTTACTCGATCGTGTGCGAGAATGCTATGACAATGGCGACTACAATCAAGCGATCATCTATTTGTTCAGCTACAAACTAATTCAACTCGACAAAAAACAACTTATACGTCTAACGCGGGGTAAAACAAATCATCAATATCTGCGCGAAGTAACCGGCCATCACCAACTGCAGGATACTTTGCGACTTACAGTCCGCGCTTTTGAGGATGTCTTTTTCGGGAACCACTATCTAACCAAGTCTCGATTCCAACAATGCTGGGACAATGTCGATATTTTCCGCGCTCTCAGTCAACCCACTCCGACCACCGGAGTGCAAGCATGAATCAATATCCCCGCATTAGAGATATTAATCGCATTGATATTAAGAATCGACTCCTAAAATTATGGGTCATTTTGACAATCAGCATCTTCACCAGTATCACTTTCGCTCAGGATGAAGACGACATCGACCGCACCTATGGCGAAGGCAATCAATCCGAAGGTGCCTACAGTATAAATGGCACTGGTGTATTGGCGGATATGTTTAGGAATGCGGGGTCGGAAATCTTCTATTCTCGCATCCTCGGCACACCTACTCGCCGAGCCGACGTAATTGTATGGGCACCGGATAGTTACCGCTTGCCCAGCGAAGAAGAAGTCGCAGCGATCGAGCAATGGCTAAGTGCTAAACCAGATCGCACCTTTATTTTTATTGGCCGCGATTACGATGCGACGATGGACTATTGGGTCGAAGTCACCAAGGATGCCACTGACGATGAAAAAATATTGCTCGCTCTAAAAATGCTCGATGTGTGGGGAGCTTTTCAAGTGAAACGAATGCAACTCGAAGATGGGGAAGATTGTGGCTGGTTCACAATGAACGCCGAATCAACGGTCAAGACAATTAACAGCCTCGAGGGCGATCCTGCGTGGCTGGCTGGAACGGAAAATGGAAAATTCCATCTGCGCGTCCAAGGGTTTTTAGACTTCACAGGAAAAATCGACCAGCCCTCGTTTTCTTCAACCTACGACTACGATATTAAACTTCACAGCAACGGCATCCCGATCGTGACAGAAATAACGAGTCAAAATTTCTATCGCAGTAAAATTTATGCTGCCGTTAATGGTTCGTTCTTACTAAACGTGCCACTAGTAAATCATGAACACCGCAAACTCGCGGCCACCATGATACAACAATGTTCTCAAAAACGAGTCGTCTGTTTTCTTGAAAGCAATTATGACGATGCGGAAAACGTTCCCGTGATAACCAATGATCCAGCTCCACCTTTGCCGCCAAGCATCCTCACTATCTTGCAGTCATGGCCATTTGGCTTCATCCTCATGCACCTCATTGTAGTCGGAATCGTGTATTGCTTTTTTCGGTATCCAATTTTCGGGAAAGCCAAAACAACTTTTGTTTTAACAACAACGATTGATGACAAGACTAGGACACAATCCGTCGCAAATTTTGGGCGGCATATTCAGGCATTAGGTAATCTGATGCGACGCAGCGGCAATGAAACATACGCGCGCAATTGTGTGTCTCAATACCAACAAAGAGCACATCAAAGCGAAACGTACCAACCTCAACGACAGAAAAAGAAACCGAACTAACTTCGGCAACCATAGAGAAAGATGAATATGAATTCCACGACCTTCAACTGCCCAGCTTGTTCTCAACCGTTGAGCTTACCTCCAACATTTGCGGGACCTCAAATACAATGTCCCAGTTGCCAAACGGTGATCCCCATGCCTAACACGCCGCAAGCCATGGCACTTACACCGCTGGCTACCCAACCGTTAGCACCAGTAGTCGCGGCGCCAGCTGTCTCGATGGCGCCGCCCGCAGTTGTGATGGACGAGGAAATCGAAAAGTCCATCGGCAAAATGTCTATTGAAACAACCGAACATACCGGTGAAATGACGGCCACACGAGAGTTGTTTCTCAAATTGACCGAGCAAGTGAGCAAGATATTTATTGGGCAAGATGAGTTGGTACTAGGGACACTAGTTTCACTTTTCTCCAGTGGCCATGTACTGATTGAAAGTGTGCCTGGACTTGGGAAGACGTTGTTCGTGCGAGTGCTTGGTCACGCCTTGGGTTGTGACTTTGGCCGAATTCAATTTACCGCTGACTTGATGCCATCGGACGTCACTGGAGCACCTGTGTTTAATATGAAAACACAGGAATTCAAGTTCCATCCCGGCCCCGTTTTCACTCAATTACTGCTAGCCGATGAAATCAACCGCTCGCCTGCTAAAACGCACGCCGCACTACTCGAAATCATGCAAGAACATCGTGTCACGGTCGATGGCACTAGCTATCCCATCGCGCCCCCATTTATCGTCATCGCCACACAAAACCCTGTGGAGCAAGAGGGAACCTATAACCTGCCAGAAGCTCAGCTCGACCGGTTTATGATGAAACTAATCGTCAATTATCCTAGTGCTGGTCAAGAAGCAGACATTCTGAAAATGCATAGTCGGCAAGAAAGCATTTCCGATCGATTGCAAACCGAAATCGAAACGGTGACAACACCTGAGGAAATCAACGCCGCAATTAAACAAAATGCTGAAGTAACGATTGACGATGCATTGGTGGATTACATCAATCGAATTGTTCGAATAACGAGGAATTGGCCGCAAATCTATATGGGTGCTTCGCCGCGAGCGGGGCTCGCACTGATGCAAGGTGCAAGGACGTTAGCCGCCTTCCAAGGCAGAGACTACGCCATTCCCGATGATGTTGTACAAATCACGTTACCTGTTTTAAGACACCGAGTCATCTTAACAGCCGAAGCCGAAGTCGAAGGTCAAGAAATTGATCAAATACTTATAGATATGATTCGTACTGTCGAAGTGCCTCGCATATAGATCGAACCCGACGTCGCCAGTATTAAAAGCACCGATAACCACACCCAATTCGGAATAAGCAAGTGGAACCTACTCAGCAACAAGCCGAACAACTGCAGCAACAACTGGAGCTCATCCAGATGTTTCCTTGGCTAGTGCTTGTTGCCCTCACGATACCTTTAATTATTGTTGCTCGGCGCAAAGTATACCCACACATTGTCTATCCGCTGGCACTACTAATTCCAACCGTCCTAACTGCGGGCATCATATTTGATGCTACTTGGCTTGTACCCGCTTTGGCGGCCGACGCTTTAATTCTTAGTGTCTCGCTATTAGACTTATTCACCTTGCCGTCCACTTCTTCCTTGCGAGCCGAGCGGCACCACAACAAGGTAGCTTCCATCGTCAAGAACTCTAACGTCGCCTTTCGTATGATTAATGAATCATCTCGTCGTTTACGATTAACACTTTTGGATGATTTACCCGAGACATTTGAAGTCGAAGAATCTATTTTTCGTACTTCCATTGGTAAACGTGAAACAAAAGAATTTCAATATTCGTTCAAACCAACGAAACGCGGACAATTCAATTTGCAGTGCATTCATGTCCGTAGTCGCAGTCTATTGGGTTTTTGGGTGCGACATTTAACCGTCCCCGTGGAAACTCAAATCCACGTCTACCCAGACTTACATCAGCTTTCACATTACGCACTGCTAGCTCGGACAAATCGTTTAAATCTTTTGGGCGTCCGCCGCACTCGAAAAGTTGGGCAAGACAACGAATTTGAACGACTCCGTGAATATACCCGCGATGACCATTATCGAAATATCAATTGGCGTAGTACCGCGCGACACAATAAGTTGATCGTCCAAGATTATCAAAACACTCAAAGTCAGCGAATCATATTTCTAATTGACTGTGGTCGGATGATGACCAATGAATCTGCCGACATGACTTTCGTCGACCATGCGTTGAACTCAATGTTGATGCTCAGTCACGTCGCATTATCCAAAGGGGATTCCGTCGGCCTGATTTGCTTCTCTGATAAAATTCACTGCTTTGTGCCGCCGCGGTCCGGCATGAGTCAAATGAATCAACTGTTACACGCCTCGTTTAATCAATTTCCCCGCATGGTGGAATCTCGCTACGATGAAGCGTTCCTTTATTTGGCTAACCGTTGTAACAAACGAGCACTCGTTATCTTAATTACAAACGTCGTCGACGAAGTCAATTCTCAGCAAGTTGTTCAATATATGCAAACGGTTTCACGACGCCATTTGCCCATTAGCGTGATGCTACGAGACCACAATATTTTTGATGAGGCCGAGCAGACAAAGAGTCTCTACAATGCTGCGGCAGCCGCACAGATTTTAAATTGGCGGCATGATGTTCTAAATACGCTGACCCACCGCGGTGCATTTGCGATGGATGTCTTTCCCGAAGATATGACTACACCAATCATTAATCAATATCTTGAAATAAAAGCTCGCCATCTGCTATAGCGGTTTCCAATGCCTTGTGGATCAAACTCCAAGCGGTTGTCGATTCGTCTTTTTTGCATTAGGGTAAATATACGATTTTCCTTTTGCCACTTTTGTTTGTTCCTTTGAAACTAAATCATGAGCGACGCCTACTTTCAACAATTATTTGCCGACCGCATTGGTGGTGTTCACTATGGCAAAGATACCGAAATCTATAAATTTGAAAAAATAAAACGGGCTAAGCGACAAGCACTGGCCGATCAACCTGACCGTAAGTTGCTCGATTTTGGCATTGGGGAAAACGATAGTATTGCCGCACAATCCGTCCGGCAAGTCATGGGCGAAGAAATCCACCTACTCGAAAATCGAGGGTACGCGGACAACGGTGTTCCAGAATTCAAAGCGGCAGTCGCACGGTTCATGCAACGTGAATTTGATGTGCAGCTAGATCCTGTTTCAGAAATAAACCACTGTATCGGTTCTAAAACTGCACTTTCGATAATCCCAGCATGCTTTATTAACCCAGGCGATGTCACGTTAATGACCGTACCTGGCTACCCTGTTGCTGGTACCCACACAAAATACTACGGCGGCGAAGTTCATGAATTACCACTACTTGCGGAAAACGAGTTTTTGCCCGATCTGCAATCAGTCCCAGTTGATGTTTTGCAGCGGGCCAAATTACTCGTAATAAACTATCCCAATAGTCCTACCGGTAAACTCGCGACCGCAGCGTTTTATGCCGACGTGGTTGAATTTGCAAAACAACATCAAATCGTCGTTATCCAAGACGCCGCTCACATAATGTTAACGTTTACCGGTAAACCAACGAGCTTCCTAGAAACACCTGGAGCGCGCGACGTCGGTGTCGAGATTCATTCGATGTCCAAGGGGTTTGATATGATCGGCTGGAGAATCGGCTGGGTCTGCGGGAATCCTTTGTTAGTCCGGGCGTTTGCCGACGTGAAAGACAACTGTGATAGCGGTCAGTTCATTGCCATCCAAAAAGCGGCCGCGGCCGCCCTCGACGATGAAACCATCGCTCCGAGCGTCCGCGAGAAATATCGGCGACGGATGACCAATCTAGTCACCGCACTGAGCACTTGCGGATTTCAATGCTCGATGCCCGGCGGTTCCTATTTCCTTTATACCCCCGCTCCTACCGGCGTTGAAAATGGACCCTCTTTTGCCAATGCCGAAGAAGCGTGTCAATATTTAATTACCGAACATGGGATTGTCACCGTGCCTTGGGATAATGCTGGTAGCTATTTGCGATTCTCCGTCACCTATGTTGCCGATGGCGAAGAAGCAGAGCAGGCACTATTGCAAGAAACCCTCGAGCGATTGGGGAACATCCCGTTCACGTTTTAAACGGCAGGTATCCGGGAAGCTTCGGCCGACGCTATATTTTTTAGAACCACTGGCCCGTCTACGCTGTCTGTCAATACGATGTGCCGAGGTTGTCCCACCAGTATCAAGATTGCCTAATCACTCCGACGAACATTACGCGATTTTGCGTTTTCCCATGTTGCCCAAATATTTGCGGCGAACATCTTCGTTGTTCCAAATCTCTTGAGGCGTTCCGCCGAACATCACTTCACCGGCGGCAATCACATACCCGCGATCAACAATATCAAGCATTTCACGAACGGCGTGGTCGGTAATCAGAATAGAGATGCCCTCGTTGCGTAATGATTCAATCGTGACCTGTATGCTCTGCACTGTAATCGGGTCAACGCCCGAAAATGGCTCGTCTAACATTACGATCTCTGGTTCGGAAACCAAGCATCTCGCAATCTCTAAACGCCGCCGCTCGCCGCCCGATATCTTACCCGCTTTGGTTTTGCGGATTTTAGCGATGTTAAATCGGTCGAGCAGCTCGTTGCAAATCTCTTTTTTCTTTTTTCCTTTGATCTCTTGCATTTCGATCATCATGATCAAGTTCTGCTCAACCGACAGATTTTGAAAGACACTTGATTCTTGGGCTAAATAACCCATGCTACATTCACGAGACCGTTTGTGCATCGGCCAATTAGTAACGTCCTGCCCTTTGAGGAAGACTTGGCCAGAGTCTGGCGGCAACATACCACATATCATCTTGAAACTCGTCGTCTTACCCGCACCATTCACACCGAGTAAACCTATGATCTGCCCCTTCTCGACACGCAAGCTGATCCCGTTGACCACTCGCCGACGACGAAATGATTTGACTAAGCCCTTAGCTTCCAAAATAGGCATGTGTGTATCCGAATTGATGGTGACAGGTTAAACAACAAGTTATCCCACTGGCATATCTTACTGTATTACCTTGATTTCCGGAAAGTTCGGAATTGCCGGAATCGCACGACCGCCTAAATCAACGTACCACGCATGGGGCCAATATATCATTAGCGCCTCCCCAATTAATAGGCTACGATGGAAACTGTTTTTGCCAAGAATCGGATACCAACCACGACCATCGCTGCTCGCCGGACTGTTATCGCCCATCGGCAAAAATTCGTCCCGGGCTATTTTAAATTCAACGGTCGCCCGGTCTGTGAAAAATTCCGTTCGATTCCATGATTGAAAAAAGTCCAAGTGCAGTTGCAGTTTAGCGATCTTATAAATATTACTCGAATCCCAATCCTCCACTGTCATCCAAAATGGTTCGATACCGACTACCAGATGTCGCATGGATTCCAATTCGCTCATGTACCAATGGTTGTATTCCGTGCCCATTGGAAATCCCGCTTGATTGGTAGCGATATAATAACCATCTCGAAAAACTCGCGCATTTTCGACCGACATGGCAACGCCTTGGGAACTAATTCCCGCAGGCATTAAGTCACCTGGATCGCGCTCGGACCATTTAGGGCCAAGCATTTGAGCTGTCACATAAGTCGCCTTTTGCGATAACTCTATGAGTTCGCCGTCAAGCCAAACTCGCAGTTCATTATCAAAATTTGAAAACCGGATTTTATATTCACCAGCCCCTTTTAAATTTGTCGCACCATTGATCGTTGCAACTTCAGAGCCTGCACCGATAAACAATTCCTCTCCAGCATCAATCGACAACGTTAGTTCGCCCGTTGCGACGTCAATGCTGCCTTGGTAATAAACACCAGATTCCACAATGTCAAAACCAATCGTTCCAGTATCGTTTGCTACACTGATTTCAAATTCAACTGCTAAATCACCAACCCAATAGTTGCCGCGCTCGCTTCCGCTAGGCCATTTGATTTTCAAATTTTGTGTTAGCAAATCGCGAGATTGCCCTTCGATGATTTGATCACCTTCTAAGTGCTCACGAAAATTAGCGATAAAGGCTGCTAGTTTGGCGTCATCTGAGCTGTCGACTGGCTGTACCGCTTTGTCCCACGACGAAAAAACAACTTCGCCAAAATAGGACACATCATCCTTAATTACTCGATTGTATGCATACGCGTCCGTGATGAGGTTAGGAAGAGGCCACCAGCGAACTTTCATCTCATCACGAATTTCTTGAGCTCGAGTAACGTCTCCTGATTTTTCTGCTAGATTTGCGCTAACCCGATGCTGGTTGTAATCAACCCAAAATGTTGAATCTGGAATGGTGTGATGGTATCGCAAGCCAACTGCTTCTTCTTTACGACTGCCATCAATCGTAGCTTTAAATCCCTGAGCGGACATTGACCAGTACCCCGTAGCACCTTCCTGCGCACTAGGATGATATCGTGATCGGTATTCACCGACCATCCGCCACGGTTGCGGCCACATAACTTCATCCAACGCGCTTGCGCGATATTGCGTGTCATGCACAAGCTGCATCATCGAGAGCTGCTTGTTTACCGGTTTACGCGCAATTTCAAAGACCGCGTTTAGATTATCCGCTGGGCGCGTATAAACATCGCCGTTGGATAATCGCACAACCTCACCTGGTAGCCCGATCAATCGCTTGATGTAGTTAGTTGTCGCTTCGTAGGGATACTTAAAGACAATCACATCCCATCGCTCAGGATCGCTAAATGAATAGGCAAACTTATTAACCAAAATTCGATCACCCGAGAAGGACCTCTCGTTTACTTCGTTTACTTTGTCTAAAACATCTATGAAACCACATTGGGGGCACGTCGTTGCAATCACTTCGCCATCACCATCATTTTCTTCG
>JYMV01022818.1_pt1 | contig 28206 bp, 26 predicted proteins | sample 338911 | NCBI WGS metagenome assembly JYMV01 (sample SAMN03354496, study PRJNA234377) | hydrothermal vent metagenome | biome: Deep sea; feature: Hydrothermal plumes at the Eastern Lau Spreading Center, Western Pacific Ocean; material: Seawater | place: Tonga | collected 2009 | depth 2000 m m
CGCGCCAACGGGCCGCAAAAACCTAGATTGTGTTTCGAGCTATCTGTAGTATTTAGCAGTAATTGAAGTGTCAGCATGGCCTAGCGTTTAGACAAATCTTCTAACTCATCTAACTCATCTAGCAAGGAGAATTTCATGGTTGAGAGCGGTAATCCTACGTTTGCCATAATGGGCAGTGGTGGTATGGGGGGATATATTGGTGCCAAGCTCACCCAAGCAGGCTACCAGGTCTCTTTTATAGCGCGCGGGGCTCATTTAGAGGCCATGAAGAATAATGGGTTAAAGATTGAAGGGCCTGACGAAGCTTTGGTTATCGATCCAATTTTTGCGACGAGCGATCCCAGAGATATCGGCCCGGTGGATTTCGTCATATTCTGCGTAAAGCTTTGGGACACAGAAGCCGCAGGCGAGCAGTGTCGAGATTTGATTGGTCCCGATACAGCAGTCTTATCCATGCAGAACGGCGTCGACCCGGAACCTGTTCTTAGCGGTATCTTGGGGCGCGAACATGTCATGGGAGCTGTTTCAGAAATTGGAGCCAACATCATCGAGCCTGGATTCGTCCGTCGTTTTACGCCCTTTGCAATCATACGGTTCGGAGAGTTTGATCAAATTCGTTCTGCACGTTCGATTCAATTTTCTGAAGCTATTACTGCTGCCAAATTCGAAGCTGATTATGTCGATAGTATCAACCTGACAATATGGGATAAGTTCTTGTGGCTTGTCGGGGCTAGTGCCTTGAACTGTGTTACTCGTCAACCGTTTGGTCCCGTCCGCGAAGATCCGGATACCAGAGCCTTGCTGAGGCAGATTATGGAAGAGGTCATGGCTGTTGCAAATGCCAAAGACATTTCCCTTACAAATGAAAATATCGAAGCGCGGTTGGATTACATCGATAGCTTACCCGGCGAGGCGAAGGTATCGATGGCTCTTGATCTGGAACGCGGAAATCGGCTTGAGTTGCCGTGGCTGTCTGGCGCCGTTGCTCGAATGGGACAGGAACTGAGCATTCCTACACCCGCAAATAGCGTTATTTATGCTGCCCTCAAACACTATATTATGGGAAGTGTTTGAGGTTCGGTAAGTCTCTGGCCGCTATTGGGATCAGCAAAGACCAGTCCGGACGGTGGCAGCAAATCGCCGGGATACCGGTGGAGTCCACGACGTGCGCCGTTGGTTGACTACGCCACCGCCTAGCCTGACGAGGCGGACTTCTAGGCTAACGCTAGTGCGCCAAATCTCTTCGGCGGTGTTGGGAGCGATACTGCTCTCCGCCGCCGTGGCAGATTTAGCTATCCCTGGGTCGCCGGATGAGGTGCTACGCACATTGATCAGTGCGGAACCGTCTTTGTTTCGAGTTTTCCGTAATAGCCATCCAGAGTGAACTGCGCGCTCGTTGGTATACTACAACAGAGTTCCCTAATATAGAGTGGGATTCAGCCATAAACACACTATACACAAGGTGTGCATGGTGTGCTAAGAGTGTGCAACGGAGAAAAACACCAGAAAATGACTTAAGTCATTGATAAATGGTGGGCCCGGAAGGACTCGAACCTTCGACCAATGGATTATGAGTAGATTACTAGTATATTAGAACCGTCATATCAATAGGTTATAGGTGAGAAATATAGGTGTGTAACTTGTGTGTTTTCTCTAACTATTAGTTAAAAAGCTAACTCGTTGATTATATGCGACAAAATAGAGCGACACATGTGTCGCTTTGCTCTGCAAGGAAGCCGTGGATCAACAATCAACTGCTGCCCAATCCAAACTGCGGGCAAGCGACCCGATATGGCATCACTGACCTTCATCGATGGATCGATTGGGTGTCTCATCGTTTGCTTCCAACAAAGGTAAATCCAGCCCCTCAATCTCTTGCAGTCTCTTCCCGGCAATTCCTTGTAAATCGCCATACATACCAACGGTCGCTTGCATGACACGGTTAATTTCCTCATCCCGTTTGGCCCATTGCTTGGTAATGGCCTTTTTCTCTCGTGCCAGATCTTCCTGCATGGTCGAGAACGCCTCCACAATGGCCTCGACGCGCTGGCGAAACCGAGAACCCGTAAGGTAGTCGTAGATCATCTCGGTCTTGGTTTGTTGTCCTTCGCTGGCCTGTCGAGCCTGCGCCACTTCAATCAGGGATTGGCGGAGCAGAGTTGCTACGGGGAATGCGAGCCTTGGGTGGGCGACACAGACGCCGTCTATGGTGTGAAAACTGTCGATATCCTTAGGCAATGCTTGACTGACAATGACTGAGAGTTCCGCCTTTGCAACGCGTTGATCCTCACGCAGTTTGGGCAGCCACGTATCGCTCCAATTTTTGGTGCGTTTGGACTCCCAAAGAATCGTACCGCACGGCTGCCCGGTCGGAGAGACTACCCGTTGGATGACATCGCCACCGAACTCACCCTTAGGTACCGGTTCGATGGCATCGAACGGAAACTCCCGCTGTAGCATCTCTTCGAGCGCTAATTCCTGTACTTCCCCTTGTAGCTGCTGTGAGCCTTGTTCGGCCCGTTTCATTAGGTCTTCTATCTTCTTCTGCATAGATGAAATCGTTTGCTCCTTCTCAGCAATACTCAGCTTCAGTGCCTCCTCGGTTTCCTTCTTCGCCTGCTCGCGAATCGTCGCTAGCCCCTCCTGTATGCGTTTCTCTACGGTTAACTCCATCTCTCTCTTGGCATCATCAAGCTCGCGCCCCCTCTTCAATACTTCAGCCTGGGCTTGTTGGGCCTGGGCAAGCTTTGTGTCTTTCTCCTTTAATACTTCGTGCAAGTCAGAGAGTTCATTGGTTTTTTGATCAAGATCACTAGCTGCTGCTAATCGTGCCTTGCCGGCTTCCTCTTTTACAATCCGTTGGCGGTCTTTGGTGAGTTGCTCCTCGACTTGACTGGACACTTGCTCATCGATGGCTTTTTTTGCTTGGGCGAGGCTGTTTTCAGTTTCCCTAACCGCTCGTTCCCGCTCGCCGATGTCTTTGTCTTTTTCGGCAAGCTGCTTCTTGAATTGTTCCCGGGTCGCTTCTATCAAGGGCGCTGCGAGCGATTCGGTCAGCTTGATTATTTCCTTGCAGTGTGGACAGACGATGGTGGGTTCGGACATATACGACACCTCTTGGAAAAACAGTAGGAGTGCTTAAGGACAATTAACAGATTAGGCTGTTCTCTTAGGGTAGAACAAAGGGGATAAGCGGATCATTTGGCCCCATGGCATTGGATTCACCGGTTGATCTGGGATTTCCCATAGGACAGAGTGTGAAGCTCTCGGAGGGGCGCTATCAAGTAGTTCATATGGGTGCGAAGCGCCTGTTTCTTGGGTCACTTTGGACGCCAGTACTCTAGGTCTCAGCAGGCCTGGCGAAGCACCGGGTCTGAACTCACCAATTCACACTGACTCGTTATTCCTGTAATTTAATCTACCACAAACAGTCGTCAGAGAAATCACCCTTTCAATACTGAAAAGAGCCAAAATAATGCGGATTTATTCAAATATTTATTATGGCTGTGGTTTCTAGTTAGGAGCGAGGCACACGACCGAACACAGGGAAAGGCTATTGCGTCCCTGATCCCTACATTGTCCAAAATTAGAGCACATGCAGACATCTAATTGGCTTGCGAAACATTTTTTCAAGAGCGTATGATTTGCATATGGATGCATTTGATCTGACTGAATAAATAGGCACTCAATTCGTTGAACGCAGGAGGGGTAGCGATATGTTCATGACACCGACCCAAGCACTGTCTCAAGACGCCAGAGAGTACGCCCGGGAAATCAAAGACACTTGGCAAGAGGCATTGGGTAGCATCTTGGAGGTCTGCCGCGTATTGGTCGAGGCCAAAGGAACACTGGAGGCTGCCGACTACAACACCCTCATCAATGCGCACTTGCCTTTCAGCCGCAGGACCGCCGAGAGACTGACTCGAATCGGCGTCGACAAGAGGCTGACTTCGAAAAAGCATCGCAAAGTCCTGCCGCCGCACTGGGGCTCATTGTATGAGCTGACCCAGCTCGATGACGAGGCATTCGATGCGTCGGTCGACAACGGCGAGATATTTCCCGATATGGAACGGCGCGATGTCACGGTTCTCATCCAACAAAAAAAGACCGAGCGCACCGCTGACGGCGTAGCGGCCGGAGCGCCGAGAAAACCCACTTCATTTATCGTCGTGGAACCGGACGCCCGGGGCCGCCGACGAATCGCCTCAATCTATGCCGACAAGGATCTGGCCAAATGGCAATTGCTGGAGCTCGATAAAGGATTACAAAGGATCTGCCAAAAGTATGGTGTCGAACCTGAGATCGCCAAATCCGTGGGTGATGAAAATGAAAAGCGTGCCGCGAGGCATGCGCTCGAAAAAGAGGTCGACGCCTGGCTCGAAAAGAGAAAGAAGTCCTACAACAAAGGCATCGATGAAAATGAACTGTCGCTCCTAAGAGATGTGCTCTATCAGCATGAGAACGAGAAAGCCTTTTTGAATACCAACGACGACGGCACATTCGACGACAACGACATCCGCAACCCCGATAACCCTTATTTTGGCTGGAGCAAGGGCGAGATCTACGACTATTGCCGGCAACACCAGATCCTTACCCAATACAGTAACTTTGAGAGCATCGACTTCGAGGCGTTTATCGAATCCTTAGTCCTCGCCCATTGCAAGGGCAATCCCAAACAAAGAGAGGAAGTCCACCGAACTTTAGTTCGTAGATCAAAAAGCCCCAAGCGTCGTAACGCAAAGCTTGCGCAAAAAGCATTGGCGCGCCTGATCGTCTAGAGGCCAGCGCATGAAGCAGCAAGTCCCGTATATCGAGAACAACTTTGTTCTCGATTCCCCTTATAACATTACCTTCCAGCAAGCACTGTTAATGGAAGACGATGCCTTTCGCTCATGGGCACTCGGCTTCAGACGCACCATTAAGAAAGCCTGGGACGACTACGGCGTGCCACCGATGGGTGCCCAGTCAGAAGACGAGATATCCAAGCAGTTCCAGCAACTGGTCGAATTTGATGTCGACTCTTTTTTGCAGACCGATTCATTGACCTATGAAGAGAATGTGATTCTCAACACCGTCAATATCGGCACCGCCTGTAACCAGTTCTTTCCGACTATGTTGAAAACCCGAGACATCTCAGCGGCTAATCTGGTCGGGGTCTCGGTCTATGATTACTTTGCCTCGAACAAGCTCAAAGAGACCTTCATCGAGAAGATGCAAGAGCATCTTCAAACCGATGACATGTACCTCTATTCCACCAGGGTCGAGAAATCAACAGCCGCGCATGGCGTGTCCGCGCAGACCGGCAAGGCGTGGATCGAGACATTCGCCAAGCGCCCCAATCGTTTCGACAATTACGATTATTGGCTCGAGCCCAAGCTCGATAAAAAGCGCTTCAAGAGCCGGACCTATCTCACAATAAAAAACGCCGATGTCAAAGCATTGTATCGACAAGGCCATATCAAGCCGCATCAAGCCGAATGGGTTCACTTTAATAAAGACCACGAGAAGATGAGCTATCGGGTCCGGCTCTATGACACAAGAAAAAAAGTCTTTCCGATGGCCCAGCAGGTTTTTCGCAAAGGCTTTGGCCTGATGCCGGCTACCAACTTCCCGCCACTCTCCGCCAAGTTCATCTACCAAACCTTCACCGAGCATATAAAGGATCAAAGTCAGATCGTGGTCTATGACCCGAGCGCCGGCTGGGGTGGCAGGATCTTAGGGGCGATGTCGCTGTGTAATGATCGCAACATCCATTATGTCGGTAATGACCCCAATCAAGATCATTGGATGGACGAGCTTGGCATCACCAAGTACGCTTTTTTGGCCAATTACTTCAACAGCGTGGTAAGGGGTTCTCACAAGAATACTTACGAGATCTTCACCACCGGATCAGAAATCATCGATAAAGACCGGCGATTCCACAAGTACAAGGGACAAATCGATTTTATCTTCACCAGCCCGCCTTACTTTGCAGCAGAAGCCTACAGCGAGGATGCGAGCCAGAGCTACAAGAAGTTCGACAACTATGCCGCCTGGAGAGATGGTTTCCTTCGACGAACTTTGGAGATCGCAGTCGAATACTTAAAGAGAAAACGTTACCTTTGTTGGAACATCGCCGATGTCGCCCTAGGCGGCAAGATGTTGCCGATGGAAAGCGATACCAGGGAGATACTGGAAGATCTGGGAATGGAATATAAGGGGCTTTATAAAATGGCCCTTAAAGCCACCACCGCCACCCATAAGCTCAAGCACAGCATGCCGACGACGAGAAACTTCTGTAACGTCAACGGCGTCTTTAAGAAGTATGAACCCGTGTTTGTGTTCTGGAAGAGGTAGATGAAACGTCAGTGGTTCTCTGCCAGTAGATTTGTGGTATTGTTTTTCTGTATATGCGCTGGCGGATCTGCAGAGAATCTTTCGAAAAATGAATATAGGTTTTTCTAAAACAAAACCAAGAAGCAATATTGAGGACACAAGATAATTAGCTTAGCCTCCCCATCAAGCCCTATACCCGTTTCAAGTAGCAGTACTCAAGCTCATTGGCCTATAAGCAAATCAATCTGGGCTGAAAACACTTCCTACGGCATCTTCACCAGACGCCGATTACCACTTGCGCCACACCTCATCATTGATGAATTTCTCGAGCGTGCCGTCCTTTTGCGCCTGCCGGTATTGCTGTAACTTTATTCTCCACAGCTTGTCGACGTGGCCGAATCGGCGCTTATCGTTCATCAGTTTCGACCATTCTTGTTCGACCCACTCGTGCTCCCGGGTTTTCTCTTTATCCATGGCCTCTTTGTCTAAGAGTTCCTCGTAACTGTTAAAGCGGCCTTCACCCAGTGACAGCAAAGGTTGGTCGATAATCTCGTTGCATTTCATCTTTTAGTTTCCAATTAAAAACAGCATTTGGGCTGCTTAAGGTATTTATCAGGCTAATGCGACGGAGAGGGCGAGTCGGGGCAGCAAAAAAATCCGGTAGATACGTTCACATCGGTATCTTATTCCTGTTACAGAGAGGCAACCAGGGCAGAGGATCTGGTGGGGAGATTGGGTTAATTCGCTAATGCCATCTGCCTGATCTCGGATTCAAGTTTGTGCGTGATATCGCGAAAGTAGTGGCCGCGTTGTCGATACAGGTCCTTTTGCATACCGTTGTGCTGTGCCTCTAGTTGCTCGAAAAGCTCGGTTCTTTTGATCGCCTCCCCATATAACGCCAAGATGGCCTCAAGGCTGGGTTGACTGCCAGTGCATTTGAGATAGGCGAAATAGCCCTTGCTCTTCTTAAGCCAGTTTTCGCTGAAGTCATATTCACTCATCGCGTAATCGCGTCTGAGTTGTTCGTAGGTGTCTCTGACTATGTCCATATGTTCTCCTTTGTGTTGTATTTATCGTTAGGCTTTAACTTCATTCATAACTAGGAAAAGATGGAGAATCAATATTTTCGGATAAAGACATCGCTATTCAGTAATAGCTGTGGAGAAGCAACGATTGAGTCGATTGCCCTATCAGATCAGCTGTTTGTTCTGATATAGACAAATACCGATACTCATTAGCTGATCAGTAATGTTCTTCAGTTAGAGAATGATTGATATTCATTAGCTGGATCATGATGATCAGTGTTTTATTGAATATCTTGTCATTGATGGATAAGGAATAGGACAGCTAATAAAGCGATGGTTCCCATTGCCTTAGTCCTTATCTTTCCAATGCTGTCGGTTCGAACGAGCCACTGATGTGGTTACTTCCAAAGTTAATACCTGTGGTCCGCCCTGGTGCCTGTATTTGCCTGTGTTGTTGCCTTATTTAGCCGGTGTCATTAAATATGGGTGCAATGGGTATCCATTGCCTCGTAGTCATAGCCTCGAAGTTCTTTACTGATGTAGGACGCCCAACCCGTAGCGTCGTACAAGGGAACGACATCGATCAACCCGCTCATCCACACCCCTCGCCACGTGCCCTTTAACTGACTGATGAACTTATCCATAGAAATATGCTGAGGCTTGATCAGCATGCCGTGGGCATGGAGTTCTTTCGTTTCAGTCATCCGATGCTCGATAAAAGTGACATTGGTTAAGGGCATCTTGCCCTTCTGTGTCTTTGCCAGTCGATTGAGCCAGAGCTTGACGCTCTTTCTGACTTGTTTCTCCGTCAGTGGGTGTTTCGAGGTCAGTACTTTTCCCTTTTTGTCAGTCAAATTGGGTGGAACCCTATAGCGACCACACACAGATCGAGTGATGGCTTTATCGAACTGACGAAAGGTCAGGGTATAGCCGACATCGAAGACCCGATTGCGGCCCAGTTTGTTTTGTATCAAGTGCTGTATCTCATAGAGCGTGCGTCTATTCAATAAAGAGCTCTCCTGTCTTTGTATATGCTGACGCAAGAGCCAGAAACTCGGATAGAAGTTATCCATTTTCTCTATCCCACAGAGCCAGTCCAATGTATCGAGTCTTGTGCGCTCGTAATTCAATAGCTCCATGTTCTTTTGCTTATTGTCCATTTTGTTCATTCTTTATCTATTTATCTCTCTAACGATTATTTAGCCGACAAATGGAGGTTTTTCGGCTGATCTGATCAGTAAGGGAGAACCACCCAAATGTCGAGCAAGACATGGAAGAAAGCCGGACGGCTCCTTCAAATTGCAGCTTTGGACAGAGCGACGCGCTGTACGCGTCTTAGCGTGGTATTTAGGTGGGAGCTGCTGTCGTTAGCACTCTAAGCAAGCACCATTGCATACAGCGCAATTAAGACGCTGATCGGCCGTTCATTAGCCGATGATTGAATACGGTCGAAGTGGTTTGCTGTGTATGAATGTTAACTATTGCACTCTTCTTAACATTCGATATAAGTCATTGAAATCGAATGCTGGAAAATGACCCGATAAATCGGTCGACCTTTGAAATGTATGGGTTTAGCTTTGTAGCTGACAATTCATAACATTTAGCGAAGGTAAACACTAATGAAACAAGCAAGAATTCTGACAAAAAGTGAGTTCAAACGGGTGCTTGCTGTGATTGATTCCAACAAGTATTCACAACGTAATCGTGCTGTTCTCTATCTGTCGTTTTATGCGGGATTACGGGCCTGTGAGATAGCAGCACTGCGCTTACACGATGTCGTTGATGATGACAGATGCGCCAAATCCCAGATCGTGCTGGAAAAGCATATGACCAAGGGCAATGAGCGACAAAGAGTCATCGTCAATTCGTCTTTGCGCAAAGAACTACAGAGGTTTGTCGATTCTGTGTGTACTAACTACAGCGTGAATGACGCTCTTATCCAATCGCAAAAGGGTGGTTCATTTACTCCTTTGACCGTCGTGCAACTTTTTGCTCGACTGTACAAACAGGCCGGCATAGTTGGTGCTTCAAGTCATAGCGGCAGGCGTCAGTTCATCACCACTTTGGCTGAGAACCAAGTCAACGTGCGTGTGATACAGGCACTTGCCCGTCATCGGCATTTAAATACAACGATGCGCTACATTGATGTCAACGATGTGAAGCTGCAAAAAGCCGTGGAACTGTTGTGATGGCGAAGGTCACAAAGCACCGTCTTCAAAGACAGCTACAGCGTGAGGAGCGGCACAAGAAGTGGCTGAAAGTGCACCTTCCGGGCAGCACCCAGCAAAGGCAGAATCAACGTCGGATTCTGATAATGAGGACGCGGATGATTGAGATTGGTGAGGATCGTTAGACGGGTATCAAACACGTCGAAAGATCAGTGAAGTGTTTATGCCTCCAAAAGCGAAGTTGTTGCTCATCACAAATTCGTTATTCAAACATGTAGGTGTACAGAGATAATCTAGCTCACCACATCGTTCATCAACATTCTCAAGATTAATTGTAGGTGCATACCAATCATCGTTCATCATCTGGATAGTCATCCAAGCTTCCAGAGAACCACAAGCTCCCAAAGTATGGCCAATATAACTTTTTAGAGAACTGATTGGTACTGGCCGACCAAACACGGCTTCTGTTGCTTGGGTCTCCGCGATGTCACCAAGCTCAGTCGCAGTACCATGGGCGTTGACATATCCAATCTCTGATGGTGCTAGATCTGCATCCCTCAAGGAAAGCCGCAAAGCTTCCATCATAGTAATTGGATTTGGTCGCGTAACATGGCTCCCGTCAGAATTTGTACCATATCCTACTATCTCTGCCAAAACAGGAGCTCCTCGGTCAAACGCATGTTCCATATCTTCCAAAACTAAGGTGCATGATCCTTCGCCAATAACCAGACCATCGCGGTCACAGTCGAATGGTCGAGGCGTTCTATGAGGTTGGCAATTCAAAGTGCTGGCAGCATATAAAACATCGAACATCGCAGATTCGGTAGGGCACAATTCTTCAGCTCCACCCGTTATCATTATTGTTTGTTGCCCATGTTTTATAGCTTCGTAACCGTATCCTATACCCTGACTTCCGGCGGTACAGGCACTGGATGTTGGAATAACTCGGCCTGTTATGCCAAAAAATACCCCAATATTAACTGCCGCAGTATGACTCATCATACGTACATAGGTGGTCGAATTCAGGGATTTTATAGATCGCGTATTGAGAAACTGTGCAAGATCAACTGTTGCATCGGTACTACCGGTAGCTGAGCCGTAAGAAACACCTGTCTTACCATTAGTTATTACTCGATGATTGATAAGACCTGCCTCCTCTAATGCTAGTTCAGTTGCTCGCACCGCCAGCATAGCCACACGTCCCATGCTCCGAGTGCGTTTGCGGTCATAATGATCCGGTAGTTGGAAATCTATTATTGGAGCAGCTAGACGAGTGTTCATGTCTTCATAGCAGTCCCAGGATTCCATCCGTTGGATTCTATTTTTTTGTTTCGACAAACCATCTCGAATTTCCGACCAACTCGAGCCTAGTGCAGAAATACCAGCTGCTCCAGTGATAACAACGCGTCTCACTTATGTGATCCTAAGAAAGACCGCCATTAACGGATATTACTTGTCGTGTGATATATGCTGCCTCTTTCGTCATAAGGAAACATACTAGTGCCGCGACTTCGTCAGGTTGGCCTATTCGACCGGCAGGAATCATCTTTATGATTTCATCCATCGAAGAATTCTTTGTCATCGAAGTATCAATTAACCCAGGCGCAACACAGTTAACTGTAATCTGACGACTAGCCAGCTCGACAGCTAGAGCCTTAGTTGCCCCAATGATTCCTGCCTTGGCTGCACTATAGTTAACTTGCCCATGATTACCCATCAAACCTGATACGGACGAGATGGTTACTATCCGGCCTGGTTTTCGCCGTCGAATCATAGGCATAATTATGGGTATTAAGACATTGTAGAAACCAGTTAGATTAGTATCTACAACCCGATCCCAATCATCGCCGGTTAACATTGGAAATATGCCATCAGCAGTTATCCCTGCATTGCATACAACACCATAATACGTACCGTGCTCCGCAATGTCTTGCTCTAATACAGCACGAGCTTGTTGACGATCCGAGATATCAAACTGAAGAAGTTGTGCAAGAGATTCATTCACTGCAATCGATTTTGCAGTGTCATTTGCCCCAGTGGCATCACTCACATAGTGAACAGCAATCTCATAACCGGCTTTAGCTAGAGAAACAGCAATAGCCTTGCCAATTCCACGACTAGCGCCGGTAACCAAAATACGATTGGAAGAGATATTATTCATCAGCTTTTGTCGGACTTTTATAAATTTTCAACTCAGATTCTGCAACGACATTTTCTACCTCCGATTTTAATATTGCTATCCGACATGTAAAGATACTCAATGGACTATCTCCTCGTAACTTCTGTTTGCAGAAAACACGAAGTACATCACCAGCTTTAAACCAAGTGAGGGAACAATAATACTTATGGGTGCCCAAGAAATAACCTACTGTTGGTGTCTCACCTCCCTGCGTTGCTTGCAATCCACCCAATGTTGCAGCAGCCTGAGCCATGTACTCTATGCCAACAAGGCCAGGCACACCGCAACCAGCTTGGTAAAATGTTGAACCTTCTCTAATTACTGTCTCTACTATGACGTGGTCATAATTAGTCTCAATTATCCGATCAAGCAACAACATTGGTGGTCGATGTGGAACTAATCGGGCGATGTCGAGACTAGGACACTTGTTCATAATAGTTGGGCAGGTCTGGGACAAAGTAGACAGAAGACCTATAAAATCAGATATCTTTGTAAGTTGTCGACAAATCTAAAGCTGCTTGATCATAACTACTTTGGCAATTCTTACACCATGGTATGCATGCAAAATGCTGTAACAATAAATTCAAATGAATTTGATTTCGTAGGTTCTGATCAAATTTTATGGCTATGTGACTACTCACCCCGAATATTCCAAAATGGATAAAAATTAAACCATTGCAATGGTGCAATACAGCAATTTTTTTCAAGACGATTGGCAAATTCTTGCACCCATTGCCGTAGTTGCGCACTGCGTTCTCGTCGATCAAGTTCAATACGATCGGCAAATGTTTCAAATTTAACCTTAATTAACTTACCGTCCCTATATGCGAAAAGCAAATTAACAGGGCACTGCAGAACAGTCGCTAGAATATAGGGGCCGACTGGGAATGGTGCGGGTCTACCCAAAAACTCCACCTCCACCGTACTCCGCATACTCTCGATCACGGGTATACGATCTCCAGTAATTACCACCCATTCACCATTGTCAACTTTGCTTTTTAGCAATAACAGGGTGGGAACATCCAATTGTGTAACTTGAATTAAATTTATCTGCGAGTTTGCATTAAGTCGACTAATAGTACGACTAAAATTGGCTGCGTGGAGGTCGTGCACTAGCGCGTTTATCTTCACCTCTCGATGCTGGCTCGCAAATCCACGACAAAATTCTAGATTCCCTAGATGGGAACCAATGATTAACCGGCCCCGAGGGTCGTCAAATATCTTTCGATAGGTTAATTTGTCGATCACGTCCATGCTTTCGACGGACACGTCTCCTGACCATGCGATCGCTTTGTCTAGGATCGCTTCTCCGAATTGAAGAAAATGTTGGAAACTAGTTCTCAACCCTGGGGGAGACGGAAAAATACCTGGGGAGTAGTAATACAAGTTTCTGAGATATTCTATTGATGACTGGCGAGCTTCAGTCCGTACAACAAAAAAATAACCCATAACAAAATACAGTAGAAAACTGAATATGGGTCGACGGAGAAAGCGAAACATCAAAAACAGAATTTGGATGCCGATATATGTTCCTGCTTCAGAAGTTCGCGCCCAACGACTGATAGGTGAATTTGACTTCACTAAGAAAATTCCATACTAGGATTAGCTAACCGAATTTCTGCGGCGGATTAGGTAGGGCAGCCTAAACAACATTCCTAATAGCAACCTACAATGCATTCGGACCATAAAAACGTTGTCGTGTATATAGTCAAAATGTGAAATTCCAGATTTTGGATAGACAACAGGAGTTGGAAGATAAAGGATGGTAGTGCCTGACCAGTTCGCCTTTACCAAAACCTCAGTATCAAAATCCATGCGTGCGCCAATAAAATATTTGTCGAAAAGTGAATTTGTTACCACTACTGGATAAACACGAAAACCGCACATACTATCCCGCACACTTAACGACAATGTTTCCACTATTACCAACAAGTGAGTTATTAACCTACCATAGTAACGAGACCGAGGCATGTCTTTGCCAAAGATCGGAAAACCGGAAATAATCGATTCTGGCGATTGTCGCGCTAGTGCTAGCAGCCGTGGAACGTCATCGCAATTGTGTTGGCCGTCTGCATCAATTTGTACTGCGTGCGTATAGCTAAATCGACGAGCGTAGCGAAGGCCAGTTAAAATTGCAGCCCCTTTCCCTCGGTTGGAAGCATGGTGCAACAGTTTAATCCAACTTTGGTCGACCACCATTCGTTGAACAGAGTAAAAACTCTCTCGACTACTACCATCGTCAACAAGAATCAGTGGTAGTCTCAGACCTTTTAATTTTTCAATAACTTGGCCTACCAACTGATGATGGTTATAGTGTGGTATCAACAAACATGGATTGAATCTCATCACAATAACTGAATACTACCTTTTGAATGATCACCACTTTTCCCACTATAGCGGAATTGTAGACTCCCTTTACTTTTCGAGTATTCTAAAGATAACAATAGCTGCATCCTGGGCTCAATAATTTGTTGAAACTTCAGATTCGAAATTTCGTTGGCATCTGCGGGAAATCCGAACAGGCGTTGCGCAATCATAGATGCCCAGTGTATCTGCACCACGCCTGCTAGCACTTGATGTTGTGGGAAATGACCATGGAACCAAACTAAATCCGGTTGAATCCATATGTTGAATTCCACAGAGCTTTGAGTTCGCTTCATCGATAGTAATGATGGCCATTCATTACCAGTGATGTTTGTTAAGGTTTTCTCAGATACATAATATTGGATTTTGAGCTCGTCACCTATTTCGGGTAAGAGCAATTTAAGTTCATCTATTACTGTGTTACGAACGCTTGCCAACCATTCGGTGTGACCCATGAATTTAAGTTTCTCGTGTCCTGAATTGTTCAACTCGACTCTAATTAGATGATGATGCTCAAACAAATGAACGTACGCTATGTCTGGGTGGTGATTTAGGGGAAGTCTTAACAAATTACACCTATACGTGATCAGATTCTAGTTTTCCCTTGCTACACGTCGTTTGTAATGCCATCTAAAAATTCTTTCAACAACTAATAACAAACCTATCAATACATAAGAAAAAAACCCATTGTAGAAAGCCCAAAATTTGAGTGAAGAAAATATGGCAGTGTAAGCCGCTACACTTGCGTTTGCCGCCAAAGCGATGCACCACACCAATGTCAATCGTCGCATATAGTCGGCCTGCCGCTCAGTACTAATAACGATGCCTTTAATGGCAGCCAACCGCTCAATCATACAAGGAGGCCGCCATAGGGATTTTCCAAATAGGTAAGATACAGTGAAGCTTACGACAACCGGATAGAAACGTAGCAGCACCTCATCGTTAGCTACTGTAATAGCTAATACGTAAGCTATAAGGGATCCCAATGGGATGAAAATTTCCCGACGCAAATTACTTGGGATACTGGTTATACGAAACGCTATAAGCACCAACAAAGCTACACCAAAGACACCAGGTTTGAAGTGAGCAAGGCCGTAAAATACAAATACCGGGTAGACAGCTATGAGGCCGATAATAGTTAGTCGCAGTACGTGAATAGGAAACCTCGAAATATCTAGAAATAATTAGGGCAAGGACAGGTACTTACTGATTGATCTATATTAGTAGCAATATATAGATTCATAAGCTGCCTAGTTTCTAGGTTCGTTTAAATACGATTAGTGAGAGAATCCTTTAATAGGACTGCGACGTCATCGATTGTTCTAATATCGGAATATTTCTCCGATGGTAGTCGAAAACCAACAGTATCATTCAGCAGAACAATTAAGTCGACTACGTCAATGCTATCTATGCCGAGCTCATCAAACAAGTTGGCATTAGGCCGAATCTTTTCCGCATCTACGTCAAATTTCTCAACTAGAATCCTAACAATATGATCACGTATATCCTGCTCGGTTAAGGCGCCAGTAGTTTGATTTTCCACTAGACTGTCTCCTCAATAGCCGTTCTCTTAAGTCTTAGTTGTCTGACTCATATCATCTAACCTAAATTATTAGGCACATTCGCTACCGTAGCTTGGGACAAAACGTCGCGCAAACAGTCATTCAACGCAATGGAAGCCATCTTCTCATTTGGGAAATTTTCGACAAATTGCCTGATGTCAATGAGGTCGTGAACCTCTACGATAAATGATACTCTTTTTTTTGGTATCCGGTACCATGGCATCGTTTTAGTCAATAAGGGAGGGACGCATTGTATCGATACTGGTAGGCAAGATGATCGAGCACGTATAGCAATAGTGGCAGCTCCTCTACTAAAGCAAAGTGGTTGGCCAGGAACGGAACGCGTGCCCTCTGGGAAAAGAACCAGATTCTGACCCGCTTTCAATCTTTGTATACATTCTGCCATCATAAAGATTGGATCCCGGTTAGAAATATAGTTTAGCACTCGCACAGCGATCATAGTAAAGGCATTCGAAAACAAAGAATGTTTAGCTACGACATTGGCATCTCTAAATATGGATAACAAAAAGATCGCATCTATCAACGAAGGGTGATTAGCAAGAATCAGACATCCTGACAGTCCTTCGATTTTCTCGTCCCCAATGATGTTATAGCGTAAAACACCCAGACGATTTACAACCTGTATACACAACCCAAAACAAATAGATACTAAGTCGCGGGAGATTCTAGACCGAGACGTTGGATTACGAACTATGATCCAGAATAATGGAAACACTACAATACTTAGGACTAAAGAGATCGTACCGAATAATGCGAAACCCAGCATTGTGGCCAATAGACGCCAAAGCTGACTTATACGTACTAGCAATGGAATAACAATAAGGACTGTATATCCATCAGGGCCTCAATATTATCGTTTGGCCAATCCATTCTTACATTATGATGACTAAATAAGTATAGACTAGCTTAATTACCCAAACCCCTAGCAAATGCATACGAATCCACTAGTTTGGGTATGGATCTGAACTAGATCACCCGCAGCTATGGGTAACTTATGATCGATTTAAGAATACGTGCCCATACCCTAACCACCGCGGCTGGCGTAGGGTTGACGGCTATGTGCGAATCATTATGGAATCGAGCGATCGGGTTACGAATTAATGATTTACCTTGGGTCAACCTTGATACATGGATTGGTCGAGTTACTGAGTTAGATGACTTTCAATGGAAAGATGTTGATTGTGCATGGGCATCGCGAAATAATGCATTAGCAGCAATTGGGCTTGAGCAGGACAATTTTTTCGCCGAGCTCAAACATTCCATCCATCAATTTGGAAACAATCGAATAGGCGTAATTGTTGGAACTTCCACTGCCAGTATTGGTCGGACGGAACTCGCCTATATAGAGAGCAGAGACAATCAACACTTAGCGGCTAGGTTCCAACAACCCAAAGTACACAACTCCCATGCACCAGCCGCGTTTGTTGCTCACTACACCGGTCTGAATGGACCTGTGATGACAATTAGCACTGCATGCTCATCGTCCGCGAAAGTCTTTGCGGCTGCTGAACGATGGTTAAGTATTGGCATCGTGGATGCCGTGCTAGTCGGTGGCGTAGATTCTTTGTGTCTAAGCGTATTGAATGGTTTTAATTCTCTAGAATTGCTTTCGTCTCTACCATGTCGACCGTTCGATCGTCGTCGAGATGGTATTAACATTGGAGAAGCGGCTGGTTTTGCACTCGTGGTCAAGGCTGATGATCTAACCGCAGATGGCATTCGGTTCCTAGGATATGGCGAAAGTTCGGATGCCTACCACATGTCACATCCACATCCTGATGGCCGCGGTGCAGAAGAAGCTATTCGAGCCGCACTTTCTCGCGCTGGTCTTTTGCCATCTCAAATAGACTACATCAATCTTCATGGCACAGCTACTCGGGCAAACGATACGATCGAAGCTGGAGTAATTGCAAAACTATTCCATCCAAATACCATAGCATCTTCAACCAAAGGATGGACTGGTCACACGTTAGGTGCAGCCGGTATAGTTGAGGCTTTAATTTGTATCGAAGCATTAAAAGCAAGTCGAATCCCTGGAACGATGAACTTAGATCAACCTGATGATGATTTATCTTTTCCGATACAACAAACAAATCTAGACATCTCACTAAAATATGTAATGTCAAATTCATTTGGTTTTGGCGGTAACAATTGTTCCCTAGTATTTGGATTGACATAGTTTCTTAAGAAGAGTTACTCGAGTTTAATTAATTGATGCATGCTCATATTTTGGGTATTGGTGCACTAGGGCCTGGCTTTTGTAATTGGCCCTCTCTTAGAGATTTGATGAAACGTAATTCAGCTTTTATCTCAAATCGACCACAAACATCTATACCCAACCCGGAAATAATCCCAACTCGAGAACGCAGACGAGCACCAGCGCTTGTACGAATGGCAATTGAGGTGGCAACACAGGCATGTGAACACGCGAAAATATCACCTGCGGACATAGCATGTGTGTTCGGATCGAGCATGGGAGATTCTGAAATAACTGACTACATGTGTACCTGTTTTACCGCTGATTCCCAAGTCGTATCTCCAACTAAGTTTCACAATTCTGTCCACAATGCAGCTACCGGCTACTGGTCTATTGCAACCGGTTGTCGACAACCCCTAAATTCAATTTCTGCATTCGATCTAACCACCTCGGTTACCTTGTTAGAAGCAATGATATTCTGCAATTCCGAGCAACGGCCTATCCTAATGGTGTTATTCGATATTGTGCCGCCAGCTAAATTAAGAGACTTTATACCTATAACTGATTCGTTTGCGGCAGCATTCGTTTTATCACCCGGCTCAGATACAGCAAACACTAAAGTCGACAATCAAACTACTATAACTTTATCGCTCTCTTCCGGATTAACAGAATGGCCAACAATGAACTGGCTACAGCAAAATTTAGTTCTTGATTGTCTCTATAACTCTAATCCATCCGCTCGAATTCTTGTGTTACTAGAACTCATTAGTCGCGGCGGAAGTTCAATGATCACAATGCCTGTCGGCGAAGATACATCGCTGTCCGTATCTGTCACCTTTCACTAAAATTTTCTGTGGATTTGCACAATATGGGACACAATATTGACGTAACTCCTGCTGATGTCGTTATCGTCGGAGGAGGTATGGCGGGATTAACGCTCGCATTGCAACTACGGCGAGAGAAAAATGATTTAGATATTGTGGTATTGGAACGCAAACCACATCCACTACCGCCATCCACTCCCAAAGTTGGGGAATCCACAGTCGAAATTGGTGCGCACTATCTCGCCGACGTGGTTGACCTGCAACATCATTTAGAACAATCGCAGTTACCTAAATTCGGTCTTCGGTTGTTTTTTGGCGACACATTGGCAGACTTCTCTCACTCTGATGAGCTGGGAAGTAGCCGCTTACTGGCCGTACCTACCTATCAACTAGACCGTGGCATATTCGAAAACTATTTGGCTCAAACGGCTCTAGAGAAAGGCATCCGCTTTCATGATAACGCCACTGTATATTCGTTATCGACTGATCGGAACCATCACATCGTATCAATTCGAGATGGGCAGGTGCAAAAACGACTCAAAACTCACTGGTTAATTGATGCGGCCGGACGAAACAGTCTTTTAAAACCAAGTTTGGGCCTAGCGTGTGACAATAAACATAACTGTGATGCTGTTTGGTTTCGCATCGGAGGGAGAATATGTATAGATGATTGGTCTAGCTCCGCTAGTTGGAGGGATCGGTGTGTAGACTTAAATGGAAAACGTTGGTTAAGCACTAATCATCTAATGGGCCCAGGCTATTGGGTCTGGATTATCCCACTCGCATCAGGCGCTACTAGTGTAGGTATCGTATTTGATCAAAATATGCACTCTATAGATTCTATGCGTAGTTTTGATCTAGCACTAAAGTGGTTGGAAACATTTCAACCACGTTGCGCAGATGCTATTCGCGGTCGATCTATTCTCGACTTTCGCTTTCTCAAAAACTACTCATATAGCTGCAAACAAGTATTTTCGAAAAATCGGTGGGCATTAGCTGGAGAAGCTGGTGTGTTTCTTGACCCATTCTATTCTCCAGGCTGTGACTCTATTGCTATCAGCAATACTTTAATCACCGACTTAGTTGTACGGGAAATGAGGGGAGAGAATATTCACCGCCGCTGTCTAGCCTATCAACAAATATACACATCGTATTATGACAGCACTCTATCACTGTACCAAAATCAATATCCGGGTTTTGGGGACTCGCATTTAATGATTATAAAGACCGTATGGGATTACGCTTTTTATTGGGGCGTACTGTCTCTCCTATTTTTTAGCAGATCGCTTACAAATTTGGACTTCATAACACGGTCCGGGGACGATCTAGGGAAGGCACGACGTTACAACTATAAAATGCAAACCGCCTTCTTGCAACGTGCGAAACTTGCCCTCCACGTTCCACCCCGAGGAATCTTTATTGACCAATCAGAAATACCGGTTCTGCACGAATTCAATTCAAACTTAGTAGCACCGCTTACGGAAAAGAGTTTGAGTGAAACTTTGTTGAACAATGTAATTACTCTAGAAACTGTATCGGACTACCTAATACATCTTTTGTGTAGTCCCTCTAAACTAACCACTGGAAATCTAGAGAAAGAATTGTTTGGAGACTTATACGAACGCCTTTCTGCCTAAATAATACTTCCTGCATCAAACTAGTTACTTGATAGCTTCCCGACACAAACGCCAAGTCGCGCGATGAAAAAGCTTAACAACGCACCTATCGCAATGGTAGTACCTATAGCTCGCAACGCTGGAATATCAGATAGACCAAGGATGCCAAATGTCGCGATAGTAGAAATCGAGCATGCCATTACAGCATGGTGTGTGTTTTTTCGATCTTGCATCGTAATTTCATCGCGACCCAAGAACAGGGCATAGTCCAACCCAAGCCCACCTACCAATAACAAAGCCATAATATGGAATAACGTTAAAGGCCCAGTCATAAGATACACAATAGCTGTCGTAGTTAGCAACACAACGACCACATTAGCTACAGACCACAAGGCGCGTTCTTTAGGTAGCCTCCATAACAATAAACTGAGAATTGCAAACAAAGCGACTGTTAAGATTCTTAGTATGTAGTCGCGGTAATCTGATACGAGTTTCTCTGATGAACTCTTTAAGTCAACCAGCACTCGATCATCATTTTGTGCGATAAGAAAACTATCTAGGCTCTCAATCTTATAGGGTTGATATAGACTTACAATGCTGACCCATACTCCCTCGCTATAGTACAGATGGTTATTTAAGAATTTTTCTAACACGGAACCTCGGAAGTCCGATAGATCGAGAGCTGGTAGTCTGCGACTATTCCCGACATCACGCTCAAACGGTTTGAATGCGGTTGGTTCGAACGAAGTGCTTATCACAGCCTGGGCTAACAAATTCTTTAGCATCGTGTCGTCTGGTAAATCCAGTTGTCGGGATGCTTGCATACTTTTGCTTGGTAACAAACTAGTGACACTTTTCCAACCATTGATTAGGCCTCGATCAACTGCGACCTTTAAGTCCTGATCTAGTACTTCCGTAGCTTCTAGAACTTGTTGTAAGTCAGGTTTACGTAACGCAATAACGAATCGCAAATTGGGCATTCCTAACAGTTCCCGAAATTCTTGATCTCTTGCTAGCCGTCTCTCCGGAACTGGACTTAACGAAGCCAGGCTATTGTTCCAAATACTCGTTCCTGCACTGCTGTTCCAGGCAAAAGCCATCAGACCCACACCAGCCACGAAAAAAATGGCAGTTAGTGACCATCGGAAGACATTGGCACCAATACGAATATCCGAGACGCTATTGACATCGTTGGTCGAGGTATTGAGCTTCGTCATTGACGGTAATATCCATCGAGTTGTTAATGCAGCTGTTAACAGACCAACTGATGTGAATATGCCCAACTGGGAAAGTCCTTGAGCTCCAGAGACGGAAATTCCGATATAGGCAATTAGAGTACTAGCTGCGCCCAGACGTAATGTGGGCCAAATTCGCCGTATCGCCAATAAACTACTGGCACTGCGCGCATGACTAAACAAATGAAATGGGTAATCAATTGCAATACCTAACAAGGTGAAACCAAATGCTAATGTAATACCGTGAACTTTCGGAAATATTAGAGCAACAGCGCATAGCCCACTAATTACACCAGTTAGAAGTGGAATACTTGCTACAAAAAGAAGCGCAAATCTTCGGTAAGCCACTAGAAGCACAAATGCTAACGCGGCACTAGCAAGAAGGGACCGTTTTTTTGCCTCCGACTGTGTGACATTCTGTAATTCAACGCCAAATGCACCAACACCACTAATTTCAATTCTTGAAGACGGGAATCTCTTACGATCGCCAAGAATTGTTTCGATAGTTTCAACTGCTAATTTCTGCCCCTGCAGTTCAAATGCGGGGGTGCGAGTCTCTGCTATTAAAATCACTGCCCCGTCGTTAGAAACCCAACTTCCACTGGTCGATAATGCTGGAACAAGGCCCTGAATAATCTCGATTGACCGGAATTCTGGATCAGCAGTCAACAAAGCGTTGAATTCACTGCCAGAGAAAAGTGCCATTTCGGAGGCGCGTTGTCTCAGAGCACTTCTAATTGTTTCCGCATCTACTGGATCAGGCCACAACAAATACCTATACCGCCAGACAATATTCGGCATAACAGAGAAGTCAGGCCTCGAGGAGTGCGACAAAACTTGCAAGAATACACCTGAATCAGAGAGAGCCTTACGAGCCTCCTCTAACTGTTTTTCGCTAAAACCAGTTATACCTATCAGCAAAAACCGCGAACCTGGCATTTCACCAAGACGTTCAACGACTACTTTTTGTGAGTCGGTTTGAGGTGGGGGCAAAAATGTGCCTAGATCATAACCAAACTCAAGTTTATTAGACAGAACGACCAGGCAAAGTAACACAAATAATAGCCATACGATTACACGAAGTTTAGCCATGAGGCCTAACTAACAGTATTGGCATTTAGCACGCACTGGGCAGAAGAAAAGTCATGTGTTGGCGATCACCATTACCCATCCGTGTAGTAATACTCTGAATCTTCGAATTCTGCCCAGAAATAGTCAAAGAAATCATGGAGCGAGCAATCTGTTCATCACGAGGAGTTAAGATCAGCCGCCATTCATCATTATCAGTCTCATATTGAGCGAAAAAATATTGTTCTATTGCTTCGACATCTGCTTCTAAAAGTCCACGCAAGCTACCAACAGTAGCTAGTAACCCTGGTCGTGCATGCAATGGGTAACGTCGAATATTTTGGACAGTTTCGCTACGTCGGCTATTTTGGACAGTTTCCATAACTACAACGTCTTTCTCGATAGTTATGTCGATTAAAGTGGGCGAGGTTATAGTTTTTTTTATTTTCTGAGTTGATGCATCGTAGGTAATGTGCCCCTCTAGAATCAATGGTCGTGCTAGCACTGCACTGAACCGTTCTTCTCGAAATTTAATCTTGTAACAACTTGAATCTTGATCTAAATTACCAGTCGATTGAAACAAAGAATCACGAATTGCATGCAATCTCTGGGCTAGTAAGTTCTCAGCTAACACAAATGTGGCATGCCCAAGGAACAGTGTAAGTCCAAGCACATTTGCAACAACTTGAATTCTCCATTTCATCTGGTTATCCAATATGCACAAATAATTAAACCAGTTATGCAGAGTTATATAGTGCCAAGAGTTCTTCGCGAGAAAGCTTACCAATATCTGATCTAGGCAGCTCTTTAACAAACAATACTCGTCGTGGCACAAATACTGGATCCACGTTTTCTCGTATATTTGCCATAGCCTGGGAACTTGATAAGTGTGAACTAACTACTAGGGCGACCAAGCGTTCTGACGGGTTATCACCTGGGGGCTCCAATATGACGCCATCTTGAACTCCAGGGGTCGAGAGTAAAAGCTGATTTAGTTCCGATAGTGAACTACGTTTACCTCCAATTTTAATGATATCTGCTTGTCTACTGATTAAACGAAAACGGTTCTTGCTGGTAAATTGGAGAACATCGTGCAAAAGAACTTCGCCTGGCAGATGATCACATTGTATATAAACTTTGTTTTTGGACTGACGAAATTGAAATGCGTCATAGGGCTCCCACTCTGCCGTTTTGGTAGGCTGCCGAATTGCTATCGACCCAACTTCCGTGCAGCCGTAAATCTCTCGGATGGAGCATCCAAATCTATGTTCGACGCGTTCGGCGAGTGATGAGTCGAGAGGCGCTGTCGCGCAAAGTATCAGATCGATCTTTGGAAAGTCTATTGCGCTATTGTCTAAGGCAAGAATTTGCAATGGGCTGGTCACGAGAATTCGCGGTGGCTTCATGCGAGTCAAAACACTACAAATATCGACTGGGAAAAGCGGCTGACTATCTGAGATACATACATTGGCAATCAATGGCAACATAATTGAAGTTTCCAAGCCCCACATATGCTGGGGGGGAACAGTCGCCAATAATGAGTGGTACCCGTGTTCGTTATGTAAGAAATAGCGTGCTCCTAATTCCATGCCCTTCCTCAACGTATCCCACGTTTTAAGATTTGGCTTAGATTGTCCTGCCGAACCCGACGTAAACGTAATCGCACACAACTGGTTTAGAGGAATTTCTGGAGAATCTGTGTAGATCTCTCCCCCCTTCCCCACTTGGGAACAGTCCACATCTAGGAGTCCAGGTGCAAGCTCGAAACCATCGTGAATAATGTAATTACTATCGTAATGGTGGGCTAAATTAGATTGGGTTGATATGTTCTTATTGTTTGGTAACAAATTACATTGCCCACGAACAATTACGGCGCAAAATGAGACAAGAAACTGGTAGCGATTAGTGCATAAGTTGATAGCATATGATCGATCTGGAAGACTATTGGCTAGCGCCACCACTTGCTGCAAAAATTTGCCCACTTGAATAATAGGCCATGTGTTTTCTACAGTTGCTAGCTTAGCTTTGCTAGCAATACAATCAGTCGGCAAACGCCGAACTAGTGCGGTTTTTAAAGTATCACTCACAAGTAGCACGACAAACTAGCGCTCTATATTGCGGCAATCAATATCTCTACTTAATACGCTAGCCTCCTCGATTTTCTTTGATAAAGTTATTCAGTGTACGCAAACTAAAAAAGATTTCTTCATTTCGTTCATCTTCCGCTTGTAGTTGCACATTGAACTTTTGTGATATTGCCATCGCAATCTCTAATGCGTCTATTGAATCCAGCCCAAGCCCATCACCGAACAAAGGATCTTCGGGTAGAATGTCTTCGGCACTAAGATCTTCGAGATTCAAAACCTCGATCAATTGTTCAGCCAATTCCCTCTCTTCAGATGTTTGATCTGACATTACAGGCCCCCCGTAATTTACATTTACTAGAATATCGTGCGATACACTTAATAGATCTCCATTCTGTATTAGGCAACCAAGATGGTCTGAATTAAAGTGTACTACACTTTAAAGTACACATATTAAAAGGAAGTTGTTATGACCTTTGATTCAGATGTTTTGGTAATTGGAGGTGGGCCAGCGGGTTCTACAATTGGTACATTTCTCTCCCGAAAAGGCTATAGCGTAGTTTTATTAGAGAAAGAGAAACACCCTCGCTTTCATATTGGGGAATCTTTACTACCTATGAATCTCCCAATATTAGACCGTTTGGGAGTGCTATCGGAGATGACAAAAATAGGAGTTACAAAACTGGGGGCTGACTTTACGTACAGCGATGACCCCCTGGTATACAGAACCTATAAATTTGAAAGAGCGCTTGGTGAGAGCCCCGATCATGCTTTCGAAGTAAAACGAGATATCTTTGATAACATGTTACTAAACAATTGCAAAGAATCCGGCGTGACAGTGCATCAAAAACATGAGGCATTGAAAGTAGAGCTATCTAAGGTTGGAACACATCGTATATTGAGTAAAGACAGTCATGGAAATGAACACGTGTGGAGCCCCCGCTTTCTGGTTGATGCCTCAGGCAGAGATACTCTTGTAGCAAGTACGAACGGTTGGAAAAAAAAGAATCCCAAGCATTCCAGTGTTGCGATATATGGACACTTTACAGGGGTCGACCGGCGGCCTGGAGCGAATGCTGGAAATATTAGTGTCTATTGGTTTCAACATGGCTGGATATGGATGATTCCACTTCAAGGAGATGTGATGAGCATAGGTGCTGTGTGCTGGCCTGACTACCTGAAACAACGGCATGAAGACACTGACTCATTCTTCTGGAAAACACTTGCCTTGTGCCCAGCCGCATACAAACGGTCCAACCATGCGGAACCAGCTTCAAAGATTCGGGTCAGCGGCAATTATTCTTATTACACCACCCGACTCTATGGCAAGGGATTGTTACTAGTCGGTGATTCGTTTGCATTCATTGACCCCGTGTTTTCCAGCGGGGTTTATTTAGCAATGAATAGCGCCGAGCAAGGAGTTTCTATTGCCGAAAATTGGCTAAATGGCCGAAGTTGGAAATTTGCTTTTTCATGTCGCCAATATAGACGCAAAACCCGAAAAGGATTGCAAGCTTACTCATGGTTTATCTATAGATTTACTTCTCCAGCGATGTGCTCCTTGTTTAAAAACCCACGCAACTTACTGCAGCTCGAACAAGCAGTTACAAGCATGTTAGCTGGTGATGTTTTCTTGAATCGAAATGTCAAGATACGTTTGAGATTATTTCGTTTAATCTACACATTAAGTTGGTTATTGAATTGGAAGATAAGCTTTCTAGAACGTCGTCGTCGTTTGCGTAACGCTGCCATGGTAATCAAGGAAAGTGATTATATCGCTTGATGACAAATAACTTGTTACGTTCGCCCTAACCCAATTGTCTCCTAGTTTTAGGCAGATTTGAGCAGTGAAGTTTTCACCTTTTGGCTTGCTACAAATTTAGAACACCTTTCAACGCCTGTTATAGGTCCAGATATAGGGTCAATGTATTAGTAAGAGGCGCTTGTAAAAGGAACCCAATTGGCGCTGTGAAAAATTTGATCCTAGAAAGCTAAGCCAAACCTAACCGTGAAGTTTTTATCTTGTTTCCCGAGCCCAAAATCAAATCGAAATATTGCGGCGCGCTCTAGCCCAATTCGGATAGAAATGCCAATTGATGGTTGAACTTTACTGTATAGAAGATCACTAAAACTGTTTGCAACTGATCCCGCTTCCATAAAAATCGCCGCGCCCACGCGTTCTATACGTAAATCATTAATAATAGATAAACCACGAGGCAAAATCCAAAAGCGGTACTCAGTTGCAGCCAGCCAGCTGGCACGGTCAATAAAGCGGTTGGGGGTGTATCCCCTCAGTCTCAAATTTCCGCCTAGACTCGGCAAAGCCCAGAAAGGTAAATCGCCGAAACTCGAATGAACCTCGGCATGAATCGCTAACGAATCAGTCGGCGGATTTTCTTCTCTACTATCGCCGTTTTCATGGAATATCCCTGGAAGCGACCAAACTTTTCCACCTGTCACACTAACGATACCTCCTTGATTGCCGTGGGTTTGAATTGGAGCCCAGTCAATCTCGGAGCCCACATACCATCCCCGGTATGGATTATGCAGACTATCTCGTGTATCCCATCGAAGGCCAAATTTCGTCCAGCCAATTGCATAGGAATCAGCCTTGTTAACTAGAAGCGGATAGTTCTCCTCCATACTTGGCACTGTGGAGACGTGTCCAATCCCTAGATCATGATGTTCGGCTCTCGCACCTACCTTAATTATCACTTCATCGAGTAACAGTAGGTTACTAAACTGGGCCTCACCCCCGAACCAAGTGACCTCGTCAAGATAACTGGTTTCATCTTCCTGTTTTGAATTTTCTCCCAAACCGAAAAAACGCCGGGTAAGCGTGTTCTCATAACCGCTATTCAGTGAGATATAGTCACGTTCATTCTGAAATACACCACCACGCACACCTCCCGCTTCTTTCTGGTTAACCCAACGTTTCCACGCAATGGAATAGTTTTGCTGACCTTCGGAGGTATAGCTAAGGAAAATACCAGCAAACTCTTGACGTCGCTGTTGTCGAAAATCGATATCAGTAATTGCGACACCGCCACCAACCCCAATATCACCCTCAGAAAATACAAATGGTGTTGCAAACCAGGTCTTAAACAAACGATCCCGCCAGCCCCCTGATGGGATCCTATATTCCGGAATATAACGCCACTTCTCTGGATTCTGCAGATTGGACTTGTCGACAGCTGGAATTCGACCATCGCTACATATTTGTTTCTCAGGGCTACAGTCTGTGGCAAAAGCACTGAACGAACAAAAAAGTAGGCACAACCAAATTGACGTGAAAGGTCTCTGCCATCTTGCCAGAGAATGTATCTTGCTCTGGTGACATCTGGAGATAATTATGAACATCTTTTATAATCTGAACTGTTGGGAACAAAATTGTACTCGCCAACGCCCTGGATGATAAGAAACTTGCACCGTCCATCGTCAACCCCCGACACACGGTGAGGCTGACCCGCACCGACAGCAGTGGCCTCGCCTGGTGACAGTATCCGCTGTTCATTGGGATTGCGGGTCTCAATCTGCATAGGTCCTTC
>JYMV01030579.1_pt1 | contig 28196 bp, 30 predicted proteins | sample 338911 | NCBI WGS metagenome assembly JYMV01 (sample SAMN03354496, study PRJNA234377) | hydrothermal vent metagenome | biome: Deep sea; feature: Hydrothermal plumes at the Eastern Lau Spreading Center, Western Pacific Ocean; material: Seawater | place: Tonga | collected 2009 | depth 2000 m m
GCAATTTCACGTCCGGCAATGTAGAGCTCGAATCGATCGGTCAGCATTGGCTGTGTCGCGCATCGCTTGGCTAGGGGGGAGATCTCAATGGGGTAATGGGTGATGAAGGTTGGCTGGATCAGGCGCGATTCGACGGTCGAGTCAAAGATGATGTTGAGGATGGCGCCTAGGGAGGCATCCTGAGGCACATCGAGCCCCTTTTCTCGTGCAGCCGAAAAGGCCGTCTCCTGCGATTGAAGGGCTTCTCTGGACATGCCACTGAACTCGTGGACGGCATCGGTGAAGGTCAGTCTCCGCCACGGAGGAGTCAGGTCAAGCTGATGTTCCTGATAGGGAATCACCAGCCCACCACAGATTTTTTGAGTCGTTTCCGCGATCAAGGCTTCGGTCATCGGCATCAGATCTTCAAAATCCGCGAACGCCATGTAGAACTCCAACATGGTAAATTCCGGATTATGGATGGTCGAAATCCCTTCGTTGCGGAAATTGCGGTTGATCTCGAAGACGCGCGGAAGACCTCCAACCACAAGCCGTTTCAGATAGAGTTCTGGCGCGATTCGCAGATAGAGATCCGTATCCAGGCTGTTGTGGTGAGTGATAAATGGTCGCGCGGTGGCTCCTCCCGGTATTGGATGCATCATGGGTGTCTCGACTTCGAGAAAGTCCTTCGTAATGAGAAATTGCCTGACCGCCTCGATAATCCGACTTCGCTGGACAAAGATGCCGTGAACATCCGGGTTTGCGATGAGGTCGAGATAGCGTTGTCGATAGCGTGTCTCGACATTGCTCAGGCCGTGCCACTTTTCCGGTAAGGGTTGAAGTGATTTGGAAAGCAACGTCAGCTGTGAGACGGCAACCGTCAGTTCATCTGTTTTGGTTCGAAAGAGTGTGCCGCTGATGCCAATCCAATCACCGACATCGAGTTGCTGCATGAGTTGAAATTTGAGAGGATCAAGCGCATCCTTTTTGAAATAGACTTGAAGAGCGTCTCGCTCGTCTCGGAGCACTCCAAACGCGGCTTTTCCGAATCGGCGAAGCCCGGTCAGGCGTCCGGCAAGCGTGCATGCTATCGGTGTCTGATCAAGGGTTGGCCCGTCTGTCGCGTTGTATTGCGCCAGAATGGTGGCTGCACGATCCGCTCGCTCAAAGCGTCCACCGTAGGGATCGATGCCCAATTGCCGGAGTTCGTCGAGTTTCTTCAGCCGTTGCTGACTTTGATCGCTACGCTCCTCCACGGTCAAGTCGGGGTGTCCACGCGGCCCACGTGCGACGCTGAACCTTGTGCAGCACGCTTGGCAAGGTAGGCTTCGATGAACGGATCGAGGTTTCCGTTCAAGACTGCCTCGATGTTGCCCACCTCATGATTGGTCCGATGATCCTTCACAAGCTGGTAGGGTTGGTAAACATATGAGCGGAGTTGATGCCCCCAGGCGATGTCCTTTTTCTCCCCAACAAAGGCTTGCATCTCTTGATCTTGCTTCTCCTGTTCACGTGCGTACAGGCGGGCATGCAAAACTTTCATGGCCGCACTCTTGTTTTTGTGTTGTGAACGTTCATTTTGACATTGAACGACGATATTGGTGGGTATATGGGTGATACGAATTGCCGACGAGGTCTTATTGATATGTTGCCCGCCCGCTCCACTGGCGCGGAATGTGTCGATGCGAAGGTCTTTGTCATCGATGGTCACATCGACGCCTTCCTCAATTTCGGGATAGACGAACACAGACGCGAAAGACGTATGGCGACGTTTATTAGAATCGTAGGGTGAGATTCGTACCAATCGATGGACGCCAGCTTCGCCTTTGAGATAGCCGTACGCGTAGTCTCCACTAATGGACAGCGTCGCGCTTTTGATTCCGGCTTCATCTCCCTGAATCAGGTCTACGGTGTTGACGCGGAAGCCTCGCCGCTCCGCCCAGCGTACGTACATCCGCATGAGCATCTCCGCCCAATCTTGAGACTCGGTTCCTCCGGCTCCTGGATGGAATGACACAATGGCGCTATTGATGTCCTTGTCTTCTGAAAGCAGCATTTGGGTGCGAATACGGGCGAGTTCATCTTCCAAGCTCATGAGTTCTTGAGTGACTTCGCCAAGCTCATCCTCATCCTCTTCTGCTTCAACGAGTTCAAGGAGGGTTTGGAGATCCTGGTCGCGTTTGTCGAGCGTTGTCCAACGCGTCAACTCGCGTTCCAGAATTTGTTTGCGGGCAATCACCTGTTGTGCGGAAGACTGGTCGGCCCAAAAGTCGGGTTCAGCCATTTGGTCATTGATGCGCTGAAGATCGCTGGTCATGCTAGCGAGGTCAAAGATGCCCCCGTAGCTGTTGTATCGTCGCGTGAACTTCGTGAACTCGCAGTTTGATGTTATCCAACATGATCGGTCGCTCCATTCGAGGGGGTATGGTGCGCTGCGCACCACGGTGACGCTGCAGGCTGACTCAAGAATATGGAGATGTTTTCTCGCACGAGCCTCGAAAAAAAATGGTAACACAACGCTTAGGGCTCGCGCAAAATATGTTCACATCGGTCGTCCCTTACGTCGTTTCTGTAGACCCAATGTCAAAAAGATGAATCCGAGTACGAATCCGGCACAGGTGTACGCGAACACATCGCCATAGATTGTGTACACGGTCCGATCAAGGCCAACGGTCACGGTGTCGACAATGGCCGTCTGTGTGAAGAGATCGGTTGTGCGTTTGATGCTGCCATCCGCATCGATGAACCCTGAAATGCCGGTGTTGGCTGCTCGAGCAAAGGGAACACGATTTTCGATCGCCCGAAAGACCACCATCGAGAAATGTTGATAGGGGGCCGATGAGCGGTCATACCAGGCATCGTTGGTGATGGTGACCATGTATTCAGCGCCCTGTTTGACGAATTGTCTCACTAAGTCCGGATAAATGACCTCAAAACAGATGGCTACCCCAAACCGGCCGTGTGGTCCGCTCATGATGGTATGTTCATTTCCGGGAACATAGTCACCGATGCCGTGTGCCAACTTGTTTACGAATGCAAGAAATTGAGGGACATATTCTCCAAATGGGACAAGATGTATTTTGTCGTAGTAATTCAAAACCGTGCCTTGCGAGGAAAGAAGATATGCGCGATTAAGAAGTTGTGCCGATTCTTCCGTGATCTCCTTGACCGCCACGCTTCCAAAGAGGAGTGGGGTCTGTTGGGTGTGTACGAGTGCCGTGATTTGATCACGAAAGGTCTCTTCTATCGCAAAGACAAACGGTGTTGCGGCTTCCGGCCATACAATCAGATCAACCGGATCCGACCCATGGTCTTCGATCGCTTGTGTGGTTAAGTTAAAGTAGCGATCCATGGTTTCTTGCCGGAATGCGGGGTCCCATTTTTGTCCCTGATCGATATTGGCCTGAATAAGTCCCAGGCGAACACCTCGTTGATCTGGCGTGTTGTGAATGGCTTTCTGTCGTAATTCGCCGTACAACATGGTCAGTGAGAAAAATGTGATGGTGATCACTGCTGACATCGCCATGGGGGCAGTGCGTATGGTGAGACGTTCACGGAAGGAAAGAATGAGAAGGGTGAGGAATGCATTCACCATGACGACAAGAAAGGATACGCCATACACCCCGGTGATATCTGCGATCTGGATGATTGATAGCCATTGATACTGAGAATATCCCAGCAGCGCCCATGGACATCCTGTGAAGAGATGCGTGCGTAAGATCTCGAGACTGACCCATGTTGGTGGAGCTGCCCACACGAGGGCAGAAGGGTGCGGAAAGTACCGCAGGAAAAACGACACAAGCGCAGCGAAGATTCCAACGAAGAGGCCGAGATAGGCAGCAAAGAGTATGAGGATCATCACGCTCGAAAGGAATGGAATGTTGCCGTATTGGTGCATGGCAATGACGATCCAATACACGATTCCGGAAAAGGCAATGATCCCGGTGATCCAGCCGTACAAGAATGCGCGTTGTGGGGAGGTGCCACGACAAGAGAGGAGTAAGGGAACAAGGCTGATCCAGGCGAGGGTACCGAGATGAAACTGTGGAAAACTCAGAATAAGAAGTATGCTGGACAGGAAAGCAGCAACAAAATGCGGCATGACACCTCGATTATTGATGGAACGCGAGTAGGGATACGCGTGAGAATTATACCGTACATTTTGTGGGTTGATGATCTTGACAAACCAATGTACACTTCGCGTTCAATGTAAGAGTTGATATCTCCACCCACCTCGCATTGAGGAGTACGATGGATATAGCGCTTACGGATACCTCACGGGCTACCACGACGGAAGCTGGGATCTTAGTTGTCGATGACGATGTCAGCGCACGCAAGACGCTCGTCAGTCTGCTCGAAAGTGTGGGCTATGGGGTCACAGCCGTTGGGAACGCGGAGGAAGCCGCGGACATCATGAGACGATCATCGATTGATCTCGTCCTGACCGATCTGCGTTTGCCGGGCATCGACGGCATTGATTTGCTGCGGCAACTTCAACGTGCCGACAATCGTGTGCTCGGTATTGTGCTCACTGGCTATGGTTCCGTGACAGAGGCGGTCCGGGCGATGAAGGCGGGGGCGTTCGACTTCATTACCAAACCGTTTGATCTGGATGCGGTGGAGGTGAGTGTTCAGCGGGCCGTAGAGTTTCTGAAATTGAAAGAGGAGAATTACCGGCTGCACTTGGCGGTCAGGGACAAATACCGCTTCGAAAACCTCGTGGGCAACAGTCCGGCGATGTGGGCGGTGTATGAGTTGATCGAGAAAGTGGCGGACACCGACAGTACGATCCTGCTTTCCGGCGAGAGCGGGACCGGGAAAGAAGTGGTTGCGCAAACCATTCATTATAATAGCTACAGGCGCGAGAAGCCGTTGATTCCGGTCAATTGCGGGGCGATTCCTGAGCATCTCCTGGAAAGTGAACTATTTGGGCATGAGCGGGGGGCGTTTACTGGGGCCGTGGCGTCCCGGATAGGACGGTTTGAGCGGGCAGACGGGGGAACGATATTCTTGGATGAAGTGGTCGAGATGAGTTTGCCCCTCCAGGTCAAGTTGTTGCGGGTGCTGCAAGAACGATCATTTGAGCGTGTGGGAGGGAATCGGACGATTCACGTGGATATTCGCGTGATTGCGGCCACCAATCGCTCTCTTCAGCAAGCCGTTGCAAATAAGCAGTTTCGCGATGATCTCTATTATCGCCTCAATGTGATTCCAATTGATATCCCTCCTCTTCGAGATCGGGTGTCTGATATTCCCATGTTGGTGGACCATTGTCTGGCGAAATTCCGACATGCACAGCGCAGCGATGTTGCGGGCGTATCACTTAAGGCCATCCGCATTCTGGAACAGTACTCATGGCCCGGCAACGTTCGGGAACTTGAAAATGTGTTGGAACGAATCGTCACCTTGAAACGCCAAGGCATGATTGAATGCGAGGACGTTCCTGACACCATCCGGGAGGGTGGCTGGTCGATACTGCAACCCGATCCCAATAACACACACGACGTACGGACCACGCTTTTGCAAGCCACCCTTAATAGCGATCCAGGCCCTTCATGGGGGCCCGACAGGGAGATCGACCTCTCGAAGTCCCTTGCTGAATTTGAAACCAGCCTCATTATGGAAGCGCTTCGACGATCCAAAGGGGTCAAAAGTCGTGCTGCGCAACTTCTTCGCATGAACAGAACCACCCTCGTCGAGAAACTCAAGAAAAAGGGCATCCCGAAGTCTAATTTTTGACTTCCCCTCGTCAGATGATTGACATCCGCCATCTGAAAACGTCAATCCTCCCGTCGTAGTTCCTCAGTTGTATCACCTTGATTCCCCCGCAGTTGCACCCTAGCCTCAAGGCTGTTGGGTGTGAGATTTCTGCTGTTCTTCCCGTTGCTCCGACCGTATTTTCAGCAAGCGGGAAATCTCAAAGTAGATGGAGTTTCGTGTTCGCATGTAGTGGGAACGCGCCGCACGCGCCGGTGTGAGCCCAGCGCTGTTTTTGATCGTCATGTCCGCACCCGCGCCAATCAGTTGGTCGACCATTCGTGTTTCTGCCAACTTCACGGCCCAATGCAGTGGTGTGCCGTCAAGGCTGCGGCTCGTCTCATGTTTCCCGAGGACGTTCACGTCGGCGCCATGTTGAATCAAAACCTCGGCGAGGTCGCGGTTACGCAACACTGTCGTGAGATGTAATGCCGTTCCACCGGATTTAGCTTTGGCATTCACGTTGGCTCCAGCGGTAAGGAGCGCGATCATCACATCTGTCTTTCCGGCAATGGTGGAGATTTGCAGCGCGGTCCGTCCTTGCATATCCGTTGAATCCAGCGTCACGCCATGATCTGTGAGCAGTTGAACAATCGCCACATACCCGTTGGCCGAGGCATAGTGAAGCGGAAGATTGCCTTGCTCGTCGGCTTCGTTGACGCCATAGCCTTCCGTGAGCATCCGCTGCATGTCCTCAATATTTCCGGTTTTGGCCGCATCATGAAGTGCTGAAGCCCATGCCGATGGCGCGCCAATGAGGAACATGATGAACAGGAATCCCACCAAACCATAAGCTGTGGTTGCTCGCATTGTGTCCTCTCGTGTCAGGTGAGAATCACGTATTGTTTTGCTTGTTGGGTTTCAGAGACGTATTCGTTGGATGAATGTGTCGTTCCATATCATCCAGGGCCGTGCGCATCGCCTGTACAGAATCGAGAAGGTCGGGCATCTGAGTACGAGCGTGTTCCTCACGAATGGTCTTTCGCGCTTCATCCATGCTGTTAAGGATCACCCCAATGAGCATATTAAAAATGATAAATGTGGCAAACAGAACGAAGCTGACGAAAAAGATCCAGGAGTACGGATAGGCCTCCATGGTGGTGTACATTAAATCTGTCCAGTCTTCAAGGGTCAGTACGCGAAAGAGGCTGAGGAGTGCGATGTGAACCGATCCCCAATATTGTGGATCGTGTGTGCCAAACCACGTTTGACCGATGACGGCGTACACATAAAACAGCAGGCTGGCAAGCAAGGCCATTTGTCCGATGGCGGGAATGCTGTGGATCATGGCGACAACCATGACTTGCATACTGGGAAGCGCGCTCAGGAGGCGAAGAATCCTTAATAACCGGACCAAGCGCAAGATCGTCGTTTGATTCTCAATACCTGGAACGAATGCCGCGGCCACAATGATGAAATCAAACACGTTCCATCCATCGCGAAAAAAGTCCTGGGGACGTCGTCCGCAGGCAATGATTTTGAGCACAATCTCAACGACGAAGATACCCAAAATGATGCGGTCTGCAAGGTGAAGTAACGTGCCATAGCGGGCCAGCATGGACGAGTACGTTTCCATGCCGATGATCACCGCGTTGGTCAGGATGACCACGACGATGAAGATCGTAAATACCGGAGAGGTCGTGATGCGAAGGCTTAATGTAACGAGTGATTGCCACATAATGGTATTTCCCAAACCCAAGATGATAGCATGAGAATCTCATGATGCCATGAACACATTGATTGAACGTATCGGTAGCCCTACATCAATATGAGGAGGTCAAGGTGATCTTAAGAAAACTGTTTTATTCAACTCTATTCATTCTGGGTGTGTGTGCGCTCCTGATATCCGAATTTTCTCCAAGTCTCCTGGCAAAAGAAGTCGCGGAAAATGCGCATTTGACCTTTGCTCCAGCGGTCCCGCCCGTAGCAGAGTTCACCGTAGACGTGCCAGGAAACTACTTGATTGTCGATCATTCGATCTTCCGTATTGATAAAGGCGCGGTAGGGATTCTGAATGTCAGTGGAAAGGAAAATCCTGCTATCTACAACGCGATCAAGTAACCAAACGTTAGCTGAAAACTCATCCCGCCAACGTGTCCGATTATGACGTTATTGTCCTGGGTGGAGGCGCTGCCGGACTCATGTGTGCGATAGCGGCAGGACATCGAGGGCGCCGTGTTGTCGTGCTCGAAGCCTCAAACAAGATCGGCAAGAAAATACTCATCTCGGGCGGCGGGCGCTGTAATTTCACAAACCTCCACTGCGAGCCGACACGCTTTATATCCGCAAACTCAAATTTCTGTATCTCCGCACTCAGCCGATATACACAGTGGGATTTCATCTCCCTGGTCGAAAAGCACGGCATTGCCTATCACGAAAAAACGGCAGGGCAACTGTTTTGCGATCAGTCATCGAAAGACATTCTCGCCATGCTTGTCACAGAGTGCACGCAAGTGGATGTGCGCATATTGACAGGTTGCACGAACGCGTCAGTCGTGCATCAGCAATGCTATGTCGTCGCGTGTGACCAAGGAGAATTTTCGGCTGGGTCACTGGTGGTGGCAACCGGTGGTCTCTCGATTCCAAAAATGGGTGCGTCTGATTTGGGCTATCGACTGGCGCGTCAATTTGGCCTGAGAGTGCGCGATACACGTGCAGGCCTGGTTCCTTTGACATTCTCCGGCGCGATGCACGAGTTGACGGGACGCTTATCTGGTATCAGTGTGAGCGCATCCCTGAGCGTCTCTGCAGTGACGTTCACCGGGAATATTCTGTTTACGCATCGCGGACTCAGCGGTCCCGCGGTGCTGCAACTCTCCAATTATTGGATGCCTGGTGATGACATATGGATAAATCTGTTGCCTGAACATGACGCCGTTGCGCTGTTGCTGGAAGCCAAAAAACGGAAACCGAAGACGCTAGTGCGCACGGTGCTCGCTGAAGTTCTTCCTCGTGCTCTGGTGCTGGAATTCCAGCGGCTGTATTGGCCGGCATCGTCGGAGAAACCTCTGGCTGAAATTCCCGACGATCTGGTGCGTCGGGTTGCGAAGCAGATACACGACTGGGTGATAACGCCCGCCTCCACCGAGGGCTACCGTACCGCAGAAGTCACGCTGGGCGGCATCGATACCGATGAATTGTCGTCAAAGACCATGGAGTGTAAGCGGCAACCTGGCCTGTACTGTATCGGGGAAGTCGTCGACGTCACTGGGCATCTCGGGGGATTCAATTTTCAGTGGGCCTGGGCGTCGGGGCAGGCTGCAGGTCGGGTCGCATAGGGAGCCGTTTTTGGAATCATCGTCGCAACAGCTCAACCGACAAGGCAACGCGTACTTTTCTCGGGGTGATTATGCGAACGCGTATCGGCACTACGCGCAGGCGTTGAACGTTGACCGCGAGCACGGCGATTCACGCGCGCTGGCCATGACCCTTGGCAATCTGGGCAATATCTGTGCAGTCAGTGATCGCCGGCCTGAAGCAAAGCGATATTACCAGGAAGTGCTCGACCTGCAGCGGAATCTCGGAGATGACCGCGGGATTAGTATTACGCTTGTAAACTTGGGAAACCTGTGCGCGGATGGTGAAGAATGGGAACGTGCCAAGGCGCATTATTTTGAAGCCTTAGACCTCATGGATCGAATTGGGGATGTCACAAGCAAAGCGATGGTCTATTTGGATTTGGGATATGTGGCAAAGGAGACGTATCAACTTGATGAAGCGATTGAGCATTGCAAGCAGTCTGTCACTTTGGCAAAACGTATGGGGCAGGATACCACCATGGCAGACGCCTTTCGCATGACCGCGCGCGCCTACCTCAAGGGCCAACGCTATGATGATGCCATCGACGTCTGCCAGACCGGCCTTGCCATTGCACAGCGACTCAAAGATGAACTACGTATGGCCAGCGCCTGGTATCTGATGGCGGAAGGCTATGAGCGACAGGGCAAGCTTCAAAAGGCCGCTGATTTGCTGGAACGCGTGGTTCGGATCGATGAAAAATATGACTTGCCGAAATTGGAAGCGAATCGCGCACGATTGCAGAAACTTCGGGGAATCTCTTTATCCGATTAAAAGCGCGTTAATTGGTGACTTCACCATCTTTGAACCATTCGCCGTTGATTCGTTTGAAATTGATATCGCTGGACTTCTTCTCTTCCCCGTTCTCGTAGGTGTTGACTGCCATGCCGGTGGCGGTATTACCATCAATGCTCACATTGATCAGTGACTGCTGCGTTGGCTCCAGACTTTGGCCGTATTCGGACAGAAAGTCCATGATATCCCTGAAGTACTCGTATTTTGTAGGCAGGACCGCTGACATATTGTTGTTTGCCGCGTCAATCGCAGTGTACTTTGTTTTGAGAGCGTGTAGGGCCTTCTCTTTTAAAGCCTCGGTTGTGGAGTGTGATTTGGCAGGCCCAAATGCTCTGGCGTTTTCCTGCAGTTGAATCAGTTGGGTGAGTGCGCGGTGAAGTTGCAGCAACGCGTCATCCTGAGCGTCTTCGGTGAGACAATCAAGGGCCGTGACCCAACGCTGCTGTTTCCGTGCCTGTTCACATTGTTCATAGGCTTCTTCAGGCGAGGCATACCCACGGATGATATGTCCAGTAGGTTGAACGGGTTCGCTGGGCTCCGTGGTTTCAGTGCCTTGTGGTGGTAGCGGTACTGGTTCGTGTTGCTGCTGTTGAATGGGTTCCTCACGAGGGGCAGCAGGCTCATTCTTGTCACACGCCAAAATAGAGACGAGCATACATATTCCGATACACGTCATGCCAAGACGTCCTCCGAATACATAGGCTTCGAAGATCACAGTCGCTTTCCTTTAATCGTCATCCTTATTGATCCTTATTGCGGACGGCAGCGAACTCAAACATAAACACAATGGGTCCCAGTGCGACTCCTCCAACCGCAAACACAAGTATGATCCCAGCAAATATCAGACTCAAGGTATCACCAGAAGGCAAGTGACCCATGTCGAAAGGAAACTTAAAATAAATGGATATCCACCCCGCTCCTGTCGCCAGAAACAGACGGTAGCTCCAAGGGTAATGTTGCATAGCGCGCTCTCCGTTTATCTCTTTAGAGATTTGCTCTCGAGAACATTCTTGAGGCTATCTATCGCATCCAGAATATCCTGCCGTGAAACATCGAGGTGGGTGACAGCGCGAAATGTCGTTGGTGTAAAGCGTGAAACGAGAACTCCTTCGTCTTTGAGTCTATCGAATAGCTGATCTGGTTTCTGAGTCATCCCGCCAACATCAAACAGCACGATATTCGTCTCGACTGTTTTCTCGTCGATCGCGACCCCCGGTATCTTTGCTAATCCCTGTGCGAGAAGCTGTGCATTGGCATGGTCTTCGTGAAGGCGGGCGATATTGTGTTCTAGGGCATATAAGCCTGCGGCTGCGAGAATGCCGGCTTGCCGCATGCCTCCGCCGTACATTTTCCGAATGCGCCGCATGCGTGCGATGCGGCTTTCGCTCGACACCACCATCGATCCCACCGGCGCACCCAGTCCTTTCGAAAGGCAGAATGAAACCGTTTCGAATCGTGATGCATACACGTCAGGTGCGATGCCGGTTGCGCAGACCGCGTTGAACAGGCGCGCGCCGTCGAGATGCATGGCAACGTTTCTGGATGTTGCGATATCGCGTATTTGCGAGATGGTTCCGAGGGGATAGACCGTTCCTCCTGCGCGGTTATGTGTATTTTCGAGACAGATCAGCGTGGTCGGAGGATTGTGAATGTCCGACGGTCGGATCGCGGCTTCAACCTGTTCAGCAGTCAGAATGCCACGTGGGGCAGACAACATGAAGGGTTGGATGCCGGAAAGGGCCGAGACCGCTCCACTTTCATATCTGACGATATGCGCGCCAGTTTCAATGATAATCTCGTCACCGGGGTTGGTCAGCGATCGGACGGCAATCTGATTGGCCATCGTCCCGCTGGGAACGAAAATCGCGGCAGGCTTTCCCAACATCTCGGCGGCAAAGGCCTCGAGCTTGTTGACCGTCGGGTCTTCTCCCCAGACATCGTCGCCAACCTCTGCCTCAGCAATAGCCTGACGCATCCCGGGCGACGGCTTCGTCATCGTATCACTGCGAAGATCGATGATTGGTTTCATATGAAAAACAGTTTTATCTCGCCTTGTCAGAAAGTCAAGTTGCCTGCTTGATACTCATATCGAGTATCGGTAGGATCATCGCGGTGACCGATGACAGGATCTACACGCAAAGGTGAGGACGTACTCTAAATTACCGGGTGATACACCATGAGTGTGGTTACTATTCAAGAAGTGAAAATCCATCTTTCACAGCTGCTGGATCGTGTCCGGCAAGGAGAGGAGATTATCATCTCAAAAGGACGTCAGCCGATCGCCCGTTTGGTTCCGGTCATACAAAAGGCCAAACGACAAACTCCCGGCACTGCACGCGGGAAGATTCGTATACATAAGAACTTCGATGCCCCCCTGCCTAAGAAAATTCGGGACGCTCTCATTTGGTAAACAAATAACGCATGTCCCTTTGTACCCACGGTGTCTTTCTTGATGCCGATTCCATACAGCCGGACGAACTTGATCTGGGTTCGTTGAAACAGGCGGTTCCGGATCTGACATTCTATCCGCACACGCGTCTTGAAGATGCTGTTGAGCGTATTGGATCTGCTGAGGTTGTGATTTGTAATAAGACTCCTATGCGTCGAGAGGTCCTGGCAGCAGCATCAAATTTGAAGTTGATTACTGTCGCTGCGACGGGGGTCAACAACGTTGACCTTACGGCTGCGACGGAGCTTGGGATTGTTGTCTGTAACGCGCGAGGCTATTCGACTCAGTCGGTGGTCCAAGTGGTCTTTTCTATGATTCTTGGGCTGATGACCCGGTTGTCTGATTATCAAGGTGCTGTGTCTTTCGGCGTGTGGCAGCAAAGCCAACAGTTTTGTGCGTTGGATTTTCCATTCTCAGAATTGCATGGCAAGCGAATTGGCATCGTTGGGTATGGCGCGATTGGCCGCGCAGTCGAGCAAGTCGGAGAGGCGTTTGGAATGGAGTCCTTAATTGCGGAACGTCGCGGTGTCACTGAAGTGCGTGAAAATCGGATCGCTTTTGAAGATGTGCTCGCACAAGCCGATGTCCTCACGTTGCATTGTCCCTTCACACCCGAAACGAATGATCTGATTGCTGAAAAAGAGATTGCATTGATGAAACCCAGTGCGTTGCTAATCAATGCCGCACGTGGCGGGGTGGTAAATGAAGCCGCATTACGCGATGCGTTGAAGCAAGGCCGTATCGGCGGGGCGGGGGTCGATGTGCTGACCAATGAGCCTCCGACGGATGGAAATCCTCTCCTTGACCCGAGTATCCCCAATCTTATTATCACCCCGCATATCGCATGGGCGAGCCGGGAGGCACGTCAGCGGCTCGTCGATCGGCTGGCAGAAAATATCCAAGCCTTTAACGCAGGTACGCCAAAAAACGTTGTGAGCCTATGAGTCACGTGATCTACAGACTGTTGACTGTTACTCTGCTTCTGGCGATCAGTGCTGGTTGCGGGGATATCAAGCGATCTCTTTACGAAGGTTTTCAGCGTGATGGATGGCAGCAAGCGGAACGCGTCATTTTGGCGCTGGGTATTCGATCGGGAGAGCACATCGTGGATCTTGGGTCGGGCGGTGGCTACTTTACCTTCCGGCTAGCAGATGCGACCGGGGCTGACGGGAATGTCTATGCGGTCGATGTTGACGAGGAGATGGTTGCGTATGTGGACGCCAAGGCGCAGGCCGACGGATATCCCAGCATTACAAGCGTCGTCGCGACCAACGATGATCCTCTGCTGCCTGAACAGGGCGTCGATCTGATCTTTATCTGTAACACCTATCATCATGTTGAAAATCGGGTTGCCTATTTTGAACATGCTAAGCAGTATCTGCGTCCGAGAGGGCGAGTCGCCATCATCGACTTTGAGGGACGGACTTGGTTTCAGCGGTTGTTTGGCCATATCACCCCGGCAGCAGACATTCGAAGCGAGATGGAAGCTGCAGGCTATCGTCTTGTCCAGGAATTCGACTTCTTGCCAAAGCAGAATTTTCAGATTTTTATGGTGCAGTGACAACGTCGATCGATGGCCATAGAAGAGTGCGACAATCAATTTACGGTGTCGGTATCAAAGGACGTGCCGGCTTCAGTCGATACGGTCTTTTGGTATTTTGACAATCACGCATTCTGGGACAAATGGTGGATACATACGCTTGAGGTGTGCGAGGGGAGTACGGGCGTTGGAGAACCATTCCGCATCAAGTGCGAGAATAATCGTGAGGACATGTTGTACACCGTATCAGGTGCATTCACCTCAATCGAACGGCCGAAATCTATGGTGTTGAACTGGGCCATCGAAGAACCGCAGGAGTTGGCTGACGAGACCATCGTGACGGTCGATTTTTCTAAAAGCTTTGCAGGAACAATCGTTGCGATACGTCATGCTGGATTTCTGAGTCGTCAAGCGGCTACACTCCACGACGAAAGTTGGTTGGGCGGGTTAAATAAGGCGTGTTATTTCATTATGCGGATGTAGGTGCATTCTCGTATCAATAAGGAAAATCAATGAATGTTCTAGTTACTGGAGCCAATGGCTTTGTCGGTGCACATCTGTGTCGGCGGCTTGTCGAACGTGGGGCTAGCGTTCGCGCGATGGTGCGCAAGGATTCAGATCACGCTGGGCTGAAGGGGCAGCAGGTCGACATCGTGCACGGCGATATTCTCGATCTTCCTAGCTTGGAGCATGCGGTTCAGGATTGTGAACAGGTGTATCACCTGGCTGCAAACGTCAAATTTTTTACCAGGGATCCGGAGGCGATGCGAGCCGCCAATACGCAAGGGACGCGTAACGTGCTTTCTGCCGCACGCAAAGCAAAGGTTCAGAGAATCATTCATACCAGCACTGCGGCAGTGCTTCGACGTGGCCAGAACTCGCCGTCTGCAGACGAAACGATGTTAAAGGACGATCATGAGGCGGTTGGAGTGTATGAACTTTCCAAGCTGGAAGCGGACCGTGTCGCCGTGGCTGCGGCAAAGGACGGACTTCCCGTGACCATCATCAACCTGACTGCGCCCATTGGACCTGGCGATGCCAAGCCCTCGCCGATTGGCCATACGGTGGTTCAATTTCTTAAAGGGAATTTTCCCGCCTACACCGAATCGGGTTTGAATGTGGTGGATGTTCGGAATGCGGCAGAAGGACATTGTCTGGTGGCAGAAAAAGGAAAAGTAGGGGAGCGATACATCATTGGAGGAGAGAATATCTCCTTGAAAGGCTTTCTCGATATATTGGGAGAGTTGTCGGGTGTGCCATCGCCGAAGGTGAAGGTCCCATACGCGCTGACCCTGATTGGTGGTGTGATGGGCGAGATCACTGGGCGACTCACCAATAAGGAACCGTTGGCCTGCCTGGCTTCGGTGCGCATGGGGAAATATCCACATTACGTCAGCATCGAAAAAGCCAAACGCGAACTCGGGTATGCTCCCGGTCAAATTCGAGAGTCATTGAAAGAAGAGATCGCATGGTTTCGTGAACAGGGGATGATCTGAAGGAATCATTGATGAAATCTCTTTTAATACTTATCGAAGGTGATGACGAGATGCGGCCCGTCGTCAAGGGGCTCCACGCCACGCCTGTGAACGGGGCGCGAGCCTGGTATGAAGGTGTTCTCTCTAATGACACAAGAATTATTACGGTTACCACCGGCGTTGGGCCTGAGCAGGCATATCAGGCCACGGCAGAAGCGATTACACGATTCAATCCGGAATACGTGCTTTCTGCTGGAACGTGTGGGGCATTGATCCCTGGCCTGAACGTTGCTGATTGGGTGGTCACTGGAGATGTGCGTGCTATTGGAAAGGCCGACGAGAAATGGCCGACGCTCAAATCCGTCCAGAGTTCAGACGACACATTAGCGAATCGTCTCTGCCATGCTCTCCAACAGAACCCGCAGTGGCACGAGGGGCGATTGGTGACTGTTGCCGATGACCCAATACACTGTGCCATTGAAAAAGCCGCAATCGCAAAACACCACGAGGCCATCGCGGTCGATATGGAAAGTTATGGCATCGCGCGAGCGGCTATCGAGCAGGACATACCATGGGTGGTCGCGCGAGTCGTCGTCGATACGCCGGCCTTGCCATTGCCAGAACTCGGCGCGATGAACGTACACACGGGGCGTCCTCCACTTTCAGAAATTGCCAAATACGTCCTCATGAACCCAGTCTCCGGCCCACGACGATTATATGGATTGTGGGCGCTGGTTCAGACGTATGCATTTCACCTTGTCAGAATGTTGCCGGAGTTCACCACTCGTCCAAAGTCGGCTGTGACGTCGTAAACACTCATATTTTCCTTCCTCTTGCAAACAAGACATTTGTCTGGTATGGTTGGTGAATGTCACCTCATACCCCGCCAGGAAAAACCCGGGAGCGTGTGTATCGCTTTGTTCGAGATCGGCTTGAGTGCGGGCTTCCGCCCACGGTGCGGGAGGTGCAGGACGCGCTTGGTTTTCGTGCAGTCCAAACGGCCCGCGAACATCTTGAACGGCTTGTCAGCGAAGGCCGCCTGGCCAAGCAATCAGGCATTGCACGAGGCTACAGTCTTCCAGCAGGGGAGACGACAGGACCTCCTCCAGTACTCATCCCGATTCTTGGGCGAGTTCAAGCAGGGGCATTGGCGACGGCCATCGAAGATATCGAGGGGCACATTCCGATGCGGACCAGGACGGCCGAAGGCATTTTTGGTCTTCGGATACGTGGCGAAAGCATGACCGGTGCTGGAATTCTTCCGGGGGACATTGCAATTGTCAGATCGCAGCCCACAGCGGAATCGGGTGATATCGTCGTCGCGCTGGTCGATGATGAGGCAACGATCAAGACTCTGAAAATTCGTCGACAGCGGATTGAACTGCATCCTTCAAATAATAATTTTAAGCCCATTGTTCCATTGCCAGGGCACTGTTCTATTATAGGGAAGGTGATTGAAGTCCGTCGTTTCCTCGAAGGGGGGCTGCATTGACCGATGGGCGCAAACACCTTCTCTTAAAGGATGTGCAGGAATAACGTCGTCAACGTGGAGAGCCAGACTTGAGACCGGGGCGTCGTTGTTGTGCTGAACGAGGTGGCCAATCGCCGGGTAACCTGGGTTCTGCTATTGGAATGTCATACACGGCGTGAAAATCCCGATGTTTCAGGTGAATGCATTCACCGGTGTGGGATTACAGGGGAATCCCGCCGCGGTCTGCCTTCTTGAAGGCTGGTTGGATGATCAATCACTTCAAAAACTTGCGTGTGAGAACAACGTCTCTGAGACCGCGTTTCTCGTCGGAAGCGGCTCTGAATATGAACTGCGATGGTTTACGCCAAAGGTAGAAGTTGATTTATGTGGGCACGCCACCCTGGCCAGTGGCTTTGTTATTTTTTCGAATGTCGCCACAGGCCTTTCACATGTGAATTTCAAGACTGACAGTGGCATATTACACGTTGAGAAGCGTGGTGATCTCCTATCGATGGACTTTCCCGCAAGGCCGGCAGAAAAAGCAGCATCCAGTGCAACCCTAACCAACGGGCTTGGCGTTGCACCGAGCGAAGTTCTGAAATCACGAGACGTGCTTGCCGTATTCGAAGATGAATCAGCGATCCGAAACATGAAACCTGACTTTCAAGTATTGTCACAGGTTCGTGATGTATTGGGCATAATCGTGACGGCTCCTGGAAAATCCGTCGATTTTGTTTCCAGATTCTTCGCGCCGAACGCCGGGATTCCCGAAGATCCGGTCACCGGATCAGCACACTGTACGTTGGTTCCCTATTGGGCTGCTCGCCTGGGAAAAGCCACGTTGCACGCACAGCAACTCTCTGATCGGGGAGGGGAGCTGTTTTGTGAAGACAAGGGTGAAAGAATCACAATTTCTGGGAGAGCAGTCCTGGCTACAAAAGCAGAAATCAGCTATTCGTCGTAATTCTATAGGACCCACATTCGCAAGGTTGCTGGCCTGTACCGTTCGGGAATAACCCCAAAGTTGGTGCATCAACGGCGTTTTCGTGTTATGCCACAAGGCATCCGACAGATCATGTCTGCCGGCATCCTAGTCACTGCCCCGTTTATAACACCTAGTGCTTAATTGAATCTGATTGTAGGCAATGTTGTGTCATGACGCGATGGGCTGAGGCTGTTATACTCCGGCGGTTTTTTGGTGACGAAGTGCCGAGGGAACTATGATTGCAAAGGTGATGGGCGCAGATGTCTCCGGATTAGATGCGCACCTTGTTGAGGTTGAGGTCGATTTGGGAAGTGGCCTGCCCATGTTCTCGGGTGTTGGACTCCCGGATGCCACGGTGAAGGAAAGTCGCGATCGTGTCCGAGCAGCATTGAAGAATACGGGGTTTCAGTTTCCATTAAAGCGGATCACCATCAATCTAGCCCCGGCAGATATTAAAAAAGAAGGGGCAGGATTTGACCTGCCCATGGCGGTTGGTCTGCTTGTCGCTGACGGTGCCATTGATGGGGATCGACTTCGTGATTACGTGTTGGTTGGGGCGATGAATCCTTGTCCCTGTGGATTTTTAGGCGATAGCCAGCGGCCGTGTCGATGTACCCCTGTTGAGATCCGTCGGTATCGTTCGCGCGTTTCGGGGCCGCTTCTTGACCGGATTGATATGCATGTTGACGTTCCTGCTGTGAGCACCCATGAGGTGGCACAACCAGCCGATGCGGAGCCGTCTGCCGCCGTTCGAACGCGAGTGGTGAAGACTCGCCAGATCCAAGCTGAGCGGTATGCTAGGGAACGGGTATACTGCAACGCACAATTAAAGCCGCGACATGTGCGAACATATTGCGAGATTACGAAAAACATCAGAGAGATGATTGAACGTGCGATCGATAAACTGGGTCTGTCTGCGCGAGCGTTTTCCCGCGTATTGAAAGTGGCGCGAACGATTGCCTACCTTGAGGGAAAGGCTGACATCGAATTGCAACATGCTGCTGAAGCGGTCCAGTATCGAAACCTTGACCGGCGGCTTGTCGCGTAGGGTAGATGACCCGATGACGATTGAAGCGAACGCAGACACTGAGCGGCGCACCGTCCTCATGAAATCCATCGGGGTGATGGTTTGTCAGGCTGCCGCAGTGTTGATAGCTGTGGCTCTTGGAATTATCCTTATCCTGGTGAATCTTGGAAATGGGATCAAAGGCATCAAATTAGGATGGTTTATGCTCACCCACCCGTCAAAGTGGCTTTCAGTGGGTACGGTCGTGGGTACGCCGGTGTGGGAAGTGCTTGCGATTGCGAGTCTGTTGCTCGGTGCGGTGCTCATCTACGAGATGGTTCGGCTCGTGCGTCGACCCCTGCCGGGTCAAATGCCACGCATGAAAAAATTCTTACTCGGGTGTTTCCTGCTGATCGCTGCGCCGCTCCTTACGTTTTTGGCAGATACGGGCCAATGGTGGGTGATGAAACATGCATTTGATTATGAGACCAAAATGTATGTGCTCACTGGGGTGCAAAATGACTACGACCGGTGGTTCCTAAAAACAACGTCTTCCGTGAGTGAGAAGGAACTCCAACGGGATTTTTGGGCAGGATTCAGGAAATACTTTCATGATGATGAATTGGAGATATTGGACGATGACGTCGCGGCGGATACTAGGCAAGTTGAGTGGTGGCATGTGGAATATACCGATCTTATCGAGGTGATTAAGCAAAGCCCGCATCGAGCGATTGCCACCAGTTACCGTGCAGGATCAACAGGGAATCGTCAAGGACGTCTCAAAACCTCCATTGGCAAGGATGGAGGTGTCGTGCTCCAATTGGTCTTGGGTATTGACGGATCCCTATCTGATGTGGTGAACGCACCTCAGGTGACGACGGTCATGAGGGATAATGATCGCGACGGTACCCCGGATGAGTTTCAAACCATTCCTGCGATGGAATGGGGATATACCGGGCCGGTAACGCTGGAAGGATTTATTCCATTGAAGCGAGAAGCAGGTTTTGATGTTGTGTATGGATTGTGGTCGCAGGGGATAGGCTATGCGGTCAATTTTTTCTTGCATGGGTATGATTCTACGCTGCCTCGCGGTTTATTTCCTGGGAAGGAACAGGACGTCTGATCATTACTCACCATCGCAGAGGAGTCAGCGTAGAAACATGATTGCGAGATTGTGTAGCATCGGCGGTGTATGTATTATCGGCTGTATTCTCCTTTTCCCTCTTGGCGTTGGAGCCGAAGAAAAAGGCATGACACAAATTACGACCGAATGGCACGGGCTGGAAAAGATTTGTGGTGTATGGGAGATGCATGTCCACAATATGTTGAATCATAAAGAATATCAGTATGTGTTACAGGTTCCCCCAAATCCCAATGCAGGCCCAGTTCCGTCGAAACTTATTGTCAACGGGAACACCGTGTATATTCGGTGGGATTTTCCAGGTGGTTTCTCGGAAGAAAGCATGTTGCTCCGACGCACAGGCGGGGTGATGGATGGGACATTTACGAATTTTGCCGGAGCCCGAGGGGGCGTGTCCGGAAAACTGGTTCGCCCCTGTGTCCAGAACGATGAATGATCGACAAGAAAAAACCATAACCGCAAAGGCTGGAGAAACCTTTGAGATTCGTCTGTGGGAAGATCGGACGCGTGGTGAACTGTGGGTATCAACCTATGACTCGGAGCAGATGCTGCTCATCGATGATGATTTCGAGCGAAAATCTGGCGGAACCATCAATGATTCTGGAACGCGGATATTCCAGTTTCAGGCTGATCAGCCTGGGACCTATGAACTGGCATTTGAGAAACGGTTGGGCTGGCGTTTTACCGCCATCAAGCGGCGTGACTACGTTGTATCTGTGAAATCATAAGGTCAAACCACATGTCTGATATTGCCTATCTCAATAGCGAATTCATGAAGCTTTCAGAAGCCTTCGTGTCTGTTGAGGATCGAGGGTTTCAGTTTGGTGATGGAGTCTATGAAGTCATCCGAGTGTATGACAAGACGCCGCATTTGCTGCGAGAACATGTCGATCGACTCAAGCTCAGCGCTGCATCTATACAGCTGGACGAACGTCTTTCGTATGAAGAGTGGGAAAGAATCGTTCGCGAAGGCATCGATCGGAGCGGGTATGCTGACGCCAAAATCTATATCCAGTTAACGCGTGGCGTCTCGCCACGTGATCATCGCTTTCCGGTTTCCGCACCCCTCACCAGGGTCATGACCGTACGTGAAATCGATCTCGAGGACCCACAGCTTCGAGAAAGCGGGGTTCCGACAATCACCGTTGATGACATCCGATGGAATCGCTGCGATATTAAATCGCTGAATTTGCTTCCGAACATCCTTTCGAAGCAACACGCTACGCAAGCCGGGGCGTTCGAGGCCTTGTTCGTCAGGGACGGGTTTGTATTCGAGGGCTCAAGTAGCACCATCATGGTGGTCCGACATGGCGTATTGCACACGCCACCCGAAGGGCCAAGGATTCTGTCGGGAATCACACGCGATTGGGTGTTAAACTTAGCCCGTGCGAACGAAATTACAGTTGCTGAAGAGCCTGTCTCACTGGAGATGCTGTTGGGTGCCCAAGAGGTTTTCTTGACCGGGACGACCATAGAGATTATGCCCGTAGTAACAGTCGACGAGCATCGAATTGGCGATGGCAAACCTGGTGAAATCTACCATCGTTTATATCAGAAATTCCTCGCTTCGATTTCATGAAAGGAGAAGACTTCTGGTCGTGAGAAACATCTGTGTTATTTTCGCTGTAGTCATAACGATGCTTCTCAGTGTCACGGAGTCATTCGCCGCTTCAAAAGCTGAAGTAGATGCGCTGGGCTGCGGCATCCATCGGGTTTCAGCTGGGAGCGCAGGTAAAAACCGAGATCATTCTTTTCATGACCGAACTTGTGTTGGAATCATTCCGCCACAGCGGCGGATGGGAAGTGGGCGTTGATGCGAGCGTCGCGATTGCCGACATAGGCGCTGGTGGAGAGATCGGTACGAATACTGCCCGAGAACCCATCATCGGCTTCATCTTTTCCAACAAGGGCCTCATGTACGACCTCTCCCTCGCAGGATCGAAAATTACCAAGCTGTCGAAGTAACGGATTCCCTCTCACACAAAGCACGGTTTTTTTCTGTCACTCGTTATATAAGTGGCACCACACTTGGTGCTGTGTCTTTCCTTCCCCAATTTGAATCAGTGGTGGTTCTGTTGTTTTGCAGTGGTCCATGACTTGGGGGCAGCGGGTGTGGAAACGGCATCCCGACGGAGGGTTGAGCGGAGAGGGTACGTCACCGGAAAGGGGAATGCGTTCTGTCTTGAGGGTTGGGTCGGGGATGGGATTTGCTGAGATTAAGGCCTGGGTGTAGGGGTGTTTTGGTGCTTTGAACAGTTCGTCAACAGGCGCAACTTCCGCGAGTTTGCCGAGATACATGACTGCAACCCTATTCGCAATGTGTTGCACAACGTGGAGATCGTGGGAGATGAATAGGTAGGACAGGTTGTGTTCTTCCTTAAGATCCTGAAGCAGGTTCAAAATTTGGGCTTGGATTGACACATCCAAGGCCGAGACGGCTTCATCGCACACGATAAATTTTGGTTTCAAGGCCAGGGCTCGCGCAATTCCGATCCGTTGTCGTTGTCCCCCGGAAAATTCATGGGGATAGCGGGATTGATAGGTTGGGGACAGACCTACGTGCTCAAGTAACGCGGCGACCCTTTGTGCCGGTGTTTGGCCGTTGGTGAGTCCGTGGACGCTCATGGCTTCGCCAATGATTGATCCGACGGTCATGCGTGGATTCAGGGAGCTGTATGGATCTTGAAAAATAATCTGCATGTGCGGCCTGGTGTGCCGAAGTTGTGCTGTGTCCATCGCTGTGATGTCTTTGCCATCGAAGACGACAGTCCCGGACGTTGGCTCCATGAGGCGAAGGAGAGTTCTCCCTACCGTCGTTTTTCCGCATCCTGACTCGCCGACCAGTCCTAGCGTCTCGCCTTCATAAATCTTGAACGATATGTCATCAACGGCTTTCACCCATCCAGCAATCCTTGAAAATACTCCGCTACGAACGGGAAAATACTTCTTGAGATTGTCTACCTGAAGAAGCGTATTATTCGACTGTTTGATCTTGCTTGTCATCAGTACCGTGACGCGCGAAGTGTCACGTCGGCTTTGCTCCACGCTTTCTCATATCGTTTGTGCGCCTTGGCCGCATCACCGGTTTGCCCTTGTGCTTCAAGGCTTTGTACGAGACCAAATAGTGACCAGCCGTTATGCGGGTGTGCGATTAAGTCTTTTTGGTATACCGCTTGGGCTTCTTTAGGTTTTCCTGCGTCTAACAACGCAGCTCCTAGAAATTGGCGGACTGGCACATACCAGTAGGGTGGTTCCATGTATGGTAGACCGTCTTCGAAGGCGACGGCGGTCTCAAAGTGCTGAATCATCTGTTCCGTATGCTTACTAAGACGTGCCTGCTCGCCAGAGAGGATATTGTCCGCGATGTCGAGAAGCTGACGAACTGGAAAGGATCCGGCGACATCAATCAGCTTCTGAAGTAAGGCCCCCTCTGCAATGTCTTGGAAGGAGTCGCGCTCCTGCGTCAACTTCTTCGTCTCGCGCTTGGCGGCCCACGCAAGGCCGCGCACGTAATGCCACATGGCGAGATGGTAAGCAAATTCCTGGGCTGGTTTTGATTCAGCGAGAATTTCATCCCATTTCCCAAATTGCGCCAGTGCGAGCAACGGAGTAGGGAAAAATCGCTCTAGTCTTGGAACCTCTCGCACCCGTTCCATTGAAACATTCTCGATGAGCTTTCTCGCAGCGCTCATTGCGACATGACTACGTCCTTCAAAGCTTGCGGCATGCCAGAGGAAGTGAATGTTGTGTGGATAGTAGAGTGCGGGATAAATGCCTTGAGCTTTGCTTTGGGTAAAGTATGATTCGTCAGCTTTTGCGGCCAGTTCATTGGCGATTGACGCGTCGTGATACCGGCCGATGCGGACGTAGATATGCGCGGGCATGTGGACTAGGTGTCCGGCTCCAGGAACCAAGGTTCTCAATCGGTCCGCGGCAGCTTCTGCACGGTTAGGTGTGGGAGATGCTTCCACCGCGTGAATATAGTAGTGATTCGCTCCAGGGTGACTGGGCGTCCGCTTAAGAATGAGTTCTAGGGTCACGACGATCTCTTCGGTGACCACTTTAGCTTGTCCATCCGGTTGCCAATAGTCCCAGGGTGTGGTGTTCATCAGCGCTTCGGCAAATAGCGTCGCGGCGTCCATATCGTCAGGGTATCGTTGCCAAAGGTCCCGCATTGCTTTTGCATACGCCAGGGCTAACGTCTTCTGGTTTTCACTTGGTTCTTCGGCATAACGAGGTTGTAGCGCCGCGATGTACGCTTGCTCGGCTTTGCTTGCCTTGTGCGAAAGCTGAACGGCTTTTTGGAGAGCGGCATACGCTTCAGGTACGGTGATATCAGCCATGGCCGCGTTGATATTCGGGCCTAGGGCCAGGGCCTCGCCCCAAAAGCACATGGCGCAGGCGGGATCGAGCCGTGAGGATTCGCGAAACGATCGAATCGCTTCGGCGTGATTGAATGCGTAAGTGAAAATCATGCCTTGATTGAAATAGCGCTGGGCGAGAGAACTCTTGGTGGTAATCGTGCGGTGATAGGTTCCGAGGTTCTCAAACAGCGGTGCCTGTTGTGTGGCTGCCGCGTGTGGTCCCGTGATTCCCAGCATCAATGCACAACAGGTCAAGACAAATATCCGTGCCATCATTGCACCTCTGATTTGTCGTACAACCAACAGGCTGTCTCGTGCGTAGGCTCGGTTTGAATTAACGCTGGTTTCTGATCCATGCAGTGGTCGAGTCGATCCCTGCAACGAGGCGCAAAGTGGCAGCCTCGGGGATAGAGAAGCGGGGAGGGAACCATGCCGTCAATTGATGCAAGACGGGTGGACTGTTGCCCCGGGCGGGGAAGCGCATTGAGAAGGGCGTTTGTATATGGATGCTGCGGGTTCTTAAAGAGCGTCAGCACATCAGTTCGCTCCACGATTTTGCTAGCGTACATGACCACCACGTTACGAGCGAATTGTGCCACGATCCCCAGGTTGTGTGTGATCAAGAGGATGGCCATGCCCATGTCGTCCTGCAAGGTTCTTAGTAAATCGAGAATTTGAGCTTGAATCGTCACATCGAGTGCAGTGGTTGGCTCGTCCGCGATGAGTAGGTCGGGGCCGCACGCGAGGGCCATGGCGATCATCACTCGCTGCTTCATCCCACCTGAAAGCTCGTGGGGATATTGATCGATTCGTCTCTCAGGTGAGGGAATTTCTACTCGATCCAATAATCGTAGAGATTCGGCTTTTGACTGCTCTTTGGTAAAACCCTTGTGTGTGAATAATGCTTCTCCAATTTGATCGCCGATTCTGAATACCGGATTGAGCGATGTCATGGGTTCCTGAAAGATCATTCCGATCTTATTGCCACGAATGGCTTGAAGTTCTGGTTCGCTAGCTTGCGTCAGGTCCTGCTCGTCAAAGAGAATCTGGCCGTTAACGACTTGTCCTGGATAGTCAAGCAATTGCATGATTGAAAGAGCTGTGACTGACTTTCCACATCCGGATTCCCCAACCAGGGCGAGGGTTTCTCCTGCCTGGATTTGAAAGCTCACATCCTGTACCGCACCTACTTCACCGTTTTCAGTGAAGAAAGATGTCGACAGGTTTCTGACGTCGAGTAATGGAGTGTGTACTGTGTTCACTTATCGTCTTCGCAGTTTCGGGTTCAGCGCCTCGCGTAAACCCTCTCCGAAAAGATTGAATGCGAGGACGACGATGAGGATGGCGAACCCAGGGATGAAAAACAGCCATGGGGCATCAAAAATAAATCCTTTGCCGTCGGAGAGGATATTCCCCCAGGTTGCAAATGGTGGCTGGACGCCAAAGCCTAGAAAGCTGAGTGCAGATTCGGTGAGAATGGCCGATGCTACTCCAATGGTGGCGGATACAAGAACGGGGGCCATCGCATTCGGAACCATATGGCGAAAGATGATTCGGCGTTCTGGGAGGCCCAATGCCTTCGCCGCGACAACAAAATCCTGCTCTCGCAACGACAAGAATTCAGCGCGCACGAATCGCGCGGTGCCCATCCAACTGGTAACACCGATCACGATCATGATGTTATAGATACTCGGTGGGAGTAGTGCGACGACGGTGAGAATCAGGAAGAACGTCGGAAAACAGAGCATGACGTCGGTAAAACGCATAATCAGGGTGTCGACAGTCATGAATCCGAGTTTGACGTTGCCGTAGTAGCCGGAAAGTCCCCCGAGCAAGATTCCAATCGCCACTGATATTCCGACTGCGATAAATCCGATCGAAAGCGAGACAAACGACCCTTGAAGCATACGAGCGAATACGTCGCGGCCCAGTTCGTCGGTTCCGAACAGATAGATTCCGAATACCGGTCGATCTTCACTAGGAATGAGATCGGTGGATGCGTCTGACATTGGAGGAAGGAACTTATCGGGGAGACGCACAGTTGACGGATCGAATATCACCACCCATTCGGTCGTAACCTTGGCTGCAATCGCCAGCATCAACAGCACGCCTAACACGATCATCCCGAAGATCGCCAGCCGGTCCTTCTTGAGTATCCGCCAAAACTCCTGCACCTGCGTTTCATGCGGGGGCAGTTCGGCTATAGTTTCCCTGTGAGGGCTCATTGCTGATTGCTGAGTGTTCATCGTCATCACTGCAACCGAATCCGAGGATCAACCACCGCATACAACAGGTCGGAGACCAATGTTCCCGCAAGTGTGAGCACGGCAGCGATTAAGTTGATGGTAAGAATGACGGGGAAATCGCGTGCCAGAATGGCCTCATACCCCAGACGTCCGAGCCCTGGCCACGCGAAAATCTGTTCGAATATGACCGAGCCGCCAATGAGGGCCGGCAGCAGGAATCCAAACATTGTGACAAACGGAAGCAACGCGTTCTGCAGCGCATGGCGGTAAATGACGTTATCCTCTGAAAGGCCCTTGGCGCGGGCTGTTCGAACATAATCTTGCCCGATGACTTCCAGCATCTGCGAACGTACATATCGCGATAGGACGGCAATGCCACCGACCGCTGAAAGGGCAGAGGGGAGCACGAGGTGCCAGAGTCGGTCCATCGATCGAAATGCGAGGTCAGCATCCTCCATACCAAAGGTCTTCATCCCAATGACAGGTACGTTAAAGGTGTTGACCACCCACAAAATCATAATGTACGACAAGAAGAAGCCTGGAATTGAGATCAGCGCATAGGCGGTGAACGTAGTCGTCCGGTCGTACACAGATCCTCTTCGAATGGCTGCATAAATGCCGGTAGGAAACGAGAGACTCCATATAATGAGGGTTGCACAGATAAGCAAAGGAAGTGAGTTGAGAAAACGCTGCCAAATCTTTGGGAGGACGGGTTGGTTATCTTTGAATGATTTCAGCTCCCCAGTGAAAAGATCGCGCATCCAATAGCCATATTGAAGATACAACGGATCATCTAGGTGAAATGCGGCACGGATAAGTTCAATGTCAGCCGGTTTCATCCTCGGATTTGATGGATCAACCTCGCTCGGTTCGCCTGGCGCTAGGTGCACAAATGAATGTGCCACAATGGAAACAATGATCAGCGTGACGATACGTTGGAGGATATTTCGTGCGATGTAGGTCCACATAATCAGAATGCCGGCGTATGTTCCAGTTTTCGCCACTTATTAAAGTAAAACTGAATGGATCCACTCTTCAGCGGATAGATTTTTTTGTACTGCTCGTTTCCGTCCGGCTGTCGTTCGACAATCACGATTTTCTTGTCGAGAATTCTGGTTCCCTTGGCCGCATAGAGAAAAGTATAGGGCTGGTCTTCGTGAATGGTGCGATGCAACTCATGCGCAAGTACCCGCTGTTGGTCACGATCATATTCTTGCCGAATGCGCACGATGAGTTCGTCGGCGTGTGGGTTGTTATATCCGACAAAATTTAACTGTTGTGGGCCGGCTTGGGACGAATGCCATATTTGGTATAGGTCGGGGTCAATGCCCATACTCCACCCCAGCACTGTGGCGTCAAAATCACCGGTATTGATAAAGTCTTTCAGAAACACCGCCCACTCAAAGTATTGCGTATTGCACTTGATGCCTATTTTCTTCCAGGCGTTTTGTGCGATCGACATGATATTTTTTCGAACAGAATTGCCGCTGTTGGTGACCATGTTGAACTCGAAAATCTTTCCATCTTTTTCGAGCCATCCCTCTGCATTTTTTTTCCACCCCAGAGATTCGAGTAATTTGCGTGCTCCGTCCGGGTCATAGGGAATTGGCTGAATTGACTCGTCATACCATTCTGTGACTTTGGGAAATGGCCCGGTGACACGCTCGGCTTCGTTATACATAATATATTGA
>JYMV01006876.1_pt1 | contig 28169 bp, 28 predicted proteins | sample 338911 | NCBI WGS metagenome assembly JYMV01 (sample SAMN03354496, study PRJNA234377) | hydrothermal vent metagenome | biome: Deep sea; feature: Hydrothermal plumes at the Eastern Lau Spreading Center, Western Pacific Ocean; material: Seawater | place: Tonga | collected 2009 | depth 2000 m m
ACCGTGTCGGCGTGGTCGATTCGATCGTTGGCCTTGGGGGTCGACGCTTTCGTTTCATTGGAGAGCAGAATCACGCGGGCACCACGATGATGTCGATTCGAAAAGATGCAGCCACAGCACTTTTTGCACTCGCCCAGGGCATCAACGATGCATTTTCTGCCCTCGCAGGCCCGCGTTCGGTGTGGACCATGGGTCGGGTCGAGGTCCGACCCGGCGCTGCCTCAATCGTACCGGGGTATGCCGAGTTGGAACTCCAATACCGTGACCCATCGATGGCTATGCTGGATGCGTTTGAAGCTGAGGTTGACCGGCTGGTGAAAGAGGTTCGCTCTCGAGATCAGGCGACGGTCGAGATGTCAGCGTCACGCGAACGCATCGCACCGGTCAAGATGGACGAAACACTGCGTGTCCATCTAGGATCGGCTGCCCAAAAGCATGCGCCCGGGCAGTGGGTTGAGATGCCCAGTGGCGCCTACCACGATGCCGGTGTCATGGCAGCATTACTGCCTACGGCCATGTTATTTATACCGTCGATAGGTGGAGTCAGCCATGATTTTTCAGAGAACAGTCACGACGAGGATATTGTTATTGGCTGCCAAGTCTTGGCGGATGCGACTGCTGCGATGCTGTTGGATAACTAGCGGAAAGTCGCACCCATGCATCTAACCGCGCAACGGTTTACACCTTTAGTGAGTGATGCTGGCCAGCGGTTCTGACCTTCACGCTATGCATACAGAACTGCCGCCGCTAGTTACTCTTGGAAATCCTCGCTTGGCGCAGCCGTCGATGCCTGTGGCGGTGAATCAGATAGTAAATGATGATTTTCAATCGCGATTGCGCACATTGCGTTTAGGCCTCGAGCATCATGGCGCCAATGGTATCGCTGCGCCTCAACTGGGTTGGTTCGAGCGCTATTTGCTGATGCGTGATCCATCTAATGGCGGTGAACTGATCTACTGGATCAATCCGCAACTCAAAGTGCTCAGCGCGGATCTTGTGTGGTATTGGGAAGGATGTCTCTCGGTGCCTGGAATTAAGGCCTACGTCGGTCGGCCATCAGCGGTTTCGGTCGCTGGTTTTGATGAGAACGGTACGGCAATCGAGCGATGTTTCGACGCTTGGGAGGCGCATCTTTTTCAGCACGAATTTGATCATCTTGACGGCATCCTGTTCCCTTATCGGGTGGCCGATCCGCGACACATGGTGAGCGCAACGGAATTCGAGCAGCGTGGCGATTGGCCGGAGGATTGGCCCTTGCCTGGGGCGAAGCACGCGCCGGTTCGAATTGTGAATGACTGATTCAAACACAACCCGCTCTTTTCTCAGAGGTGTTGCCAGCGCGATGGTATTTTGCGCGGAACATCCAGAGCCCCTTGAGGGGGCGGAGCAGTTTCTTACTCAGGTTGTTGATGTGCCGCTGTTAGCGTTCGATGCCAGTCACCTTGGGGTGTTGGATTCCCTGTCGCAGGTGTCAGATACCGGACTCGCCAGGCGTTTTCAGAACATTGCGTCGACTTTGCCATGGGCCGAGTCTCATCGAATGCCGGGCATGGGAGACAAAGCGGCGCTGTGTGATCTCAATGCCGTGTTTGAATTCAAGGGGATTGCCGTGGGCTTGTTGTATCTCAACAAGAATGTTGAATATCCACAACACGATCATGCCCCGCAAGAGTTGTACCTGGTATTGTCGGGTACTGCCGCTTGGCGCTATGGTGGTAACGAAGATTATAAAATCGTGCCGCCAGGTAATCTTATCTACAATCAACCGTTCGATTTGCACGGAGTGCGTAATGGTGGCGCACCGTTGGTCGCACTGTATGTGTTGTGGGGTTTTGACTGATTATTTAACGTTACGATGAATCGATTACCGCTTGCCAAGATTGCGCTTTGGCTATTAATTGGATTGACTGCGTTTGCATTTTCCGCGGCAGGGTTTCTTAAACTGTTTGGCGACGAGATGTACAGTGATTCGTTTAACGCCATGGGGTTGCCCGATGTATTTGGCGATGTTATCGGTTGTTGCGAGATTGCTGGTGCCATCGGCCTTTTTATTCGTCGCCTGAGTGCGGTCGCGGCTGCCGGCTTGGCTAGCATCATGGTTGGCGCTGTTGGGTACCATTTGCACTATGAGTCACTGGCAGAAGCGGTGCCGGCAATCATTTTATTGGTGTTCTCGGTCATCATCGTCTTTGCCCGCCGGCGTGACAATATTCTGTATCGGACCGACTCAATGGACGCGGCCTGACGCGTTGCGCTTGCCGATGGCCTGGTCCAGGCGTGCGACCCATGACAGAGAAACCGCGATCACAGGACCAATGCCAAAGGCAAACAGCAGTGTGCCGATGCCAACGACACCGCCCAATAACCAACCCGTGGCTAGGACACTGATTTCAAGACAGGTACGGACGCGAGCAATTCGAACCCGTGTGATTCTCTGCAAACCGGTCATTAATCCATCGCGAGGTCCTGGACCGAGATTGCCAGTTAGGTAGAAGGCGCAGCCAATGCCGTTGAGAGTGATCCCCGCAACAACCTGAGCAATCCCAAGTAGTTGATTCTGCGGTGTTGGCAGGTATGGCAGCATGACATCGATGGCGACGGATACGATGACGACGTTGAAGAGGGTGCCAAGTCCTGGACGCTCGCGCAGTGGCACCCACAGTGCTAGCACAACGAGACCAAGGACCAGCACGGCGGTACCGATGGACCAGTGTGTTTGCAGTGCAATCCCCTGGGCTAGCGTTGTCCATGGGCTGACGCCTAGCCCTGACGCGATGGCGAGCGCGTGCCCGGTCCCAAACAACCAGTTGCCTGCCAGGACGATCACCAGGGTGCGCATACTGGGCCACAAGACCATTGGATGCGGTGCGCTCCACGAAGTGGTCGGCAGTGAGCGGGCGGGGCGTAGCAACGAGCGCCAGTTGAGGTTTTGGAAATTCAAGGCGCTGTTTAGTGGTAGGTACCAGTCAAAGTGGGAACGTCATGTTAGGGTTTTCACCTGTAGGCCAGACCTTAGCGTTATCGCCGAGTTATTCGGGCGCCCAGTGGTTGGGGCGGTCACTGATGGCATCTGCTTTGTCACGACCTGGCGCCGGGCATTGTTACTCGGGTTTGTTCGGGCCAGTCCGTTAGTTGGGAGACCGGACGCTATCGTCGGGCTGGGTTGAAGTCAAACTGCTGATTGCGCTACGCCATACCATGAGGTCACACAGATAACATCTGGTACTGTCAACATGACACAACAGACGATGCAGGAGCACGAAATCGCATGACAGGACAGTCGGCGTCAAGGTGGAAACGTGTGGTCGTATTCTGGTTGTTTGTTCTGGTGGCCGCTTACGCGGCTTATGTCTATCCGGTAGTTTCGATCAGTCGTTGGTTGGGTTACTCGCAATGGATGCCATGGCCAGTCACGATTGGGTTGTGGGCATTGGTCATCTTAGGGTTGTGGTGTTCATTTCGGGGCCACTTGCGCATGATCAAGCCCCTGTGGGTTCACTGGATGGGAATTGGATTTGTTTTCTTTTCAGTGTGTGTCGTTTACGAATTGCTTTGCCTACTATTGTCCATCGATGGCCACCAGGGTGTGCTGGGCGTGATATCCATTGGTGCTTTGTTGTCATTGTTGTCGTTGTTTAATGGACAGCGCATCGTGGTCAAGAGAAATAACTGTGCTTCTCCAAAATTGACTCGTCCTTTTCGACTGGTTCAGTTGAGTGATGTGCATATAGGTTCTCGCAGTGGCCGTTATCTGACCCGTGTGGTTGACCGAGTCAACGCGTTGGGGCCTGACGCTGTCGTGATCACTGGAGATCTGGTCGATACGCAGACGGTGGGTGAGGCCGAACTGGCTGCTCTTAAAAAGGTTGGCGCACCGACTTTCTTGTCCATTGGCAATCATGAACGGTATGTCGGCCTCGACGCAGTGCAACCCCTGGTGGAGTCACTGGGCGTAACGGTGTTGCGCCAAGCCAGCCAAGTTATCGGTGAGATACAGTTGATCGGCATTGATGATGCGGAGTCCGCGGACCAGGTTGCTGTGCAATTGCCTTTGATCGAGCGTTGTGGTGGAAAGTACAACGTATTGCTCTATCACCGACCGCTGGGCTGGCTGGATGCTTTTGCGGGGGGGATCGACCTGATGTTGTCAGGTCACACTCACAATGGGCAGATTTTCCCCTTCAATTGGTTGGTGCGCGCGCAGTTCAGTCGTATTCATGGGCTCTATCCTGCAAGCAGCGGGGCAGGCCAGCATTACGTTTCGCCGGGTACCGGCACCTGGGGACCGGTGATGCGTCTTGGTTCACACAACGAGATTACGGTTTTTGATTTGGGGCCGACCGGGGATGGCTAAACTGGCTGTGGGAGCGCGTTCCTGGTGTCGACGCGACGGCAATGTGGTTGAGTTGCGGATCAGAGTGATCCCAAGGGCGCGGCAGGCCGAATTTGGTTCGGTACGTGGAGATCGACTGGTCATTCGGGTTAACAGTCCGCCAATCCAGGGTAAGGCGAACGCGCGGCTGCGACAATTTCTCGCCGCCGCATTTGGTTGTCGACAAAGGGATGTGGAGTTAGTCAACGGGGAATATGACCGGGACAAAGTGGTCCGTATTCATGGGGTCCGGATGATTCCCGCGGCATTGTCGTGAATCAAACAAGTCATGAAGAGGCTGCTAGACTGCGCCGAGACAAGAAGATGTATCTCGGGGACAGCGTGTGAAGCGATGTTGACATTGACGCCGGACGATCTCACTTTCATTGGGCATGATCTTGTGCGTCCGGAGTGTGTTCTAGCGACTCGAGCCGGCGCACTCTATGCGAGCCATGGTGAAGGCGGCATCAGTTGTCTCTTCAAGGATGGCCGTAGCGAACTTATCCGCGCAACATCAGGTGATGTGCCGAAAGATTTTATTCCGAACGGATACTCGCTGATGCCTGACGGTCGTTTCCTGATTGCCAATGTTGGCACATCGGGGGGTGTCTTTATACTGGCCCGAGACGGCTCGGTAACGTGTTTCCTCGACGAAATCGACGGGCAACGTTTACCGGCAACTAACTTTGCCAACTACGATGCTCAGGGGCGTGTCTGGATCTCTGTCAGCACTACGGCGACTAATCGTGACCTCGCCTTTAACAAGGAGATCGCCAACGGGTACGTGATTTTAGTTGACGAGCACGGTGCGAGGATCGTTGTTGATGACATCTGCTTTGCAAATGAGAACAAGGTCGACCCTTCTGGCGAATGGCTGTATGTGCATGAAACCATGGGGCGGGCGCTGATTCGTTTTCCAATCGCAGATGACAACAGCCTCGGCCCTCGTCAGACGGTCGCCGAATACGAATCAGGTATTTTCCCCGATGGTTTCGAGTTCGATGCCCAGGGTGGTATCTGGTGTACGAGTGTGGTCAGTAACCGCGTCGTTCGGATTGATGCAGACGGCAGTCAGCACACAGTGTTAGATGCCGGCGACTCGGAGCTCGTGGCCCGCGCAGAACTGGCGTACCAATGCGGCGAGTTTTCGCGTGAGTTGCTCAACGGCGGTCGCGACAGCATCCTGGGTAATTGCGCCAGCATCGGGTTTGGTGGAGATGATCTCAAGACGGCGTTTCTCGGCTCATTGCAAGCCGACCGAATCACCAGTTTTCGTGTTCCCGTGGCAGGGGCAGTACCCCCACACTGGCATTTCTGAGTAGTATGGTGTCTGGAGAGGCTTTGGCCGACGTTGCGTCTGGCCTTTAACAAAATAGTCCGTTTAACACATGGGCGACCCAACATGATTAAGCAACAGTGAGTGACATCGTTATGAATAGACCCACTCGAGTAGAGATAACTGAAGTCGGCCCGCGTGATGGACTGCAAGCTGAACCCGCGTTCGTGCCGACCGCAACCAAGATCGATTTGATCAACAATCTGATAGCCGCCGGTGTGCCACGGATAGAGTTCTCTTCGTTCGTTTCGCCCCGTGCTGTACCGCAACTGGTTGATGTGGTCGATGTATTTGAAAGACTGGATCGCTCAACCGACACAGTACTGGCGGCGCTGGTGCCGAACGCAAAAGGCGCGGTTAGAGCGGCCGAATGCCAGGTTGACGAGATTATTGTTTTTCTTTCTGCATCTGAAAGCCACAACCTTAAGAACGTCAACCGATCCGTTGAAGAATCGCTGTCGGGGTTTGAGCATGTGGCGAAGATCGCAGACCACGCCGGAATTCCAGTTAATGGCGCGATCGCAACGGCTTTCGGATGCCCGTTCGAAGGTGATGTGTCCGTTAAACAACTGGAAACGATTGCCCGTCGTTACCAGGAGTGTGGTTTCTCAGGAGTTACTTTAGGCGACACGACTGGGATGGCAACGCCACCGATTGTGCAGCGGGCCGTGCGTCACCTGAAGGAGCACGTACCCGAACTGCCGATTGGACTGCACTTTCACAACACCCGCGGCATTGGGCTGGTCAATGTGATTGCCGGATTGGATGAAGGCGTCGATCGATATGATTCGTCGTTCGGCGGAATCGGTGGTTGCCCCTTTGCCCCCAAGGCGACAGGAAATATCTGTACCGAAGATCTTATTTACTTGTTGCATGAAATGGGGATCGAGACCGGTATCGATCTCGAGCAGTTGTCCGCCGTCGCGTGTAACGTCGAAAGTGTTATTGGGCGAGATCTTCCGGGTCAGGTAATGAAGGCTGGGCCTAGACTGAAGTTGCACTCGATGGCCGATGTTGCCACCGCGGTGGGCTGAGACACGTCGCGGGCGCCGTCGCGATGGCATTGTCTGGGATCCGTGTCGTTGATCTGACACGGATACTGGCGGGTCCTTTCTGTACCTTGATGCTCGCCGACATGGGTGCGGAGGTCATCAAGGTTGAAAGCCCCGATAGCGGTGATCCCGTGCGTAGACAAGGCGCCATCAAGGAAGGCATCAGTTGGTACTTTGCGCAGTTCAATCGCAACAAGAAATCAGTTGTTCTGGATCTTTATACCGATGAAGGGAAAAAGACCCTAACAAAATTGCTATCCACTGCAGACGTACTGGTTGACAACTATCGTCCCGGCGTCCTGACCAAGATGGGTTTTTCGAAGGAGCGGCTTGAGGAAATCAATCCGCGCCTGATTCAGGCCAGTGTGAATGGTTACGGTTCGTCAGGCCCCTACGTTAATCGGCCATCTTTTGACTTTATTGCTCAGGCCATGAGCGGATTCATGAGCGTTAATGGCGCCCCAGACAGTGATCCCCAACGGGCGGCGCCGCCCATGAGCGATCTGATCGCCGGGCTTTACTGTGCGTTTGGCGTGGTGACGGCGTTACAGGCCAGAGAGCGCACCGGTCGTGGTCAGCGAGTGGAGTCCAGTCTGACCGGGGGCTTGGTCAGCATGATGGCTTACCTTTCTGCTGAGTATTTCGCTACAGGGGAGATTCCCCAACGGACAGGCAATTACCATCCTATTGCTTCGCCCTATGGCTTATTTCAGGCTAGCGATGGCATGGTCGCTGTCGCACCGTCGACTGATACTTTTGTTCGGCGCTTTCTCCGCGCATTGGTGCTTGAGCACTTACTCGACGATGTTCGTTTTCAGACCAATGACGATCGCATGACCAACCGGGACGTCCTCGCGGGCATAATCAACGAGGTGACATCACTTCGGACAGTTGATCATTGGATCGAGGTGATTAACGATGCCGGTTGTCCTTGCGGCAGAGTGATGAATTTAGCCGAGGTCTTTTCTGACCCCCAGGTGCTATCTCAGGAGATGGTGCTGGATCAGGTGCACCCGGGCCACGGCACTGTGCGGATGACTGGGTTTCCGGTTAAGTTATCGCACACGCCAGCCAAATTGCGCAGGCCGGCGCCCGATCTTGGCGCTGATACTGAGGCAATCCTAGCCGACCTCGATGACAGTGACTGATGGTGTCGGGTAATGGGGTAGATGATCGTTTCTAGTACCGAGTTATGATCCCCAGGGTTGGATCGCTGACTTCAGTTGTTTATATCCTTCGACGAAGCCAGGTCGTGTGTCCGAATAAACCCGATCGAAGATAGAGAGCGATTCATTCAGCCAGTTGTGCAGCTCCGTATGATTCGGGTTGGCATCGCGGTAGGCGTCACGGATCAACACGAAATGGATTCGAGGATCATAAGGGCGTTTGGTTCCACCCATCGATTCGTCCCCGTCTAGTAAGCGTAACAGCATGGCATCGGCAGACCCCAGCGTTTGCTCATGGATGGGGGGTCCGTCCATGCGGTACATGACAGACGTCATATCCCGTCCGTTGCCTGTGGTGTAACCCATTTCTTCCCATAAGTCTGCCATTCGCCGGTCTGAGCCTACCGCGCCGATCACGAGTTGGCCAAAAGCACGCAAGGGGTCGGACATATCCGCTAACAGATCAGTCAGTCGATCGCCGTCAAGATCAGTTGCCAGCACGATCACGTCACGTTTTTCGATTAAGTCCCATAAAAGTAGACCATAGTTGGTGTCTGCGATATGCATTTCGATCTGACCGCTCCAGTTCTCCATGCCGGCCTTGAAATCATCAGGTAGCAGAGCAATGATGCGATCAACTCGCTCGCGGTGTTCGACATAACCGTCTACGGCGTATTGGCGTCCAATGTTGAATTGAGTACCTTGCAGCAACCACGACAGCAGGCCCGCGTTGATTCCGTCTTCCATTGCCTGGGTTGGTTTCATGGCGACACGACCAAGCTTGCCGGTTTCGTGAACCATTTGCAGGAAACGTCGGTTGGCGTAAGCCATCTGAATAGCTGGTGTGTTCATTTCTGAATGAATAACACCAGTTTGCGCGTCGACATCGAAGACCGATCGATCCTGAGAGTAGGGCAGGCAGGGCATGCATCGAACCACGGTAATGCAACCATAAGGCCGTACGTTGCAGTAGACGCCGGCCTGTGTACGTAATGGCGCGTTACCAGATTTCCCCAATACAACCACTTTACGTCCCGTTCCGTCGTTAACGTAAGCATCGCCAGCAGTTGACCACTTGATGGAAGCGCAGGGCATATTCCCAAACCAGCTTAGGGGCTCAAGTTTGAGATCGTGTCGATACTGCGCCCACATGGGTACAGCGAAAAAAGGCAGGCCAAGTACATCAATCGCTGCAATCGTTCCCAGCAACGCATAGGCGTCGGTAAGTGAGTGCGCTACTGGATTGACATCGCCGTCATGGTGGCCGCCCTGCCAGATGGCGGCATCGGGATAGCCGTTGGGTTTGACTTCGCTGCTAACAAATAAATCGCTCAGCAATCCAAAAAGGTCTCCGCCGGAGGCTTCTGTGTGCGCGATATTGAGAAGGTCCAGCATGTTTGATGTCTCCGGAATGTGGGCGAGTTGTTGAGAGAGAGGTATACCCTGTGCTTGGGCAAAGAATCAACTCTACAAAGGCATCTTGGTCGATGACCTGTCGGCAAGTTCAGACGCCTCACAAAAGTGGGTTGTCAGATCGCTTAGCCGACTGTGGGCATTGAGTCCGCTGGTGTGAGGCATAACATAAACAGGTCGGCCGCCGACAGTGCGCTCCTGCAGGCCTGCTGTGGCGCTCCGATCAACCACCTGTCGCCAACCACCCAGTCCAACAAAACACACAGTACTCGGTTGCAGCCATTGCGCCAGTCGTTCAACTCGCCCAAAGCCTTGATGAAACTCTGTACCGGTGACCTGATCGGCCCGCGCAGTTGTTCTTCGCACGAGGTCAGTCATGCCAAGGCCATGTTGTTGGACTGCGTGGAGAGGATCACGATCAATACTGACGATCCCTGCGGCCAATGCCGCGGGCCAGAAGCGGTTGCCGGGTCGGGCATAACCGATTGAATGGTCCGCTGAGTAGGGGCTGGGATTCAGTCCAACAACGAGTATTCGCATGGCGGGTGCAACCGTGTCAGATAGGCTGCGGATGCGGGTCAGATCCATGTGTACGTTTTCACGCTGCCGGGTTGGCGGGGCGTTAAGGGTGAAGCCGGCACCAACGGCCAGATCCACCGCGCGTTCAATCGTCCAGTCCTGTGTCGAGTGTGGAGTTAAACAGCATTCGATCGTATCCCCATCTGAGAGGGTGTGACGCAGTTCGGCCAGCAATAAGGGCAGTGCGCTGACCGGCTGATCAGTTCCAAGATGAATCAAGGGTGAGAGCGATTGAGGTCTTGTCGGCGGGCGAAACTGTGACAGAACTCTCGAGTATTCTTAAAATGAGGGGGTAGCGGTCGGCCGTTTGGCAGACTTAACCACAGGCGCAGCATATGTCGGCGTTTTTCCGGTGTGCCAGGATGGTCTTGGTAAGCCGGGCGTCCGTGTAACAGGTCGTAGTTATTGGCGATCAGCAGTTCTCCCGGTCTCAGGGTAAATTCAATTGATAGGGTCTCGCATAGTGTGCTCATTAACTCTATTGCTTCTTTTTGTTGTTCGGTCAGCGGTGGTACTTCTGGAAATCGTTCCGCCATTTCTATGTACGTACGTTTGTAAAGCACGTTGAGATAGCCCTCGTGGTAGGCGTAGATCGGCACAGTCTGCACTCGGGGCTGTCCTGGGACCTGTTGGCCCCGAGCATCGAAAGGAAAGGGTTCCTGTAGCACGCGGGCAAGGTCAGGGCGGCGGGCCAGTATCTCGTTGAAGACAGTGATGGCACTCACCAGCCGCGATTGTCCGCCGCTGGTGGCCGCTTCGATGCATAGCAGTAAGAAGGCATCGGAACCGTCGTTGTGAAAGTCGAGTTCCCGATTAGTTTGGTATAGCCGAAGATCATCGACTTTGAGGGGATCGCTGCCGGTGTCGCGAATATCATGGAGAAGGTGACCAGCTGCATCTTGCGGATCAGGAAATCCCAATTGATGGCCAAAGCCAAAAAATATCCGTTTCGTAAGGGTTATTGATGTGTCAATCGGAAAGCCGCTGACCACAACGAAGCCGTGCCCACCTTCCAGCACAGCGCGGATGCTTTCGACAACAGGTTTAAGCGATGCCAGTTCGAAATCTTCGAGTTGGCATTCGCTCCAAGTGGTGTTGTGCGAGTCGAGCTTGTTGGCGGACTGTCTAAGCTCACCTATTTGCTGATTATTCAGGTGGATGAGTGTGTTGGCAGTCGTATTGATCGGTAGCGCTTTCCAAGCGGCGGGGCTGTCGATCGCTTGTGTGAGGTACTCGGGCATCTGATTGAATAATCTGCTTCGATGTTAGCGACTTCGGCGAGGTGAGCGCGGTGTTACTGCTTCTTAGGTCTGCACCAGAAAGATCGATCATCACCATACTCTATGGCGAGGTATCGATAAAGCAGTTCCTGACCGACACTGAGTCCGTCGACGTAGATAACTGCCTGCGTGTCAGCCTCATTCTCTGTAGCTTTGATATCAAGTTGGATGCGTGTGGCAGACGCAAGTAACTGACGTACGAATTGTTCTGCCTGATGTGCCTGCTCGACTTCGGCCGCACAGCCAGGCGAATGATCTTCGACAGCGGCTTTTGCTGGAGAGTGGATTCCCCACAGGTGAACTCGAGTTTTCTTTCCCTGGATATCAAACCAGGCAGTTTCCGCATCAATGACTTTGATTAAGGTGGCAGGCGTGTAGTTGCACGGGCATTCGGCCAGTATCGAGTCACTCAAGGTGAGTAAAACAACACCGATGAGTAGCCAGGGACCCAGCGCTCGAATGAGGGTCGTGCGAAGTACTGTTGTCGTCACGATCAGCGCGTCATTTTGTGTGGGCTCGGGTTGAAGGGACAAAGGGTTTAGACCGCCTTAGTACGTGGTGTATGTTGCTTGGTGGGATCGATCATGTTGAGACCAAGTGGTCATATGCTGGATAACATGGAGTTTTTATTATGACCCAGCCAAGTCCGAGTCCGGCGTGGCAGACGTTGTTTAGCCCCTCGAGGGTTGCACAGATAAGTTAAATCGCCCGAAAACCGCATGAAAACAGGGGTATCGGTGCCCGCGGTTGACAAGGCAGTAACCGACATGTTTCGCTGTTTGTAGAAGTAGGGAAGGAGCTTTCGGGTTTGCGCGTGAAAAAACCCGACGACAGAATCGCAGGTACGAAAATAGAGTGCCAAAGTCAGGTCATGAATGACAGGGTCGTAGCGCGAAATCCAACGAAATAATGTCCACTAATTAAGAGGGGGAGTTATGAAGGAAGTCAAAGTTTTTCAGCAGATGTACCGGGACGGCCAAGTGACCCGTCGCGAATTTCTCTCGGCGATCGGTGCGCTAGGTTTGTCAGCCACCGCAGCCGGCAGTTTCCTGGCCTCATCGAGCGCACTGGCGGCGACGCCCAACAGAGGCGGATCCGTGATAGTCGCCTCAAACCTGCACGGGCCAGATGACACCTTGGACCCCATTGTGTGTACATCAACCATTGACTACATGCGGCAGTGCACCAGTCACAACGGTCTCATACAAATCTGGGACAACATGAGCCTGCATCCTGAGCTGGCTGAAGAGTGGTCGGTGAATAGTAATGCGACTGAGTACATTTTCAAACTCCGCAAAGGTGTCACCTTCCATGACGGGTCGGCATTCTCAGCAGACGACGTCCTGTGGAGTATGAATCGTCACCTGGGCAAAGACTCGCCTTCGTCTATCAAGGCTTTCTTCGCCGCCGTTGTGGAGTGGAAAAAAATTGATAGCCATACGGTAAAACTAAGCCTGTCTTCTCCTGATGCTGACATGCCGATCAAGCTGACTCAGTTTCAGGCAAAAATCGTCAAAAAAGACACCACTGACTTTAGTAAGGGTGCGGGCACAGGTCCGTACCTGGTCGAGGCTTTCCAGCCTGGAGTGAAGTCGGTGCACGTTCGAAATCCGAACTACTGGCGTGATACAGGACAGCACCTTGATGCGATCGAAATCACGGCAATTACCGACCCCAATGCACGCCTGAATGCGTTGCTTTCAGGCGCCATTGACATGATGACCGTACTCAATGCCAAGTCGATTAAGCAGATCGAAAAAACCGACGGAGTGGAGGTGATGTCGGTCCCCGCCGGACTTTATGGGGGCATCTGCTGCCTTAAGAACACTGCGCCGGGCAAAGACGATGATTTCGTGATGGGTCTGCGGATGATTCAGGATCGCGAGAAGATCGTCAGGTCATTTCTTAAAGGACACGGCCAAGTCGGTAACGATCACCCGATCTCACCGGCCTACGGAGCGGATCATTGCCATGAATTGGCCCAGCGGACTTACGATCCGGATAAGGCCAAGTGGCACCTCAACAAGTCCGGTATTTCGTCCGCCGAATTGTTCGTGGCTCCGGTCCAGGGCGGCATCGAGGAGACTTGTCTCCTGATGCAGCAGAATCTCGCCAAGATTGGTTTTGACCTGAAGTTGAAGAAAGTGCCTACCGATGGTTACTGGGGTGCGGTGTGGATGAAGGAGCCGCTGAACGTGGTCACCTGGAACATGCGACCGACCGCCAACGCCATGCTGGGAATTCAGTTTGGTCCTGGTGGTAACTGGAACGACACATTCTGGAACAACGAGCGCATGGGTGAATTGCTGAAAATGTCCTTAGCTGAGACTGATCCAGCGAAGCGTCACGAGATGCATTGTGAAATGCAGACTCTGGTGCATAACGACGCGGGTATGGTCATTCCTTATCACACCAACGTCTTGGATGCGAAGAGCACTAAAGTGCATGGCTTTTCGAATGTCCCGCTGGGCCAGTTAGGTGGAAACGGTTGGGCGGAGTTCATTTGGAAAGACGCGTAACCGCGCGTCGGGAGTTTGTTTAGAAAGGGGCTGCACGGGCATATTGTCGTGCAGCCCCCTTGTTTTATGGTGACCATTACGACAAGCGGGCTGATGGGACTGTTGGTCTCCAAGCCATGATTTGGCGGGCACTTCTTGGTCGATTGGCCATCAGTGTTGCCACGCTGTTCGTCGTTTCCGTGTTGATTTTTATTGGCACCAATCTGCTGCCCGGTGATGTCGCCCAGATTCTTTTGGGCCAGATGGCGACGCCTGAAAGCCTTGCGGCGTTGCAGGCCAAATTGGGGATGGATGAACCAGGGCATGTGCGTTACTTCATGTGGTTGCGTGATGTGGCGACGGGTGATATGGGCTTCTCAAAAGCCGGGTTGGGCGCGGGTAATGCGACGCCGATCGTGCAGATTCTTGAGCCGCGTATTTTTAACACGCTACAACTAACCAGCATGGTGGCGGTCATTGCCATCCCCATCGCTTTGTTTCTCGGGTTGCTTGCCGCGATGCATCCCGGCACTCGACTCGATCGCACGGTCACCTTTTCTACGTTAAGCCTGATTTCTGTTCCTGACTTTTTTGTGGCGACGTTTCTCGTCCTAATTTTTGCAGTTTATCTAGGCTGGCTACCTTCTATCGCTTATCTGAGGGGTGACGAGACGGGGTGGGGTTTAATTCGAGCTTTGGCTATGCCGACGCTCACGTTAATCATTGTTGTGTCTGCGCAGATCATTCGAATGACTCGCGCTACCGTGCTCAATGTGATGAGTTCACCGTATGTTGAAATGGCAATACTCAAGGGCGTACCGAGGAGACGGATCATATTGCGACATGCGCTGCTCAACGCCATTGGTCCGATCGTCAACGTGATTGCACTTAACCTCGCCTGGCTCGTGGGCGGCGTGGTTATCGTTGAACAGATCTTTGCGTATCCTGGTCTTGCCAAATTGATGATTGATGCGGTGTTGGTCAGAGATCTGCCTTTAGTGCAGGCGTGCGCGATGATTTTTTGCGCCAGTTACGTTGTATTAATTTTTATTGCTGACATGGCATCGATTCTCTCCAATCCACGGCTGCGTCATCCCAAGTAGAAGATTTGTCGCAATGTCAGAAACGCAACAAAGCATGAATCCGAGCAGGCATTTTGATGAGTTACCTGATGCGCCGCCTAAGCGGAAAATCAGACTCAGTTGGGCGGGCAAACTCGGTATCGCAGTATTGGTTTTCTGGGCCATCATCGTTGTGATTGGCCCTTCGATTTCCCCCTACCATGAGGCGGAGTTTCTCGAGGAGTCATTGTTCATTGTGCCGGGTAGTGATGAGAAATACCCGGATACTGATTTTCAGCCGCCCAGCCGAATCGTTCTACTGGGTAGTGACTACATGGGTCGGGATACGTTATCACGCATTCTTTTCGGTGCGAGGACGACGATTGGTATCTCGTTTATTGCCACCATTCTCGCTTACTTGATCGGCGTGACGCTTGGTATTGCAGCGGCGGTGGGTTATCGCTTTCAGTATCGTGGCTTTACCATCATCGAACTTGACACGGTGTTGAGCCGACTGAACGACGCATTATTGTCTATTCCATCGATCATGATGGGACTTGTCATGATTGCCGCGCTGGGGAGCACCATCCCATTATTAATTGTTTTGACCGGTATTATTTATGCAGCCAGCGTGTTTCGTATTGCACGTTCTTTAGGGCAGGAAGTGATGGTGAGCGATTTTGTTGAGGCAGCCCGAGTGCGCGGTGAAGGGCTTTGGTGGATTATCACTCGGGAGATATTACCTAACGTCGCGATGCCGCTTGCAACCGATTTCGGGCTGCGTTTTGTATGGGTTATTTTATTTATTTCGGCGTTGAGCTTCCTTGGTTTGGGGGTGCAGCCACCGATGTCGGACTGGGGCAGCATGGTGAAAGAAAACCTTCCAGGTCTGATTTATGGGTCGGTTGCGCCTTTGGTTCCATCGCTGGCCATTGCCACGCTGACGATTTCCGTGAACATGATTGTTGACGATATCTCAGCTCAGACTGGCGGAAAATTGGCCAAGAGAATGATTTCATGAGCATTCTGCTCGAGGTCGATGACCTCAAAATCAGTGCTCGCAAAGATGACGACAGCCTTTTACCGATCGTCAAGGGGGTCAGTTTTAAAGTGGAGCGCGGCGAAGTGGTGGCGTTGATCGGGGAGTCAGGATCCGGCAAGACCACGATCGCTTTATCAGCACTAGGTTACACCAAGCCGGGTCTTGAGTTCGATGGTGGTGAGGTGCGTCTGGAAGGTGAAGACGTTATTACCATGAGGTCAGATCAGCTGCGGTCTTTGCGTGGCCGGCGGGTCGCATACCTGGCACAGAGTGCAGCGGCAACGTTCAACCCAGCGTTGACGATCGGTGAGCAGGTGACAGAGTCCAGCGTCCTGCACGGCATCTTGAGTAAAGAGCAAGCACATGAGCGGGCGAAAGTGCTCTATCAGGCGTTGGAATTGCCGGATCCTGAACGACTCGGGCGACGATACCCGCATCAGGTTTCTGGTGGACAGTTGCAGCGACTGATGGCGGCGATGGCGCTTTGCGGAAAGCCGGACCTACTGGTTCTAGATGAGCCCACAACAGCGCTCGATGTCACCACGCAGATCGAGGTATTGAAGTCCTTCAAATCGGTGATCAAGCAGGAGGGATCATCGGCGATTTATGTCACGCACGATCTTTCTGTGGTGGCACAGATTGCCGATCACATCGTTGTGCTGTACGCGGGTGAGATCCAGGAGTATGGCACGGCCGAGCAGGTTGTTAACCACCCTACACATGACTATACGCGCCGGTTGATGCATGCGGTTCGGCCTCCCCCTGCTGCAGGCCAGGGTGACAAAACATCGAGTGAACATAAACGGCAGGCGCCTGCACTAGAGGTTAGAAATATCACCGCGGGCTATGGAAGAAAACGCGATGGTACGACGACGATCACTGTTTTACGGAGTGTGAACGTTTCTATTGAACGCGGTCAGAGTATCGGCGTGATTGGAGAATCAGGCTGTGGAAAATCCACACTCGCACGGGTGATGGCTGGCTTATTACCCGCTACAGAAGGCCAGGTGCTGTTGGATGGGCAGGAACTGAAACCCGCACTTGTGCAACGAAGTCGCAATGAGTTGCAGAAGGTTCAGTTCGTTTTTCAGATGGCTGATACGGCGCTGAATCCGAAACAGCGTGTCGATCATATTCTCGGAAGACCGTTGGAATTTTATCTGGGACTGAAGGGCAAAGAGAAACGGCAACGCGTTGGTGAACTGCTTGAAATGGTGGAATTACCGCAGGAGTTTGCCGGACGATATCCAGAAGAACTTTCCGGAGGGCAGAAACAGCGAGTGAACCTGGCTCGAGCGCTGGCCGCCTCGCCCGAGGTATTGTTGTGTGATGAAGTGATATCGGCGCTGGATTCCATTGTTGGTGCTAATGTCATCGATTTGCTCAGGAGACTGCGTCAGCAGACAGGCGTTTCCTTCGTTTTCATTAGCCATGATCTATCGACGGTTGCCTCTTTTGCAGATGAGATCGTAGTGCTTTATGCGGGTCGTGTGGTTGAAAAGGGAAGCACGGATAGGGTTCTCTCACCGCCTTACCATCCGTATACCCGTTTGCTGATCAGTTCTGTTCCGGAACTGCGGGTGGGTTGGTTGGAAGAAGCCATGCGGACTCAAGAAGCCCAAGCGGGTATTGACCGGTTGGTGACGTTGACAGAGATAGGATGCCCATTTTTCGATCGCTGTCCGCTGGCGATAAAGGACACCTGTGATCAGGAAGCCCCCCCGATTCGTGACCTGGGCCAAGGTCATCTCATCAGTTGCCATCGGCCGGAATCCGAATTCCTCCACTGATAAGCTATGATCAAGGTTGATCCGGTCCCATTCCCTGGGGCTGAATCGAGCTGTTTATTGTCCTCTTTTGGTTGCCGCCAAAGCGCCGCAGGACACACGGGAGTTCTTTCATCGCAACACGAGTGGGCATGGATAACGAGCATTCAGTTGCCGCGGCCTGGGTAATCGTATGACGAAATCAGTACTACCCGTTGGGTCGAGTGTCTTACAACGTCTGAATCGCACACTGTGTCCACAGGGCCATGTATTTCGTGGTTGGTGGGTGGTGGGTTCTGGCGGCCTGGCAAATTTCTTTGGTGCGATCCTGTTTATGCAGGCGTTTGGCGCTTATGTTTTGTTGATCGAGGACGAATTTGGCTGGAGCAAGGCGGCTCTCGCGGGTGCATTTGCGCTGGCGCGGCTAGAAAGCGGGCTACTGGGACCGCTCCAGGGTTGGATGATCGATCGGTTTGGGCCGCGCGTCATTATGCGCTGTGGCCTCGTCATCTTTGGTTTGGGCATGATCGCGTTGAGCCAGATTGCCTCGATCTGGGATTTCTACATCGTTGTTTTTGCTATCGCGCTCGGCAGCAGTCTTGGTGGGTTCTTGTCGGTGACGGTTGCTTTAGTTAATTGGTTTAACCGTCACCGCGCAAAGGCACTGGCACTTGCCCAACTGGGCTTTTCTCTTGGCGGGGTACTGGTCCCAATCACCATCTTCGCAATGGAAACCTTTGGTTGGCGCGCGACCGCGATCGCCTCTGGAATCATCATTCTGTTAGTGACATGGCCGGTCACCCAGGTGATGCACCATCGACCCGAGGAATTGGGCGAGACGCGTGATGGACTGCCGGACGTCGAGTTTCGAACTCGAAGTGATGCTGAGGCCAAAGTATCGCATCCCATCGATCGCAGTTGGGAGTTCACGGCGCGCGAAGCACTGCGAACAAGCAGTTTCTGGTGGATTTCCCTTGGGCATGCGACCTCGCTCCTGGTTGTCGGTGCAGTCATGGTCCATTTAGTGCTTCACGTACATGACAGTCTGGGTTATTCCTTGGGTACTGCAGGGCTGATTGTTGCGCTGGTCACTTTTATGCAGATTATTGGCCAGATTGGTATCACAATCGTTGGAGACCGAGTCAATAAACAGGTCACTGTCGTGATTTGCATGGGAGTGCATGCGGCTGGTTTATTGTTGCTGGCCTATGCCGAGAACATGGCGATGGTCATTGGCTTTGCCGTACTTCACGGCATTGCTTGGGGGGTTCGCGGTCCGCTGATGCAGGCACTTCGGGCAGACTATTTCGGTACGGCCAGTTTTGGAACTATTATGGGCTGGTCATCGCTAGTCGTAATGGCGGGTATGTCCATCGGCCCGATCTTCGCCGGCTGGATGGCCGATCATACTGGCAGTTACACTGCTGGTTTCGCTGTGCTGTCGGTTGCTGCGTTGTTTGGTTCGGTATTTTTTGTTCTCGCAAAAAAACCCATGTTGCCTGAACGAGGGACTGCTCCTAATAAAAAGGCGTAGTATCGAATTCAAATGAGTAAGGTCTCAGTGATCATTCCGACCTATAACCGTGGGGAAGTGGTGCTGCGCGCATTACGTTCGGTGTTCGCACAAGACCATGCAGTTGATCAAGTCATCGTCGTTGATGACGGCTCTACCGATGACACTATCGAGCGAGTCGAACGTAATTTCCCCGGGGTCGAACTGATCGTACAGACTAACCATGGGGTCAGCCATGCCCGTAATCGCGGCATAGAGCGAGCCCGCAACGAGTGGTTAGCTTTTCTTGATTCTGATGACGAATGGTTGCCGGGAAAGATCACTGCACAATTAGCAGCGATTATGTCCGACGGGATATCGCGTGTCTGTCACAGCGATGAAATTTGGGTCCGTAATGGCCGACGGGTTAATCCAATGAATAAGCATCGCAAGTACGGTGGAGACATTTTTTTGCACTGCCTGCCGCGCTGTGTGATGTCACCGTCGTCCGTTGTGTTGCACCGATCGGTGGTCGAAGAACTGGGGGGGTTTGATGAGACGCTGCCGGTGTGTGAGGATTATGATTTGTGGTTACGGATCGCATCCCAAACAACAGTGCTTTATGTTCCAGAGAAGCTTCTGATCAAATACGGTGGGCACGAAGACCAATTGTCTCGCTCATCTTGGGGCATGGATCGTTACCGTATTCAGGCCCTTGAAAAACTGCTCTTATCGGAAGTTTTATCGGAAACACAGTCCCACAAGGCCATCGCAGAGATGTTGCGCAAGATTGAAATCTATGTCGCCGGTGCTCGTCGACGACATCGATGGCAAGAGGTGCAGCGTTATACCCAGAAACGGGCCCATTATGAGAACAGTGTCGCTGTGTCTTCGGGCCTTGAACAGCCCAGTGAGGCGCCGGAGTCGCGATCATGTTTCTGGTAGTGGCACTGCAGGCTGAAGCCCAGCCGTTAATCACACATTTTGGTCTCAGATGCGAGGCTCCAATGGGTATGTTTCGCATCTATCGAAGCGAATCCATGGCCCTTGTCATCTCTGGAGTCGGGAAATCATTATCAGCCGCGGCAACCGGTTACCTTTGTGGATCCAGTGATGGGTGGCGGAACGCACCATGGATTAATGTCGGTGTTGCCGGTCACCGGAATGTTGACGTCGGTGAGTTAATTGTAGCTAACAAGATTGTCGATCAATCCACGGCCCACAGTTGGTATCCACCACAGCTTGTTTCGAATGTAGTTAATTCGACATTGATTACAGTCGATGAGCCGGAAGAAACCTATCCAGAAAGAGCGGCCTATGACATGGAAGCGGCGGGATTCTTCCCCTCAGCCACTCGATGCAGCAGTGGGGAACTGGTCCAGAGTATTAAAGTTATCTCCGACAATCCACACCAGTCGATCGCGTCGTTGAATGCTCGATCTATAAAACAATTAATAACAAAGAACGTGAGTAAAATAGAACAGTTCATCAATCGCCTGAGCGAACTCTCCACTGAGATCAAAGTGTTGCCACACCATGGGAGCCTTCCTGAGTCATGGGCGAACCGCTGGTCCTTTAGCGTCACGCAGAGCCATCGTTTGCGCCGACTGCTACAGCGCTGGGGGGCATTAATTGGCGATGCCGAAACCCTTGATGCTGCCTTGAGTGCTTGCAAAGATGGTGCCGCGGTATTGACGGCGCTTGAAGAGCGGTTGAATGCTGAAAAACCCACCTACGGTCGATCTTCGCTGGCCGGGCCTCGAGTAAGTCCTATGCCGAAAGTGCATTCGCCATGATCGACACGCTTTACATCGAACAGGCGATTGCAACGCACCATCGAGTGCGCGAGATCGGTTCGCGATTTCCGAATGCCAATCAAGTTATGTGTGAACGATATGGCGCAGTGTTCAATCGAAAGAGTCAGAATTTCCGGCTACAGAAAAAAAATCCTTCGCTGATTCTTGCCCACAAATTTGACAATCATGTTTTGGCGACGCCGGAGGGTTATGGAATAGGAGGAAGAAACAACTATTACTTCTCTCACATGCTCAACTGTATTTATGATTGCCGTTACTGCTTCTTGCAGGGCATGTATCGTTCTGCGCATTACGTGCTGTTTGTTAACTATGATGATTTTTTTAGCGCGATGGATGCAAAATTGGTGGCCCACGATGGCGAGGATGTCTGGTTTTTTTCTGGTTATGATTGTGACAGTTTGGCGCTTGACCCTCTGACTGGCTTCGCAGAGCACTTGCTGTCGTATCTTGAGACGAGACCGCATGCAATGGTTGAGTTGCGCACCAAGAGCACACAGATTCGGGCACTGCTTGGACAAGCGCCGTTGTCCAATGTAATCGTTGCCTTCAGTCTTACACCCGAACCCGCTGCTGTCGCGCTTGAGCATAAGACGCCTAGTGTGGCCAAACGAATCAACGCGATGACACAGTTAGCCCAAAACGGCTGGCGTCTGGGATTGCGTTTTGATCCATTGCTCGACGACGTTCGTTTTGAAGACCACTACCAAGCATTATTTCGAGACATCTTTGATCGAATCGATCCTGCCTGTATTCACTCGATCACCATCGGGCCTTTTAGAATGCCAGCTCCCTTCTTTAGCAATGTTGTCCGCCTTTATCCTGATGAGCCTTTGCTCGCTGGTTCGTTCGCGCACCGTGAGGGCTTGATCACTTATCCCCAGGAGCGAGAGGCCGCCATGTTGGCGTTCTGCCTTGATGCGCTCCGGGCCCATGTGTCAGGCGACAAGATTTTTAGCTGTGCTGTTGATAGCCGGGAAACAGTGCGCGCTGATACCGAATCGACAAACTCTGGCTTGCTTGCCAGTTCGCATTGATGAGTGCGAAAAGAAAAATGCTTCTGACCGGTGCCGGCGGCGGTATTGGACGCAGTATCGCTACCTTATTGCTATCAAGTGATTGGCGAATAGTCGGCTTGGGCCGCGATCCAGCCCGGTCCGAATTTAGCCAGAAGGAATTCACTCAGGCGACGATTGATCTGTCTGACCTGGCGCATTTGCCTGAACAATTGCGATTGGTAGCGAGTGAACACGGGGACATCGACAGTGTTGTCTGTGCCGCGGGGGTGGGTCGGTTTGGCTCGTTGGAAGAATTCTCTTACGAACAAATTCGTGAGTTAATCGACATCAATTTAACCAGTCAGCTCTATGTGGTGAGAGCATTTCTACCGCTACTCAAGCGCCGTGGCAGGGGAGATGTGGTCTTGATCGGTTCAGAGGCCGCGTTAGCGGGAGGTGCGCGGGGTGCTGTATATAGTGCGACCAAATTTGCCTTACGGGGATTTTGTCAATCGTTGCGGCAGGAATCTGCCGCTGCCGGTATTCGAGTAACCCTCATTAATCCGGGTATGGTGCGCACTGGTTTTTTTGACCAACTTGATTTTGAACCAGGCGAAGACCCAACTCATGCCATTGTCCCCGAAGATATTGCAGTCGCCGTGAAGATGGTGCTCAGTGCACGACCGGAAACAGTGTTTGACGAGATTAATCTCTCGCCATTGAAAAAAGTGGTAAGGCGAAAACACAGGGCGCCCCTGCCCTGACAGCGGTGTTCGCTTGATGGTGACTTGTTCTTGGATTACTCAGTGCCTTTGCGTGGTTCTCTGATCAAGCTGAGACAAAGGCCAAGAGCAGTCAGTGCCATTACTGCAATAACAAGGCACATGGGTCGTGCGGAACCGTCATGAAGCAGGCCCACCGCAGTACCGACCAGTGCCCCGATCAGCATCTGGATAAACCCAAAGGTTGCTGCAGCCGTCCCGGCGATATCTGAAAACGGCTGTAATGTGCAGCTGATCGCATTGGCGCCGATGATACCGATGCTGCCGACAACAAAAAAAAGCGGCACGACAACGTGCCACAGTTGACCCGGTACTGAGGCAGACCACAGCAGAACGATTGCTGCCAGGGTCATGATACACACGCCAATCCGTAGCATGAGAAGTGGTCCGGCATGGAGCACAACGCGGCTGTTGATGAAAGCTGCAATCATGATGCCAACAATGTTGGTACTGAAGAAATAGCCGTAATGCTCAGCGGGTATTGCGTAAATTTCGATAAAAACAAAGGGTGAGCCGGCGAGGTACGCAAAAAACGCACCGAAGGCGAATGCCCCGGTCAGGATACAGCCCAGGCTGTATCGGTTGCCGAGTACGCGCGCGTACCCGCCAAGTAATGTAGTCAGATGGGTCGTGGTTCGCTTTTGTGGTGGCAGTGACTCATCTACTTTGAAAAAAGTGAGAGCGATGCAAGTGACACCCAATAAGGCGAGAACGAGAAAGATGCTTTGCCAGTGAAATCGGGTGAGTAGCTGGCCGCCAATGATCGGAGCCAAAAGCGGAGTGACTAGCATGGCCAGGTTAATCAGAGATTGTGCGCTGGCAGCCTGATTACCACGATAAAGATCACGCACGATGGCCCGGGCGACGACGCCCCCCACGCCGGCGCCCAGCGCTTGGAGCACGCGTAATCCGATCAGCTGGGGGATTGATTCGGCCATGGCGCAGGCCAGACTGGCAAGAACAAACAGTAGCAGGCCGCCCAGAAGGACTGTTCGCCGCCCAATCGCGTCTGACAAAGGGCCATAGACCAACTGACTGAAGGCCATGCCGAGGAAAAATGCGCTAAGCGTGAACTGCGCGCCGCCAACGGGGCCTGGTAGCTGTTCAGCTAAGGAAGGCAGCGCGGGAAGATACATGTCGATTGACGCCGCCCCTAAAGCAGACAGCGCGCCCAGCGTAAGGATCAGCGTGCGCCGGTCAGATGGGACCGGTTGCATCGTCAAGCTTTGCTCGCCTCTGCAATTAACCAGCGCCGAAAAGCAGCGACCGGGGGTTCTTCGAGGCGGTCACGGCGTGTCAGGGCGTAATACCCGAATTGTCCTGGATAGGGTTGGGAAAATGGTTGAACTAATCGGCCGTTGGCGAGTTCATCCTCAACCACCAACGTTGGCATTAATGCCACGCCCTGTCCTGCAAGTACGGCCTGCATGGTGAAGTTCGGTGAGGTGAAATGAGGGCCGCGGTGCGGATTGATCTGCGTGATTCCGTTGGCTAGCAGCCATTCCTTCCAGGTTGGCCAGTCAGGATCCTCTGATGGGGAATCGAAGTGAATGAGGGTGTGTCGAATGAGTTGGCCGGTCGATTTCAGCGGAGGATCGCTTTGCAGCAGAGCGGGGCTGCAGACAGGAATGACCTGTTGAGCCAGCAAGTGATCGACTTGAAGCCCTGGATAGTTACCTTGGCCAAACCGTATGGCCACTTCCACAGCCTCTCTAGCGGGGTCGACCGCTTCCAACGACGGGTCGATGCGGACTTGTATGCCAGGGTGATCGTTCCTGAAATCAACGATGCGTGGAATTAGCCATTTGGCCCCGAACGCAGGTGGCGCGCTGATCGTGAGGCTTTCCCAGTCAGACTGAGACTGAACTCGATCAACGGCAGCGCTCAGGTTGGCAAAGCCCCGCCGAATACCAGGTAACAGAGCCTGACCGGCCTCGGTTAATTGCAGTGACCGGTTCAGGCGGTGAAACAGTTTCACACCCAGTGCCTCCTCCAGTGATTTGATCTGGTGAGAAATGGCTGCGGGCGTTACATGCAGTTCGCTGGCCGCTTTAGAGAAGTTGAGGGCTCGTCCTGCAACCTCAAAAGCCCGCAGCGCATTCAGTGGTGGCATGCGTAATGGAGTCATAGATTAGAAATTATAAACTGAAATCAAAAAAATATCGTTTGATATAAAAAAAATAATACATATATTACATCAACTTCCATAAACAACCTTTGAAATGATAGTAGAGGAAAAATAATATGACATCTCAGCCACCGCTATTTCCCCATCTGGTCGCCGCTAAGTGGATGCACGACGTGCCGACGCCTGTGTCGGTCGTTGCGCGTGATTTGCCCCACCTTAGGCCGGTAACCATCGATCCGACAGACTATGAGCATTACCTCGCTCGCGGTCGGAAAATGCGTGCGCAAGCCGCCGGTCGGTTAGCCCGTGCCTTGTCGACGATGCTAGGTCAAGCGCTCGATGCACTTAGGGCATCGATTTCACGCATTTTGCAACGCGCACACACGCGTCGCCAACGACAGAAAACAGCCACAGCGCTTTCGCATTTGTCACCACAGATTCTCAGAGACATCGGTCTCGTCCCGGCGGACGTTTCCCTGCTCACACATGGCCGAGTCACCGTGTCTGAATTGGCGCAAGTTCGCCATACCGGCTGGGCGCATTAAATCGCCTCTCGTGGCGCGTGTGTCGGGCTATGTCAGTACAGTTTTTATTGCAGCGAGGGGGATCGATAACTGCAATGTTTTTTGAACTAGCGCAGGGGTTGTCTGGAATCCCCCCCGCGGTGGTCCGCAGGGGGAACCCATGGCGAGTCGTGAGGAGGAATACAACTCGCACTACAGAATCGGTGCACACAACACCTGAGACGCATCGGTTGGGTGCTAGGCCTGATTTAAGGCGGGCGCAATGTTAGTCGATGTTGCGACTGGCGGGTTGTCAGAATCCGTGATTAAATGTTTGCTAAGCGAAATGATCAGGGCTTCGAGAGTTTAAAGTGGCCGGATAAGTGTCGTGGAGTGCCGCGGCGATCCGTTCGTTCTGAATTTCGGTTGTACCATCAACAAAATGTGCGATCTTCGCGCAAGCCAGGTGACGCCCCAGCGGAATATCATCGAGTAAGCCATTAGCCCCCATTGTCTGAATGCAGTCGGCCAGTCGGGTAACGGCTATTCGGGTTGCAAATTTTTTCGCGTGGGCAGCCGCGAGAACAGCGTCTTTTCCCGCCTCGATCGCGACTGTCGCGCGCTCGGTCAGTGCTCGTGCGGCCTCGTAATCAGTTGCAACATCGGCCAGCAACCAGTTGAGACCCTGTCGGCTACTTAGTAGTTGGCCGAATGTTCGGCGTTGTGAGCCGTACTCGAGAGCCAATTCCAGACCGGTGTAGAGCATCCCACAACACATGGCAGCCACGTAGGTGCGGGCCCCGTTGATGCTATTTAAGGCAGATTTGAAGGCTGAATCGGGAGGGTAGAGCAGATCGCTGTCGTCAACGTGATAGTCATGAAGACGAAAGCCTGACACACCCATCGCGTGACCTCCAAGCAATGAATAGGCCGCATGACGATCGAAACCGCGGCGCCTGGCATCGACGATGAAGCAACCGATCCCCCTCGCACCTGAGTTCGGCTCGGTTTGAGCGTAAACAAGAAACAAATCGGCAACCGTTGCATTGGTAATCCATGCTTTTTCTCCATTGAGGAGCCAGCCATCGTCTACTCGTTGTGCCGACGTAGCAATGGCAGAGAGATCACTTCCCGCGCCGACTTCAGTGAGGGCTGTTGCCCCAATACGTTCGCCAGTAAGCAGTTCTGGTAAATATTTTTCGGCCTGTGTGCTTGAGCCATGGCGGGCAATTTTGGCCGCAACGTTGTGTGTATTGACGAGACTGAAAGCGAATGCCATGCAGGTACGGGACAGTTCTTCAACCAGGCGCAGTTTTGCTCGATAACCCAGGTCTAGGCCGCCGTGAGCCACAGGTACTTCAATTCCAGTGAACCCGTGTCCAGCGGCAAGTCGCAGGACTTCCAACGGCACTTGTCGTTCGTTTTCCCACTGCGCTGCCCGTTCATTCCCTAGGTGATGTCGCCGGAAACTTCTTGCCGCATCAATCAGGGAGTCGGCATTCGGATATCGTGTTGTTGATCGAGGCATCACGTGTGGAAAGATAGGGTGCAAACCCAACGGCTCGTTGGATTCGAAGCCCGCATAATGTCGTGCCTGAGAGGTACAGCCTTCGCGGCTTGCTCAGTTGGTTATCTGGTTACGCGGCACGTAACGTCCTGACTCCAGGCTAATGAATAACTCGCTGACCTGTGGATGATTGACCGCACCACCGTCCTCGTCATCAAGTAAATTCTGTTCAGAAACGTAGGCGATATAGCTGGTCTGGTCGTTTTCCGCGAGCAGATGATAGAACGGCTGGTCTTTGGTTGGACGCGCATCCTCGGGAATCGATGTCCACCATTCATCGGTGTTGGAAAAAGTCGGGTCGACGTCAAAGATGATTCCACGGAATGGATAAAGGCGGTGGCGAACGATGGCACCGATTGGGAACTTGGCTACTCGTATTGTCATCGCGCTGTCCATGTCGATTGAGGATTTAAGTCAGCGCAAGACTAACACATTGCTTGCGTTGGTCGATCGCGAAACTAGCCGCTAATCGGGGATCAGGCACACTATACTTAGGCTTTTAACCAACTCGGATAACAGGTGATTACTCATCACGACCACACTGCCGACCTGGCGCCAGGTCCCACCGTTGAGTCGACTGACCCGCGTGTGATGAGTTATGTCGAAGATGCAGTAGCAGGTATCGAGCAGGACACCAAACGGGCGGTTGCTGTCTACTACGCGATTAGAGACGGTATTCTTTATGATCCTTATTCTGCCGATATCTCGGTGGCGGGGCTGAAGGCGACCACGGTTCTCAAAGAAAGGCGTGGTTGGTGTGTTTCCAAAGCAATTCTTCTTGCAGCGTGTTGCAGGGCGCTTGGTATTCCAGCACGCCTGGGTTATGCCGATGTGCTCAATCACCTTTCTACCGAAAAGATGCGCCAGCGCATGAAGACGAATGTCTTCTACTGGCATGGTTATACCGCCTTATATCTTGATGAGCGATGGGTAAAGGCGACGCCGGCATTCAATATCGAATTGTGTGAGAAATTCGGTCTCAAGCCATTAGAGTTCAACGGGCGGGATGATTCGATCTATCATGCGTTCGACCAGGCTGGGAATCGACACATGGAGTATCTCCATGACCGTGGCCAGTTTCTTGAGCCTCCGATCGAAGCAATGCGCCGCACGTTCGATGAATACTATCCCGGCTGGCCCGACACAAGTGATGCCACAGAAGTGGATTTCGATGGTGAAGTCGCTGACGAGACGGCAACCAGGTGAGCGGGCGAAATACTCAGTTAATGCGGCCCAGGAAATAGTGTGGCTGCGTAATGGTGCAGACCTCCTAGCGAAAATCGAAACCGAGTTTTTTCAGTTCCTCACGCAACTTATCAA